>Ga0115030_1001130_pt1 | contig 11877 bp, 5 predicted proteins | sample SidtaG_4_FD_87174 | JGI IMG/M metagenome (GOLD analysis project Ga0115030, IMG submission 87174) | Marine algal microbial communities from Sidmouth, United Kingdom - Sidmouth_Male1 metaG | ecosystem: Host-associated > Algae > Red algae > Unclassified | place: Sidmouth, United Kingdom | collected... | reverse complement strand
GCGAGCGCGCGTGGGGGGGGCGGGGGGGGGCTGGTCCGCCCGGGGGGGGGTGGGGGGGGGCGGGGGGGGGGGTGGGTGGGGGGGGCGGGGGGGGGGGGGGGGGGGGGGGGGGGGGGGGGGGGGGGGGGGGGGGGTTGTGGGGGAAGGGAGCGCACAGCCAGATGGGTCGGCTTCACGTCGGCCGCTTGTGTACTTTACTAGCTGGTATGCGCCGATTGACTGCCGAGCCCGTGGGGCTTCAACTGAGTGGTGTAGTTTTTCGACACACGGTCTTTTGTACACACTCGCCTGTGCCACGGTCGTGGGTCGTTCGCGGCCTCACCGTCGGAGTCGTCGGCTGGGCAGGCAGCCTGGAAAACCCCCGCGCGTGTGTGCGCGCAGGCGTGGCAGCCGGCCGGTCGTCCGAGCCCCCCCACGGGGCGCCATGCAGTCACGGCCGCGGCGGTGGTGACCGTCTGTGCGACTCGCTGTCACCGGTGCGGCTGGGTGCGGCAGCGACCTCGTTTCACAGGAAAACGGCAGGCCCCCAACCTCTTGTCGGTCGACGGCAAGGCCGTCGAACGGGTATCCCGACATCCCGGAGTTTTTTTGAGGACCAAGGCGCTCGTGCCGCATGGTAACGGCGACGTGGACCGACGCCCTGTGCGGCGGTGCCTCAACTGGCAGAAGCAAACGGAACGTGGGCGACCCAGGGTGTGGTGCACAGCTGGATACGACCCGACGGTCTCAAACTGTGGTCAGCGACTGTCCCGACGCTCGGTCGCAAAGGGTCCGCTCTCACGAAAGGACCTTGCGTCTTGACCGCGCCATGTATCGCTCCACCAGGGCACGTTAAGTGCCGCTTGCCGTCTCCGTACAACGCGCGCCCCAGCGACGGCGCCCGAAGGGGGACACACCGTCCTCGAAAAAATGTGTTTGACTGCCGACACCGAGGCGGGTGTCGGAGGAAACAACGACAACGCAGGCGGTGAGTCACAAAAAGCTGGACGTCTCTGGCGGCAGGCTGAACCGCTCGAGACCTGTAGAAGAGGTGCTGTGCCCAGGTGGAGAAAAATCCATCTGAACCGCAATGTCAGCGCGCCGTTCGCCGCGGCGCTGCGCAGCGCACTTGGCGGCTGACGGTGGCCTCGTCGCTCGCGCGAGCGAGGAGGCCACCGTCAGCCGCCCAGTTGGCGGCGCCCGCTAGTCGTCCTGTTTGAGACTGGCGCTGATGGGTCTCACCACCACCGGCGTGTGCGGTGGTGGGTCCAGCGGCGCGCGACACCCTGATTGGCGACAGCTGGCTGCGCGACAGCACATGGCGAAGAAACTCAGACTGATCGGCAGCATCGGGATTCGGACCGCTGTATGGAGATTTGCAGCATCTGATTGGCGCGCCTTGGCTTTTGCCAGTGCGCGGGGCGCGCCGAGCGATGACCGTTCTGTAAAGGACTGTGCCTCGCCGGTCCCGCCTCGGCAGGTCCTACTAGAAGTCCCATGGAGGCACCCCCGGTGGCCGTTTCAGCTGGACCTCTTGGCCCACCAACGAGATCTGACCAAATGGAGGTCTTTTCGCGGCAGCCCGAATGGTGAGCTCAGAGGGCGTAGAAACCAAGATCCGCGGGTCTGTCGCGCTCAAAAGGCCCTTGCATGCGCCTCCCCACATGAAAGTCGGGCCTCGCACAGTGACTGTGGACGATGGGTCGCGGTGCTCTGCGGAGAAACGGGGGGGCGCGCGCCCCCGTGACTCCGCGCGCGCGGAGTCACCTCGCCCGCGCGCGCTTGGAACGCGCAGAAAAGTCAAGAGCCCGTTCCCCGCCCCCCTGCACTCCCCGTGCTGGGGAGGGTCCAACACCCGAGATATTACATACGCCGTGCGCTGTGCGGGCAGCAAGACCGCCGCGCCGCGTCGCCCGTCGCCCTCTGCCGCTCGCGAGTGTCGTGATTTCTCCGCCCCTGTGCTGCCTCCCGCACCATCCGTGAGGGGGGTGAGCCACGGCGGGCGCCCAGTTTCTCTTTCGACTGCCCCCGCCCGCGCGTGTCTGGCTTTGGGCGGTCTCTGGAGGGGGCGGGGCGGGCGTCAGCGGCCGTTGGCGGCCGTTGCGGCGCGCCACCCGGGCCTGGCGGCATGTATGCAGCGCCGCCGTGCGACGGCCGCGCCCTCAGACCGCCCATATAACCCCGTCGGTGCGGGGCGAGGGAGGGCCCCTCTTTCCGTCACCACTACCCTCCTGCGCACGCCTACTTTCGTGGTGCACGACAGGACTAGGGCCTTTCAGCACAGGTGCGCTGTCTTCTCCCCCACCTTGCGCCGTGTGCGTCCGCCGTGCGCCCCCGTGCCAGCCTCCACCCACCCTTTTGCCATGGACACCCACTCGACCGGCTCTGACGTCGAGGCCACCGGTGCCAAGGCGCCCGCGGGCATGGCCGCCCCCGTCGGCCTGTCGGCCGCGGAGGTCAACCACCGCCGCAAGCGGCAGGAAGCGGCAGCGATGCTGTTGCTCTGGTCCGCCCTCGTCTTGACCGAAGGCACGGTTCGGTTTGTGCTGTCTGGCCCCGCCAAGGACTTGACGCCCGCCAACCGGGCGTCGAGCGATCCGCCGCCGCTGCTCGGATTCCTTGGCGCCCTCTTTGAGTGCGTTTTTGGCATCACCGGCATCTTGGTCGGTGCTGGCGCACTGCTCTTCAACGCCCACAACCGGATGGTGACGATTGCCTTCCTCGCCACGCAGACGGTCATGAGCTGGTTCACATTTATCGTCTATGTCTTCCTGTTGCCCGCCTACAGGTCGGCCTTCCTCACGGGACCCCTCTTGCCATTTGACTCAATCAGCGAGTCGCGGGCGTTTATTACCATGGGCATCCTCACTTCCGTGTCGCTCTGCCTGGCACTCCAGGGCGGCCAGTTTGCGATGGGCCTCTCCCTCCTCGCCTACCAGGCGCCGCAGGGCAAGGCGTCCGAGACGGACGCCAACAAGGCGGCGATCCGGGGCGTCTTTTGGAACGGCAACATGGTCCTCGGCGGCCTGTCGACGACCGTCGCCGGCGCGCTGCTGTTGGTGGCCGAGAAGGGCGGCGCCGGGCGGCTGGACGCGACCTTTGTCGCCCCCCCACACGTGGGCGTTTTCCCGCTGATGACGCTGTGTGTTGGTATCGTGATGACCTTTTGCGGCGGTCTCGGGATGCTGGCGTCGTTGCGCTCCAACCTCGTCAAGACGCACATCATCTACTCGGCCGTGACGTGGGTATACATGTACCTCAACTTTACCATTGTGCAGCTTGGGGCGACGCGGCCAGCGGCGCCGGCGCAGGCGGCGGCCTTCCACTCTGGGTTGGTGCTCCTGACGGCTCTCATCGGCCCCTACTTTTCCAACCAGGCCAAGCAGGTACGGGCCGCACGGGTTGCTGCACAGTAAGGGGTCTCGGAACGGCGCAGTGTATCTATCTCTTTTCGTTCTGCACTGCACACTACAGTGGGTGTGAGTTGTACAATTTTTATCTCTTTTTTGTACTTGTGCTCATGTGTACGGTGTGCGCCAGTGCATGTGTTCGCTGATACGGAACGCTGCTCATTGCAATGCCACAGAAGCAGCAGTCGCATTGCTCTATAGTAGGCGTTGAAACGATGAAGGCTCGGACAGCTGGTTATTGTCAAGACGGTCACGACTGCTTCGGGCGTCTGCAAAGGGGTAAAGTGTTCCAAATCGGCCACTGTGGGGTCGTACAGCCATTCTCCCAAAAATCCCTCACTGCAACAGTTCCGAAAGTGTTCCAAATCGGCCTCTGTGGGGTCGTAGAGGCCGGTTTGGAACTCTTTTGCAACAGTTGGAGTGCGGGATTTTTGGGAGAACGGCTGTAGTGGCCGATTTGGAACTCTTTTGCAACAGTTGGAGTGTGGGATTTTCGGGAGAACGTCTGTATGTCAGGGCAAGTTGCTCGATGTTAGGTGGGAAACTAACCTACCGCGGTCGACATCGGTCAGGGCTTGCAGTTTATCGAAACGGCTGGTGTCACCCACACTGACCCAACTGGAGCTTTAGAACAAAAGAAGCCACTACAGTTTGCTGCCGCTGCCAGCGCTGTACGCCTGCAGGACGAGCGCTTGGTCCCCGACAGTAGAACCAACAGTGGGTCATCGTCCCCTCCCCCTCGCCGAAGCCCCCCGGACCCATCGCCTCCCTTTCGTTCTCGCGAGGAGCCCCACCCCTCGTCGCGCCGCCTCCCGGCGACCCCAAGGTAGCGCCCGCACGCACCACAATTGAGCTTCCGTTAAAGTGCAGACCGCTGGTAGAACCTCTCTTCGCTTTCTTCCGTCTTCCAAGCCGACACCAGGGACGTCCATGGCACATGGGTCGGTAACGAGGATGCGTTTCACATTGCTCACGAACCTCGACGGACCTCACCTGGTACAAAGGACTAAGACGCCAAGAAGGCCCGGAATGGGTCACTCATGCTTGTAAAGTACATCTGGACATGTGAATTGACGCCGGATAGAGAAAGCAGATCTGTAACGTCTATATTTCACTGTACTTGATCACGAATGGACCACAGTACGAGCACCCAATTCAACCAATCGCAGGCCAGTGAGTGACCGAGGTGGTCTGGGCTGCGGCGGGCTTTTTGACCAGCTCTTCCAGCCCCCATTGCCTGCGCTCACGTTGAAGTCGACTTGGCCGGCTCCCTGCAGGCCAGCCCGCAGCTGCCACCCGCGCGAACCTGTGGTCTCTGCTCGACTACGCGGACGCCCCTCTGGTCTTTTGCTCCGACGCTCACGCTCTTCCCGTGCTCTCCCGGACTGGTATCGGTCCCCGAGGACTGCGAACACCTTGGTGCCTGACCCTCTGAGGCACCGCCTGTGCGCATGGTGCTGGTCCCCGCACGTCTTGCCCTGTGCACCGCTGGCACCCGTTCTGTTACTCACTTGGTGCTCCCTCGTGGAGACGTGGCGCAGACATCATGGCGAGTCCAGCTGCCCACCGGGTGTCGTACTATTATGACACGGACGTGGGGAACTTCTACTATGCCCAGGGCCACCCGATGAAGCCGTATCGTGTTCGCATGACACACAACCTGTTGCTGTCGTACGGCATGCTGGACCGTATGGACATCCTGGTACGTTTTGTCGTCGTCAAGATGTGTTGGCTCTCTGCCTCTTCATCTTGTCACTATTGGTTCTGTCTGTGTGTGTTGTCAACCCCGTTGCTTACATGTATCGGTCGTCTGACGTCGTGGAGTTCCACTGTATGGTCACGGGTTCATGATGGCGGTGTCTCCTCATGGTCTTCCGCCTATGCCTTTCTCTGTCATTGTTTCCTATGGACTTGCTGGCTCACGTACAGGCGCCCCCGCGTGCGTCGGAGCGGGACATGACCAGGTTCCATGCCGACGAGTACATCAACTTTTTGAAGACGATTACACCCGAGATAGCCCTTGAAGGGCAACCCTTTTTACGACGATGTAGGTTGGGTGATGGTGTCATATTGCTCCTTTATGCCGGCTCGAATGGCGTGTGTTGAGCTCTCTCATCACCCTTGTTATTGTTTGTTGCTTCGTGCGCTCTTGTTTGACGCGCACAACGTTCCAGGTTTCTTACCACGACATCGCCCTGGCCCTGGTACAGACGCTCTTGACGTCAGTTTTGATGGTGATCTCTAACACTTCTCTGGAGGCTCGGCGTGGCTTGTTTTTCTTCGTTGACCTTTTGTACAATGAATCCTTCTCTTCTGTCCTTGGTGTTTCTGCAATTGCGCTTGTGCCTTGTACAGTCAACGTGCAGGATGACTGTCCCGTGTTTGACGGACTGTGGGACTTCTGTCAAATTGCGGCGGGTGGTTCGCTGGCCGCCGCGGCACGCCTCAATTCAGGCGCCGCGGAGGTGGCCATCAACTGGGCGGGTGGCCTGCACCACGCAAAAAAGGCCGAGGCGTCGGGATTTTGCTATATCAACGACTGCGTGTTGGCCATCCTCGAGCTGCTTAAGACGCACGCACGTGTCTTGTACGTGGACATTGACATCCACCATGGGGATGGGGTAGAAGAGGCCTTTTATTCGACGGACCGGGTTATGACGGCCTCCTTCCACAAGTTTGGCGACTATTTCCCTGGCACCGGCGCCGTGGGCGATGTCGGCGTCGGGCGCGGCCGCGCCTACTCGATCAACTTCCCGCTCAAGGACGGCATTGACGACGACTCGTACGCGACCATCTTTGAGCCAGTTATGTCCCGCATCATGGAGTGGTACCGACCTGGGGCCGTGGTGCTGCAGTGCGGCGCGGACTCCCTGGCTGGCGACCGGCTCGGGTGCTTCAACTTGTCCCTCCGCGGCCACGCGGCTTGCGTCGACTTCTTCGTTGCCCGCGATGTGCCGCTGCTGCTGTTGGGCGGCGGCGGTTACACCATACGCAACGTCGCCCGCTGTTGGTCATACGAGACGTCGCGGGTGCTTGGCATGGAGCTGCCGGACGATATGCCCATTACGGAGAACTTTGAGTTTTACGGCCCGGACTTCCGACTCCACATCCAACCGTCCAACGCGTACAACCACAACACGCCTGAGAGCTTGCACGCGACCACTGGCGCCATTCTGGACGTCCTCCGCACTCTGCCATCGGCACCGTCGGTGCCCATGCGCGACATCCCGCGGGGCTCGCCAGCCAGCTTGTTTCAAGACGGCAGCGAGGAGGACGTGCCAGACGATGAGCGACCGATCAAGCGGTTCGCGTCCGGGGGTCGCCGCAACGCACCGCGGGAGTTTTTGGAAGGTGACTTTGCCACCAGCGGTGCCGCCCCGTCCCCGTACACTGCGGCGCTGCCGGGTGCCCGTGCTCGGCTGGCGCCGTCCAACTTTACCAACTTCCGCACTGCCGCAGGATCCCCGCCGCCGTCGCTAGTCGCCCGCCCGCTCGCGCCGTCGCCCCCATCGACGGTATGGCGGGCGCCGCCAGTCTCGTCATTAAGCGTCGGCGCCGGTGTCGGCCCTGCGCGCACGCCGCTGGCTCCAGGCGTGTCGGCGGTGCGGTCGGGCCCGGGCCGACGGGTCGGTGACGCGCCAGCAGCTGCGACGTCCACGGCGCCAAAGGCGGCCGTCGTGCCGTCTACGGCCGAGGGCGGTACACCGGGCCGGGGGCGCTACGGTAGCGGCAGCGGCAGCGGCGGTGGCGGCGGCGGCAGCGGTGGGGGGCCGGTAAGGGGCAAGTCCGTTGTCTCCCCTCAGCCCGTCCTGCCCGGTCGTCGCTCCTCCCCGTCGCCGAGCGTGGCGGGTAAAGCTTCGCCCCAGGCGGGGTATATTGACAAGGGCGCCGGCCACAGTGCGGGAGACAAGGGCGTGTTTGCCGGCAGTGGCTCTGCTGAGGTGCTGCAAAGCGGCGGCGGCGCGAGCGGTCGTCGCCCTACCAGCGGCGGCGGGGGCGGCAACGCGGACGTGGCGATGGAGGATGCGGACACCGAGCCGCGTGCGGCCCCGGTGGCGGCGTCGGCCGGGTTGCCGTCTGGCGTGGGCCCGCCGCCACGGCGGCCATCGCCGTTACCCCGCTCCCCCGACGCCATGGCGGTAGACGAGGACCGGCCGATTAAGGCGAGCGGCAAGAGTGGCGGTGGCCATGGCCGTCACAAGAGTGGCGGCGGCAGCCATTGGGAGCGGCGCGATAGCGGCAAGCGTCCGCCGTCCCCGGCCGTCAAGGTCGCGCGAGAATCCTCCCCTGCCGTCGGCGACGGGGGCGGCGACATGGCGGGCGAGCGCAGGGCCGTCGGTGGCTCGGCAGGGCGGGCGGGCGAGGCGGGCGCCAAAGGGGGTGTCGGCGCGCAGCCGCCGTCGGCGTCGGGGGGCGGACGGCCGCACCCCGCCGCGCCGCCAGCACGGTCGCCGGTGCGGCCGGCGGGCTCGCTGTTCAGCCCGGCCTACCCTGCCGAGGCGGCGGCGGGTGGCGGTGCCTACCCACGTGGGCCGGGACGGCCGGACAAGGATGGGAGCAAAGTCAAGACATCGGCTGCCACTGGTGGGAGCGGTGACGGCAGGGGTCACGATTCGGACGCCAGCAGCAGTGGTGGCGGTGTCGGTGGTCTACGCGCGGGTGCTGGGGCAGGCGGCCGTGACGGCCGCCCGTCCAGCGCGGTGTCCAACGGGCGGGGCAGTGACGCTCCACCGCCGCCACCGCCACCGCGCCCGCCGACTGCTCCCGGCGGCAGCGGCAAGCAGCGGAAGCCGTCACCGACGCCACGGCGCTCGGGCAGTGGTGGTGGTGGGGAGGATGGAATGGTCAACGGGGGGGGCGGACCCCACCCCCGCCGCAGCGGCAGCAGCAGCCCTATCGTGCGACCGAGCAAGGCTAACCGTCCGCCGGCAATGGAGCGCAGTGGCGGGGGTGGGGCTGGCTCGACGCCGGCCGGCGTCGGCTCGTCGGCCGCGATGGCAGGTGGTGGGGGCGGGGGAAGCAAGGACGGCAGCAAGAAGGACAAGCGGTCTGGCGGTGGCGGTCGTCCGCCAAGCGCGGACCTGGACGGCGGGGGCGAGGGCAGCCGCCGACCGAGCAGCGGCGGCGGCGTCGGGGACCGCAAAGAGCCCCACGTCGACGGTGGCAACTGGGGCGGAGACCCCCACGACGCTCGCCCGCCGAGTGGCGGACGCGGCGGGTTGCCATCGACAACGCCGCGGTAGCCGAGGCTGGGCTGGGTGTTCTGGTTTCTTAAGCGTCCTTGTTGTTCCTATCACTGTTTTTTGTCTGCGTGTTTTTGTGTTGTTGCGTCCAAAAAGTAATTTTCTTTCTTTTGTTGCCACGTCTGGAGGCAGTATCAATCCCAGTCTCTGAAGAGAGACCCATTGGGACGGCGGCGTTTGCAGTCTTGCGTCGAATGGCGGGGCGAGACGCTCGGCGCACCTCGTCATCATGCAACAGGGACCGCGACACACGTGGCCTGTGCCACGCGGTCGAGTCTCTCGGTGGAGGTTTCCCACTCACCACAGTGCTTGTCGGCGAGGCACCAAACGCAGCAAGGTGCGCCCGCCGCGCGTCTGACTTTGCCAGCGTGCACGCCCGGACCGCTATGGGCGGTCAAGATGACGAGGCGCCGCGGTGTCTAGGCCGGCGCCCTGCTCGACGCGTCGGCGGGCCCGACGGCGGTGCGTCTCTTGCCGCGGCCCCCCGGCCGTCGGGCGTTCCAGCCTGGGGTTCAAGCCGTGGGAGATGTACAGAGTGACAAACAGCTGTCAGGCAGAGTACAGCGCATGCCTTGTCGACTGTGGCCTCCGTTGCTGGGAAGTTGGGTGGACCGGTCCAACGCTACTGGTGGACGGCTTTCACGCAAGGCTCCTGCGGGCCTGACATTTGGCGGATTGGCGGGTGTTCGTGCACGAGACCGCCCGTCTTTGAACCACACGTGAATTCATGCAGAGACAAGATGACCTCGCTCCACCACGAGTGCCGCACGACCCCCTCCCTCGAGACCCTTGGCGCGCTGCGCCTTTGCCGTTTTGAATGAGGGCTCGGTCAACCCAGCTGGGTGCCCCGTCGAGCCCCATCCCGCATCGTGGGAGTGCCGCCTGATGGCGGGACGGTGGGCAACTGGTGGCGTGCCGGCCGGTCCACAGCCGCTGTCGGCGACACGGCGGTCGACGGCGTGGTGGTGGCAGCGGATGGGTGCCCCCCCTGTCACCGCAGGAGCTCCAGGGAGGGGGGGGGGGCTCCCACTGGCGCGGGGGGGCCGCGGGCCCCGCCCGGGAGGTACCCCCTGCCGCGCGCAGGATCCTTGCTGTGTCTGCCCCACGTGACAGACCGACCGCTCCACCCGGCCGTGGGGTCAAGCTGCCGCAACGGATCCGTCCTTTTGGTCGCCCCTCTGCGTTGGCACCCCCGCGCGCGCAGGTGGTGTCGGTGTGGGCGTGGGGCGAGCCGCCGCCCGCGGTCGCGGGCGCCCTCACACCGGCGTGTGGGGGGTGTGGGGGCGTGCTACGATTGTGCCCCACTGGCGGGCCCGTTGCGCTCAGTCCCCATTGCGCGTGGCGGTGTGGGGGGGCGGGTCTATCTGTGTGGGCGCACCCGCGCGTTTGCGTCACCGCCTTGACGACGGCCACGCCCCCGCCGGTACCGGCCGGCCGTACAAGACGGGCAGGTTACCGCCGCCAGACTGTTTGAGACACCGCTGCTGCGCGATCATCCTCCGACGTACGTGGCGTCTCCTTTCCCCTACCTGGACGGTGCGTCATCAAGCGCCCCCCCCCCACCACGCCGCCACCCCCCTCGGTGCCCCCACCCATGGCCGCCCCCGCCGACGGCCCGCCGCGGGCGCCACCCCCCTCCCGCCCCCGCCCAAAGGCGGCGCCCGCCGTCGTCCGCGTGCGGTCCCTCCCCCCCACCGCGGACGCCGCGCGCCCGTCCGACGCGGGGGTGGGTGCGGCGCCCCCCCCCCGGTGGGGGGCCCTCACCTTTGCCGCCCACGTCCACAACGTGGACGACGACGACGACGACGACGGGGGCTTGGCGGCCGCCCTCGCGTCGGACCCCGCCCTCCCCGACGCGCGCGCCGACGGCCGCCACGGCAGCAACGACGAGGATGACGACGACGACGTGTCGTCCGTGTGGTCGCGGGAGCGGCGCCACACGAGCCCCCCGACGCCGGTGGGGGAGCCGCCGCGGCGGCGCCCGCGGCACGCGGCGCGGCCCGCCTCGGCCGACGACGGGTGGGCGGTGCCCGCGCTGCCGCCCTCGTCCTCGTCGGCGCGGCGGCCGTCGGGGGTTTCCCCCCCCTCCTCCTCCGCCGCCTCCTCCCCGCGCACGGCGCCGCCCGACGGCGACGGCGCGGCGCCGTCGGCCGCGTCCACGTCTGACGCGTCCACGGCGCGGCGTCGGCGGCGGGGGTGGTCGCCCCTCTCCTCCCCGCCCTCGCCGGCGGCGGCGGCGGGGCGCCCCCGCCCGCCCCCGTCGCCGCTCGACATCCCCGCGACGGTGCGGCGGGTGTCGCGCTCCCCCGACGTGCCGGCCGTGGCGGCCGCGTCGCTGTCTGCCTTTGCGGCGCACCTCGAGGCGGCCGCGGCGGGCGCGGCCACGCCGGGCGCGCGGGGCGGCGACGACCACCGCCGGTCGCCGGGCACCGCGTCGGTGCCGGCGGGGGCGGGGTGGGGCTGGGCGGGCGTGGCAGACGGGGAGGAGGAGGAGGCCGCCGCCCTGTCCTCCCGCTCGAGCGGCGGCGGCGGCGGCGGGGGCGGCGGCGGCAGCCCGACGGCGGGCGTGCGCGCGGCGGTGGCCTTTTGCCAAGCCGACGGCCTCCGCGCCGCCGTTGCCGCCGCCGGCCGCACGGGCCGGTACAACCCGCCCGTCGCCGCCGCCCTGTGCCGCATCGTCGCCGCCGTCGCCGCGGCGGCGGCGGCGGCCGCCACCGCCGGCGCGACCGGGGGCCCCGCCCCGCGGCGGCGCTACACGGCCGCCGCGTCGTCGTCGTCGTCGCCCTCGGCGGGGGCGGCCGACGGGGGCGGCGCCGCGTGGCCCCCCCCCCCCGCGTCGCCCGCCGACGCGCCGCCGCCCGCCGCGGCCGCGTCGACGCTCCTCCGCGCCCTCTGCGCGGCGCCCGCCACGGCGGGCGTCGTTGCCGCCGCCGCCGCCCACCCGTCGGCGCCCGCCGTGGCGGCGGCGGCGGTGCGGGCGCTCGCCGCCCTCTCGGCGCTCGCCGTGGCGGTGACGGGGGCGGCGTCGGGGGCGGCCACGTGGGGGTTGACGCCCCCGGCGGCGGCGCTCGCCGCCGCCGTGCACCGCCCCGAGGTCGTTGCCGCCGCCACGACGGCGCTCGCGCGGGCGGTGGGGGGGGGGGAGGCTGCCGCCGCGGCCGCCGCGGCGGGGGTGGTTGCCGACTTGGCGACCTCGTGGACGGCGGCGGCGGGCGCCGCGGCGCCCGGGGGGGGGGGGGGGGCGG
>Ga0115030_1001127_pt1 | contig 11889 bp, 9 predicted proteins | sample SidtaG_4_FD_87174 | JGI IMG/M metagenome (GOLD analysis project Ga0115030, IMG submission 87174) | Marine algal microbial communities from Sidmouth, United Kingdom - Sidmouth_Male1 metaG | ecosystem: Host-associated > Algae > Red algae > Unclassified | place: Sidmouth, United Kingdom | collected... | reverse complement strand
GGGGGGGGGGGGGGGGGGGGGGGGGGGGGGGGGGGGGGGGGGGGGGGGGGGGGGGGGGGGGGGGGGGGGGGGGGGGGGGGGGGGGGGGGGGGGGGGCCCCCCGTGGCCGCCGGGGGGCCGCCACGGGGGGTCCGCACGCCCAGTCACACCCGCCGGCGCGGCCAATGGCAGCAGCGGCGGCGGCGGCGGCAGCCGGGCGGGCCAGCACCAGCGGCGGCCGTGGCGCAAAGGCCAGGGCGGCCATGGCGCCAACGGCCGGGACGGCGGCGGGGGAAGCGCAGGCGCGCGGCACCGGGGCGGCGTCTCGGCGTTCAGGAGGGTCAAGACGGCGGGCGAGCGGGGATGACGGCCCCGCTTTGGCCCCACCGGCCACGGCCAGACGCACCGCCTCGCGGGGACGGGCGGCGCGTGCGCCGCGCAGGGGGCGGGGATGGGGATGGAGCAGCCGCCCAAGGGGATGGACAGATCGCGCCGACCGCTCGACGAGGCGGCTGTGGCTGTGTGGGGGAGAGCGGCCTTGGTTCCAGCCGCTGCTGTCCACAAAGAGCGGGGGTGTTTGGTGTTTTGGAATACATTTCTTCCGACCCCAACATTCTCGGGGGCTATATAAGTAGATAAATAAAATCAACAAAAATACTAGGTAAGTCAACCTACGAGTGTAATGATAAAGTGGCACTCCAGATTGTTCTGCCTGTCGTGGCACACTGCACAAACCAACAGAGGCGGCGCGCACCCGAGCAGGGGGCCATTTGGCCCGTCCCGGCCGCCTGACCGCCTCGGTCAACCACGTGGGCCTGCGTGCGTCGTCACGCGCGTGTCTGGTCGTGCGGACACTCGGTGTGTGCCCCGCGGTCTGTTCTTCTCTCGTCTGCACACCTGTGGGGGTTTTTGGGTGCCGCACGTGCCTCGTATTTTTTTTCCTGCCGCGTCAGCGACAGCAGTGCCTGGGGAGGACGGCCGTCGTTGCTGGCATAAGGGCAACGGCTGTCGCCTGAGCGCGCTCGCGCGCGCAGCCGTGCGGCTCGAGCTGTCGGCGCTCCGGCCCGTGTTGTTCCGTCGCTGTTTGTCCGCGCCGTGCGCTTTTGTCCGTCGCCCACCATGTCTCGTACGTCCTCGTGTGAGGGCTTGGGGAGAGCGGTGCCACTGTTTTCTGTCATGGTTTTGGGCTGGCGCTGTCTGCCCGCGCACCACGTTCATTTGACTGCTCTTGTTTTTTGCTCATGTTTTATTGTGTTACTTTGGTGGCCCCTCTTGCTGGACTTTGTAGAGCATCCTGGGCGCACGGTCGGTGATACTTGTTCGTTGTTGTTAACATGGATGGTGTTGCTGGTTGTCGCTCCTTTGTCTGTCTCGTTGCATTGGTGTGGTCTCCTGCAGGCGGTAACCAGCGTGAGATTGACCGGCAGCGTGCGGCGAAGAGAGCAGAGAAGGGCGGCAAGAACAAGAAGAAGGAAGCGGATGGCCCCAATGCCAAGCAACTGCTGACGAACAAGAAGGAGAAGTACGTGATGCCGCACCTCGTGTGTCTTGTGTGTTTTTGGCTGGGTCTGCTTGCGTCGGAGCGTGTGGTGTCTGTATACTTGGTTTTGATTCGTACTAACGCGCCTTCCGTGCTCCTTCCGCGCGCCGTTGGTTGGCGCGGGCTTGCAACGTCTGCTGGTCGTCGCGTCTGTGTTGTTCCTCCCTCATTCTCGTGACCCTTGCCTTTATTGTTGCTTCCTCCCTTTTCGTTCTGTTGTGTCTCAGGGACGCTGAGATTATGCGGTTAAAGCAGCAGAAGGCTGCGGATAAGGCTGCTGCGGCTGCGGCTGGTGGGTCTAGCGGCGGTTCCAGCAAGTAGACCGTCACGCGCGCGTGTGGCGTGGCATGACCTGCCTTGGTCCCTGCTATCGCTGCTGCGGTGGGCGCCAATTTTTTTTGGCGGGCCCACGCCGGTGTGTTCGGGTTGGTCCTGTCCCAGAGCGCCTCTGCCGATCGTCTAGGCTGCTGTTGAACCTGTTCTGCGCACCTTATGCGCCTCGCGCTTACTGTTTGCACAAGCGGTACGGAGGCGCGCGTCTTTGTCTTGGTCATGTGGTTTGTCCTGTCTCGCTTGTAGATTTCTCTTTGAATCCCGCTTTCTCGACTACCGAGCAGCCCGTCGAGGCCGCCGCCCGCGGGCGCCCCCAGCACCCTGGCCAGGCGGCGCAATGACCGCCTCGTCCGCGTCCATCAGGTCACGAAACAGCCGCAGCTGTCGGCGCCAGGTGCTCGCGTCTGCGGTCTCGCTCAACAGCGCGGGATCCATCTTGTAGAAGGGGGACTCGAGCCGAGGCGGTCCCGACAGGTGGGCCGCCACCCCTTGCGGCGAAGCTGGCGCCACAGCGAGTGTGCCGTCCTTGGAGGACGTGGCAAAGTGGCGTTTGAGCAGCAGTAGGTAGCTCAACGGCACGCTGCGTGCGGCGAGGAAGTGGAGGGGTGTGCCCCCACTCGCGTCGGTCGAATCTGCCTCCAGCGCCTCGATCGCTGCGTCGAGCAGCGCGTGCCCCGTCGACGATACGAGACGACCAGCAGTGGCGACAATGAAGGCAATTTCGTCCCGACCAGTCTTGGTCTTGGCGTCTGCAGCCGTGCTGCCCGTGCCCCCTGACGCCACCTTGTCCACCGCCGACACTGCCGTGCTATTAATGATGCAGCCAAAGTCAATGGAGCACAAAGTGGACACAATAAAAGCCAACCCTGCAGCAGACGGCACGCCGGCAGACACAGCAGGGCCAGCAGAGCGCACAGAGCGTCTCAATGTGGGTGCACCCGACGCCGCCCCCTTGGAACGCAGATGCACCTCCTTCAACAGGGACTCAAAAGCGGCCTTTCGGCGTGCGCCCGGTAGCAACGAAAACGCGTCGGAGAGCAGTGCATACCCAGTTAGGGGGTCGACTGCGAGCACCAGCGGGCAGGTCGTGCGGAGCCCATCGCCCGGGGTCTCCGCGGGAGCGGCGGCCACTGACGAGCTCGGTCGGTGTGCGCCAGCGCATGCCTTTGCAACCGAGAACGCCGTTGAGACGCCGTCAACCAAACGAGGGGCGAGCAGGTACGGGTGGCGGGTGGAGATAAAGTCCAGCGCGCGAAGAGCGGCCGGGCTGGTGCGCACATCCGCTCGGTCCGCGGAGAGGCCTACTAGAGGGGACACGAGCGAGCTCGCAAGCAGAACCCCGTGACGCACCGTCAGGTCGAGGATGGTAGCCACCCGGTGCCGTATCCGGGCATCCACATCCGCCGCGAGGTTGACTAGGTCAAGCTGCAGGGACTGAACCGCCGCCGTGAGGGAGCCCGCATCCGGGTCGTCCTCCATAGCGAGTGCCACGTCGGCTACGTCGTCGGGCACGGGGAGCTCCGATATGGACCGCTCACCGTGCGGACTGTCGCCGCCAGCGGAGGCAGCGGAGGGCTTGGTCTCAAAGCCCTCAGAAAGTAGCATGTCATACAAGTCCTCTAGCACACGCAGACGGGTCGACACATCCGCCTGCCCGCATATGAGCCCAGGCTGGCGCAAGGACGCGGCAAAGAGCCGCGTCGCGCTGATGAGCAAGTCCCGCCGCCGCATGACCACGTGCGCCAAACCTTCGAGCGCGGCTCGACGCAGGGGGTGGCATACGGACCAATCGGCGGTAGACGCCACTGCAAACTCCTCCAACACCGCGTAGTAGACTGTCGTCGTGCTCGTCTCCAACGCGGCGTAGCGACAGAAGAGCCCGAGCCGGACCAGGGCAACGCAAGCGTGCATGACAAAGGCCGGGTCGTTAAGGACCGTTTGGCCCCGGTTACCTTGCAGGTAGTCGTAGAACTGCCGCGCAATCGTTACGGGGACGGTTTCAACAGGTGACGCTGACCGGAAAAGCACACGCTGCGCGGACCGCACGCTGTTGACGGCGTCCGCATCGCGAGTTGCGCCTGCTGTATCACCATCCAGCTGAGTAGAGCCGACTACCTCCCGGTTACCGACAGGGGCAGCCACGGCGTCCGGTCTTTGGTTGGTGGCGCACTCCTGCTGCGTTATGGAGCAGAGGCACTTGATGGCTGCCGCAGCGAGCTGCTCATCCGGGTGCGTGCACACCAGCGCGCTCAGGTCCTCTTCCAGCTCACCCACGAGCTCCGATGGAACCGGGCGAACGCCGGGGATGACACGCTCGATGGTGTCAAGGACGTACGACGCGACAACGACTTGGTACCGAGGGACCCCGTCCAAACCCTTGAGCAGCGGCGCCAAAACACCGCAATGGGGAAACACCAGGCCAGTGTCGACTGCCGCCAACGCGCTCACAAACTGAGCGCATGCAACCCGACGCTCCGCAATCGCTTCCAAATCAGAAGATACATCACCGCTCCCGGAAACGCCAGCCGTGAAGCCCGTGGATGATGGTGAGACCCCGTCCGCCATGTGATCACCGCCCACCTGTCCCATCTCCGCAGCACCAGCGGCGCTCGTTCCATCCGGCTCAACGCCAGGAGAATCGATGCTCTGCTCCATGGCGCTTAGGTCGGCCTCCAGCAGCTCCCTCACGACAAGCGATAGCATCCTAGACACCAACGGCCGCTGCGCAGCAAGCAGTGACTTGTCGATGACATCCTCCAGGGACTGGTCACACGCGGCGGGGGGTACTTTGGTAATGGTGCCGACCAGGATGAACGCCCGCGTGCGTTCAGCGACAGCGTCGGTAGGTGCCAGCAAAGCCGCAAAGGGATCGTCCCGTTGAGCACTCACCCGGATACCGGGTCGCCCCTTGTCCGACGCATGACCAAACAACACCGCACGCAGAGCAAATTGGGACGCGTGCCGCACCGAATCTTCCGAGTCCATCAGGCGTCCGAGGAGCATAGCGCACACGTCAATCACCAAACGTTCCGCGTCACCATGACGACGATCACTCTCAAACGAGGTGGTGGAACGCCGCACCGTCAATAGGTACGAGAAGGCGTCGGCCACAACTTGGCTCAAGATCCGCACCGCGCGCTTCCGGACCGACGTGGCCGTGTCCAGGAGACGCCCAGCGACTACGGGCAGGACGTTGGAGACAAAGGTGGCATCAAACCGCCTGACGACGGGCGTCAACCGGCCATGCAGCGGAAAGACCGTACTCTCAGTAGGACCCACGGCAGCGTCAGCAGCATCGGTGACGTCTTCAGGCGAGGAGAAGATGCTGCAGAGCAAGTTCAACGCCGCATCGCGGACTACGACGGACACGTCCATGCAGCAAGACCTGATGGCACGAACAAAGCTGGCTCGTGCTTGGACCTTCATGGGGTCCACCCCGGCCACCATGCTCATAGCCTTGAGCGCCTGAGCCCGGACGGTCGGCATGGATTCGGAGAAGCCCCTCATGATGGCCTCCAACACGCGGTCCAACAGGCGCACAGTCACAGCTCGGCGGTGTGTCAACCACCGGGAGGCCACCACGGCGGAGACTGTGGCCGAGCTGGAGCCGGCAACATCAGCGTTCTCGCCCCTGGGATGTAAAACCGGAGCAGGAGGACAAACCACCGACTGCCCCCCCCCCCCGACCGACGTGGCCCCAGTCGCCCCATCACCGGATGCGCCGATGTCCCCCGGCTTGAGAGCAGCCCGGCTGTCGTCAACGACCCATTGAGAGCGCCAAAACAGCGCCGAGCACTGCAAACGCAGCCCCCCGCGGGGAGTTGAGTGGCAGACGGCCAGCACAGCAGCACGGCATTGCGCATACTGGAGCTTGAGCACACAGTGACTTTCTGGAAGTGGGCCACCGGTCTCGCCGCCGCAGGCGTTCGTAGGTGTAGCAAGGCAACCAACAGTATCCAAAGCCGCTTCCACCTGGAGCCGCGCCGCTAGCGAGCCAAGCCAACCGAACGCAGCGCCCCGCGTGTGCACGTCCGTGCTCCGTGGAGCTCCTCCCTTGAGCACCGGGACGCGCTGCAGGCGGTCCGACAGGTGCAAAAAAAGGAGTTGCACAACCGTGTCAGCTCCAGGCCACTCCGGCAGCCCGTACAGCTCCAACATGTCCTCGACAAACGCTGTCACCGCTTCAAGAGCATCTACGTCGCGGGCCTTGAGGGCCGGTGTCACCAGCGCCTCAACAGAGGCGCGAACAACTCCTTGCATCCGGACCACAACCTGTACGTGCGCAGCATGATGGGGCGGGAGTTGCAATTCCTCGCCTCGCTGCCGCACATCTGCCGGACGAGTACCAGGGTCGTCCCTAGCGCTGGCGTCCTCCTTGTCGGCTAGACCGCCGAGCGCGTGCACCAACTGCAAGAAGAGCGCAGACGACACACGCACGACACTAGCTTGACCGCCAGCGCCGCCCACCCGGAAGCGCCGCAGGTCTGACCGGGAGGAGGGGAGACGCCCGGCAAAGTGCAGCAGCTCGGTCAACACGGGTGCTCGTGCATCCTCGTAGTACCAAAAGACCACGCCGATGGTCGCACACACGCTCAGCTGCAGCTCGGCAACGCCTGACACGCCGAGCGAGGAGATGAGCACAGAAACAAGTCGCGCCGCCGCTGCGCTACCGAACTCTTCGGGCCCCCCATGCACCTCGAGTGCCTCCCCCCAGTTGCGGGAAACTCGACAGCACAGGGAGAGCAGCGCGTCTGGTGTCACACCGCCGGCGAATCCCCGTGCGCTCGAGCGCCGCCGCCGGCCCCGCGCTTGTCGGGGAGATGGCTGCTCTTCCAGCAACGCCTCGTCATCCGACTGGCCGGCTGCCATCTCCTCATCCATGTCCCAATCACTGCCATCGTCCACACCATAGCCGTCCGCTGGCCGTGAGGCTCGCTTGCGCTTGACAGTCCCTGGGGGGCCAAATGACGAGTCCCGGGCAGGGAACACCACTCGGCGCAGGACCAACCCTAGCACATCAATGAGTGCCTCACAAGTCTCCTCGACGCGCAGGACGGCCACGGAGCCGGGAATCTTCATAAATGAGAGGAGCACGAGCGCACAGCCCATGGCCTCCACAGCGACCGCCGTAGATGATGTAGTCGAGAGGGATGAGTGTTGCAATGCCCCCACGCTCGCGGCAACGCGGGGCTGCAGCCGTCCAGCCACGGCAAGGATGAGCGACTCGGGCACCTTTGCAAGTGCCCGCGCTCCCGCATCGGACGAGGTCGCGCTGCGGAGCTCAGCAATGTGCCACGAGGAGAGGCTGCTCGCAGGCAACTCGGTGAAGGCCTCCAATGTTCGGGTCAACCCGGTACACTCCTCCTCTAGCGCCTTGTCCGCAGCACCACGTGGGCTGCTACGCCGCCGCACCGTCTGGGGGGTAGCGATTCCAGCCGTGGTAGACGTCCGCGCGTTGCGGGGTGGCGTGGCCGCCACGGGCGGAGCCGGGGTGGCAGCGCCGGGGAGACAAGGAGGCCGTGCCAAGCGGGAAGGCGAAGCAGTAGATGGGTCTGGCGGTGCACGCCCGAAGTCGTCCACCTCCTCGTCACCATAGCCAGGCACGCCAGCTGACACAGACACCGAGCACGGCACGAACAGAGCCGGGCGCTCCTCCCGGAGTTGTGCCAGAAACTCGCTGGTATGTGCATCCAGCCCCTGCACTGCCACTCCGTGGTCGTCGTCAAGAGAGCCACCGCTGAAAAAATGACAAGCGTCCATGCAGAATGTACCACCAAAAACGGTGTGCGGTGCGGTAAGAGAGAGACACTGGCGGGTCAGCAGATGCAAAAAGCTTGAACAGGACGACAAGTGCATGGTCCGAGCGCCCCACCAATAGAGAACAAACAAGACAGCAACGCAAGAACCACTGCATATTGCTTGAACGGCAAGAAAGGAAGCGGAGCCCAGCGCTCCTCCTAAAATACAGTGGCAGACAAGGTAACCAGCCAGAAAAGCATGGCGACCCAGAACATAAAACGTACGTTTCATTCTGAGCCGCCAGGAGAAGCGAAGCTATTGCTGCAACATCCGTTGACGGAGGAGCATCAGAGGCCAGCGACGTAGACCCGAGAGGCGACGTTCCACTCCGCGCCGACGGCCGTTGCGGTTGAAGGACAGGCAACAAGCGCAAGGCGGCCGTCGTGGACGCCAACGGCGAGACCGACGACAGGTTGTACGGCAGAAAATGCATGCTGCTCCAAGGAGAAGAACCAGCTACAGCTCAGAGAGCGCTTGGCTCCCCATTTGGGACGTGAATACGGTCGGAGCGGTGCCCCCACCGAGGCGAAGCTGCTCCTACCTGTCCGCCACGCCTGAACCTCCGTGTTCATCGTTTCCAGACCCCTTCTCACCGTCATGGTTGTGCGTGCCACGGAAGGGTCAGAATGCTCTGCTGGTGCCACTTTCTGTTGATTTCGCCAAGTACTGCCCGCCACGTGTTATAGTACAGTACTGGACAAATTCGAATCTCGCTCGCGTCGTGTTCGAAAGCCAAGGAGGGAGCGCAGCTCACCAGGCGAGTGTTGAACTCCATCGCTGCCGTGTTCTTGACTGCTCAACTCGCGCGGCGACATCCCCTGGCGTTTCATCGTTGGCCACAAGGTCCTGTCATGCGTCCGTGACGTTCATGCTGCTCTATCGCAGCTGCGCTGCTCCCATTTAAGCCGTCGTCGCCCAGCCCTGCGCTGCCTGCGTGGGCGCGTGGGCCCCTGACCGCTACGACGCCCGGCGCGTTCGCTAGGCCCCTTGCCGTGCCGTATCCTTTCGCCTCTGCTTCCCTACCCCTTGCCCCACTGCTCTACTTCTCCAGCGCTGCGACTATGCCGGGCTCCTCGTCGATGAACACGCACCTGCGGCGGGTGTCCTCGCTGGCCGGACAGCTGCGCAACCTGGCCAGCATTGCGCGCTCCGTCCTCCGCGGAATTGTCATTGTGCTGCTAGTCTTCCTCGTGCTTCTAGGTGGCGGCGTGGCGACGCTGCTAGCCGCCCTCCACACCCCCACGTTTGTGCCGCTTTTGGCCGGCGCCGCTACCGCCCTGCTCGGAGGAATCGTGTACCTCAAGTGGGTCGAGGCTGACGAGCTGGTTGGCACCCTCCAACTGTGGTCGGGCGGCGACTTGGAGCAGCCACCACCTGGACTTGCCGGCTCCCCGGAGGTGGAGGCCCGCGAGTCCCGCGCCCGCCGCTCCGTCCGCTCATCCGCGTCGGAGCTCGCGCGGGTGCGCTCCGAGGGCACCCTCGTGCCGCTCATCAAGGAGAAGGAAGCTGCCTTGGCGGCGGCCGAGGCGGCATGGCGGTCGGCGCGGGCGGAGCGGACGCGGTCCATCAAGACCGCGCTGATGCTGGCGCCTGACAACATGCTCTTGTCCGTCGCGACGACGCTGATGGGCGTCCCGGCGGCGGTGGTGGGCGTCGGGGCTCTCCTCGTGTGGGGGTTGAGCGCCGGCTGGGCACACATCCTCGGGCTGTTCATCCTGGCGGGGGGGGCGGTGGCGCTGCTCGGCGGGGCAGTCGCGTGGCTGTGCCTCCGCCAATTGTTTTACGTCCGCTTTGAGGCCCTCATTGGCCGCATCGTGGACGGGCTGCTGGCCGCCGGGGAGTCAGGCCTCAGGGCGGTGGGGGTGGGGCTGGATGGGGAGGAGGGAGGGAGAATACGTGCGAGTGAGAGCCAGCCGCTGCTGTCAACGGAGGTCTTGTGAGCCCCTGCAAGGTTATCAACTGTTCCAATGACAAGAGACAATGCATCGGACGTTTCCTGCTGCGTGGATGACAGTACGGCCTGTTGGTTTGCGCAGCGTGCCACTGCCCTGGCGGTATCGTATGCCCCTGTGTGTGACGACCAGTTGCTTTCTTCGTGTCAATCTGGCGCAGACACGGTGCCGGTCGTGTCATGGCCGACTCTGCTCGAGCCAACGCGCCATTTCTGTGCGCGTGCTGTGTCCAGTCTGCCGTCCACAAATAGGCACCGCACACAATACTCACCCCTCACGTTGGGGTAGGCCGCAAATGTAGCTTGATACGCGGTAGGTCTACAGTACAGTACAGTACCTCATCGCGGTGCCCGGAAGAGAAAGAGAAGGAAACAAACGAGCGATTGCACTTACCTATGTTGAGTTGTAATCAAAGGGTTCTACTTTACCGTAAAGCAATGCAAGAAGTGGCTCAATTTCAAACAGGCTTACTGTTGCGTTGCCTGGAGGTAACATTTCGCAGTCATGGTTCTGGCGTCTTCCAAGTGGGAACTGCCTGTGCGCCGGTCGGTGTCATCGGCTGCTTGGTCGTCGACACGCAGTTGGTGCAGGGTCTAACGCACTCATCGGTCGCTGTGGAGAGGGCGACTGCACCCCACCGACTCTGACTCCTTTCCGATTTGCGCTTCCCAGCTGTAGCGGTACTTGCCACGTACATTTCTCTACTACGATGGCGGAGCCGGAGGCTGCTGCGTCTTCGACGACCCCGGCAACTGAGGAGCCGGTCCTGGAGGAGGAATCGACGGCCATCTTCAAGCCCGTTGTCGAGCTGAAGGAGGAGGTGAAGACGTCTACTGGCACCGAGAATGAGGAGAGCATTTTCAAAATGTGCGTACGATGCCCTACATGTTGGATGGCAGTGTGAGCGCCTGAGGTGTCCTCCCTTGTAATTGCGGTCTACTTCGCTGAGTTTGCTTGCTTCTGGTGTCCTTGTTGTTGTACAACATAGCGGTCTGAAAGCAGATCCCGCCGTGTTCCGATCGTTGTCTTGCGGGGTGCTGTACTGCGCATATTTTGTGGTCATCTTTGGCTGCTCCCTTGGCCAGGATCATCCCTGACGCGTCCCCTCATCGTTTGCTTATGGCTTGTACTGGTATTCCCTCTGGTATCTTGATTGGCTTGTTCATCTGTTGTTGCTGCTTGCAGGCGCGCCAAGCTCTTCCGCTTTGACAAGGAGGAGAACATGTGGAAGGAGCGTGGCACGGGCGACCTGACCATGATGCGGGACACGCTGGCCGAGGACCCTGCGATGCGGAAGATCCGGCTTTTGATGCGGCGGGAGCAGACGCTGAAGACGTGCCTCAACCACTTTGTGAACGGGGCGGTTGAGCTGACGGAGAATGTCGGCTCGGACCGCTCGTGGGTGTGGTCGGCCGTGGACTATGCCGACGGCGAGGCCGACCCGTGCAGCTTGGCGGTGCGCTTTGCCAACTCGGACCAGGCGGCCAAGTTCAAGACCGCCTACGACGAGGCGCGGCAGCACATGGACAACATTGCCGACGCGGAGGGTGCGGCGGAGGAGGAGGAGGAGGCGGCCGAAGCCGAAGCTGGGGGTGCGCCCGCTGCAGATGCGGAGGGCGACGCGACGGCGGCGGCGGCGACAGCGGACGCATCGGCGACGGCTGATGGCAACGGAGACGCTGCTCCAGCAGAAGCGGCTGCTGCATCCCCCGCAAAGGAGTAGCTGCGGAAGGCTGGCAGGCCCAATCCTTTTCAGCAACCGCCCTGTTCGGGTGGTGTCGTTGCGTGCGTCCGATGAGGCAGTGTAGACTCATGAAAATCTACGTGTGACCCGTGTTGGAGCAGACGCCTCCGTGGTGCTCACTTTGTAGTTTGTGTGCCTCACCGGCTTGTTTGTACACCTTGAAAAATCGCAGGGAACGAGACAGGTTCGTACCTCAATTGCGTGGACTGCCTGGATACTTCGTACGACAGGTAGGACGCGGTGCACCCATGCATACAACTGGGTTTGCTGGCGTGTACGGCAATCATTCCAAGGACATGTGCTGAGGCGCATCCAAGCACGCACAATCTTCCGGACGTACCCGGCGTTAATCACCACTGCGCCGCGGGTGGGTCCCCGCCCCTCTCGCTCGCGCCGGTGCCCGCCACGCGCGGGGGCGCCTCCCCGCTGCCGCGCGGCGTCGCGCCCCCCCCCCCCCCCCCCCCCCCCCCCCCCCCCCCCCCCCCCCCCCCCGCGGCGCCCCCCCCCCCCCCCCCCCCCCCCCCCCCCCCCCCCCCCCCCCC
>Ga0115030_1001126_pt1 | contig 11890 bp, 16 predicted proteins | sample SidtaG_4_FD_87174 | JGI IMG/M metagenome (GOLD analysis project Ga0115030, IMG submission 87174) | Marine algal microbial communities from Sidmouth, United Kingdom - Sidmouth_Male1 metaG | ecosystem: Host-associated > Algae > Red algae > Unclassified | place: Sidmouth, United Kingdom | collected... | reverse complement strand
GGAAGATGCTGTAGCCCGCACATCCTCGCGCGATTCTCACCGTGTCGGCCGCCGATGGCCCAATCGCGTGCCTCTTTGGCCGTGCGTGTGGAAGGTGCTGTGGCTCTGCTGGCGTGTCGGGCCATGCCGGGTGATCGCACGGCCGCTAGCGTCCGTGAGGGGGGTCTCTGTGTGTGGCTGTGATTGCCTGCTTGTGTGCTTTGACAGGCGGGCCGTTTCCCGCCGGAGATTTTGTGCGTCGCCGGGCCATGTGAGGGGGGGGGGGTTGCGTGCGTGTGCCCAGCGCCCCGTGTGCGTCGATGGGAAGGGGCGCCTGGGTGGCTCGTTTGGCCGGGTCGGCCCGCGCGTGCGCGCGCGCGCGGGCATATAACACCGCTCCGCATCGACTAGCGGGGGGGCCGGCTGGCTCGGCAGCCTTGAACACTGCCTAGCCGCGTCACCCAAGTGGGGGGACTGCGGCTGGCCGTGTGGGGGCTCTGCAACCTTACACAGTGTTTTCTTGCAATTCTCGCCGCATCCACAGCCCAACGGTTGCTTCGTCGGCAAATCGTTAGGAATCTTAGTCAAAGCTGAAGCAGTAGGCAGTACAGAGCCAGAAACCGGAATTCGACAGTTGACACGACACGAGGAACACGCAGGATTGGAGTCGGCCAGGCCAGACACTTTCTACGCACGATTTGCTCGCAATATTGCAGTCTGCCCAATTTTGGCCGACCCGAACAGGAACACATGCACTCATGTGTTTTCGTAAGTTTTCACAACTCCACACTTCTCTTGCATTTATGCAGGCATGTTTCACAGCAAGTCGGCTGTTGAATTCAATTGGAACTGGAGGAGTTACAAGAACCCTCTGTCGGCGACCCGGCTGCCGTCGCATCGACCGTTGCGCCGCACCCCGACCCCCCACCCCCGCCCATCACCATCGCCGCCGCCCCCGTCGCTCCGCCGATCGCAGGCATCCGTCGTGCCTTAGCTCGTATCGAGGGTTTCACGGAGGTATGTCGCCGAGGCGCACACAATAGGGGGTCCGCCTTTTTGTATTTTTTGGGGGATCGGGGCGGGGCGGGGGGGGGGTCGGGGGCTCATGAGGGAGCGATGAGTGGCGGGAGCCGTGATCGTTCATCTTGGGCTGTTGGTCTCTGTCTGTCTGTTGTACATGTTGTCCCTCTCCCTCTTGCTCGCGATCACGGTCGTGACTCTAGTGTGGGATCATGTTCGACCCCGTGCTTGACTTGTCCCTGTGCCCCGGCTCCTCCCCTTTTATTGTTTGCTGTGCGTCTGGATATGATAGGGACCATCAGGCATTCTGATTGCCGCTGAGTACGGCGTTCTGGCGGGTGGCGTGGACGGCGGCGATGGGGGGGGGAGGGAGTGAAGCGTCAGATTTGTTTTTACGTTGAATAACGCTGCAGAAAAGACATAGGCAGACGCGCCGTCTTTTTATTCCCTGTATGGTCGCTCTCCCCCTATGTGGGCGGTCTTGCCACCTATTTCTTCCGTCAGTGAGCAAGGAGCCCGACTATTGTGTCACTTCCGGGGGGGGACAGGGGCGAGGCGAAGACGAAGACGACAACGCGCCGAGCAGCGACAGACAGCCAATCAGCGACCAATTTCTTGGTGCAAGAATCTTGTGTTGCAGCCAACTAGCAGATGCGGAACTGTAAACAGGTCTCCTTCAGATGGTCGGCGTGTCCAGCGGCCCGACCAAGGTCGCTCCGGCCCCCACTGCAGTCCCGTCGTTTCCCCTCGTTTCTCCCCGTTTCTCGTCGTTTCTCGTCGTTTCTCGGGCGTTTCGCCTTGGATCCGCGTCGATTTCCGGCTCTTTGCCACCTCGGTCGTGCAAAGCAGGCCCGATCCAGGCAGAATGGCCTCAGCGACATGCACCGCGACACGCGTGCGGTGCACCTCTTGCGACATTCAAATGTTTTCAAATCACGATCGGACCAAATCGTCCGTGGTAGGGGAACCAGGGCACCCCCCCCTTGATCAATTCTCAGACAGTTTGATTCTCAGTCAGAAGTTTCCCAGCACAGGGCCTCAAATGAAGTTTGATTTGGTCCTTAAAGGTCGTCAGTCCGTACTTCGCGCTCTTGTTCTCGTTCCCCTTGTGTTCGTGTTACTGTTTGGATCGGCCAAAATTGGGCAGACTGCAATAGAGTATTCAATGGTATGGACAACTCTGTTTCAAGAGCTCGCAAGATTGCCCGCGTCGACGGTGCCTCCCCCTGTTCGCCACTTCGCATGGAGATGAGTGGAGCAGGCCCTTGGGCACGACGGGGCCACAAATTTTCCTGGAAGTCTTCGTGGTCATACGCATGCATTGAATGGCATAGATGCGTGACGGCCTACACGGCGAGGCTGACCACCGTATCGCACAAGAGAAAAATGCAGAAAGGCGCATCAAGAGTTGGCATTTGTTGTAACTTGCTGAACTCCCTGTGTCCCTGCTGTGGGGTGGGTGCATCTGCATATTGTGCGCGGCAGCCCTAAGCCTATGGCGTGTGCGGGGGAGCACCTGAAAACTGATTTTCAGCAGCATGTTTAAGAGTAGAAATAGACCTTCAGAAACAGCGGTATTGGTCAGCATACTTGGCTCACAGTACAATCAGTCTTCTGACCAATTTCGCGGGGGCCCTCCTGACAACTGCAAAAGAAGCCAGCAGTCTGGCTTGCTGGCCGGCTGTCTACTTCGCAATTCAGTTCCTGAACCCCACTATTTAATAGGCAACCTTGTATGATACACAGCGTAATGTGGCATCCTCGTCACCGCCATTCATGACAGCCGAACGCAAGAGGGGCGTGCTGGCCGAGATCTCTTGCTCCGTTTACGTGCCGACTATCATCATGATGTCATGATGAAGCTTTGCAGTCCGAGCCGCCACCCTGTGTGTGTGTGGGCCGCGCACGGAGTGCCACCCACCGCAACCTCACGGCTCCACGATCAGACGACGCCTGAGCGTCCCGCACCAATAGAGAATGGCCAACACCGCCACCAAGGCCCTTGGTCCGTTCGAGATTCTCGATACGGATGGCACCTACTTCGCCATCGACCAAGGCGACGGCGAAGGACGGGTCAACAGTAATGACGTCACACCGGCACCGCGCCCGGTGCCGGGACCGGATTCCCAGCCGCATCGGCTTACAAAGGCCCCGCTCCCCGACGTGAATTCTTCCGATGAGGACCCGACCTGGGAAATCGACCGGCTGTTGGTTATTCGCCACGACGCCGATAACGGCATCGTGGCGAAAGGCCGGTGGGCCACATATGGCCGGGGCGATGACTCGTGGGAACCCATTTCGGGTTTCCCGAAGCATCTCGTCATCCGCTTGGCAAAGCAGAAGAAGTTTACGCTACCCGACGACGCCTTCCCGACGACGCCCGTCGTCCTCGCCCTGTGCCCGCGTCAACCCGATTGAGTATGCGTCACGGTTCAGCAGCACACCGACGAGACGGGCGCCGTGCTCGTCGATGTCCGCTGGACGTCCCCGACAACTAGCCACGAGGATACTTTCTCTCCCCTTGGGGCATCCTCCCTCCTCGCGGAGTTTCCGGAAGACCCACCACCTTCCCACTGGGCATTGGGACGCCCCGCCTTCGAGAAACTCGATGCGGTCTGGGCCCCCATACGGTCGACCTGTTCACCACCGCCGCGGCAACCCATATGCCCCGGTTCCTGCCCCTTTCCCCCGCGGACGCCGCGCGCGGCTGCGCCGCGGCATTCTCTGTCGACTGGGCAGTCGAAAACGGGTGGGCCAACCCCCCCTTCTCTTTTGTACCGCAGGTCGTCGCCCGCATCGCCTCCTACCCATGTGACCTCACCCTCGGCGCCCCGCGCTGGCAACACCAGTCCTGGTGGGCACTCGCCACGCGCTATTGCCCCGCGCGGGTGAAACTCAACCCTCCCTATTTCACGTTCACGGTGGCCGGCTGCAGAGCCTCCTCCCCGCCGCCTGTGTGGCGCGTAGTGATCTTCCGCTTTGAGAAGGCTCATACCACCCGGGTCAGCGCCGGCGCCACCGCTTATCGGTGCCGCCGCCGAGGACCCGTGGGCCGACTGCCCCCCGACTCGTCGCTGTCTTCATAGAAGAACCGCTCGTCGGCGGACGCCACACGATCCGCCGCCCGCACCTCTTTCGGCATACAACCTATGTCGTACTTCATGTGCGTCGCGCGGCGGAGCTCCTTGACGAACTTGACGACCCCGCCCAACGCCTCCCCCACCGTGCGATCGCTGGACGTCCGTAGAGACGCATGCAGCCGGTTCACGCCATTGCGCAGCACCCGGCTGATGGCCAGCCCCACAGCGCCGGCCGGCGCACCTCCTGCCGCGGCCAGAAGATTCACTGCCGCCGCCGACAGGTGCGCCCGGAGCGCGGCGCCTTCCGGCGCGATAGAGCCCACGCGGTACCACTTGTGGTACGCCGCGTACGGAGGCACCACCTCCTGCCCCTCTGACGGCCGCGGGCGTTTCCCCCGCGTGGCCCCCCCGGCTCCGCCGCGACCCGGTTGCCCCAGCCGTCGACCGGGCCGAGCCATCGGCGCCGACCGGCGTCCGGCCGCGCCGCGCGTCGCCCGGTTGGGGCGCCGCCGTTCCGCCTTCCGCCCGCCCTGACGCCCCCGCGGACGCCGGCGGCTTCCGCCGGCGTGCCGACGCCGTCGGCGGCGACCACGACCGCTGCCTGCCCCCCGCGGATTCCCCCATAGACGCCGCGCCGCTCCGTTGCAACGGAGCCGGTGGCAACGTTGCCCGACGCGGCGTCGGGCCACGACGAGGGCGTGGCGTCCCGCGCCCCGGCGGCGGCGTCCGTCCACGCTGCGGCGGGGGCGTCGGTGACGGCCGTCGCGGTGGTGATCGCGATTAGCGCGGTGACGTCGCCGACCGACGCAGTGACGCCGGCGGCCGACGCGGTGACACCGACCGACCCGGCGACGCTGACCGACGCAGTGACGCCGACCGACGCGGCGACGCCGACCGACGCGGCGACGCTGTCCGACGTGGCGACTCCCGGCCGGGCGTCCGCGTCCGCGTTGTTGACGCCTCCGCCGGCGGCGTCCAAGACGGCGACCACCGGGCACCGGCCCGGCCACGCCCCCCCGGCGACGAACGCGTCGGCGACGCGGCCTGCCATGACGGGGACTCCGAGCGTGCCGCCGCCCCGCCCTCGGGGGCCTCGTCGCTGCCACCGCCCCGGGTGTGCCCCGCCCCCGCGTCTCCAGCCGCCTCCGGCGGAGTCCGCGCCGTGGCGCTCCTCGATGTCGAGCGCTCGGCCCGACTTGGGAATTCGACGCCCCCGGCGTCCAACACTAGTCGAAGCCCGTATGGGTTCGCCGCTTCGTCCCCCTCCGCCGGAAACGGCATCTGCCCGAGTGGCAAGCCCGCGGCCTCCACCACCTCTCCCCATTTGGGGAGCAGCATTGCCATGCCTTGCCGCAGCCGCTGCAGCCGGGCATGCTCGTCCGCACTCCCCGCCGCCATGTCATCCAATCGGAGGCGCTCCAGCCGATGGAGAAGGGAAAGGGAGATGCGGTGAACCGGACCGCCGGCGAGGTCCACCAGCAGCGTGATGGCGGTGAGCTGCACGCGCTCCTCCACGTACATGTCCCAGAGGCAGCTCCGGTCGTCCCCCATCATGCGGTCGTAATAATACGACAGCACGGTGGGATACGCCACGTGCAGCCCCCGCGGCAGCTCCAAGTCGTCCAGCGCCCCCCGCACGAGCCGCCAGCCGGCGCCGTTCAGCCCCTTGGCGTGGTGGCCAGCCGTCATCAGGTACGGGACGTCGTAGCCCTTGCACGACCGGACGTCCACCTCCTTCCGCGCTTGTTTGACGGCCACGCTGTCCCCCTCCGCCAGGAGGAGCGTCAGATTCCGCCCAGCCCGATCGGGTGTCGGCCAGGAGCTGATGTCCGGCCGCTCATACGGCGGGACCGGCCGCGGCGCCGCCCCCGCGCCCTCACGTCGAGCGTTCTTGTCCGCCGCCTCCCCGTAGTAGTACGCCGCCGCGTCCATCGCGTCCCGGTGCTGCGCATCGGCGGCCTGCACGTACTCGAGGTCCGCCGCCGTCCGTAGATACGGAAGCGACAACTCCGTCAGGTACTCCACCGGCGGCGTCACTGCGTCCGGCATCAGGCACATGAGCCGGCCCCAGCAGTGCGCCACCCACGGCACCCACTCGCGGAGGGCCCCAACGTTCTCGTCCGCCCTCACGAACGTGTACGCAGTCCGGACGAACCACGACGGCAACGCCGTCCCGAAGAGCGCCACCTCCCAGCTGAAGCGGACAGCCAACTCGCCGTCGCACCGCTGCGAGTGCACCTCGTAGATGACGCCGTGCCAAAACGCCATGCGTACGCCGACCCGCATGCGGTCGACCACCGGCTGGTTCCGCGGGTCGGGCCCCGGCACCTGCGCCTGCTCCGGCACCCCTTCGTGATCCGCCAATACGACTTCGGCGTACCGCCTCAATCCCGTCTTTAACGCGACCCGTGAATGAGGCGCGATGTAGGCCATCGCCGCCGCTTCCCCGGCCCCCGCCATCCGCCTGCGCCGGCAGCACGCCCACGCCGTTGGCGTCCGCGCGTGCCGCCTCCGCTTGCCCCGTCCACGTCGCCGCCGGCCGCCGCAAGGCGGGGTGTCCGCTCCGCCGCAGCGTGCTGCCCGCGCGCGCGCCCCCACGTGGTCCGCGTCGCTTGTGTGACCCCGCCCGGCGCCCTCGCGCTGGCGACCCCCCACGGATGCTTGGCACAAGCGGCCCCGCATCCGTCCTTGCTGGCGGGTGACCGCCAGGTCTTCGCCCGGGGGGGGGGGGGCGATTGGCCGGTCTAAATCCAGTACTTATCCCCCTACCGGGACTTGCACCCGTCTCTCTGTAATTCGGATTGCGGGCTATGGGACGGCTGTCCTTCCCTAAGTAGCCCCCCTATTCGGACCTGGGGTTACTATTTCGTCTCTCTTTTTGGTTTGTTTTCGCCTTGTTATTCTGGCGCCGGTCACGGCCCGCGCCGCCTCGTCTTGCTCGCCATCTAAATCTTGGCGTCCCTCTCGAGTCCTAGCCTTTGCGCGCCTGTGCGCCGTCTATGTCCTCTCGGGAGATTGACCCGTTGGGTCCTTTTCTATTGCATTTTTGGTGTTGCTACAGGGTACTTGCTCGCGCCTTCTGCGTTGCCACAGCACGCTTGGTGCTGCGTACAAGTACGCGTGGTGGTGCTGTCGATAGAGCGCCCACGTGTGGCACTGCATGTGTTCTGGGGGTGCGCATGGATGTTAGGGAGGAGGCGGGACCATCGCATTCCGGAAAGCTCCCATTCATTGCGCCGGCACGTGCGCATACGCGTGCTTTTGCTGTGTCTTGGCCGCTGACACGCCGCGCGAAAGTAGTTGCGCCGGCGTCGGCCCATGTGCGCCCGCCGACCTGTACTTTTACGGTGCGGCCAGGTCGTACACATGGTATGCACCCTAAAAAGCGTGGTCAGCGCCGCTCCGGCACCGTCTCGTCGCCGCCCACCACCGAACAGTGATGCACGCACGTGCGGCGATGGCACAGTCGGCCGTCTCCACGCGTGTTCACGGGAGCAGGCGACGGTGTTTTGGATCGAGGCGATTGCGAGGGGGATACACACACTTTGTTCATGGCCGTGGCTGTGCGGCACCCCACAGATCGAGAGAAGGGAGCGGGCTACCGCATCGGTCCACGACTGTCCATGCGCGCGGTGCGCAGCGGCGGGCAGAAGGCATCGGGAGTGCGGGTGTTGCGGTTTCCCCCGCTTCGACGGACGGAAAAGATTGTTTAGCGCCGCACGTGAGGGTGAGGATGGTCGGCTGCACGACTTTTACGCTCACGTTTTGCCTTTGCGTGCACGTGAATGTGATGGCCGCGGGTGGTGTCGACGGTGGCGGAGGTTTTGGGCCAGCAAACGGTTGGACAATCATCTACACCATCTACAGCGTCGACCATAGCGCGCACAGGTGTTAGTTTTTATCAGATTGTACTACGCCAGGGGTGGAGGTGCCAGCGTCCTTGCTCCTCACGGCCGCCGTCGCCGCCGCCGCCGCCGCCGCCGCTGCCACTGGTGCCATCGTGCCGGCCGCCATCGCCGTCTTCGGGCCTGTCATTGATGTGGTTCCCGCCGCCGCCGCCCTCGGCGCCATATAGGGCTACCGGCGTAAGGGTACACGCGTGGAACAGAAAATAAAGAAGCGAGGGTGCCGTGTAGGTCAGTTCGACGACACCAGTAAATTGGCTAGAGGGAGGCTTTCAAGCAAAACGGGGGTGACAGGTCGAGGGAGGTGCGTAATCAAGACGGCGGTGCATGGAGTTCTCGAACACGGGGGAGTTCTCAAACACGGGGGAGTTCTCAAACACGGGTAGCGTCGTCGACGGGGGGATGGAGACCAACCAGGCGGGGAGGAGGAAACTCCATTACGCGGATCACCGCGGCGCAGTGTGCGTCTTGGTTCCCGAGCAGCCGGGCAGCAGAAAACCCAGAGCACGACCGCGGAGAGTTGGTGACCCGAAAAGACTAAGAAACACAAATGCAGCAGCGCAGTGCGCGAGCAACGAGCTGGTCTTAAGACAGGTACGAGTATGCGGAGCAGGAGAAGTGCGGCGTGGTGCGGGGATCCAACGACCCGCGACTCGAGCGATGAGTGAGCGTAAGACGCGTTGCCGCGTGGCCGGCAGGCGCCCGCTAAGCGCGTGCGATTGCTGCGCGTGGGGTGGGGTGGTGGGCAACAGCGATCGGAAATGCGGCCGCGAGATGCGTGTGGGCGGTTGCGCCGCGCCGCCGGCGCCTGATGTGTGCGTGCGGCCGCTGTGAGAGGGGTGGGTAAAGGTGCCCGCGCAGCGCGTATGGGCGGTTGCGCCTCGGCTCCGGCGCCTGGTGTGTGCGTGGGGCCGCTGTGAAAGGGGTGGGGGCGTGGGCAAGAACCGCTTTCGCAAGCACCCTCGGTCGCGCCTAGTCAAGGTGGCTCTTCTGGGTCATTGCTTGACAGCGACCCCCTGAAAAGTCAGAGCGGCCCCCTGAAATATCTTGAGCAACGTGCATAAATATAATGGTCGAACGCGATTTGCGCCGGGTCCCAAATGCGACACCCCGCTGCTGCCTCTTTGAGGAGGGTGAGTCACAGCCAGGAATCAATCGTCGATGATGAAAAATCGCTCGTTTCTCGTCACGGCGGCAGCTTGCAACCGCGCCCTGGTCGAGAAGAGCTGCCCGTGTCGTTTACCGTCCCTGCGCCGTCAACCAGAGGAGGTTTACAAAATGGGGGATTCGAACCGACACCAGACGAATGTTACGTGTATACGACTGAGAGAAAGAGTTTGGAGCTGGGTTCTGAGTGCTAGTACGCCCACTGGTATCCCCTGCATATCCTTGAATAAATTACATGGCCACTCGGCGGCAGTGACGGGTGAGAGGGCGTGGGGCGCCCACAATGGCTCGGGTAAGGGGGCTTCTCGGAAAGGCGCGTGGGCTCACGGGGCCGGTCCGTGCGGCGCGATGCACTTGGAAAATGGGGGCCGGTCGGTGCCGATTTCTCCAAGGTAGAGGTCCGTGCAAGGAAAGCCCCCCCCCCTCTCAAGGCACCGCTGGGGCGGTTGACGCGTTCCACGTTGCGATTCAGAGAGAAAGAGAGGTGCTTTCGGCGCAAGAGGAGAAGACGCTGACACCTTGTGATATGACCAATAGCGGATCGCATTTGAGTAAGGAACCCATGTTCAACCGCACCAACAGAGGAGGCAGACAGACCAACAAAAGAACTTCTTGGCATAGAAAGATAGAGCGACTCATCAGCTTCAAGAATATGCGCTCCGTGTTGCGCATTGGGCACCAGGTATGAGTCTTGATGGCCGTACAAAACAAGTAGTGTGCTGATTTTTTCAGTTTTTGGGTGCACTCGAGGCTGTTCTGACGAGGGTGTGGTGTTGCGTGACGTGGCGACCCCTGCGCAATTGCCGATTGGGCCTCGACGAGCCTTTCGGTCAACTGTTTGCAAAAAAGGAGCGATATTGAAGCCTTGTAGGACAGCGAGAGAAGTGAAGCGCCGGCTCTGTATGCCGGTCCAATTCCAGGAACTTGGTCAAATTTGATGAGGGGGGCTATCGTTCGAATGAGCGTGCCCGCCTTTTTTTGGGCAGCCTCATCGGATCAGACTTGATCCGTGTCATTTGCCGGCCTCCTCCTCCGTGATCCGCTCAATCGGAATAGGCTGTGCGAGGCAGTGGCCAGAGCAGCAACCCCCTCCACGCGTCGCGTGCAGCGCACTGCTTCGCCTACTGCGCGTGCCATCCCCCCACACCCCCCCGCTGTGCGGGCTCACCTCGTGGACATATCCAGCATCGCTGTGCGCACCCGCCTCCCGCGCCCCCCCCCATCCATTGCGACGAGCAGCCTGTAGGCCTCTTCGTCCACCACATCACGGGCAGCGATGCGGCGTACCGATGCATCGGTGTCGCGATCCAAAGAGTACCCTCCCAAGACAATTCTTGAGAGGTAGCACCCGTCTGTCGTACTTTGTCGATTTGAATTGGCCGTCACGTGGTTGCAACGCGTGATCCGCGGCCAGAAATCCGAAGCAGCGGTTCACCCGTCACGCGCGAAAAAGTATATCTCAAGCGCTACTCCGAGTCGAAAAGTCACAGTTTCTAGAGGTATCCGGAAGCCTCCTACCCCCCTTCTGTGAGAGTTGGGAGACTCCGGCTCCAATTCCCACACTTCCAGGGCAAAATGGAGAGAGGTCTTAATGAGTGATATACACCTGTAGGCGTGCGGTACGACCGAAAAAAGCCAGCGCTGGCCCTCGACCATTCCCGCGGCCGCTTGGAACGATCTGGAGACCCCCGACTTCATCTTTGTTCGCCTTCAAATATCTTTTGAAGCTGGAAGTCTGGCTATCTTCCATTCCATTGATGTCGATTCTTTGGTAAATGCCGCGTCTCCCCCCGATCGCGGAGGCTCATCGACCCCACTAAACGAGGCTGAAACTGTTGTTGAATCAGCCTATTTGGGGCGAGTGGCACTTACGCACCGAAATAGCACTTTTACGCGCGCCCTCAAAGCGCCCTTCAGCCCGCCCCGAAGTGCGTTTAGCAACCCTAGTCCGGGCACGTTTGAGGAAAATTCACGGTTCACACGACTCATCTGCTGACTCAAGCCGGTTTAATTTGTAGAATAGCCAGTAGACTCACGTGCCTGATCAAGGATTGGAGCTCGTCGGAGACCCTTCCCTGATCCCCAGTCAGATCCGCAGCAGCGGACTCAGCGACTCCAACTTACAGTGTCCACTTGGGTCCGCGCGAAGAAACAAGTCCAGAGTCGCCCATCTAGCTTCATCAATTGCACGTCCCCATCGACCGCGGTCGCGGCACCGCAATCCGCCTGCGTAGAGTGGCCGCCGTCGCCCCCGTGCGTGTTTCCTCTGTTTCCGTAGGCATTCGCTGCCCGTCGTGCGCGCCTGGCGAGTGTTGGCTCGGTGGCGACCACAGCGGTGAGAGCGGCCACCGCTCACCGCCTTGGGCAGCCGGTGCGCCGGCGCTTCGCTCCATGGTGGCCCCAGCGCCCGCAGCCGCAGGCACGGCCGCCACTACCGGAAACGGAAACGCCAGCGATTCCGAGCGCTGTGTGTCGTCATTACTGTTGACCCGGCCTTCGCCGTCGCCTTGGTCGATGGCGAAGTAGGTGCCGTCCGTATCGAGAATCTCGAACGGACCAAGGGCCTTGGGCAGCAGCTTGTGCCCGCCGCAGTGGTAGCGGAGGTAGACGAAGTCTCCGACCGCCAGGTCCTTGTTCTTCGGCCGCACCCGGCTGTCCCAGTTTCGCTTGTAGCGAGCTTGGTACTTGTCGAGGGAGGCGCGCACCGTCGGGATGAGCTTCTTCAAGCCCTAAATCATG
>Ga0115030_1001125_pt1 | contig 11897 bp, 9 predicted proteins | sample SidtaG_4_FD_87174 | JGI IMG/M metagenome (GOLD analysis project Ga0115030, IMG submission 87174) | Marine algal microbial communities from Sidmouth, United Kingdom - Sidmouth_Male1 metaG | ecosystem: Host-associated > Algae > Red algae > Unclassified | place: Sidmouth, United Kingdom | collected... | reverse complement strand
TTGCTCACAGGGCAGGTGAGAGAGGACCTGTCGAGAAGCAGCCCACCCCTGTTGCCTTTGCGAGCGACTCGCCAGGGGTGCGCCCGACCCCGTCTCCTCGCACGCGCCGCGTGCCGCCGCTCCCTGGTGACGCAGCCGAGTTGCACTTGTGTGGTGGTCGTCGCCCGTGCACCCCGTGCTGCCTCAGTCGCCCTGCGATGTCTGGCTGCCACGTCGTCGTGGCCCTGATGCATTCTCGACTGCTTCCAAGCCTGGAACGGTACGTCTACGGCTCCAGTAACCGGGGCGTAGTGGTGGGCCGCCTGGCGAGAAACAGACGAGCGCGATCATCAACGTGAGCGGGAGACCCGGGCCTGCCTTTTTTCCAGTTGTTTCTGTCAGGGGTGGTGGGAGGGTGTCAGCGGCGCTGTTCCTCCTAAGGATGGACGTTGACAAAGTGCGCTACGTTCGAAGCGTGCCTCTGACCCGCTGACATACCCGTGCATCTGCTCTGGCGGCCTGCGTGAGTGTGTGCTGGCCGCCCCGCGTGTCTGCTTCGCACTGACCTGCTGGACGCGGCGGGTGGTGGGCTGTCTGGGGCGGCACACGACGTAGCCGGTGTGGCCAGCGGCCTCGCTCGCTCGGCGGTGGGGCCACCGTGGGGGATGGGAGCTTTTATGACGCTGGTCCGCTCTCTGGCAGTGTTTGTAGCTGCGGCGGTCCTTCTAGCGGCTTGGCGCGACCCGTCCCACAGTGGCGGCGCACGTGCGCGGCGGAGGGGACCTCTTTTTCGGCACCGCCCCAGCTCAAGGCGCCCTACGCCTCTGCTGGGGTGCCAACCTTCGCGGCTCTCTTCATGGCAGACGCTACAATCCCGTCCACCAGGGTGGCCTGTTCCATCTGCGGGGCCACATTCACCAAGTACCAGACGCTGGTGTGGCACCGCATGCGCAAACACCGCACAACAAGGCGTCAAGCGGGAGGTGGCCTGCCAACTGGTGCTGCCGCGGCGGCTGATGCCGGCGGCAGTGGCCATTGCAACCCGTCACGGCCACCGCCACACCCACGACCGCGACATCCACCGCCACCACCTGCACCCCCCCGCCCCCTCGGTTCAACAAGAAGCCTCGGAGAACATGGGGATGGGGGGGACGATGCAGCCAACGGCGACGCCGGTCCACGGGCACTGCCGTCGATGCCACTCCACGCTGCCGCCGCAGGTGACTCTCCGGCCTCCACCACGGCGGCTACCGGTGAGACGCGGCCGCCACATGGCGTGTCCACCAGCGGCTTTGACTTTGACGATGATGCTGTTGAGGATGCCATTGAGGCAATGGACGCTGTGATCAAGCTGACACGGCGTTCCAAGCCGCCCGTCACCCCGGCGCGGAAGCGGCTGAGGACGGCTGCGGGCGCCGCTTTGACGACCTCCGCGGGGTGGGAATACAGCTGTCTGTCGCATGATGTCCGACAGCACTACGAGCAGATGAGAGACTGGGACTCTCACACGCCCCTCGTCACCAAGCGCAAGGCCTGCCAGCCAGGCCGCTTCAACTCTTACCGCCTGCGCATGGTGCAGCGGTTTGCTATCGAGTGCGGTGGGGGCGGCATGTCGCTCATTGACCAGGAAAAGTTTTTTAGCGTCCTGGACGCCTGGGATCGCACCAAGCCGGGGATGCCCGTCGACGATGGCCACTTCCTGGGCTTACGGGACGTGTTCAACTCTAGCACCGACTTTAAGAACGGGCTCGCGGACGACATCGACCACGTGATTGAGGACGACGGGTGGTTGAAGTGCACGATGGTTGAGGGGGGGAGAGCTTCAAGGTCATCTTCCGTCCGGCGCTTGAGCTAGCGCTCCAGCGCATGAGAGCGGCCGAGAGCATCACGTTGTGGAGCGGAGAGGACGGCCCGGCGCCTCCTACAAACAAGCGGGAGCATCCCATGGACGGCAGTGCCTTTCGATTGTGCGAGGAGGCTGTCGTGAACGACAGCGACGAGGAGAGCTTCGTGCTCGGGCTGCATGGCTTCAGCGATGCCAGCAGGCTGTCGTGCTCTGGGGGTAAGTCGCTTGGTAGGGGTGGGCGAGTGAGATATGGGGCGAGTTAGAGGGAGCGGGCCGGCGCCGATGCTCTGTCTTTTAGTACATGACTGCTGGAAGGTGTTTGCTGACAGGCTCGCCCATCCATTCTACTCCTTGGACACCTGATGCGTTGCTTGCTTTGTTTGCTTCTGTCTCTCGCATTCCCTTCCGCAACAGCCCACACGCTGTACCCGCTGAGGATACGTGTCCTCAACGCCGAATCGGGGGAGGCCGAGTGGTACAACGTTGCGTATATCCCCGTCATCCGGAAGGGCAAGGAGCCCGGTGCCAGTGCCCGTGCGAAGCGCCGCCGCGCCGCTATCTTGCAGCGGGTACTCTATCTCGTGTTTCGATCGGCGGTTGCCGCCAGTCATGTCGGTGTGAAGGTACGTATGGGAGACCGCGTGTTGCTCTGCTTTCCGCGCCTCCTATTGTACATCTGCGACCTCCCGGAGGAGAAGGCCATCCTGTGCCTCAAGTCAGGCAAGTGCGCCAAGCCATGCTCCATGTGCGACGTGGACGTCGAGCTCGCGGGGGCGCCCGAGGCGCTCAATTCGGAGGAGAGGGACGCTCGAAAGTGCCTCGACCGGCAGGTGGAAGCAGCCAACCTGAGTATCGAGCAGAGAGACGCAAGCCGGCGCCTTCGCTTGGAGAAGCAAGACAGCGCGCACAGCATGATGCCTGCGCTCGCCAGCCTGGCCGGCCTCTCCACGGAGCCCTTCCTTCTCTACAAAATGATCGGCGTGGATACTCTGCATGTAAGTAGAGGGACGCCCGTACCTCGTATTCCTCACTGGCTGTCTCCTTGATGGCCCGCGGGCGGGTGAAAATGACCGGGGCTCCTCACTGGTCTGGTCTGACCATTCTGGCTGCATCGTGCTCGAATGTACTGGCCGCGTCGTTCCCACCCCGCCTGTCGCCCAGCATCGCAGGTGTTGGACCTCGGTGTCACGCGCATGCTGGTCCACCGCCTCGTGCGGGTCTTTCCACACGTGTGCAAGAGCCACTTACCTGCAGCTGGCAGCACGAAGGCTGCTTGCCGTGTTTGCAACCGCCGCTTTGAGGAGATGGGGCGCCTCAGCCAGGCATCCACAATAGCACCAGGGTACGTTCTTTTACTTCTGCATGTGCCTCGCTCTCAATGCCCGCGCTTGTCCGTGGCTTCGCGTGCATGTCCCAGTCTTGTTTGAGTCTCTTGTTGACAGCGGATGTCCCTGTATCTTGCTCGTTCCTCTCCTGTACTTGCATTTCTCTCCTGTGCGTGTGTCCCCCACTCCTTGTGCGGCGCAGGTATCTGGTTGCCGCGGACGAGTTGCAGGCCAACTTTACTGGCAAACAACAACGCAAGGGGGTCTTCATATTGCCCCACGCCGTGTCTAAAGTTTTTGCGCTCGGCCGCCCGAAGCCGCCAAAGATTTCTGAGGACTCCTCGGCCGAGGACGAGGAGGAGGCCCCCTCGGCTCGCCAATCGGGCAAGTCACCCAAGGCGTGGACTCAAGGGGACCGAGGTGCTTCGTCCCAAAAGACCCCCACCCGCCGGCGGCCGGCCAAAGACCCAGCGACGACAGCCAACGACACGTCAGCTGAGATCATCTTTGACCAGGGTGATGAGTCTGAGGACGAGTTGCCAAAGAGCTTCACGTTCGATTGGGATGCGTACAGGGCCGTCTGGGGCGACACGTCGTACGAGGACGCCGTGACGGCTCTCTTTGCGGAGTATGCGCTTCTCTACGGCCGCATCGCTGGCTGGACAATGGCCGGTGCCCCGCCGACGATGACGCTGCAAGAAGCGAAGTCGCTTCATGATCACGCCGGAGAGTTCATTGAGAAGTACGTCCGGCCCATTCTGGGCGAGGTGCACACTCCTAAGGTACACAAGCTCTTACGGCATATCCTGGACGCCATAAGAATGCACGGCAACCTCACGAACGGGAACACCAGCTCGAATGAGTCGGGGCACAAAGTCGACAAGCGGTTTTACCGGCGCACGAACCGCGTGGCCAAGACGTTTACAGCCCAGATCGCGCGGCAATCGCAAGGGACGCAGGCGTTGCTTGCGCGTATGGACAAGCTTGACGCCGACGCCATCCGTCGGGACAAGCTCCGTCGCGCGCACCGCTCCGCTGCCCGCGGCGGACAGCTCACCGCCCTGGGTAAGCGTTGCCTGCGTGGAGTCCCGCGCATCACCGTCGGTGCGCTGTCACAGCGGCCAGGCCTCGCTCGGCTCTCCTCGTTGCTCGACCTCCACCCCAACACCAAGCTGCATGTGCTCGGCCGCGTCATTTTTATGGCGAAGCTGGACGACGGGACAGCTCTGCGGCAGACGCTACGTTCGTATGCTGCGTTTCGTCTGAAGGGCGCCTGGTTTGACATTGCGGTGTACACCATCGACGGGGATGCGCCTGTCGTTGACGCGGACGGTGTCAAGCCACGAATGCGCTACGGGGAAGTGCGGGCCCTATTGAGGTACAGGGAGGAGGACGTGGCCATCGTTTGTGACCTACAGGTTGTGGACGCGGACGAGGATTGCCCTCTGGCAGAGCGTGGCTGCAAGCGTTTCAAGTGGGCGGTACCCCACTCGAGGGAGGGGGACTGGCAGCTGCGCGTGGTGCCAATGTCGCGCATTCTCCGGGTCACGCATGTGGTTCCGGACTTCGCGGAGCTAACGGCGCGGTGTGGTGTTAAGGCGCTCCCAGCCCGCTACTGCGCGCCGGTGGCTGAGCAGCGGGAGATGCGCTTCTTTGAGAATGCCTTCTTTGCGTGGGCCTAGAACATGTACACCTCATTGAATTACTTTCCAGTCCAGGAGTGACTACCACGCCACACACCCCTCCCGTGTCCACGGCCAATCCACATCACGCCCGTGGGAGTGCCACACCTCCACCGGCCGTGGTGCACCAGGAAGTGCCCCGCGCCGACTCCCGCCCACATCCAAGGTAAGAGCAACGCGTGAACGGGAGCAGCGGGGGACGACAGCGCGTGGTGTCGAGACCCACTCCAGCGCTTTGCCACTACCGCTATGGGGGTGTGGCGGCGAGGGGCGACGGGCGCGGCAGCAGCCATAAGCCCCGCTGGTGTCCCCCCCCCTGACCCCTGTCATTAGCGGCGTCTGCACCCTTGCCGAGCACGTGTCCCATCTCGAGGACGGCGAGCACCGCCTAGGCGGCTCGGGAACGCTCCGTGTCGGGCACAAAGGCGGCGACGAGCTCACTACTCGCGTGCTCCTGGGGGCGGCGCGGCAGCCTCCGAGGGTCGTCCGGACCGGCGGTCTTAGCCGCATAGGGGGTAGACGCCAGTGGATGCGGCGCCCAAAAACGCCTCGGATATACGTCTTGGTTGCGAGGCCCGACGGCATGGTGCCCCTGGCTGTGGCACACGCGAGACGGTATCTGACGACAGTGTCACCTTCAACCGGACAGTCGTTGCTAGCACTCAAAGATGGGACCCCAGACCGAGAACGACCCCGCCGATCCCTCGACGCCACCACCGCCGCGTCTTCAGAGTGCACCCTCACGACGGCGCGGTCGACCGCCGGTGATGGCCACTCAGGCCACAACGCCTCTGCTGCCAAGTCGCCCGTCTACAAGCATAGCAGCGATGTGCACAAAGGGGGGGTGGACCCGTCGGCCCAGTTGGCGACAACGGTCACGGGGGAGCACCTCGCAACCGGGAAGGGCGGGTGCTCGGGGTCTCCCGGACGTGGGGAGGGGGTCCCCGGCATGGTCGCCGGCGGTGGTGGTGATGGCGCCCGTCGCCGGTGGCGGCGGGCGTCGCCACGGGTGGTCCGCTGAGAGCATTCGCCTCGCAGTCGGCAGCCACACCCCCGACGTCGACCGCAGGCTGCTCGGCGTCAGGGACACCATCTCGTCCATGCGCAGCACGCGGCGCGCCGTCCGTGGAGGCCGCAGCATCGGCGGCAGCCGAGGCATCCCCTCTCCGCCGCCCGGATTCACCTGATCCAGCACGAGCACAAGCAAGCAGCAGGCTCTGCCGCTTCCCGGATCGAGACTGACTGCCAACCTCGTGGACTAGCGCGACCCACAACTTCTGATATGACAGTAAACTGGGAAAATTCTCGTCCCTCGCAGGTAGCGGGAGCTGCTCGCAAAGCGATTTGCGAGACAGTTTGCGATTGTCCACTCGTCCCATCGCGGCGAGCCAGCGAGCCCGCTCTCAACGCCGCGAGGGTGATTGCACCCAAACGTGACGAAGGGAACCATTGAGCTGAGCCGCCACGAGCCAATGGGTGCGTTGCTCACCCACGTGCCCAACGCTGGCTGCCGGGCGCGGACCACATCATCCTCCGCCATTCGCTCGCCATCATCGGGGCTTGATTCGGACTTAGGACTCGCCCAAGCGCCACCGGGGCCCAGCGTCTGCATGCGCAACCGGGGGCCTTCGTGCTTGCAGCGCGTGGCTCCCCAGTCACATACGCGCGACGGGACAGACCCTCGGCGCCACTCCCCCACGCCTGGCCACGCCACCGCGCCACCATCACGCCACCGCGTCCGCGGAAGCGGCGGGGTGGGGGCGGCACGACTGCTCACCCCGCAGGCGGCGCTCCCCCCGCAAGCCGCTACCGTGCGCATCGTGCGCGGCGCTCCCAGCGTCCGCGCCCCCCTCCCGACCGACTCGACGCGTCCGGCGCGCGGTGGTACACTCGCTCCCCCCCCTCGCTCGCTCCTTCCCCCGCGCGCCTGCATCGGGCCAGCCTTCCACGCGGCGGCGCGCGCCGCCGCCACTGGATGTGCGTCGGCGTTGCGGCACACACGCGGTTGCCCGCACCCGTCGGCGGGAGCCGTTGGTCGGTCCGCGTCGGCCTGCCGCCTGTGCGCTTGTGGGCCGGCCGCCCCGCCCCGCCCCGCGTGATTCGCTGCCGACTTGGTGGGTGCGCCCGGCGGCACCCGCCGGCCTGGTGCGGCCGCCCCGGCGCCCGACGTCCGCGTCTGCCGCCGCCGCGTCCGGCCGCGCCGCCACCTCTGGGTCGGAGCTCGCGTGGTAGTGGCGGTTGGTCCCCACTGGCGCGTTGCTGAGCAATGTGCGCGTGTGCCGCGGCCGTTTCGTCTTGACACAAGGTTGTGCCGCGCGAGCACGTGGAACACGATTGGAGTGCGTAGTGCGGCACTTGACGAGCGCTCGGTAGGTTGGGTGTTTTCCTTTGGCGCCTGTATCTGTTGGGTTTTCTTCGCAGTGTGGGTGGCCGGCGGCGTACCGCGTGGACGGCGGCCGCCGGGTGGATCACGGGCGATGGCAGCGGTCATCCCAACGTCTACAGACCTTTTGTACGGGGGTGGTGGCGGCGGCGGCGGCGGCAGCGACAGGCCCGACGCGTCTCGGGATCTCGGCGGGGCGGTGAGCGGTGGCGGCGGGGCCGACACCAGGATGGGGTCTGCCGGCGCGGCGGGCTCGGGTGGGGGCGCCGCCGGGGACGTGTTTGGGAATGGCGCTGGCAGCCGCGTCAGCGGCGGTGCAAGTAGCGGTGGCGGACCTGGTAGCGCCGGCGTGTGCACCGGCTGCTGTCAAACCACGTGCGCGTGTAGCGATGGGGGCCTCGACGACTCGTCTACCGGTGACTGCACGCCCGACAGCTCGCAGCAACTGTACCCCGGCGTCGAACCAGACGACGAGATGATGCGTCAATGGCAACACTCGTCGGGTGGCAGCAGTGCGCTCTCCCTCACGGCGGAGGAGGCGGTCCGCCAGCGGCGGCGGTCGGCGTTTAAGCCGTACCGGCGACCACCACGGCCGCCATCTGGCGGCGCCGGGGAGGGTGGGGGGGGGGGGGGGAGGGGGGGCACGGGGGCAACGGGCGCTGGCGATCCATTACGGGCGACTGCAGGGGGCGGCGGCAGCGTCGGCGGCGGCGGGGGCGGCTACCCAATACAGCCACCCGCAGGCGACAGGTTAGGGGACGGCGGGCCGGGGACGGCGGGCGGCGCCCGCCGGCCACCGGCCTCGGCGCAGCCGCGGTTATTTGCGGCCGCGACGGTCAACTTGTTGGCGACCTACTGCGCCATCAACCCCGACTTTGAATTTGATACGGGGCTGACGCCGCGCCGGTGTCTTACCAAGTATGTGGTTGGCCATCTCGTGTTGCTGTTGCTCCTGTTTTTGGGGTGGCACGGTTGCCTGTTGCGAGCTGTCCTGGTTCCGCTGAGTGGTGCTGCGCTCTCGTTCCACCGCCGTGGGCCGGATGTTGACTGTCGCGTGCATGTTTGTGTGCTACTGTCCTGGTGCTCCGCTGCTTTGGTCTGCCTGTTTTTGTGGTTGCCACTGTCTCTTCTCGCCTATGTGCCTGTTGCTGTCCTTGTCTTGTTACCCTCCTCCTCCACCACCCCTTCCCAGACCGGACGTTGGAGTGTACAACTCGGGCTTTGACAACGAGGAGCACGACTATATCCTGTTTGTCAATGACGTATTGTCGGCGCCAACAACGGGGGACCAGTACACCGTTTTGGACATGCTCGGTACGGGCACGTTTGGACAAGTCACCCGCTGCCGCCATGAGCAATCATCTGCGATTGTGGCGGTCAAGGTCATCAAGAACCAGCCGGCATATCTCAACCAGGCCTGGGTGGAGATTGCGATCCTGCGGCTGCTCGCGCAGAACAACCCAGCCGACTCAACGCGGCACATTGTCAAGCTGTTTGCGCACTTCACGTTCCGCGGCCACCTGTGTCTGGTTTTTGAACCTCTCTCCATCAACCTGTTTGAGCTACTGCAGCAGAACTCGTATCGGGGGGTCTCCCTCGACATGCTGCGCTCCTTCCTCAACCAGTTGCTGCCGACGCTGGACGTGCTGCGGCGCTCCGAGGTAATCCATTGCGACCTCAAGCCGGAAAACATCCTACTGCGCTCCCTGAACGCAGTCGACGTGGTCTTGATCGATTTCGGATCAGCCTGCCAGCAGAACCACGTTATCTACTCGTACGTGCAGTCGCGCTTCTACCGCTCCCCAGAGGTACTGCTCGGGCGGGATTATGACGCCAAGATCGACATGTGGTCGCTGGGCTGCGTCGCGGGTGAGCTTTTCCTCGGCATTCCACTCTTTCCGGGGCAGAATGAGTTCAACATGGTTGCCCGGATTGTGGAGATGATGGGCTCACCCCCACGTTCCTTTCTCGATTCATGTCGCCACGCGACGCGCTTCTTCCACCCACCCGGCGCCAACCGCGAGGCGCCGCCGGATGCGACTGGGTCGTCGTCATCGCTCCCCACAGCGGTGCACGAATATGCCCTCAAGTCCACGGCGGTGTACGAGGCGGAGACCGGCACGCAGCTGCCGCCGTGGAAGCGGTACTTTCCGCACACGCAGTTGCGCGACATCATCCTGGCCTACCCGTATGGAGCAGCGACGGGGGGTGGGGATGGTGGCAGCGGCGGGGAGGGCGCCGCCCCGGAACGCGATGCGCTCACGTCTGAGGGACGTGCCAAGGAGCTGGCACTGCGGCTGTCGTTCATCGATCTACTGTCGGGGCTGCTGCAGGTGGATCCCACTGAGCGGTGGTCACCGTCCGAGGCGATGCAGCACCCGTTCCTTTCGGCAGACGGCGTGCTGCCGGGGGGCGTCCCGTGGTCGCCCCCGCCAGTCACCCGGGCGGTTGGGCGGGCGTTGATGGCGCCACGGTCGACTCCCCACAACCCTTTGGAGGAGAGTTTTGCTGGACCGCAACTGCAGACGTCCTGGGGAATGAGCGTGACGGGCGGCTCGAATGCCTCGGCCCGAACCTTGAGCGGGCCGTACGACGCTGCGGCAACGGGCGCCACATCCATGGATGCTGGGGGCTCGTCGTCGCGACCGTCGGGTCGTGCTGACTCGTCATTGTCGGCGGCCGTACTCATCTCCCCTCCCTCATTGGGTACCTCCGCGTCCGGCGCGGCTGACCCGATGGCCTCCGACCACTACAGCTGCTCCGCACCCAACCCGTCCGCGCTCGCGTGGCGGGAGCGAGCGCCCGTGATGGAGGACTTTGGAGGCATTGATTCGGGCGCTGCTGCTGTAGCGCCCAGCGGCATGCCGGGCTTTGCGGCAAGCCGCAGTGGCGGTAGCGGCACGGTTCAACGTGGTCCCATGTATGTGGGCGGTACATTCATGGGCGGGGCGTCGTACGAGCCCCTTACCGGCGCCTACATGCCCGTGCGGCCGGTCGTGGAGGATGGGGACGAGGAGAGCCTTGAGGACGAGCCCCGCGAGGCTATCAACAGCGCTGTTGAGACCTGGCGCCACGCCAGCGACTCGCGGGATCACGGCACGGGTCGGCTCGCGACGCTCGACGAGAGTGTCTTTCCCGCCCCGCCGGGCGGCGCCGCTGCGGACCCACGGGAGGGGGTGGAGGAGGTCACCCACGGCGTGCTCTTCCGGATGGCGCTCGACGACAGGCCGCTCGACCCATTTGAGACGTACCAGCCGTTCCAATCGATGGACCTGGCACAGCAGCGGGATGGGCAGGCGGCGCAGCGGCCGGCCGGCAGGACGCCGGATGGTGTTCCAGGCGGCAGTGCCGACCACGCGGCGTCGTCGGCAACAGGCAGCTATGCCGATTGGTCGCCAAGACCTGGCGGTAGTGGCGATCTCGCCGGTGCCGGCGCCGGCGCTGCCGCCGCCGGCGCTTACGGTGGTGGTGGCCAGGGCCCGCTGCCGCTCGCGCGGACGCTGCCCGGCCCGACCGAGCTCCTCGGCGGCCTCCCCCTCGACTTTGATCCGTCTGCAAACTTTGTGCCCTTTGACCCGGACGCGTTTGCGGCCGCACCCCCGTCGGCAGCGCAGGCGCGCGCTGTCCGGGAAGCGGGGACGCGGCGCGGCGAGCCGCCGCCACCGCCGCCCCGGCGCGAGTAGGGCACCGCTGGCGGTTCGTCAGCGGTGGTTGGTGTGCTCGGCGTGGGGGGTGTGGGCTGGAACAAGGCGGTCATGGCTTCGCGTGTGGCGTCGGCGGAGCTGGTGCGGCGCTGCTCGTAGTTCGTTTTCACTTCTTCGTTCCTTTTCCTTCTTTTTTTTTTAATGCAGCAGTGCACACGACGCGACGTTTTGCCTGTGAGCAGAGTACTGGGGTTTTCTGGTGCTCGGTGAGAAGCCTTGATTGATGCGCGCAGGTCCGCCTTTCATCGAGTCAGCTGTTACACACAGTGTACTCGGATAGGCTCGGAGCTGCCGGCAGACTCTTCCCTGTTTCTTGTGCGTCGCCCGAGCCAGAACGGCCCTGCAACCGTCCTGCGCACCTGGGTGTGGTGCAAGAGTCGACCAATTGAACTAATTCAGTACTAAATCCATATGCAAGTCTCTCATGCCCCGTGGACCCATTCAGCACTGCAGTGCCAGCTGGCAGCGACTGCCCCTCCGGCATCGTCAATTCACCGGAGCGCCTGCCGCCCACGTCGGCGACACGCCCCCCAGCGCGGCCACGAGGCGGCCGCCGACCATCCCCCCCGCGCCGAGGCGGAAGGCGAGCCGCGCGACCGCCAGCCCCGCGTCGGCCAGCCGCGGCGCGAGTGCCGTCGTGTAGGTTGACGCGGCAAAGCCGTCGACCAGCAGCGCCCCGTCGAGCGTGTGCGGGTTGTACAGCCCCCGCCGCTCGGGCGCGGCCGACGCTGCAACCGCCGTGACGGCCACCCACGCGCCACCCACCGCGGCCGCCGCGCTGGCATTGGCGGCGGCGGGCGCGAGCGACCAGAGGGCGTCGCCGACGCGCACGGCGCCCGCGGCGACGAGGCGCGAGCGCGCCGCGCACTGCGTGCCGCGCGCATCCCCGCCATGGCCGCCCGCCGGTGCGGCACTGACGGGCACATAGTGCCCCGGCGTGAGCGTCAAGCGGCCGGCCGCCGTCGTCAAGGTCACGTA
>Ga0115030_1001118_pt1 | contig 11910 bp, 5 predicted proteins | sample SidtaG_4_FD_87174 | JGI IMG/M metagenome (GOLD analysis project Ga0115030, IMG submission 87174) | Marine algal microbial communities from Sidmouth, United Kingdom - Sidmouth_Male1 metaG | ecosystem: Host-associated > Algae > Red algae > Unclassified | place: Sidmouth, United Kingdom | collected... | reverse complement strand
GAGCAGACGGGGGGGGGGTGTGGGTGGCGGCCGGCGTGCGGGGTGCCGTGGCGGGCGGGCGTGTGGGTGGGGTGTGGGGGGGGGGGGGGGGGGGGGGGGGGGGATGGAAGACGAGGCACGGACACGGACACGTCTGTGCCTCGTCCTGCATCCATTCCACCGCGTCGACGCGGCGGGGCGCAGACACAGGTGGTGTGGCTGACGGGCCGGCCGCCCGCTCGGACGCCATGCCGCGCTGCGGGGATTGGTGGATGGCGCCGGCCGCGTCAGTGGGCCGCGTGGCGGGGCGCGCCGACGCCATCGTCGCGCGGTGCGGGCGACCGACCTCCTCTGTCCCAGTCTGGTGAAGCGGGGCGTGGGATCCTGCGTCGTCTGCAGACACTGAGCCCCGCAGCGACGAGTGGGTGGGGGCCAGCAGCGCACCTGACAGTCGGGGGAGCGCAGTTCCAGATCACAGACTGGGCGCTGACAGCACGTGATCCCGTCGAGTGGAGGGAGCCGGCGGGGCACCGTGGAAGCAACCTATGGTGCTACTTTTCAACTTGGAGCGGTTGGATCACAAGTACAAAGCACTTGTCGACAACCCTATCTTTTAGACGTAAATGGCGGTGACATGGAATAAGTGTTCGTTCTAGAAAAAAATCTCGCGATCTGGTTGGTGATCGTATGGCCCCAAGTCGGCTCAGTCGCGAGTAATTCGAGCGCCCCCTTCCATTGGGGCGGTCGTTTTTCCCGTGAGAGTGGGCCAGAGGCCGCCTCTGAGAGGCGGGACTGCCCCAAACGGCGCCTTACGAGACCCCACCCCACGCCATCCGCTGTCCCAGCGCGCACGCTCCGTCCGCGGCGGCGCCCGCCGCGGCGGCGCGCCGTGGTCAGCAGTGCGCACGCCGCCGCGTCGGCCTCACCCGCCGCGACAGTCGTCGGCGGCTGGCCCCGCCGCCTGGCCTGGGCGTGCCTCTTCCTCCCCCCGACAGGCGCTCACTGCCTGCTCTCTTCCCTTGCTCTGTGGCAGTTCCCGTCCGTGCCCCTCCCACTGCTCGCCAGGTGCTGGTGAGGATGGACGCGTTGGGCCCGAGAGGGCGCCGCCTGGCGCCCGCCTTTGTTCCCACCGCTTGGCCCGCCGTCACTGCCCATTCATCACCGTCGCCGTCGGTGGCCACGTCGGTAACAGCAGCAGCATGCGGCGGCTCCTTTGTCGGCTCCCAGAGCCGCCGCCGCGTCGCCGTTGCGGCCCGCCGCGGGCGGCGCGCGGCGCTCGTGGACGCGCTTCCCCCCCGTCTGCCTATTGGCGGCCGAGCTTTGGCGCGACGGGGGCACCCTCCCCGCATGGCTGCCTCGGCCGAGGTGTCATCTGCCGATGATGCGGCGGGGACGGCCGCCGGCGTTGCCGGGGAGGCGGTTGCCGCCGCCGCCGGAGCTGCCGCCGGAGCCGCGGATGACACGTCGACGCTGCGGCGCAAGCTGTCGGCGTCGCTCAAGCTCCAAATCCGCATCGCGATGGGCTTCCTCCTCGGCGGCGCGGCGATTACGTGGATCTTTTCGGGCACCGCCGCGTTTGCCGCCCTCATGATGCTCGTCACGCTGCTCGGGCAACTCGAGTACTACCGGATGGCCATCCGCAAGGGCCACACCCCCGCGCAGCGGATGGGGCTGCTGACGACGGTGGCGACGATGGTGTCGTCCCTCTTCTCCCCGTCCTTGGCCGACGCGGTGTTCCCCGTCGGGGGCACCCTCATCCTCGTGTACCTGCTGTTTCGGAAGCGGCAGGTGGCGACGATTGCCGACATCTCGACGACGTTTATGGGGCTCTTTTACGCGGGCTACCTGCCGTCCTTTTGGGTGCGGCTCCACGGGTGGGAGCCGGTCGGTGGCTCCCACGCCGCCCGCGTGCTCGCCGCCGCCATTTCCACCGTGTGGCCGGCGGCGGTGTTGCCCTTCCGGCCCCTCTTGACGACCGGCGCGCTCGTCGTGTTTTGGACGTGGCTCGCCAACGCGAGCGCCGACATTGGCGCCTTTTTTGTCGGCCGCACTTTTGGGAAGACGCCCATCTCGTCCCTGTCGCCCAAAAAGACGGCCGAGGGGGCGGTGGCGGGCTTTTTGTGTTCTGCGAGCGTCAGCCTCCTCGGTGCCTACTTGCTGCGGTGGCCCTTGTGGCAGGTGACGGGGGCTATTTATGGGATTGGCGTGGGGGTGGTCGGCCTCCTCGGCGACCTGACCGCCTCTATGTTCAAGCGCGACGCGGGGGTCAAGGACTCGGGCCGGCTCTTTCCGGGGCACGGCGGCATCCTCGACCGGACGGACTCGTACGTGTTGAGTGCGCCGCTAGTCTACTACTTTGTAACGGCGGTACTGCCGCTGTTGATGTAGGCGTGGGGGCGGTGATGACGCGGGGGGGTGGGGGGGGGTGGGGTAGGCGGCTTTGAGCCATGGCGGCAGTAGGAGGCAGTCTCTACTGGTGCGGGGCAACTCTAGGGCGACATGCAAAAGAGCAGGCGGGAGCGATACGAAGAAAACAAAGACGATAACAACACCCGCGGACCAGCGGTTGGAAAAATGAACGAGCGGCGCCAGCCACGCAGGGAGCGCACACACGGCTGCGCCCCCCGCCCCACCCATCTACACAACATGAGCGGCCAGAGGTGGACACGAGCTCTCTGAATGCGCCTGTCGCGGGCCGTCCCGGCCCCCACCACGCGGGCCATTGCCTGGCCAACGGCGGCGGGGGAACCCCGATGCCCATCTGCCCAAGGCGATGGCCCGCACAGTGGCATGCCGCACGAGCTCTGGCCTCTCGCCGACGCCACCAGTCGCAGCGAGGACCACAGGGGCGTCGACAATACCCGCCAAGGCGCGCCGTGCCCCGCCCAAGGCGCTGCCCGGGTTTTAAGCAGCGGCGCAGCCGCGGCACTCACTTGGCATCGCGGTCACTGTCAGCCTTGCGTTCTGGCTGCGCAGCGGCAGCGTCAAGCGCGGGAGCAGCGTCCGACGGCGGCAACGGCGCCTGTGTTGCAACAAAAAGCCAGACGCAGACGAGACCAAGACGTACAAATGAGCCATAAACCCCGCGACAGACCATGCCATCAGCTACGAGCGTCAGAACATGCAAGCGGAGAAATGTCGACAACGTCCATAACGATAAGCGGGAAAAACGCGGCAGCATAATGCAAGAGCATGACCAAGACGGGGGTCATACCATGTCATCGAGCGTGCCCGGCGCCATGGTCTTCATCTTTAGCAAGAAGCAGCGGGGGAGACAGGGACGGCAGCCAACAGAGGAAGAAATACCATCATGTCTGGTGCACAAGCAAACAGAAACGAAGGGAGTCAGAAGGGCTCTACATAGACATCTAGAAGAGGATGCGCATACGGGAAATGTTGCGTACTGCTCACGGCAGCCTGTGCAAGGCAAACCTCACACTATGAATCGAGAGCATCCCCCCCCCAGCCCTCGTGCCATGCAGCAACTCGTGAGGTAGTTCCCGCAACGCACCTGTCGGAGCGTGTAGAAGTAGATGCCAGCAGCGCCCGCAAGTAAGCTCAGACCAACCGGGCCATTTCGGTGGCTCATGCTCCAGCCCATGGTCGGGGCTATGTGCCGGGGTGTTACGCAGGAAAGGCCCGTGGAGCCGCCCACAACTGCCTGCGGCTCGAAGGGGGATCTCAGTCAACCAACGATGCCGCTCCCGACGACGCGAAGCCTGGGACCGAGGACACCCGGGGGCGTGGAGCGAGCGAGCACCAGTTGTCGAGGAAAGAGCAATCGTGCTGGAAGAGCCACACAGCGATCCTCGTCGAACAGACGTCCACCAGCAGCCCCAACCGCGTCCGATTTGGGGACTCCAACTTCAAATGCAAACAACCTGGGAGCGCTGGACGTGGGCTCCCACTCTGCTACTTGAACAATGCCTCCTGCCCGAGCGCGCCAGGGAGATGACAAGTGGTCAACGTGGCACCCCCGCCGTGGAGCCAAACCCCGCGCAAAGATGCATACAAACTGGCTGCCTGGCTCTGGCCCAGTGCAGTTGCATCGAAATCCAAGACATCTGGGAAGGTCCGGGGCTGTCGGCACTGCCCCAGAGGGCGCCAGGCGCAAGCGTGGCACGGCTCACAAGAAACAAGGAGGATTGGAAATCCCCCGCAACCCCCAAACTTCGTGGTACACTGCGGAAGATGACGATTATGCGTGGTGCACGCCGAACGTCAGACGCTGAGGTGACCCTCTCGCCAGAGGTTTGGGTGGGTGGAAGATGGGTTGTTCGGCACCTGCAACAACGAGTGCAATGTGCGGGAGGTGTGGCGTTTGCGCTGCATCCAACTCAATTCGGACTAATCTTGGCTCCACGGAACCCGCTGCGTTGACCCTGTCTCTCCCCCCTTTTTTTTTTATTGTGTCGTACAACTTCCTGTGTTGCATCAACAATGTTTTTCAATTTAAATCAGGAGGTGGAGCCGAGCCGCTAGGTCTGTCCTTCCCGGACTGTCCGGTCGAGCACCGCATGCACATCGACCAACACAACTTCACACAAGGACATGGGCTCTACAAACACGCACCCCACTGTTGCCAGACAAACAAAATCACATTGTTATAGACTGCCCTACATCTCCAGTCGCGCACAAATGAGAGGAATAACATAGGACGACCGACGGTGAGACGCTCGCTCCCAGAACACGCAATCACAAGAAACCCAGGTCAGGGCAGCCCCAACGACGTGAGAGTGTCACCATCAAAAAGCAAAACCATTGCGGTGCAGCATAGATATGAGCAAGACGAAGCGCAATGCGGAGGCTTCCATGCAGAAGAAGAGGCGAGCCAACGGGCACGCAACGAGGGGCCCTTAGAACTGGGACAGGTCGCGCCCAAACACCTTGGTCTTGGCCCAGTCGACCAGAACGAGCACGCGGTTGCGGAAAGACACCTGCTTGGTCGCGTAAACCGAGTCGTACAGCAGCCGCGTCGCGGCCCCAGACAGGAAGATCTTCTTCTTGCCGAGCTCCACCTGCGCAAGCGCTCGGTCCCGCCCAATATAGGCGAGGAGCCCCAGGGAGAGGAACTGGAAGGGTTTGGCCACCCGCGTCTTCTCGTCATCCTCTCCGCTGCCATTGATCAGCTTGGAGAGACCCTTGCGAGGCGACGACGCCTCAGGGATCTCGCATGATAAGCAGTAATCGCGGTTGAGGAGTCGCGCCGCGTAGGCCGCCTGCTGCGCCGCCACCTGAGCCGTCGCCGGCATCGGGTCGTCGTCGTTGCATGCCGCGTCGCCAAGCGCGAACACATTGGTTGTGCCCTTGACCCGCAGCCAGTCGTCGATGCGGAGGCGGCCGCGAGCGCCCGCCTGGTCCGGGATGGACGTGATGAGGCCCTTGACGAGGGCTGTCGTCCCGTTGCCGGCCGCCCAGATGGCCATCCCGTAGTCTACCTCCGTACCGTCCTTGAGCGTGATCATCGTGGGGCCAATGTCGACGACGCGCGCGTTCAGCACCACCTCCACGTTGCTGCTCTCAAAATTCGCCATGGCTGCTCCTTGGAGCGTCTCATCAAAAGCCGTCAAGATGGCGTCGCCACTCTGCAGCAGAGTCACCTGCGGTGGTTGCAAGAAAAGGTGTGTAAAGGGAGATGATGACATCAAGACAAACGAGCAACAGCACCACAAAACGGCCGAACACAGAGCAAGTCAGAAGCTGTTGCGCACAGAAGCAAGAAGCAGGCACCAGAGGAGCAACCACATGCGCCAGAGTCGGTCAAAGCCACCGATCCCAGCGCACGCCCGAGAAAAACACGGTAGGCCCACGGAATAGCCGCCCAATCGTACCCGAACGTACCCGAACGCGTGGGACGAGGCGAGGGTACTTGCGGCGCAGGTCCGACGTGAGGAAGTCGTTGAGCTCGGCACAATATCTGTTAGGGAAAAAGGAGAGTCACCGTCCACACAAGAACCGTTCATGCACGCATACAAGCGCAACCGCGTCAGAAAGCAGTCCATAGGTTAGTCTCAAGCACTAAAGCCTCGAACCCGTCCACCCATGTCCGGGTTGGTCCTGACGGCATGCCTTCACCCACCTGGCGGCGGGCTCGTCCACACACGGCCCCGCCTTCCATACGACCGACCGCGCATATGCCACAACTATCCTCGGATGAAGTCGAGCCGCGGGAGTGTACCTCAGCCACACACGTGCACTCGTCCTCCCTCGGTCAATGTGCATCGCTCCCCTCAGCGCAAACGCAATGGCGTACGAGCACGACCCGGAAACACTCGCCCACGGAACTCTCCGTCGGTGCGCGCGTGGGGGCATTTCCCCTAAGAACTTACTCCACGCCCGTCGGCCCGCCACCGATGACCACAGTGTGCAGCAGGCGGTCCTTCTCCTCCTCCGACGTCGTTGGCAGGTTGGCGCGCTCAAAGCGGTTAACGATGGCCGCCCGAATCTTGCGCGCGTCGACAACGCTCTTGAGGAAAAAGGCATGCTCCCGCACGCCTGGTACGCCAAAGGTGTTGGTTGTCGCCCCGACCGCCACGATGAGGTACGAGTAGGGCAATTCAAACGTCACTGGTACTTCCCCCTCGACCCGCCCCAAGTCTGACACGCAGCTGACCGTTTGGCGCTCCAGATCGACCGACGTGGCCGACGCTTGCACGTAGTCAACCAGCTCGTTGGCAACACGGACCGGCTCCAGGAGGCTCCGGAACTCCACCGTGCCGACGCTCGCCGCCGCCAGCATGGGCGTAAACGCAAATGCATTGCGGGGCGAGATAACCGTCACGTCGTATAGGTCGCAGTCGAGCACCTTGATGAGTGCGTGGGCGCCCCAGCCGCTGCCGAGCACAATAATCCGCGGCTTGGCCACCGACTTGTCCTTCTGCTTGGGCAGCAGCAACCGCCCGTAATGCATACGCGCGTCCGACAGCGAGTCGGTAACGCGGTCCCACACGAGCCCCGCAAAGGTCTCCCTGCGGGGCACCACGTAATCCACGGGCGTCGGCACAAAGGACGGGTCGGCGGGCTTGGGCGGGTTCCGCACCGCTGGGTCCAACTCGGGCACCGTCGCCGGGGCTTCGGGGGATTCGCGGGCAAGCACTTCCTCGGTCGCGTCGCTCTCCAATAGCGACTCGCCGCTGGTCGTCTCCGTGCTGGTGTCGACCTTGCCGGCCATGACGACCCACCCAGAAGGGGCGAGGCGGGAACGGCGGAGAGGGGTGGTCACCACGTAATGCCGTGCTGCCGCCGCTGATACCTCGCTGGGGCGGGCTCGGGACACGCGGGAAGCCGTAAAGGCCGACGCGACCGCCGATGGGCCGACGCCGGGCGCCACAAAGCCGGCCGACGGGGACGGCATGATGACGACAACCGTCGGGCGGGGGGGCGGGGAAGGAGTGGTGGCGGCTCGTCAATATGATATGGTGGGCGGCGGCGAGAGGAAGGTCGTGGTGCGGAACTGCGGCGCTTCAGGTCCGGGTGGCGGGTGGTGGGTGACAGTGGTAGGGGTGGTAGCTGCAGCGACGGGGGTGAGCGCGCGTGGATGGGCGCGAGTGGTGGCCGCGGAGATGTGGGACACGGTGGAGTGAAGCGGCCAGGTCGTGCGTGCAAGTCTTTAATAAAGGAGCGACGGCCTTTTCGCTCGTCCGCCACCCACAGATGGCTTGGCCGTTGAGCGCCAGATGCACGTGTCAAAGAGGTGTCTCCCTTCCCGTGACGTGACATCAATCCCGGCCCAGACTTCCCATTGGTCGAGTCTCGAATCCGACGGCACCATCTCAACTGTGGATTATCTCTGGCGCGGGGGAGGCCAGGACCTGCAGGTGCCGTGATCTGGGTCCGGTGGACGACAGTGGACCGTAGACGCACCGCAGACCGCCAGGCTATCATCGCGGCAGCCTCAGGCGGGACCGCGTGGGGCTGAGCCCCGTTCTCTGCAAGGGAGCGTGCTGATAGCCTTGATGAGGGTCTCTTCCCCGCGTCGATGGCACTGGCGTCCACAACAAATGGCCCATCCTGGTGGAAGGTGCTCAAAAACGTAGGCTGATGCCGTAGACGCTCTGAGCGGTCGACTGCTTGACACTTCCAGCCGCGAAGTGGATACGGATGTCCATACAGCTCATTCTGAGTTGGACCATGCTTCGCTTGTCACATATAGATGCCATTTGCACTGTGCGCAGAGGTTTATCTCCTCAGCTTGAGTGAGGGTAGTTCACTCACGAGCCAGCAGTGCGGTGCATCGATAGTGCCGCAGAGCAGCAGGATACTGAATGACTGCGGCCCCTGCCCCCGCTTCAAGTACATAAGCATCGCTGATCGCGAGTGGCTGGTATCTAAGTGCCTCAGCGGGTCCGTGGGGGGCGATTTGGAACACTTGGATCACAGTTGGAGTGGGAGTTGTTTGGGAGAACGACTGTAATAGAAGGGGGACGGCTGGTATGGGGCGCCGCCTCGTTTGGCGTCGGGAGGGGGTTGGGACTGGTGTGCTGGTGCTTGCTGCATGTCAAGCCGCGGACCCACAGCTGGTTTTCGTCTCGAGGTGGTGAGTGAGTCCGGTGAGGGAGGAGTCTAGGTGGTCAAACCCCCCCATCACCTCCATCGCTGGCGCTGCCGCCGCTCGCGGGCCTCTTGGTCACCCTGTCGGTTGGCACCAGCGGCGGTGATAGGCCGTCGTTCCTCGGTGGCACTCTTCACATTGCGCCGATGGCGGCGGCGGCGGCGGCAGCGGCGGCAGCGGCGACAGCGGCATTGGAAGCGCCGACATGTGCAAAAGCGACGAGAGGGGCAGTTCATCACATGTTTCCCTCGCCGCCGCCGTCCGGCACCGTTGTCTTTCTCGAGACCACCGCGTGTTGCGTGAGGCGGCGGAAGAAACTGAGCGCTGATGCCACCGCGGCCACCACCTCTGCCGGCGCCCGCACGTCGATTGAAGGCGGCGGCGTGGCTGGCCCCGCCCGCGTCAGGTGTAGCGATAGTGGCCAAAACAGCGCGGATGGCAGCTGCCGCACACATCGTCGCCCGTTCGGCGCCTTTGATGTCGACGCTGAAGGGGGTGGCGACGGTGGCGGGCGCTCCTTGGGCAGTTGTTCGCAAGCGTGGCCGCCTCCAATGATGCGCTTGCGGCCGCGCCCGCTGATGCTCGTCGTGTGCAACAACCATGCGTTGAGCGACGAGCCGCTGGTGCCTGCGTTTCTGCACAAAGGCAGGAGGCCGGCAGCTGGGAGATTGGACGACGACGGATCTGAGCCGATTGGCGATTCTGTAGTGGCACGGGTTGGCAGTGCCAACGAGATTGGGGCCAGCCAGCGGCCGCAGCAAGCATCCCATCGCCCATTTTCGTTTGCGTTGACTGACGAGACCGCTGCTTCCAATGCCTTTGGTCACTTCTGCTGCTGCGTCGCTCAGCGAGGGTGGGTGGGGGGAGCCTGCGTGGGTGGGGCATCCGCGGAGTGGGCTATGATGTGGGCGGCGGTGGGGACGCTGGCGCTCGGAAGCCTCTCGGGCAAAAACGGTGACCCCACTGCACTCATGGGTGCACCAACTCCTGGCGGCGGGAGATTGCCAGAACGCTGTTGCTCACATTTGCCATCGCCGAGGACGTCATAGACGACAGGCGGTCGTTTGCTGTGGTCACCGATGACCGACAGCGTCGCGACAGCGGACGCCACGGCCGGTGTTTTCCATGCCATGAGCCGGGTGGCGCGCCGTGGTTGGCGTTTGCCGCTGCTGCCGCCGCATTCCGTTGACTTGGTCGCTGGGTGACGGCGCCGACGGCGGGAGGAGCGTGTTCAGCCGAGTCATCGGCTGTACTGGTCACAATGGCCAAAATCGCCTGTGCGTGCCCTCACCTGTATGTCGACTTTCAAAGATTGAGCGCGGCTTTAAGAAAATATGACAAGTGCTGCGTCTCTATTTTATGATACTGTATGGTCGTTCCGTCAAAAGCTGGACAGTCCCAGACAGGCGGATCGACGTTTGGGCCAATCAAACGCACAAAAGCGCCTCTTTGACAGGACTGGACTCTCCACTTTTTGGCGGAACGACAATAGTGCTTTCGTTCTTTTTGTGCATGCAGCAGTGCATTATTGTCGGTCCGCCAAAAAGTGGAGAGTCCCGGAGTAGCAAAGAGGCGCTTTTCTGCGTTTTATTGGCCCAGACAGCGATCGGCTTGACTCGGTTCTCTCCAGCTTTTTCCGGAACGACCCGACCAGGGCGCTGAAGCATTGCAAGATGGTCCAGCTTTACGGTGTTCCCTCCCCTTGCCTGCCCCCTCTCGTAGCGGCTCCCGTGATGCGCTCCTCCTCTTTGCCACGCGGCGTCACACGCCGTCCCCCCGCCCCCCCCCCCCCCCCCCCCCCCCCCCCCCCCCCCCCGCCCCCCCCCCCCCCCCCCCCCCCCCCCCCCCCCCCCCGCCGCTCGCCATGGATGGCACGCCACTCGCCGCCCCCACCGCGGCTGCGCTTGCCAGGCGCGGCGTGACGACGCTTTCGGCCGACGCGGCGGCCGCGCGGGTGCCCCCCCCGCAGCGGGGCGGCCAACGGGCGGCCACCGGGTGGCGGCGGGCGACGCGCGGTGCGGGCGCCGCCGCCGTCGTCGACGCCGCGTCGTCGACTGGCGCCACGCCACAGGGCGCCACGGGCGGCGGTCGCCACCGCGGCGCCGCTGACACGGGCGGAAAGCGTGCCACCGTCGGCGTAGGCACGGGCGTGGCGGCCGCCACGGGCGATTACCGGGAGTCGTTACTGGGAGTGGTTACCGGGAGTGGTTACCGGCAGCGGTTACCGGCAGCGGTTACCGGCAGCGGCCGGCGACGGTGCCCCAGGCGGCGCCCCAGCCCGGATCGACGGTCGTCTCGTGCTGTGTCACGGCCGACATGCGGGGGCAGGCGGCCGCTAGTGCCGCGGGCGCGTCGAGCAACCCCCGTGGTGCTCCAAGCTCCCCAACCGCCCGAGCGCACCCGCGCCGGCCAACCAGCCGCAGACCGTGGCCGCGGCCCCTGTGGCGGCGACGCGGGCGGCAAGCGGCGCCCGTCGCGACGGGGGCGGGTGGAGAGACGCCCCTGGCGCCGCGCGTGAGTGGCGGCGACGGCGACGCGGCGGGGCAGATGTGGCCGCCGCGCAGTGAGCGCGGCGCCAGCGGGCCGACGGCCGTAGCGGTGGGCCGGTCGCGGGTGGGGGGCGGCGGCGGGACGCTCCCCCGCGGGGGCGCCCAGTGGTCGTGGCGGGACACGGACGGATGCGCAAACCGCCGACGGCGCGTCCGCGCGCCTTCGCCCGCCGCGTCCAATGTCGTCGGCGTGGCCGTCACGGGCGCAATGCAGCACGTGGTGCCGCGGTGCGTCGATGGTGACGATGCCGCGCGCGGCGACGGCGGCGGGTGCGACAGCCGTGAGCCGCTTTTACTCGGACACGCGCGCGAGCGCCCAAGCCGCGCGCCTCACCGCCGCCACGGGCGCGCCGCCGACGCGGCCGCCACCGCCTTTGTGTTGCGCTACCACGCGGTGCCCGGTGCCGCCCTGCGCAGCGCTTCCATGACGTCGGCGGGCGCCAACTTGGCGCACGTGCGCTCCGTGTTGCGCCTGCCCGGGGGCGGGGGCGCCGCCCCCCCGACGTTTGGCGACTCGAGGCGGCGGCGGCGGGCCCCCCCCGCGGCTCCCGCGGGGTGGCCTACCTCCCTCACCTCGCCGGCGAGCGGTGTCCGTTTGTGTCGGCCACCGCGGCGAGCGCGTGGGTGGGGCTCACCCCCGCCGCGGGGGCGCCCGAGTTGGCCCGCGCCACGTTGGGGGGCATCGCGTTGAAGTAACGCGTGCTCGTGCGCGTGTGGGCGGCGGTGTGGGGGGGGGGGGGCGCTGGGGCAAGGCCCGCCCCGGCGGGGGGGGGTCGACCCCCTATTGGGCCGCGGCTGGGAGAGGTGCTCCGCGTGCGGGGTGTGGGGGGG
>Ga0115030_1001117_pt1 | contig 11915 bp, 14 predicted proteins | sample SidtaG_4_FD_87174 | JGI IMG/M metagenome (GOLD analysis project Ga0115030, IMG submission 87174) | Marine algal microbial communities from Sidmouth, United Kingdom - Sidmouth_Male1 metaG | ecosystem: Host-associated > Algae > Red algae > Unclassified | place: Sidmouth, United Kingdom | collected... | reverse complement strand
TACATCCCGTGTTCACTGCGAACAATGCCATGCTGGAGAGATGGTCGGTAATACATCAAAAAGAATTGCTTGTTCATGCCAACTAAGCGGATACGGTTTTCGCTTGTTGGTATCGCTGAGCAATTTGATTCGCGGCGCTGATAGCAACCACGTCATGCCGTACTCATCAACCCATTCTGTGCTCGCTAGAATCAGTATTCGCCAGACAACTTTAAGGCCATGATTGATTGTGCCTATTGCCGCACCTTCTTTTCGTCGATGATCTATCCAGGGTTGCAGCGCACCGGTGTGCATCTCGTCAATAGTGATGCTGCCAATCCATGGCATCAATAACTTCAATCGCCCTATATCGCTGTGCAAACTGCGCTTGTGTTGATTCTCAAGTACGAACTTGGCTGCGGCCTGTTCAAATGTTCTCGTTGGCTGTTCGGCGTCAACTATCTTGTCCGGACAAGTTAATTGTCGCCGAACACGTTGGCCGAACACCATAGACGGATGCCTGTCTCGTTTATTACGTTAATCGTGCAAGGAACCGTTCTGCTTCTTCGAGTTGATTTGTCCCAGTGCTTTGGCAAACGCGCTTTCCGTTGACCTGCTTGTCGATGTGCCAGATGCCGCGCCGTTTGATGACATGTCACTGTGCTGCCGAAGTTGCGCGGTTCGCCGATGTTGGAGTTACTGCGCTACGCCTATGGTTTTCGACGCCTGAGCCTGATTTCCGATACCACCCATTTCAGCGAGCCTTGTAGCTTTGAGGATCTACTGGTCGCTCAGTTGAATACTGAAGTGCAGGAGCTTCTGTCTCGTGGGCTGCAACGCTCTTACATCGCACGAAATGAAACATTGGGATCGCCTCGTGGCCCAATAGATATTCAGCAATTGGCTCGCCATGGCGGTACGGCCACCGCAACACTCGTCTGTAGGCACTATCCGCGCACCGAAGATGCCCTGCTGAACGGTGTGCTGGTTGCCGGTCTGGTGCTGGCATCATCGTTAGCGAGCAACGTCGAACTTCGTCGAGAGTCCAGACGGCTTGCCGGCCTGATCGAAGAGCAGGTGTCTCACGTGAGCCTGAACTCCACTGTAATGAATCAGGTAGATCGACAGTTGACCCGGTTGACCAAAAGCTATCAGTCTGCCATGTCAATCACACGGTTGCTGGTTGAGTCGCAAGGAGTTGCCCTTGAAGGTGAGTCCATCACCAATCGACTTCCGGGCTTCATGTTCGACATGAATGCATTCTTTCAAGCAATCCTGTCTCGGTTCCTTCGAGAAAACTTACCCGGATACAACGTCCTCGACAAACACAGTCTGAAGGGGTGATGCGGTACAACCCGAATTTCAGCCCACCGCGCAATTCGCCAACGCCTCGCCCCGATTACGTCATCAAGCGGGGAAGCAAAATATGCTCAATTCTCGATGCAAAGTATCGAGATATCCGGGAAAATGATCTGCCACGACATATGCTGTATCAGTTGGTCGTATATGCCTTGAGTCATCGTGATCAGCCTCGTAGCACCATCCTGTATTCAACCTTCCATCCGGGCGCACGCGAAACTCGCATAGAGGTGATGGATTCGCTCTATGTGAAGAGGATAGGGCAGGTTCAAATATGTCCTGTGAATCTTGAGCTGTTGGAGACTTTAGTTAATGATTTTACGTCGCAGGGTAGGCGAAAGAGGGAGGAGTACGCGTTCAGATTGGCGCAGCATGGTGGGTGAGAGCGGGCTTCTTTTCCACCCACGTATCAGATCATTGCCCTTCCTCAAAAATGCACATCACAGCGTTACCACGAAATGACTGATTTCTTTAACGGCTAGACACAGTAACTTGTTGTCTATATTATAAATATATATTTATCAATCAGTTACAAGTTTTAAATCAATTGTTTTCCGACAGAACCGCACAACGTGTAAGGCTAAATTCAGCTGCAACGGTGCGACGATCGCATTGTGCAATTGTGAGTAAATCTTCAATCCCTGCCTATTTGTTTAAGCCAAAGCTGGTCTACTTCGATATCAGTGTATCGTTTCGAATATTGCGTTTGGCTCAATATACGCATAGTATTACAAGTTACTGGGGACAACACTATGACCATCTCATCCACGCACAGTGTAATGCTTGGCCCGCGGCTTCCAGATGAAGACGAGCAGGGGAGCGCAAACCAGCTACGTCAAATTCTGGCTTCGCAAATGAGCGAGGGCACCGACGAGGTGAACCTCCAGATTGTCGTGGATGACAAGCCGACAACCATAGCGTTGCATCGCTCTTTGTCTGAACTTCTGCTGGAGTTGCTTCGCTTGGTGGGGTCTGGTGATGCAGTGACATTGGTGCCGGTTCATCAACAGCTGACGACGCAGCAAGCGGCAGATATTCTGAACGTGTCCAGACCGTACCTGATCAAGTTACTCGAAGAGGGTGTTATGGAACACCACAAGGTTGGGCGACACCGACGTATACGCGTTCATGACGTTTTTGCTTACAAGCAAAAGATGGCCGCCGAACGCGCAGACGCGCTGTCTGAACTGGCCGCTGCGGACTCGGAGTTTATTTGACGAGTGTTCGCCAATCGATTCACGGCGCTGGTAGATGCTTGTTCGCTTGTTAGTGTTCTCGGCAGGAATACCATTCTCTCTTTGGCAGAGGCTGAACTTTTTCGGGTGCGTTGGTCGAAGGAGATCCTCAGCGAGACAGAACTTGCACTCGCCGGAATGTTTGCAACGCGTGGTCATGATGCACCTGAGGCTTTGGCTGCAAGGCAGATAGCTGCAATACGCAAAGCTTTTCCAGATGCGATGGTTGACGACTATGAAGAGTTCGAGCCAGAAGTCAACATCTTACCTGACGGTGATGACGCCCCACGTTATTGCTGCAGCTTGTCGCTGATTCATCGGGTCTTCGCCAGGCTCGTCCAGTGCTAGATAGCTCTGCTCGGCATCCCTGACCAACAACCCTTGGCGTTCCAGATACCGGCCGATCCGATACGCAATGGTGTGGGTCAGTTGCGAGAGCTCGGCCGTGCCTTGACGCACCGGAGCCGATCAAGCTTTCCCCTACGATCCACGTAGACGCCATCGAGAAAAATCATGTGAAAGTGAATATTGAGATTGAGCGCGCCCCCGAACCTCTGTATCAATGTCACCGCTCCCGTGTGGGCTTCAGACTTCTTGTAGCTGGCTTTGTGTATCAGGTGAGTGGCCAGTGTGCGGTACACGATACCCAGAACCTTGCCCATGACCTTGGGCTGGTTGGCGAACAGGTATCTGAGAGGGAGGGGGAGACTGAGAACCTACTGGCGCATCGGCCTGTGGGGTAGTGCTTCGTCCACCAGCAACGCAGCACTTCAGCCATGCGCGCCGTGGAAGTGAAAAGGGCGCTGCGTTAAGATGGTTGACGGTACCACGTTGTCAATGCTAGACACCGAAGAGAATCAGGCGAAGTATCCGCAACCCAAGACACAAAAACCGGGCCTGTGTTGATGGAGACTTTTATAATCAAGTGAATAGTACACTTTTGAGCCGATCCATTTGTACTTGTGTTAGCAATGAATTCGGTTCGCAATTCCAATCGGTACTATAGACTGTTATGGTGCTTCCAATATCACCGTAACGTCTCGTACATCCCCGTCCCTCCATAAGGTAAGAGCGACCTGGTCGCCAGCCTCATAGTCATCCAGAGCTGCGGATAGTTCATCCCCGGATTCGACGTTCCGTTTGCCTACTTTCTGTATGACATCACCTGGGACAACGCCGCCATTTTGTCCGCGTTCTGCCGGGCGTAACCCCGCACTGTCTGCAGGCCCGTTCGGTTCAATTGAGAGTACAACAACGCCGCTAATGCCGTTCTGGCGTGCCAATGCATCAACCCGCGGATCAAATCGAATACCCAACACCGGTGGGCGATAGACACTAGTCGCAATCAATTGCGGCACCACACGTTTCACCAAATCGACAGGTACCGCAAACCCAATCCCCGAGCTTGAACCAGAAGGGCTGAAAATCGCTGTGTTCACTCCGATCAATCGCCCAGAACTATCCAATAACGGTCCGCCAGAGTTTCCAGGATTGATAGCTGCATCGGTTTGGATCAGACCTTCAATCACACCGTTGCCAAGTGGGATTTCCCGATCAAGTGCCGATACAATCCCGGTAGTCAAAGTCCAGTCAAGCCCAAACGGATTTCCAATGGCCAGAACGCTTTGCCCAACTTTTAGCTCAGTGCTATCACCCGCCGCAACAGGATCCGCAGCGCTGCCATCAAGTTCGACTTGAAGCACTGCTAGATCATATTGGGGTGCAGTTCCAATCAACCGCGCAGGCAGAATACGACCATCGGCCATATGGACATCAGCCCGAACCGCACTTTGGATCACATGCGCGTTTGTCACGATGTGGCCCTCATCGCCCCAAAAGAAACCGGAGCCTGAACCGCTCGGCACGATCTCAGCGCGTCCCAGCCAGGGATCAACGCGCCGCTGATCAGTGGTGATGGACACGACAGACGCCCTTGACGTTTCAAACAGAGAAATGAGGCGTTTTTCCGGCGCGGTAAGATCCTCAGCCTGAGTCGTTGTAGCTACAATCAAAATTAGGGAAAAAGTAAAAAGTTGTGCTGGTTTCATCTCTCTAAACTCACTTGTGCTCTTGGGTAAAGTCTGACTTCTGCAGTTAACTTTTTTGTGAGACGATAATACGCGAGTCAAGAGCGTGATAGATGAGGACGCTAAGTTATGGACTATCAAAAATAACCGGGTACGTCTATTGCGAAATCGAATATTCTGATGCCCGCTCTTCTCTCGGGACGTCGATGGTGTTTATCCTGATGGCAAAGGTATTCGATACATTTGGCTTCACGTACTCAACGATACTGCTTTCGACAATGTTGATTCTATGCTTGTGGATGCCCTATTTTCAGAGACGAAGACATATCGACAAATAGCCGGTAAATGAGATAATCAAGCGGCAACGCTACGGATATTATTGAAAATAATTCTATTTACTTGCTTGAATTTCAAATCAAGCTTCTTGTTACATCCTCTCTGGCGTAATCATGAATACCCGTGTGATCCACTACGGCAAGCAACTATCGGTGTCCACGAAAAACGGAAATTCTGGTGAATCGCCTACAATAAGGATATAAACGGTATCGAGTTCGGGAGTAATGGGCTGCGATGACAAGCGGTAGGTAGTATCACTCAGTACATAGAGACCAAGGTTGACCAGTACATGCGTTGATGCTTTGGTATCTACAGGAAATACCAAGACGCCTACCTCGCTCGCCTCCCTCGGCGTTATCGCTCACCAGCATGAGGCGAAATCGATGTTCAGGTGTGCTGTTATCGCCCTGGACGATTAGCACCGGCACGATGGATTATTCAACGACAGGAATTTCAGATAACGCTATAGTGGAATTCAATGGCGACGGTGGTGCTGCGTATGCAGTGCGTGATGCACCGTGCATTCCAAGCGCTTGACAGGTCTGTCGCTACGTATCAGGCCGCTTGTCAAACCCGCCCTCAAATGCGCTCGTCGTGTAACGCTGTGATATTTATCATGTGAAAAAATCTGTCTGCCACCGTCGGTTAACGAAGAAGCAACCCTTGCAGCTCATGTACTGCGCCTCTGCAAAAGAAGAACATCGGTAAATATCCCCGAAACATCAGTATTGCACTGATCACATCGAGAGCTTGATGGCGCGGTATTTGCTTAGATGGCATGCTGCAATGCAATTTGGTCCGGACATGCAAGCGCTCCACGGTATCTTTGGACTTCTCCGGTTAACTATCAGACCTGACACTCATGGCATCACGCAAAAGACTGATATTTCATATAGGTAAGTATAAAACTGGATCTTCTTCAATACAGAACTTTTTCTGTCCAGCATCGGTCCGAACTTGCCATGCAAGGCATTCATTACTGCAATACCGGCTTAGCGCACAACAAACCTGAAATCGGAGTGCGTCACTACCATCTGGCAGCTCGAACAGCATCGGCAAACTGTCTCTGGAAAGAGCTGGCAAGAGAAATAGAAACGACAGACGCCGACACGTTTGTTGTTAGCTACGAGAACTTTCTTTTCCGTGTGAATAACAATGCCAAGCTGTTGGTTGAATCTTTGCTGTCGTAGCTTGATGTCGAAGTCGTTTGCCACCTCGGCGGCAAGACAAGTTCATGTCTTCTTGGTATGCAGAACAGATCAAGAACCATCATTGCTCGCTGGATAGCAACGTATTTATGAAAAAGTTCCAGTGTTTGTGTTCGTATGGATTTGTTCTCAGAGCGTGGAAGAAAGCCTTTCCAGTAGCCTGCCGCACCGGCCACGGCGTCCGCTGTGTCAATGAACGGCTCTTCCGTGCCAGGCAGAGTCTGCAAGGTGAAGACCTTGCGTCCCTGATGCGGGCCGACGGCAATGCGACAGTTGATCGAGTGCCCTTGTAGCTGATTCACGGGGTCTTCGCCAGGCTCGTCCCAGAGAGTGCCTACAGGCTAGCCGGATGCTCGATCATCTGCAAGCCCTCGGAAGAGACGCCGGGGTATATGCTCAACAGAAGTTCCTGGGCTGGACCTCCCTCGGCAATGCTTCGGATAACCTGCGTGAATTTTGCGTGAATCAGTGATGCACGGTCGGGCGCGGTACTGCATTGATCTCGCATCCTGCTCGCTAAGCTCTTGAATTTGTAGTCGGATTTCAAGGCAAGGAGGACTGCAAATCCCCGTGTCGGCCCCGGAACGCCGGCCGGCTCGATTCTGTCCGAAGCCGGCCGCCCCTGGCCACCATTGTAAGTTTACCTACGCATGAGTTTCCAATTCTGGCATAGGTTTCGCCGTACGGCCGAGCTTTCCGCACCATCGCGTCGCCCTCGCGAATTTTATGGCACAGGGCGCATCGGCAACCGCAAAGAACACTGTCGATTATTGCGCTAATGCGTTTATACAGTTTGCGTTTCCAGTTTCAAGAAGACAATCCGTCCAAAAACGCTTCAACGAGTTTCAAGTTATCGCTTGAGTTACCTGGTTCAATTTCTTCAGCAATTCTTGAAATGTTTCTATCGTTGGAGTGGTGCCGCTGTTTTAGTATCTCCGCCTTTGTTTGATCAGAGGCAACCGTTTTGCAGTTCTTTCCGAGAAGAAAGCAGACTGCTAAATCGGTGTCCCACTCATATCGTTTAAAATCACCTATATTGTTGTCGCTGTATAGCTCCTCGACAAAAGTATCGAGACGTCTAAAGACGGAAAACAAATACCCGATATCACTGGCGTCTTTAAGTCTTTAGGGCTTAGAACGATCTTGCCAGGCAATCAGTTTGATAATGGCAAAACCCTCTGGCGTCACGACTGGACATTCAAGGTAGGGTGTTTCTCGAATGACAACTGATTGCGCATTGTCGCAAGCTTCGTGGAATCCTAGTACGGTTCATGACAATATTACCGTTCGGAGGCCATGCGATTGTTGAGTTTTTTTACTTGTGCGCCAAATGGCACGATGTCGATAGGCTTCCCTGTTGAATTTGTAAGTCGATGCTGCATGGGTGTTTCGGTAAAGTTCCTTACGCATAATTCCTGCTTTACCATTTCAAACGATACCCATGAATCAACTTGAACGGCAATATCTATATCACATGTAGCTCTCTGTACTGCCGCTCCGTACCCATGGTGTAGTATCAAATCGCGCGCCGTTGCACCCACAATGATGTAAGGAATGTTGAGTTGCGTTGCAACATTATTGACGTCAGACAGCGTATTAACGGTTTCGGCGTCAAGTTGTCCCGTCAGGTTCAGTAATGTACTCATCGCGTAGTAGTTGCGCTGTTTCGAGGTTTCGAGGGTCGCCAGTAGCGATCAAATCTGCATAAACAACAATGGGTTTTGCCAATCCGACTGTGGTTTCTATCTCTGCCGGTTGGTGCTCCAACACTTCGCTGTGCAAGTTCTGTTTTTTTCTACCTGGTAGGCCTCTGTGTATGGAGGTAGTCCAGAAAGGGGAGTAGAGATAAATTAACGGTTCGTTGTTGTGCCTATGATCGTTTGCCTTGCTCAGGCGCGTATCTCGAATCAGTTTGTTGAGATTGTCCTTAGGTATGTAGGCGGTTGCGACCTGAGGTTGCAGATGTTTCGTGTAGATTGCTGCTGCAGTTTCACCGCCCCAGAGTCCTTCGTAAAGCTGAATGTTCGTGTGTTTCCACCAGTGTGGATCCTTTGCGGTGAACTTGCCCAGCAAGTGTTTGTGTTTGAGCTTTTCAGGCCAGGCTGATACCCAACGATCCAGCAGTTTATGATAGTTGGTGATGCGTCGTTTGCTGGTGCTGGCATGGCTATTTATATACTGACCAGCTTTTAAGGCTGAGATCACCCAACCGACCGTTCCGACGGCTACTCCGGAAAACCGGGCTATTTCGCGGTAGGACTTGGCAACAAGCGATGGATCCTCCAGAAACGCGTAAGTGACTAAAAGCCCTTTAGGCTCAAATGCCCGACTGGTTTGGCTGTGGGTAGGGTGCGTGTCGACTTTGAGTTGTTTTTTCCCTGTGTGATAAACACGTAGACCGGTTGACGATTGATATAAGCGTTTCCAGCAGTGTCGATAAACTGAATATCTGCCTGTTTTAGTTTTTCCGCCATGCTCGGGTTGATGTAATCGGCAGCTAGTAAGCCTGGTATAGAGTTAGGTAAGCGCTTGATCTGATCGATCAACGAGCCAAGGTTCGTATGTTGAGCATGATGTTTGATCTGTACAAGGAATCTGTCGCCACTTTCGCATAGACGCACCTCTGCGTCGGGAGTCCTCTCTTTGGATATTCCTGGTAGTACCTTGCTTTGCTGTACCTTTGCCAGTAGGCCAGCGTTACTATTCAAGGCCTCGATAGCAAGATTTAGAATATCTAGTTTTGCGTGCAACGTGTTCACTATTTCGTAGCGTACATTAATATTGTACTGTTTTGTCGAATGCTGTTCATGATTATTAAACGTCCATTAATAATAGACACATCTGCGAAATGCGTTGCGCTACTATCAGCGGTTGGCACTTGCGTTGAATAACTCTTACTATCCTGCTCAGTGAAATCACTGCAAACTGACAAAGAACATCTGCGCCAGCTCGAAGCGCGTGTCGAATCTCTGGAAGCTGAAAATAAGGCACTTCGGGCCGCGCTTGACCTTCGCGAAATAGCATCCAGGAATTCACCGGGTGACGCCAGTGGCGCGGAGGTGGCGCAGAACATCACTGCTGTTGGTCAGGCGGCTAAGCATGATGATCAGATCGATCCAGTTTCAAACACTTTGACACCTGCGGCCAAGATCCAATTATTTCGAACCCGGTTTACCGGTCGAGCTGACCTCTATGCACGCCGATGGGAGAGTCGTAGCGGTGATAAAAAGGGCTATGCTCCTGTTTGCTCAAACGAGTGGCGTGATGGCATTTGTAAAAAGCCGACGGTTCGTTGCCATGAGTGCAATCATAGAGCGTTTGAGCCGATCACCGATGCCGTAATGCGTGAGCATTTGACGGGTGCACACGTGGTTGGACTGTACGCTCTGGATGCTACAAGCCGATGTCGTTTCGTTGTTGCTGACTTTGATCATGAAAGCTGGAGAGACGATACGCGTGCGCTTGTGCGTTGCTGCCGACGGTGCGATGTACCGGTGCTGTCTGAGATCTCGCGATCGGGCGATGGTGCGCATGTTTGGTTCTTTTTTGACACGCTGGTGGCTGCAGAAGCTGCCCGACGTCTTGCAACGGCGTTGATCGAGCGCACTTGCAAAGAGGAGAAACTTCTTTCGCTATCAAGTCATGATCGACTTATCCCAAATCAGGACAGTCTATCGGGTGCGGGTTTTGGATCGCTCGTTGCGCTCCCATTGCAAAAATCTGCGCGAGAACGTCATGCCAGTGTGTTTGTTGATGATGATCTAGTCCCGTTTGCAGATCCTTGGCAAGCGCTGGAAGCAGTTTCACTGATTGATGCAGAGACTCTTCACTCCTTGATTGAACGTATCCAAGATGGGCATGGCGGTTCGGGGTTGCATGATGCCGACACAGACAAGACGCCGTGGCGTCGATCGAACAATAGCTCAAAAGCGTTGCTTGCGCCGTCTGCGCAATTGCCTGCTCATCTTGATATCACCTTAGCTGATGGTGTTTACGTCGAGCGGTTGAGTCTGCCGCAACCGTTAGTCTATGCAATCGCCAGGTTTGCAGCTTTTCCCAATCCACACTGGTATGAGCTTGAGCGGGTACATCGATCGACATGGAACATAGCCCGCTATGTTGACAAATCGCAGTTGTTGCCACGGTATCTAAGAGTGCCGCGGGGTTGTGCCGATGCAGTTTTTGAACTGCTCGGTCGATATAAAATCGATCTTCGAATCCAAGATGAACGTATTCAGACTTCGCCACTGCAATTGAGATTCACAGGCGAGCTTGGTCCGGACCAGAAAACAGCACTTGATGTACTTGTTAAGCACGATACGGGTGTTCTACATGCTCCACCCGGATTCGGCAAGACAGTAACAGCTGCTGCGGTTATCGCGCAGCGTGAGTGCTCTACACTGATTATCGTGCACACCACCGCACTGCTACGTCAATGGCGATTGCAGCTTGCTGGGTTCCTCTCGGTGGAGACCAAAGATATTGGCACTCTTGGCGGTGGACGTAAAACGCAGTTGACGGGCTTGCTGGACATAGCTGGTGTGCGTTCTTTGGCAAAACTCGATGATGAGGCTCTTGCGAGCACTCTAGCTCACTATGGGCAGATTATTGTGGATGAATGCCATCATGCAGGCGCTGCTACACACACCCGCGTGTTAGTGGCGGTGCGCTCGCGTTATGTGCTGGGTCTAACTGCAACGCCCAAGCGTCGCGATGGTTTGGAGCCTGTGGTGTTTATGCATTGCGGTCCGGTGAGACATCAGGTGGCTGTATCGGCGTCAATGCCGATAGACCGGGTGCTCGAGCTACGTGAATGGTCAGTCATCCCAGATACATTGCCAGACGCACCGATACAGGAGGTTTTATCGGCGGTGGCTGCCGATCTGGCGCGCACGAGAATGCTAGCAAATTCTGCAGTGGACGCGTGGCGTCTAGGACGCAAGGTCTTGATATTGACTGAAAGACGTGCGCACATTGAGGCATTAATCGAAGCTATAAGCCAAGTGTCCGGTGGTACTGTTCCTGAGCCTATTGTTCTGCACGGCAAACTAACAGGGCGCGCGCGACGCGACGCCATGGCACGGCTTGACAGTCTCACAGATGACGATCCTCGTTGCCTGGTAGCCACGGGACGGCTCGTCGGCGAAGGGTTTGATCATCCCTGCCTTGATACGGTAGTTTTTGCGATGCCCTTTGCATGGCGAGGAACGCTACAACAGTATCTGGGGCGACTGGCGCGTGCATCCCCGGGTAAGAAAGACATTCGTGTGATTGATGTTCACGATACTGGACACCCCATGCTGGTGTCGATGTGGCGAAAGCGAATGCGTGGATACCGTGCTTTGGGATGGCGAGAGGTAACGAAAGAGCAGTTGTTCTGAGTTTCGCTGCTTGAACTGGACAACGGATAATACAGCAGGGGGGATATCTCGTATCAGGCTGTCTTGCCTTCAAGATATCGCAGGCTCATAAAGGTGCGGTGACATTGATCCAGCGTTTTGGCTCGGCACTGAATGAAGAACCTGCATTTTCATGTGCTGTTTATTGATGGCGTTTTTTCGCCCATGAGCAATGGAGATCTGAGATTTCATCGGGTCAATGCTCCCACGAGCAAAGAGCTCAACGCGTTGGTAGTGACGATCAGTGAACGTATCGCCCGGTATTTGTAGCGTCGGGGGCGCCCAGCCAGGGTTGGCTGGCCAGAGACGAGCTTCAGCGATCATCTGACATTAGCGTTGGTCGATGAAGAGGGCAATACGATGCAACAACTG
>Ga0115030_1001116_pt1 | contig 11916 bp, 14 predicted proteins | sample SidtaG_4_FD_87174 | JGI IMG/M metagenome (GOLD analysis project Ga0115030, IMG submission 87174) | Marine algal microbial communities from Sidmouth, United Kingdom - Sidmouth_Male1 metaG | ecosystem: Host-associated > Algae > Red algae > Unclassified | place: Sidmouth, United Kingdom | collected... | reverse complement strand
GGGGGGGGGGGGGGGGGGGGGGGGGGGGGGGGGGGGGCGGGCGCCGGGGGGGGGGGGGGGGGGGGGGGGGCCCACCCGGCCGCTTGGCGGGGCGCGCCGCCGTCAGCGGGCGGGGACAAAGGGGGCGCGGCGGGGGGCAGCCTCGATCACCGCTGCGGCGCGGACGGCCGTGCCGGCCGCCCCGTTGATCAAGGGGCGCGCGCCGCGGTGTCGGGCGCGGGGGCGGGGAGGGCGCCGGCTCTGGGGGGGAGTGACGCGGCGGTCGGCCACGCCGGGCGCCGTGATCCGCCCGGCCCGCTCGCGCGGCGGGATCCGGCCCGCGCGGTCGGGCGGGGTCGCGCCGTGTGGAAGGACGCGGCAGGGCGCCACGTGGCGACCGACGGGTCACGCCGCGCGGCCGCCGCGCCTGCGCGGGCGGGTCACCACCGCGGCGCGCTACGGGGTTTGGCCACCTTCCACATGACCGCGCCTTGGTGTCCGACGCATACTCCACTCCCCCTCTTTTTTTTTTTTTTCCCTTTTCGTTTTGTTGCTTGCCTCTGCCGCCCGCCGACGGCGCCGTCGCCGGCACCCACCGGGGTCTGGTCCCGCGGCGGCGGCGCCACACCCCGGGCGTCGCCGCCTCGCACCGCCGCGGCCACCGCGCGCGCCAATGGCGCCGCGGCGCAGACCACCTGGCGCCCAAAGGGCGGCGGCACGTCGACCACCCGTGGCGGCAGCAGTCGCCGCCACACGGCGGGTGGGGCGGGCGGCCGCGGCGGCCACGCTGCCGCCGCCGCGGCGGCCGCCCGCCGCTGCGGGCGGGGGTGTGGGTGCCGTGGCGGCTGCTGGCCGCGGCGGCGGGAAAACAGAGGGCGGCGGCCTCCATCATTCCCCTGCAGCGCCCTGCACCCACCCGCGCTGCGCCATCCCAGGTGGCCCGCCCGGCGCCCACCGACGAGCAGCGGGACGACCGGCGCGACCGCCTCGACGCCACCGGCAGCGTCGCCGTCTTCTACCCCCCGCCCGTGGTCGAGGCCACCCCCCCCCCACGCGCCGTGCCCGCCACGTCGCCCGCACGCGCGCCGCAGCGCTCATGCCCACCCCGGGACGCGCGGCACCGCCGCCGCCGACGCGGCGGTGTCGGCCCGCGCGGGGGCGCCGCTTCGGCTGCCGCGGCGACGGCGGCCGCCAGGCCGCGCAGCGGGGGCCAAGCCGCCCGCGGCGGGCGCGTGGCGGCCGCCCCGGGGGACGACGGGAGCGCCTTGGGTTTGGGGGCGCCGCCGCGCGCGGCAGCGCGGGCGGCGGCTCGTCGGCGCTCGGCACGACCACCCTTTGGGGGGCGACCGGTCGGGCGGCTGGCGCGCGGCGACGCGACCACAGGGCCGTGGTCGTGGTCGGGTGCGGGCAGGCGGGGCGGGCGGGTGCGCCGCGCCCCGTGGTGCGGCGGCGGTGCGCGGCTGGGGGCGCCGGGCGGGACGGCACTGGCGGGCGCCGCGCGGCCGAGGCTGGAACCGTGGCCGTGCAGGGGGCCGCGGCGGCCCGCCGCGCGGCAGGCAGCTCACGGGGTGCGCCGCGTGCGTGCGGTCAGGGCAACGTCGCGCGTCGCGGCCGCCATCAGCTGCGGGAAGCGCACCTCGGGGGTAGCAGCCCGTTGACGACCATAGCCCGGCGCTATCCTTAACTTAACCGCAGCGAACAACTCAGTGGTAAGCGGAATATTGCTGATGTCCCAATTTTGTCCTTTTCGGACAAGAGCAACAGTCGTCTTGAAAACTTGGAGAGTGTTTTTATTGTGTACTTGACAAGGAGTTCTTCGCACACTTTTCATGCTGAAGTCGACTGTTAATTTAAATTGTCTGAGCGCGTCAAAACGGTTGGTGCCACCGCTATCGTCAGCAGCGCCAGTCGTCAGCACCATCGTCGGTCCGTCGTCGTGGTGCCCGCCACCGTCGTCTCGCTTCGCGCCGGTGATCCGCGCTGTGCTGGCATTCTCTCGGGTAAGTGAGCGTCTATGTGTGAGCCGTTTCTGAGAGGGGTGGCCGGGGGGGAGGGGGAAGGTCACACAGGCGGGGTTTGAGGGGTGTGGGGTGATGACCAGGGGGTGCTGGGGCTGGATGCCTCTCATGGTGATCTTGTATCATGGAGTTTTCGTAATTGGGCTGCACATCAATCGTAGGCCGCTGACAGTGGTTGAGTTGGCCTGCGCCTCTCGGATACTTTTCCTCCGTGAGATCTCTTACTTTAGTCAGCTGTCATCATCCCCGCTCTTCACCTGTGCGGCATCACGAGATCTTGACATCGGGCTCACGAGGCTGGAAAAGCAGCCTTTTTGACGTTACATTGCTCCCGGTTTGGTCAGTGACAAATCGGATGCTGTCGAGAATCGGGCGGACCGGATGTCCCTGATCGATACGAGTGCGGAAGAGGGCACCAACGAGAGGGATCGCCTGCGAAGTGGGCCGCATACTAGACGTGTACCAAGACACGTACTAGAGCACTTTTCATGTACTACAGGCCCGATTTTCTTACTGGCATCAATTCGGAGGTGAACTGGATCTGAGGCCGAGCGGGGGTGGCCGAACGCACATCATCTGGGGGGGGGGGGGTCCAGAACGTGGGCTACAACTCCCACGTCCTGTCCCCGGTGGGGTGTACCAGGCAAACCGGCCCAGATTTGTACGCTTGTAGCGCCTGCTGCCGCAGGCTACAAGTGACGCGGACACAAGGAATTAGGGTGTGTTGTCGTCGTTTCGGAGCGTTCCAGGGGCGGTCAGGACGGGTTTTCACACATCAATCTGTGTCGCTCGTCCCTGGACCGCCAGAAGCCACCAGCGCTCAGCACGTAGCATTATCCATATATGTTGTCGCACATCAGTCTAGGACGGGCGTCACTAGACTGCCAGAACCCACCAGCGTCCAGAACGTAGTGGCAACATCTCAGGGGGTCACTCGTCAACTCTCGTGCCGCGGTCTGGTTGCCGAAAGTGCTCTACGACTACGCACCTGGCTGACTTCTGACCAGGATCAGTGCTGTCAAGCATGCCGGGGTAGCGGTGTTCTTTTGACTCAGCCAGGCCTGTCCACGGTCATACACGGCCGTCCCTTGCCTCCGGCGCCCCCTTGCCCACATCAGAGACATGCATAAGGCCTGACCATCCGCGCGGGGCGCCCGCCGGGGCGGAGCGCCTCGCGTTGTGGGTCGGCGGGACGCACCCCTCCCCCCCTTCCTCCGCCCGCCATCAAGACGGCTTCATAGCCAACAGGGGTCATCAACATGCGCACCGCCGCCCACCTGGTGGCCGCCGTCCGCATGACGGGCTCCGTCGCCGACCCACGCCGGCGCCTCTCACCAACTGTACGCTTCTGCTCCTGGCTCGATTCTTTTTTGTACCATCATTCTTTCATGTGTTCGTCATATTGCTGTGCTTCACTGGACAATGTGGTTGTCTGCATACAATGAGAAAATACTGACTGGGTTCATCTTGGACGTATATGCTCCCCTCCCTATTCTGGTTGTCCTACGCTGATTTCACTGCGATTCTGCGCTTTTCTTCTTTTCTGCGGGCCTTGGTTTTTGTCTACTCATGTAGGTACGGGCTGAGGCTAGGCGGGGGGTGCGCAGCAGGCGGGGGGGGCATGCGGGTGGACGGCGAGCGGTTTTTATCAGCACCGGGAAGCGCCCCCAGAAGAGTTTTAGGGAGCCTGTGGGAAGGCGGGGGGGGAGGTGGGGGGGGTGGGAAGCCCCAGAAAGCGCCCCAGAGAGCCCGTGGGGTCGGGGGTAGGGGCACCCCCAGGAAGCACAAGGAAGCGCAATAAAGGGCACCATTTGCTCTGCAACGCACTCGATCAGGGCAGCGCGACGTGGACGGCTGGTCTGCGGGCGATGAGGAGCTGATCAACTCGGGAAACTACCTCGTCAAGCGCATGCGCAAGCTAACACTCGGACGCGATGTCGAACAGCGGTCCCTCCCTCGGTCGGTACGCGCAGGCCTATCGGCCTTTCGACGAGCGTTTGTGGCTCAGCGGGACGCGGCTAACGAGTCTTCTGGTTACACCTCGCTCACTGGGCGTGACGGACGGTGCCTTGGAGCCTCCCCGTCACTCCTCTCCATGCCGATGCCCTCCTATGACGAAGACGGGGCGGAAATCCTGCCGCTGGACTCTATGTCCCCATTGCCGCTCCCCTCTGCTGGCAATCGAGCAGGTGGTGACCTCTCCCCTTATGAGCGTGCCGTGTTGCCTCTTCACAAATAACGCCTGCGCCTCGACACCGAGCGCCACCGTGACAGCACTGCGCTCTTGCGCCACCGCCTGGAGCTGGACGAGGCCAAGTGGGTGGCCATACGGGACCCCGCACATCCGCCACTGGACATGGATGCCGGCTTCAACGCCCGTCCTTGTGCATCCACGGTACCACCGACGTCTGAGTTTGCTGTCTTTTTCCCTACACCGCACTACCATGCACCCGCTTCCCTGGACACCCCTCTATCGGTTCCATCCGCCGCCACTGACCCCCCCCTCGCCGGACCGCTGCTGTATGTGCTGGAGAAATTTCTCACCTTTACGGACAACGACCCCTCTGAGAAGGGGCTCTTCTCGGGCTTAGCCACCATTGACGCCGCGTTAGCCGTGACGACGAGCGGGACACCCTTAAGACACCGGTGGGAGAACCTCAACCTGCGTTACCACTTGTACCTGTGCATGCTGGGGTGGGCGACGCATGTGCTCGGCGACTCACCATCATTTGCGCTTTGGCTGCTGGTATCGGTCGCCAGTCGAAAACCCGAGGAGTTCTCCCACGACCAGCGCAAGGCGCTTGAAGCGGAATTTGCGCTCATTGACCCTCGTTCCCCCTCTCTAAAACAAGACCGCAAGATATTTCCCGGGGCAACGTACTCTACTTTGAGGGACATTATGCAAATGAAGAACAGCGGGCGCCGCCGCGACGTTGCCATTGAGGCATTGTCTCGCCCCACTTTTAAGGTGCGCGCATCTGCGGCTCAGCGCCACCGACGCGCGACTTACAACTTGCCTTTCAAGGAATAAAACGGCCCTCTAGCATGTCGCACTGAGCCAAATTGCGGCCGATGCAAAACAAACAGTATCCCCCACAGCGCCCTTCCCCCGCCCCCCCCGGCACGCGTGGGCAGCCGGCGCCGCAGCATCGCTCGCCTTGAAGTGGCCCACCGGCCGCGCAAGACGGTCACAGTCGCCAAGTCGCCGACTGTGTTTCCACCCGCCGCCCGCCACCCGCACCCCTCGACGTCGCCGCTCACCTCAAGGTGGCGCTAGACCCCTCGCCGATGGCGACGGCCAGCACCCGAGCCACCCGCAAAAGGAGTGTCCACCGGCATTTAAGAATACAGCACCCCCCAGCGCTCACCGGAGGAGGACGTAAAAGAAAAGGCGGGCAGCGGTGTCCCGCCGGTGGAGTTGCCGAGCGGCCGAGGCCGCGCCGCGGCGGACTTAGAACGGAAATGCAGCTGGATTTCCGCGTCGGACGACGCGTACGCGTCGTCGTATGGCACCCCGTCAAAGGCGGCCGGTGGCGGCAGCGGCGGTAGGGCCGGCGCCGACGGCGGCGGCGTCCGCGGCGATGGCACCTGCGGCACATGCGGCACCGTCCGTCGCTGCGGCGGTGCCGGGGTGCCGCCACCGGAACCGGCTGGCGCCACCTGCACGGGCGTCGGCACCGGCTCAAACGACTGGAGCGTGCCCGCCGCCTATCGCCCATCATTTACGAGTTCACGTCCGACAACCGCATGGGCGATATAAGTGAGAGCTGAGGACTGGGCGGCGCTGCGGCAGCGCCACCGCCGCCTGCAGGCGCGATTACCCACCGCGCGTCGGCGACCCAGCTGCAGCGCTGAGCCACTTCGCTGCCGCAGAGCGGCGCTGCTGAAGGCGACGGGGTCTACGGGCCCGCGGTGGTGGCTACAGCGCGCTGCGGGCGCTCGCGTGGGCGCTGTACCCGCTTGTCTGAGCGGGGTGGGGTGCTCACGGCCGCCGACGACGACCACACTCTCGAGTCGGGGACGGACGGGCGGGAGCCCTCCACCGCCGCCGCCGCCACTTTCAACCGTAGCGGGACCACCGCCGCTCAGGTCGGCGGCCGCGGCGGGCGGCGCCGCTGCCACGTCGCCGCGACCAACTGGGATGGTCGGAGCAGCGGGTGGAGAGCGAGCGCCGCTGCCGCGTCGCCGCGGCCGACTGGGGCGGTAGGGGCCGCGGGAGGAGGTCCGACGGCGCCTCTGACGGGTGTGGGCGCTCACACCTCGCCCCGCTCACCCCCACGCGCCGACGGGGCGGGAGGCTCGCCAGTCGGGGCATGGCCGGGTCGAGGCGGCCATCCCCCCCCAACCGCCCGTCGATGGGGGAACTGACGCTGTTGACTCGGGCGGCGAGTGGTGCGGAAATCTGTTTGTTTTTTTGTGTTACGGAGCTGCCGCTGCTCCTTGCGCAGCAAGTGGTAGTCAATGCGCTCTCGCGTGGACACAAGCAATACGTTCCCCCTCCCTTTTAGCCACCATCCCTCGGGAAAAAGAACACAAAGGGCTTATCCCGCCACCGCTATTTCCGTCACACCCGCTCTCCCCAACACACGATCCGGCTCCGGCTTCTCTAATCCTAAGCAGCCCGTGGGCTGGAGCGGCGACGCAGCGGCTTGGGGGGTAGGAGTGCCCACTTGGGCAGTGGGTACGTGCGATCCTCGTTAGATTCACAGCGGTGTGCCTTGCTGATGATGTAGGAATGAAGGCGGCGGTGCGCAGACGCAGACGGTTTTGAGGCACCACAATGCGCTGTATCCCGCCTGAACACTAGAAACTCGCCCACACTCAGCTGTACAACCTCACCACTCCCCCCTCCCGTCTTGGCCCCGCTAAGCACGGCTACGTGGGAGCCCGGCTGTGACGGTAGATGCGTACCGGGCCCGACGGCCAGCAGCACGCCAAGCATACGAGGTGGGTCCATCACGAGCGAGGGGGGGCAAGCATCAGTGTGAGGCCGTTGCTCGGCTGCGCCTGGGGACGAGATGAGAGCAACCGGCTTGTGGGGCGCATATTTGAGCCCAAAGGCCGATGAGAGGAGCCGACACAGTGTCTCAAAGACCGTAAGGACCTCTGCCAACGCAGGTGCTCCTCCAATTGACATCAACGCCTCCGCCGACAGTGGCAGCATCGCTCAACCGTGGCCCCCCCTCCGACCGAGCCGTGAAATAGTGGAAACGGCCGTAGAGTTGAAGATGGTGCTTGGCAGCCCTGTCGCCACGATCTACTTGAGCACACCAGCCGTGCGGGCCATCGTAGAGACCGTGACACCGGTACGAAAAACCTCGAAGCCACGACCGCCCATGGAGAGGGCCACCTGTGTGGTGCACGAAGGTCCTCCAACAGCCAAAGATGATGCCCAAAGAAGTTCCGCCCCGCTGACTTGCGCCACATCTCTGTGGGCGGACCGCACGACAATTCGCTCGAGCTCATCGCTGTCATTGCCAAAGATATCGACGTAGTCGTCACCGCAGCGAAGAGAGGGGTCTTCAGCAACATGAGCGGGTTCGGGTTGGGATCCGGTGAAGAGACTCGAGGTAGAGGGCGGGGGGCGGGGGAGCGGGCATGTAGTGCCCGTCAGGGGACCCCAGATGCTGGCGTGAGCCAGCCGGCGTACCTGCGTGGTCTCCGCTTGGCGCGCGCGAGACGCGCGCCTAGAAGCCGTATTCCACGCTTTTTTCAGCGCAGCCCGCTCCTCGGGGGAAAGCGTGCTCGTGCTCGGCCGTCGGCCGCCCCGCGTCATGTTCTCAACCACGGGAAAGGGAAACAGAGACGACTGCTGCTGCACGTGCGTTTCGAGAAGGGAAAAATCCCAAGCCCATCTAAATGATAAAAATGTAAGCCAGTTGCTCCGTCCAATAGCGTGCCTTTTTTAAAAGTAGGACACTTCCCAGCCATTCATTCTGCCGACTGCTCCTGACTTGTGGGGCCTCTGTACATGAGAACTTCCCTAAGATGACGCCGGTCTTGGCTGCTGTTCGATGCTACAAGTTGTCGTGCCTCCATCGCAACGACCTCAACACGCGGGGTATGCGCTTGGCGGGCGGTCCGCGACAATGCGGCGCTGACATGGCGGCCAATGGCACAGTAGCAGCAGCAGGGGGAGAAGCGGAGGCCGCCCGAGGGAGGGGCGCCCCGCCATCGTCGTCCCGCCCATTGGCGGAGCCGCTTGGCGGTAAACGGCGCTCCGCGGCACCATGAGCTGCGTCGACGTCCAGCGCGTGCGCTCAAAGTGCCGGGACGTCCCGGCCCGCGGTGGCACCAGGCCGCTGCGGCGGAGGCGGCAAGAAGTGCTGGCGGGCGGCCGGACTCCCTTGTGGCGGTCGCTGACACCGTCGCGTTGATGGTTTTTGCTGCCTCACAGCCCTCCTGGGCTGGCAGCCGGCTGCCACGAAGCCTCCCGGATCAGCCGCCGGGGGGTGGCGGCAGCCTGTGGCGGCCGCCGCGGTCGCGCGGCGAACCTGGCACCGCCAGCGCGATGTAGCCACAACTACAATGGGATGAAAAATGGTGGGTGCGGGGGGCAGGTATATCCGCGGCGACGCGCCGGAGGACGCCTGCGGCCGCGAGCAGCAAAGCTTCGCGGCAGGCCCGCCTCTCGCGTCGGCCTGGTGCGGGCCGAGCGCCCAGGACGTCGCGACAGCGGCCCAGCCTTACAGAACTAACCCAAGACGGTCAGGTCGAGAGACAAGACGCGACACCGGTGCAGCGCTGGCGCGGCGAGTGTGGATGCCCGCAGCTCGCTGCCCGCGGGCGGAACCGCCGGCGGGGGGGGGCCGTTGGGTGCGGGTATGGCGCGCGAAATGATGCCGCGTGTGGCCGGCCATGCCGCCGGTGCGGCTGTGGCACTGGGAGTGCACTCTCACAGCCGGAGTGGTCATTTGGAAGGGCGCGGGAGCCCACCCTAGCCGCCGCCGGCCATGACAGTCCAAAACTAACGCCGCGCGGCGACGACGCGTAACCCCGCTACTTCCACGCGCGCCGCCTCCGTGGTGGCGGCCAGGGGCGCCGCCGGCTAGGTCCCCCCAATAAGTGCTACCTTCGTAGGACCTCCGCGGTGGCTGCCGCCTCGCCGCCGCGTGGCCGTCAGCGTGAGAGTCAACGGCGCGATGTGGCGGAAGGCACCGCGAGCATGTGCTCAAAGCAGAAGCGTGCGAGCAAAGACCACGTATAGGATGTATCGCTCTCGCATGGGTCTTTGCACTACTTCTTGAGGACCTCTGTTGTCGCTGTACGGCGAGCAGACCTCGAGCCGTGAGAAGAAGGATGGGTACCAAGTCATATAGAAGGTAGCAGCTATGCCACACCCGCCTCAATCATTCCAGCATGCGTACGCGGGAGCACATCTACCATGGTCATAACCTTGGCAGCCACCTCCATTGCAAAACCCCCCGCAAGAAAGTTAACCTGGCCCTCCTCGTTCAAGTCAATCACGCGTGCCTCAAACCACTCCATGAACCCCCCCACCAGCTCGTCAAGACGCTCAGCCAGATCTTGCCGGTCCGCTCGGTAGTAGTCTACGATGCGGGCTCGAAACGTCCCCCCACAGCGGTAGTTGAGGACGTAAAAGAGAAAGCGCGTGAAGTTGGGCATCCATAATGCCATCCGCATGACCATCTCCACGCTCCCCGTGTTACTCAACCAAAATTGCGTGGCCCCACGGCGAAGGCCGTAGAGACTGCCCAAGCCACGCGCGCTCAACAAGGGGTCAATCACCAAAACAAAAGCCTCGAGCCGCTGCTGACACAACACGACTTCGTCACCGGGATGTTGATCATCGCCCCCACTCCCCCGTAATCACCGGCAACGGGCACCACAAAAAAGGGAACCGAGGCTGTCATGTCAAAGCCAGGGTCCTTTTCCCGAAGTTGCACAAACAGGTACACGAAGTAGGGCAGGTCGCACCAAAGCTCCGGGCAGCGGACGCACACACTCGCAGAGGCGTGCTCCGGCGAGGCGCGCATCTCTTCATAAGTAGCGTTTGAGGACCAGAAGTAGTAGGCCGGAGCCGGCGCGGTTCCAGCAACATTGGTCTTCAACTGCGAATACCGTACATTGACCCACCTAGGCCAGCCGTTTTCTTGTCAAAAAGCCGAGTTTTCCCGGACGACTGGGGGGAAGAAGACGTCACGCGCCTCAGGCCGTAGCATAGTGCAGAAGCTGAAAACCATGATGACATAGACCATCAGCCGCTCGTACTGCAGCGCGGTGAGCGGCTCGTCGAGATATTCAATGTCGACCCCGTCTGTCTTCAGGTCGCACGCCACCACCATGCTGTCCGCCGTGACAGGAGGGGTTTGGGACGACGCCTGGCCCAATCTGGTCGCCTGCTTCTTGGAGCCTTGTAGCCATCCAGCGACGACCTGGGCCTTGAGCGGGCATCCGCAATGCGTTTCGCCGTTGGCAACCTGAGCGGGCGTGCGGTCGGACAGCGGCACCGACTTGTACGGCTCGTCGCGGTCGCCACATTCCGCCACATAAGCAGTCTTGCCAGCAAAATCACGGGTGGAGAAAGCAACAAAGAAGCCCAACGACGAGGCAATGTTGCGCACGGGCACCATCGCCAAAGGAACGTTCCGTCCACCGACAAGGTGCTTGCGCCCTCCCTCGCGCAACAAAGCCAAAATGCGATGAAGGCGGAAAGGAAGCGCATCGTCCAACGTCACAGCCATGCGCTCGCCCTGCGCCGCCAGGTCCCCGCCCCCGGCGCCGTCGACCACACCGTACGCGAGGGCAAGAAAGCGAATGAAGCGGACGGTGGCACTCTCAATGGCTTTCCAAGTGTGCGAGCCTAACGCACTAGACGTAGCGTTGTTGGATGAAGCCCGTCGCGCCGCCCTCGCGGCGCTCTCGATCTCAAACGCATGAGGGCCCACCTCGGGGACGCCTGAAGGCTGCATACGAGCGAAATGGATAGCACCCGGGCCGAAGTCCACCACCTCGTTACCCTCATCGTCCGTGTCCACATCAGCCGCGTGCTGCAGGCCACCCGCGGCATCATTGGCGGCATGTAGCGGGAGCGCCGGGTCCATGGTCTGTCGCGGCAAGCAATGCGGCCGAAGGCACACAATAAAGTCCCAGAAAGTAGGGGACGGCTGCGCAGTAGTGACCTCGACGGCGGTCGACGATGCGCGTCGGTCGCTCTAGACTGCCTTCGTGGCGCCAACTGAAAGCGTGGACGCCAAACTGTTCGCAAACTCTGAGCGTACGACTCGAAAATGAGCGCCAGCGTTTCTTCCCGCTTTGTGACAGCAAGAGAAGAGGCATTGTTGAGCTCTGCGGTGTGGTACCAGCCACACGCGCGAAATCCAATCTACAAGAAAGTTCCAGTGGCGGGAGTTCCTCTCGAACCCGAAACGCCACAAACATGCCCGCTACAGCCCGCGACGGCCGCGAGCACCGCTGCGAACGTGGCACGTTAACATTTCCCCATCGTATTGCCTTTCTCGAAAAAACCACTTCCTGCATCAAGTAGGTCAATAAACTTGCCTAACTAGTTAGTGTATACTTCAGTTTCTGGGAACGGGCGATTCAGGGAATTAAGTCAAGAGTGGGTGGGGGTGTGCAGCTTCGCTGTTGATCAGCTTCGCTGTTGATCAGGCTCGTCCGCCGTCGTCGACGCAGCCAGCGCCGCGCGCGCGCGCGCGTCCCCCCAGCCCCCCCCCACGCCCCCCGCCCGCGCGCGCCATGTCCCTCATCCCCACCCCCCTCGAGTCGGCGCGTTCCACCCACGCGCACGCCGCAGCGGCGGTGCGCCTCGCGTCTGCCGCGCTCGTCGCCGCCGACGCGGCGCGCACGCGGCGGCCGCCCAAGCGGCGGCGCGACGGCACCGCCGCCGCCGCCGCCGCCGCCGCCGCCAGCATTGACGGCGACGGCGGCGGCGGCG
>Ga0115030_1001115_pt1 | contig 11936 bp, 12 predicted proteins | sample SidtaG_4_FD_87174 | JGI IMG/M metagenome (GOLD analysis project Ga0115030, IMG submission 87174) | Marine algal microbial communities from Sidmouth, United Kingdom - Sidmouth_Male1 metaG | ecosystem: Host-associated > Algae > Red algae > Unclassified | place: Sidmouth, United Kingdom | collected... | reverse complement strand
GGTCGGCACGACGGCGCCTCGGCATCTTCCTCCCGTGGCTATCGCGCGTCGGCAGAGGGCGGTTTCGAACTTTGCGCGGCGACGGCGAGGACCGGGCGGGCGGTCCACCCACGGCCGGGGGGGGTGCTGCAAGGCGACAGTCGACAGAGCGCGGACAGCGGGGGCCAGCGGCGGGGCTCCTCGCCACCCATCCCCCCGGCCGCTGCAGGTTCTGGTGGCGGTTGGTGGCGGCCGCCACGGGCGCGGCGGTGGGGGGCGGTGGGACGACTCTTTGTAACGGTGCGTTGCGTGGCGGGCGGGACGCCCTGCAGAGGGCGGCGGAGCCCGCGCGCGGGCAAACGGGGGACCCTACAGCGACGGTGAGCGGTGGGTACGCTGGACGTGCATCTGAGGGGGGGCGTGGGGGGCTCCAACGGGAGCAGCTGGCGACGGGTGGGTGGCCTGACGGAGCGTTGACGAGGGGGGGGTGCGCTGGAGGCACTGCCACGGGGGGGTGGGCGGGGCTGGCCAGCTCGTGCCCGTGCAGGCGCGGGGCGCAGTCCACCAGAACCCCCGTGGCTGGCCGCGCGCGTGAGTATAAGAGGGTTCGCCACTGACACACGAGCGGCATCTCTTGTCCGCACACCTCGTCGTCGTCACGCACGCACTCATCTCGCTGACCGACGACGAGCACACCCATCACGCTTGTCACTGCCGTGCCCACCACCACCACACCACTTTCTTCCTCCTCGCCCCCACCACCCACCTCCACTCCGACGCCACACCTCCGCCCGTCGATCACCGCCCCGCCTCCTCCCCACCCCCACGCCACCGGTGCCGATTGCCATGGCCGCCTTCACCGCCGTCACGGCCGCCCGCACCACCGCCACCACCACGCCCGCCCGCTCCACCCGCCGCCCTGCGGGCCGGCGCCCCCCTCGGTGCCCGACGCTGACCGCCGCCATTGCCGCCGGCACGCACTCGGCGGCGGTCATCCCCAAGGCGGCCCACGGCCACGCCACGTCGGCCGACGTTCAACCCGTGTGCCGCCGCCGCTCGCGGCGGCGCTCTTCACCGCCGACGCCGTCTGTGGCCGTTGGCACCCCACCTCGGGGTGGCGAGTCGGCGGCGCTGCCGGCCGACCACGTCCGCCGGGTGCCGCTCGCCACGGAGGAGGTTGTCACCGCGCCGGGCACGCCCGTCGATGCCGTTGAGGAGGCGGTTGAGTCGGCGTTTGTCACCCGCCTGCAAGCCGCCCTGAACGCCGTCGTTGAGGAGCGCAACGCCGCCGCCGCCGCGGCAGTGGCAAGGGTCACAGCTGCGGTGGAAGCCGCCGCTGTCACCGCCGCCGCCTCGACTGCCTTCACCACAAGGCACCGCAAACGGGCGGCGCCGACGGCGGTCAAGCTTGTCGTGCCGCGTGTCAAGCCGGCGGTCCAATCCAAGGGCCGGGCAGCGACCAAGCGCAGCCGGCCGGCATCGGTCAAGACAAAGACGACGCCCGCTTTGTTGACGGCGCCACCACGCTCGATGGCGCCGGTGAATGTGTCCGTGCCCCCCACGGTGCCGGCGGCACCCAAGGAGCCAGAGGCGCCTACTACGCCGGTTGCCAACAGCCATCACAGGTGGGGCCGTCGCCTGCGCATGGCGGCCGTCGCCGTCGTCGGTGTTGCGCTCAGCGCCGGCGTGGCCGTTGCGTGCACGAGGAGGAGTGACGAGGAGTGATTGTGTTGTGCTTTGCTTTTTTTCTTTTCGCTCTCTTGCTTGCCATACGTACATCGTCTCTGCGCGGCCGATTTACAATCAAGCCACCATCGACTCCCGTCGAGAGCCATCGACCTTCGAAACCGTGGTTCGATGCGATCGGTCGATGGGCATCGAGGCTCCTATCGAAACCCCAGTTTCGATGTCTCGGTGGTTCTTCAGCTCTGTGGGCTCTCGATGCCACGATCAGGCCGAGTCCGTCGCCACTTTGCTGTAAGGTCCCGATTGCACGATCTGATTGGCCAACGCGGTAGGATCACGAGGCTGGCTTATGTACAGACACTTAGCTTCGTCCAAGCGAGCCCACTTTTGAGGCGCGGCTCATTAGCTCTGGCGAGGGAGTCGTAGGCACGCGGGCGAGGTCCTGTGCGCGCCGGCGTCTTCGGGGGCGAGGGATAGTGCTGACCTGTCTCCCCCCGCTTCCCTTGTTGCTGATGCAGGCAGAGCCGCGTCTGCCTACTACTGTTGTCGTCTCCCGCCCCAAGGGTATACGAACCCAACAGGTAGTACAGAAACCGCCGATGCAATTTTCGTATGCTTTCGTGCCATACAGGCGAGGGCGACACACGACAAAAAAGAACGTTCTTGTTTTTGCAAGTGCATGTAGCAGTAGAAAAGAAACAGCGATACGAAGCATGTCACGCTGCAAGGCACCTATCCCCACGGGAAGAAGGTATTCAAGAAGAAGCGAGACTCCCGGTGCTCGTGATGTGGGGCGTGCAGGGCTGGCGGCACGGCGGTCACCCCACGGCGGGCCTTCAGGTCCCCAAAGTCAGGTACCACCAAACCCAATCGCTTGATGCGCTCGAGAGGGACGCGCCGAACAGCGACCGCCCCCTCGTCGTCAGTGAGGCACCACTTGAGACGCAAGCAGCCCCGCTCGACAAGGGGGCAACCAGCATCCTCCTCGGCCGGCTCCCAGTCCCGAACCAGCGCATAGTCACCGTCCGCAAGCCGCACTAACGCACGTACCTCCCCAATGCACAACTCCTCGTCGCCCTCCTCCATCTCGTACAGTACCGCGTCGTACCACGGGGAGCCGTTGAAAGAGGGAGACGCACGAACCACCTGCGTCCGCTGGGCGCCGCACTCAAAACGTGCCGTAATGTTGGCACGGGAAAGCACAGGCACAAACACAGCTTCGGGCAAACGCAGCATCTTGGACGCCGAGGAAAGGCCCGGGCGGGCACAAAGTGTTGCCACGGACAGGCGTGTTTTGCCCGCACCCGTCGTACGGCCTACCCCATCCACAGCAGCAACCTTGGCAGTCTCGACACTTGCCAAGGTTCGGGCGCCGGCGCCCGATGCGACCGCCGCTGCGACTCTCTCGTCAGACGCGCGAACCTCCGTCTGGTCCGCCCCGCCGTGTGTCGAAGGCGGGGGCGGCTGGTAGTCAGATGGTCGAGGGGCGGGCGCCATCGCCCCGCCGCCGTCGGCGGCCGCGTTGGTGGCCAGCAATTCCCGGGAGCCCTGGGACCGCCGCACGATCTGCTCGGTGAACGTGCCGAAATGTCGGTTCGTTCGGTTGTAGAACGCTTTGTCGACCTTGTGCTCGGATTCGTTGCTCGAGGTGTTGCCGTTGCGCAGGTTGCCATGATAGCGGATGGCGTCCAAGAGGTGCCGCAGCAGCTTGTGAAATTTCATGCTGAAGGTGGGCCCGAGTAGGGGTGTCACGTAATTTAAGACGAAGTTCTTGGCCTGCTCCGAGATAGAAATGGCCTCGGACAACGTCATTGGCGGTGGCACCGAGTCGCCCACTCGGCTGCTCAGGCGGCCGTAGAGCGTCGCATACTCAGCGAACATTTCCGTGACGGCGACGTCGAGTGGCTTGTCCCCAAACGCGTCATGGTAAGAGCCCCAGTCGAACTGGAAGCCCTTGTGCAGCCCCTCCTCGTCCCCGCCGTCAACGCCTGCCGCCGCACACGTGGGCGCCGCGTCTCCTCCGCGGTAACTAGATGCCACCGCCATCGACGAGGCGTCGGGCACGCTGGGCACGTGGGGCTCGCGGCGGCCGAAAAGGCCGATGACGACGAAAGCGAGCAGCGCTACGCCTCCCCGCTGTTGCGCCCCTGTAAACGTTGCCTGTGTCTCTCCCGGCATTATAAAGTAACTGTCCACAGCAACGGATTAACAAGGATATATCGGAAAGGTTCGACAGACATTGACAAATAGACGAGCAGGCGGCTCCATCGTCAGTACCAGAAACAGTGCAATGCGCTCCCCTCTCGCGCAGCAATCATTGGCGCGAGAAGAGTGTTTTAACCCCCGAACACGTTTGCCTCGCTCCACGACATGCTCGCCATACTTACCCTGGCGCAATGCACCGGGCGGTGCTGCGTCGGCCGAGAAGGGCGAGCCGCAGGTTTGCGATACGTAGAGTCGCCGCCAAGGTCCCGCAGATTGGAACGCTGCCGGCGCACATGAACGGAAAGAGAAGCACCAAGCGGCGCGTGAGCATCTGCGTGACACCGAGGTCGAGTACCTGCAAAGACGGCATGCACAAAGAGCACGAAATGGAGGAGGCCTACTGGAAGTAGAGGAGCCGTAGTGAGAAACAGCACCGTGAGCGAGGTGGGTGGCGGACCAAAATGTAAACGGAATCAACGAATCACATGCGAGTTGGAGAGACTTAGAAACGTACATGGAGAGTGTCAAAGCCGATCATCTTGTACAGCAGGTGGGGTTCTGTTCCAAGGCCCGCCATTGCCGCCAGCGCCGGTACCGCGCTGTGGATGCTCTCTCGCGCCTCGAGCAGTAGACGGCGCTGTCCCTCGCGCCCGTACCGCCGGTGAGCGTCCGCTTCGAGGTGCCTGTTCAGTGTGACAATGACCTTGCGGTCCGCAGCCGTCAGCGCGGCGGGAGTAACCGCGTCCGCGGCGGCGACGCGGCAGCTCGAGCACGGCATTGCGGTTGTGCCGGCCTTTAAGCACAGCACCGCCTTCTCCTCCGGTTGGTCGCACAGATATAGCAAGATGCGCAAAAACGCACGGACCTCTCCGGCCACGCCGCCGTCAATAAAGACACCGGTGTTGCTGGCCTCAATCGCTGTACGAAAAGCGAGGTACAGCACGCGCTGTAGGACACCGCACCGGCGCTCCCTTCCGCGCTTCTCCGACGCAGGCTCCTTGAGGGTGCGGACAATGGGGATGTACGCCACGGTATGCCACTCAATCGCTCCCGTCATGGAGTTGATGAGGCGTATTCTGAGTGGATACAGCTTGTGTGCTGTACAGAAGAACATAAAGGAGCGCTCGTACATTGGGTAGAAAATGGCGCCAGATAATACGGTTCGTCAGTACCTGGAAAGCGCTGCAACAGGCCAAGCGTGCACCAAAAACGTGCACCAACGATTTCCACGGTCGCCCCAGAGTCTCGTCCCGTGGCAGTTGTACTAGGCAGCAAAGAGAAATACAAAATTGTCCAAACGCACCTCCAGACCACGATATGTGGCTACCGTCTGTGTAGACGTGAAGTCCAAGCACGCAATTCTTCCCCGGTTGCCCACAAACGTCGGCCTCGCAGAGGCGAAAGGCGTCCCCGTCCATTGGGGACTCGCGGCGGTCGGAAGGCGGCGCGGGGCCCCCATCCCCGCTCCACAGCTGGATGACGCGCTGACCGTCCAGCAGCGCCAGGACAACGTCTAGAACCGGGCGGTAGTAGGCCCGGTACGTCATACCGTTCTCCACGAGGTTGACTTTGCGCCAGCCCGCAGCCACGACAGCAGCATCGAGGTCGTCTGCGATGGCCTGCTTAAACGCGGTGACGCTACCAAAAACCTCCCGCATTGTGCGTGTGTCGTGCGCGTCGAGCGCTAGGCCGGGCCTCGAACCGTCCCAAGTCCCAAGCAGGGTATACAGCTCCTCTTGATCTTGCAGAGATAATCCACCCCGCCCCGTCTTGAGCACAAAGCGCTGGAGCACCCGCAGCTTGTGAGTGTTAAACAGGCCAGTCTTGGCCGCCTTCCGCAATCGCACAAGCGGGATGCTGCGCTGCTCGTCACCCATGTCCTCGTAAAGGCCACGCACGTGGGCGGCTGCACTGCTGTACCTGTACTCAAGGGCGTTGGAGACAGGCATTCCCCCTGGTGCCTTCCGCTTGCGCGTCGACAGGGGCGGCGCGGGCACACGACTTGCTGTCACAGACGCCGCAATTGCAGCATCCATGCCCGATTTGGTCCGCGAGCCGAGGCCTTCCGATGCCGCATCCCCCTCCGTCGGCACGACCGCAAACGCCTCGCTCGTCGCCTTAGAAGGACCACCCGTGGCCATAGCATCGTCCGTCGCCTGGATGTCGTCGGACGATCGCGGCTCAGACGCAGTTGGAAATCGCCCCCCCCCCCGCGTCGATACCGACGCCGAATTAGACGGAGTGGCCGATGCGCTCTCAGCGGCTGCTGGAAGCTTTAGCATCCGCCGCACACCACCTGTGCTCATAAAGACCTTGTGCACACTCACACGGTGATACTTCAAGCCACGCGTCGTCGTGGCCACGAAACCGCAAATCAGGCAGTCGAGCTCGTTGGCGGACGGCGGCACGTCCGACATGGTGGCGACGTGGAGCGACAACAACCAACTGGAGTCTTAGATTAGGAGCTGTTGGATGACGCAGCAGGCGCAACAGAATGTCACAGTAGAAAAGGAAACGAAAAGAGCGACAGGGACTCGGTCAGCGCCTGGAGCTCAAGAGCTGCAGCGTTCGTCTCGTCCCCACTCTCTTCCCAGAGTGAAAACGCAGCGGCCAACCCCAAATACATGTAACTAACCTTGTGTATCGAGGCCTCAGGTCGTCAACAGACGCCACCAGGTAGCGAGTGGCCTATAACGAGGGCGCCGTGATGACGTAGAGCGTCTCGACGAAGAAAAAGGCGCCCACGCTGGTCGGTCGCCGTGTACACTGCATAAGGTGGAACAAGCACGATGTCCCGGTTGACGCAGATGGACCGGACGCAGAGCACGTGGGGTCATGGGCAAGGGAGGCACCGAAGGCAGCCAAACGGGCGGGCACATGTATTAGCTGTATGAGCGCCAGAGTACTCCAGCGGTCGACCACCACCGTTTCTCCCCCACCTCGCATCTTCACTGCATGTATGTCCTACCACTCCGAATTAGATCACTTACCTGGAGCAGGAGCGTCGCTGGCGTTGGACGCCGAAGCCCCATAGACAAAAAGAAACGCGCGGCTCCCGGCGCCAGCCTGCCGCAGCAAGGCTCGGACAAAGGAATCAATCGAGTACAAGAGGGTTAGACAAGAGGGTAGTGCGGCGGCACCCCACCGCGCCGGATTGGTATCGAACCATGCCCGAGGAGTGGTGAGTGATGGTGGGGGAAGGTGAAAGGCGCCGTGCAGACGTGGCTGCTCGCCACGACTCCGGTGGCAGCACGAATTCCACCGCTGATGCCGACAGAGCAGGAACACACAAGCAAGTGCCACGCCAGAGGTGGTGTACGGCCGTGCTTCGGAGTGCAGGTGCCGCAGGCGATGCGACACACAGCAAGAAGCAGCAGTCGGTACGGTACCGGAGCAGTCGCTTCGAAAGGGTTCACTGTGACCTCAGACTGGTTGAATTCCCGAGGCCACAAGGCCGCCCAATCAGACCCAGGCAGGACCTTGAGAGTAGGTCTGCCTGAGCCTCTTGTGTTGGGGCCTACGATGGCCACCTATAGGACTTCGCTCACTGTTTGATTGAATTAGGCAGGCGAGTTGCGTGCCAGCCGAGTCAATTCCATTGAACTGCGAAGGCCATCACGCGAATAACGGTGCTGAGACAGCTGCTGACGTTGCGGTGCTCGTCGCCCGTGCGCGTCGTCGTCATCTACTCTTCCTCCGGCACCCAGCAGGTCTCGGTCTTCTCCTCTCTCCGCGTGCGCTAGCGTCTTCTGACGCAGACGCGTTGTAATTTGGCCTGCCACATGTACGTTGTGTCACCGTTGTCGCCGCTCTAGGCCCCCCAGCCGTCCACAGAGGGCGAGCTCCCGGTGCTGCCGGAAACACTTTTCTTTCGTCGCTCCCACGGCGCACGCTCACAGGACCTCTGCGTGCTGCTCTCCTCTTGCTTCTGGCTGCGTCAGGTTTGAGCTGTAGCCCTCCTCGTTTCCACAGACAGTCAGGGCTCTCGCAGGGCGCCGCGTGCCAAGCCAAGAGAGGTTCTGTGGAGACCGTCTCATGGGATTCCGGATTCCACTATGAGCGGCGTGTGGTGCCTGAGTCGGCGCCGGCTCTTGTCCCCGGCGTCCTACAAAAAGGCCCCCCACTCGCTGTCGAGTGGCCTCCCGACGGGCGCCACGCCCCCAACCGCTCTCCTTCTCTCTCTACTCTCTTCCCGCTCAGAGCCGCCGTGTCCTCGTGCTCGTCTCCACCTTCCCCCTGCCTTCCCATCCCACGTCGAGCCCCCCCTGCCAAGATCGTCATGGGCAGCCGCAAGGGCAAGGCGCCTGCCGTTGGTGGCTCGTCGGGCTCATCGGCGCGCAGCGCGATCACCTACGCCTTGCCGACGACTGAGGACCGAGAGGCGAAGGACAGCTTGCGCAAGAGTGCTCGCACAGCGGCTCGTGCGGAGGGCGGCGCCTCGGGCGCCTCTGCTGCTGGTGCGGTGCCGTCTTCCAACACGGTGGCGAGCGTCAACGAAGCGCGCGCGACCGAGCCGCAGACGCTCGACCCATCTTTGGTGGCGCCTGCCGCCTCGGCACTTGGCGGAACTCGCCCCCGTGCGCTGAAGATTCGTAAGCCGCCCGCGCTGCCGGTCGTCAAGACCGGTGGCAAATCCAACTCGCACACCGTGCCCAGTCGCGGAAAGGGCAAGGGTCCGACGACGGGCTCCTTTTCTACCATGATGGCGGCGGCCGCAGCAGCGGAGGCGGCAGCGGCATCTGTTTCCGCCGCTGCAGGGCAGACAGCGGCGCCGTACTTGCCCGAGGCGCCCGTCAACCTTGTCGTCAGCATTGATGGGGTTCCACAGGAGTTGTCCCCGGTCGAGTACGAATTGAACACGCAGCAGGAGTTGATGTTGGCTGAGAATGTGGCAGCCGGAACTCGCGCCGGGCCCTCTCGGTCCGTTGGCGCTCGGCGTAAGGCGGGGGCTTCGCACAAGGCGCCCGTGCTGTCGATCACCAAGCCGGGCGGCAAGGCCGCGGCGCGTGTCACGAGCGGCCGCGATAAGGCTCCGGCGACCTACTCCCTCCCCCCGTCCAGCGCGTCGGCACTGACTGCTGGGACGGCGGCGGATGAAGCGACCGAGGCGGTGGCGTCGGTGGCAGCGCCGCCGCCGACTCGTGCAGCTGCAGCGCATGCGGCGGGTCCGACTGCGTCGGCGCGTCCCGCGCCGACGCGCGCCGTTCCGGCTGGCGAGCTGAGCACCGTCATGCTGTCGACGTTCAATGAGGGCGTCAAGCCGCTGGTTCTGGCGGTGGGAAAGCTGCAGGAAGACCTGGACTCGCTCCGCAAAGTTGTGGACACACACGGGGGCTCCCTAGCCGCTGCCCGCCAGGACACGGCAGCTGTGCGGGACCAGCTGAGTACCGGTTTGTCCGCCATCCTCGACAAGGGGGAGAAGACGCCAGTCCCAGATGTCAAGAACGAAGAGGTGGACCTGGCCGGCTTTCAGATGATTGAGCGCGTGCGCGCGCGCCTGCGCAAAACACTGTTTGACAAGCTCGGCTTCAGCAACACCTCCATCGACGCTATCCCGGACAAGGACACTTTCCGCGACCTGATCGCACTCGACACGCAGGAGGAGCTCAACTTAGATGAGGCCGCTGCCCAGGCGTGGCTAACCACGCCCGTGGCCACGCCGTCGCGCGGCGGCGGCGGCACGCCGCTGCTTGTGCGTCCTTTTGTGCCACTGCTGCGTGTCCGTGGGCACTTTCTGCAGGCCGTGAAGAAGCGCGTCATTGGGGCGTACTTTTCCGCCATCGACCTCGCCTTGGCCGCCGTTACACCCGTGGTGGCGAACCAGTGGAAGGCCGACGACAAGTACATGGTTTCTGCGATCGGCCGGAAGGCTATAGTGGCAGGAGCTTCGGCCGTGCTAGTGGCGGTGGGCGCCGGCTCCCGCATCGTGCAGCCAACGGAGGTTGGGGACGAGGTAGTCGTTGAGACGACCGTCGCTGTGGTCAGCCTCGTCGCCACGTTTGTGCGCGCCGCCCTCGACGAGGCCGCCAACGTCATTGCTACAAACACAGTTGGCGACAACCTCCTCGAGAAGGTGGCGGCCGAGCAGGCTCGCTTTGAGGAGCACTGGATTATGGACGCCGAGATCCACCACGGCATCCGCCTTGTTGATGGGCTGGCGGAAGAGTGAGCGGCGCGCCGCATCGAAACTGGGAGGGGGGAAGCCTGCAACGCGTTGATGGCGAGGGCGGCCTGCGTCGCTGGATGGGGCTGGTGGGAGAGGGATTGACTGGCACCTCAGTGCGCTGCTGTGTGAGGAGGGGGTGGCCGGGCGATGGGTGCCGCCGGCGTGCCCGTCGGGTTGTGCTGGTCAGGGTCGCTCGATGCAGGCACTGGCTGCGTGCTTGCGTACGAGGGCGCGCGCGATACCCGGAGATGTAGACGGTGGCATGACGACGGGGCTGCTACGTTATGTTGTCTTTTGCTTGTTCTCCACTATTTGTCTTTCAGCGGCAAGTACTGCTGCGGGGGCAAGCACGGTAGTATCATCGATCTGCAGCCTGCCCAAGCATGCGTGCGGTCCAGTTGCGGCCCTAGGACCTCGTATAGCAGCAGGTACATGAATATTTATAACAGAAAAAATGGGCGCCGAGCGCTGCTAGCTAATGGCATGCGAGTGTCTGGGGCGCGGCTCTAATAGTGGGGCAACTGCAGTGCTCGACCACCGATCATACTGTGCTTCTGTAAATAACAATCGAATGCCATCGAGCCGCCATCGATGGCTCGATGGCAGGACAGCGCAACGACCTACGACGAAGGCACGTATCGATGCGGGCAACGAGGCCCATCGAGATCCGTCGGAAGAGCGGGTTCGACGCAAATAGGCAGCACAGAGACGATTGTCATTGCTCAAATTTCTGCAACCTGCTTCATCTTCCTCCACCACTACCAGTTCTGTGAACAGCGCCACGCGCCGTCACCGACATCGTACGTACCAGTCCACAAGCTCCCTCCGCTTCCACCAAATTTCGAGCAGGAACGGGAGCACAACCTGCGGCCCGCGTGCACCCACCCGTCGGGCCCAAGGGGCACCCCCAACCAGTTGAGGTGCGTGCCGAGGAGCTCGCCGTCCGCAAGCCGCATGGCACCACGGAGGTGGGGGGGGGAGACCCGCAGTGCGTCGGTGGGGAGGGGAGGTCTCCCCCGCAGCCGCAGCGTTGGGGGGAGGAGATGTGACCGCGGCAACAGCAGCCCGAGCCGACGGTGCCCACCGGCAGCGGCGGCGACGGATTGGCGGCGGTGCCCCACCGCCCCGCCCGCGTCGTCAGGGGTACGGGCCAGCGGCGGGGGTGGCGGTCGCCCACCCCGCGGGGTGGGCGCACCCGGCGCCCGCAGCGGCCGCAGCGCCGACCACGGCGGCGGTGAGGGGTTGTCCCTTGCGGCCGAGCCGCCGACACCACCCACGTTGGGTGACCGCTTGGGCGCGCGTCACCCCCGCCGCCGCGTCGTCACGGGCGGCGCCGCCGTCGCCTCGCGGGGCGCCGGCGCCCCGCTCGTCGGCCCAGTGCGAGGCGGCCGCCCCGCGGCGGCGGCCCCAACCCCGCCCGCTGCGGCGGCGGCGGCGGCGGTGCGGCCACTGACCGCGTCGCCACGGCCCAGAGCCCACCGTGGCAACGACCGCCGCCGCCGCCACCTCTGCTGCGGTAGTTGTACGGGGCGCGCCACGGCGCAATGGGGTTCCGACACCACCGTCAGGGCCAGGCCTGATTTTGCACAGGTTGACGCCGTTTCTTAGAGTACCAGCAAGCGACTTCTTGTGATGGAAACAGACGGACCCCCCCCTTCGCATGTCGCGGCTTTCACCATACATGTACAGTACTGGTGTTCCAAAAACAACAAGACGGGCCTGCCGTGGACGACGGGTCACGGCGCCCCCCCCACCCCCGCCACCGTGCCCCGCCCCGTGTGTACGTCCTGCCACACGGCGGTGGCCACCGTCGCCGCCCCCGCCGCGCACCCCCGCTGCGCCGCCTGCCGCGAGGCGGCGGTGCGCAAGGCGTTCCGCGTCGGCCTCGCGCGGGTAGCGG
>Ga0115030_1001114_pt1 | contig 11944 bp, 6 predicted proteins | sample SidtaG_4_FD_87174 | JGI IMG/M metagenome (GOLD analysis project Ga0115030, IMG submission 87174) | Marine algal microbial communities from Sidmouth, United Kingdom - Sidmouth_Male1 metaG | ecosystem: Host-associated > Algae > Red algae > Unclassified | place: Sidmouth, United Kingdom | collected... | reverse complement strand
CCCCCCATTACCACCGCTCATGTCGACCAACGGCCACAAATGTCGTCCAGACTTCCCCACAGCACCGATGACACGCATTTTGTTGCCTCGCCACGTCGAGTTACCGCCTGCAGCGTCATCAGCTGGCCATTATTCCACCGAAAGGCGTTCAACACAACGGTGGGATGCAAGGAAAAACGTCTATCTCTCAAGCCTATTGTCGTAGCCTCCTGAAAGTTGTCCATAAAAAAGCTGATGACGCAGGCTCCAGGATGCGTCTATGCGGAGCGCCAACGCTCGTTCCATTGCCGAGTTCTGTGCGCGCCAATATGAGCTGCGCTCATGCGCCTTAATGCGTGGAATCGACCTTTAGTATCCGTTCTTTTGATTGGGGGGCGTGATCGTCACCTGTCGAAGCTGCAATAAATGACACTTCCCTCCATGACACGTCAGGAGGTTCCGACTCTGCTATTACTGTCAGGGGCCGTTCTGGCAACGCAGAGGGTCCGAGTGGGTCACATTACACTATCGGACCGCTGCAGAAGGCCAGTGGGCCGAGAAAAAAAAAAAAACGCGATGTCTCATTTTTGGGACACGCACCATATGGGGAAAGAAACCGACCTTGGTAAACGTGCCCTAACGCCCCTGGTCTCGAGTCGCTGGCGGCATCGCGGGCGGGACGGCGGGTGCCTCGACCACCCCTACCATCGATCTCAATTTTGCGGTAGAATAGATCGTCTCCTTAGACATTCAGTTCCATCGGCGGTCATCTGCTATCGGCGATAGCGCGATGACCCAAAAATGAGGGGTCATCTTGGCCATCTTGAGATGGGTGCTCATCGGCCAAAGCGGCCGTCGTTCCAGCCAGAAATGGTCACATACAACTCACAAAAGACTCTTTTTTGCAAGAAATCACCGAGAGTGCAGCATTCTGACCGCCAAACAAGCTCGAGAACCAAACAACAAGTTCTGCCGCACTGATCGACATGGGGTCGGGCGGGCGCGTTGCACAGGCCCGCTCTGCTGAGCCGCAGCACAGCCGCCACCGGTCCCCGGCTGCCGTCCCCGACCCCGGCTGCCGTCCCTGCCGACCACCAGCCGCCGCCGCCACCCGTTCCCGGCTGCCGTCCCTGCCGACGGCCAGCCGCCGCCGCCACCCGTCCCCGGCTGCCGGCCCTGCCGACGGCCAGCCGCCGCCGCCGCCCGTCCCCGGCTGCCGGCCCTGCCGACCGCCAGCCGCCGCCGCCACCCGTCCCCGGCTGCCGTCCCTGCCGACCGCCAGCCGCCGCCGCCACCCGTTCCCGGCTGCCGTCCCTGCCGACGGCCAGCCGCCGCCGCCACCCGTCCCCGGCTGCCGGCCCTGCCGACGGCCAGCCGCCGCCGCCGCGCGTCCCCGGCTGCCGGCCCTGCCGACGGCCAGCCGCCGCCGCCACCCATCCCCGGCGGCCGTCCCTGCCGACTGCCAGCCGCCACGACCCGCCCCACAGCTGCCGACCGCCACGATCTGTCCGCCACAGCTGCCGACCTCCAGCCACCGCTACCCGTACCCCGCCTGTGCGAGGACCCCCCAGTCGCCGCGGCGACTAGACCGGTTGCCGTCCGACGCCGCCGGCCAGCGGGGGGGGGGGAGGGGGGGGGGGGGGCTGGGGCGCCGCGCGGCCCCTGCAGGGCCTGCTGGCCGCCCGGGCCCCCGTCCCCCGCCCGTGCGAGGCCCCCCCCGCCGCCGCGGCGACTAGACCGGTGGCCGGCCGCCCCCGCCGGCCAGGGGGGGGGGGGGGAGGGTGACGGGGGCCTGGGCTGCCAGCAGACCCTGCATGGGCCGACCGCCACCAGTCCCCCGCCTGTGCGAAGACCCCCCAGTCGCCGCGGCGGCTATACCGGTTGCCATTCGACGCCGCCGGCCAGCGAGGGGGGGGGTGGGGGTGACGGGGGCTTGGGCTGCCAGCAGACCCTGCATGGGCCGACCGCCGGCCGGCGCGTCGCGCATGGCGGCTCGACCGCAGCGAGCGGCGCGGGGTCCGGTTGGTGCGGGTGGAGGGGGCGGGGGGGGGCGACAGCGTCCCGTACCGGACACCACCACCGCTGAGTAGCTCAAAGGTGGGGACAAGGGAACAAATACAAGCACCCGTCTTTTTACTTCCAAGGGTACATGTCATTGACGAAGTACCGCATCTCCCGTAGGTCGTCCACGCGTCCTATGTAGGAAGGGGGAAGCGCCTTCATGCCACAGCGCCTCTTCAGGTCAGCAAAGTCCGTTACGACTTGTACGACGCGGCGCACGCGAGACAGCGGTACAGCCTCCAGCCCCCAAGCCCCATCCTCCCCAATGTCCCACGCAAGACGTGTGCACAACCGCTCGGCGAGAGGGCTCTTAGGCACTGCCGCCACCTCGCCAAACTTGCAGAGAACGACCACATCTTCCTCCTTGTAGCGCAGGATAGCCCGTGCCTCGCCGTAGCACAGGTTCAAGGCGCCTCGCGCCCGGTCGTCGGCGTCGGTGGGGAGGCTCTCGTACTGCAGAGAGTCGAACCAGGCCTCGCCGGTGCGGAAGCTGGGCGACCCCCGGAGCGTCTGCTTGACGGGGGTTTCGCACTCCAGCCGCACAGCCAGCTTCACCTGGCCGACAACCAGCAGCTTGGTAGCGGCCGGCTGGTTGAGCACGGCACTGAGGTTTTTCAACCCCGGACGGAGGGAGAGGGTGCCCACAGAGAGGCGCGGGACCCCGCGGAGGGGGCGCGCCGGTGCGGAGGGAAGGCGCCGACGCGAGCGCGACGCCTCCGCGTCGAGCTTTGCGTTGCGCGCCAAGACCGCCTGTGACCCCTGCGACTGCCGCACGATATGCTGCGTGTAGGTCTTCATGACCTTGTTTGTTCGGTTGTAGTAGGCCTTGTCGACCTTGTGGCCGGCCTCGTTTGAGCTAGTGTTGCCGTTCCTCAAATTGCCATGATACTTGATGGCGTCGAGCAGGTGCCGCAAGAGCTTGTGCACCTTTGAGGTGTGCACCGCTCCGAGCAGGGGCGTCACGAAGCCGATCACAAACTCGGCTGCGTCGTTGGCGAGGGCCTCGGCGACGTCGAGAGTCATCGGCACAGCCGCCGACGAGGTAGCCCACCCAGCAATGCGCGCGTAGAGCGTGGCGTACTGGGAAAAAAGGGCTGTGATGGCGTCCTCCAGCGGCGTGTCGCCAAACGCCGCATGGTAGGCATCCCAGTCAAAGGAGAACCCCTGGGGCAGCTCCTCCTCCCCGGCGTCGCCGGCGTCGAACAGGCTGTCCGCCGACTCGTGCTCGGTCGCCGCCGCGCCGCCACCGCCACCACTGAGGCGTGCCCCGGTACGGCCCTTGCGCAGCGACGCTGGGTCGAGCGGCTGTGGTCGGTCCTCTCCGAGTCCGAAGACACCGGAAACGGCGTGGGGGATGATAAAAACGCCCTTGCGTTGTTGAGCACCGGTGAATGTGGACTGTTTCTCGTCGGCGGCCACGAGATATCTGCGCACGTGCGAGCAAGACCGGTGACAAACAGCGTGAGCACGAAAGCATGGAGGCATTGAGCACGAGGTTAGAGTGCGAACTGGCTGCAATGCGGCCGTCGAGCGCGATGGCAATGAAAGCTTCACATTCATGGAGCGGCAGACAATATACGGAAGCGTACCCTGGGGGAGTGGTGCTTGCCTGGCTGCGTCTGCCCATGACATCGAAGTTGCGGTTTGCCACCCGGCTCGCCGCCTTGCATGTCCCACAGAGAGGAAACTTCTTCAGGCACATGTACGGGTACACACGGACTAGGCGATGAGACAGCATGCGGGTGACATCCAAGTCCAGTATCTGTATACAGAGGGGTTCAACCAAGGCAGCGAGCAAACAACCAACGGGGCATGGGGAGCCAAATCGAAGACGGGGTCAGATGGGCTCCCCACTTCGGCAGACACACAGAGCGCAGAGACCCTCCGAGCTAGTCAAAGAACTGGCACGGGGCACACAAAGACCAGACAACGTACGTGTAGCGCATCGAAACCGAACATCTTGTACATCAAAAAAGGGGGCGACGCCAAGCCGCCCGTGGCCGCCAACACAGGTACCTCGCTGTGCGCGCTGCTGGTAGACTCCAGGTGCACGCGACGTTGTGCGTCTCGCTGCCAGCGCCTGTGCCCGGCCGCCTTCAACTGGTGGCGGATCATGAAGAGGGGGACCCGGGCCTCTGAGGTGAGCGCCTCCACAGCACCGGCAAATCGCCCCGGCACGTCGCACATAGAGCATGGAAACGCGCACTTGCCGCCCTTCAGGCACAACACAGCCTTCTCTTCTGGCAGGTCACAAATGTAGAGGAGAATACGGGCGAAAAGCGTCAGCTCCCGCTCGCCCCACTGCACCTTGGCGCCCGTGTTGCTCGCGGCGATGGCAGAGAGGAAGGCGAGGAACAGCACGCGCTGTAAGAGGCCGCAGCGCCTCTTTCGAGCCCGGTTGTCTGCGCTGGGCTCCTTAATCTTCCGCACGATGGGGATGTACGCGACGGTCACCCATACGGCCTCTTCAGTGTCCACGTTGAGGACGCGAACGCGGAGCGGGTATAGTTGATGGGCTAGCAGACCAAGACGTAAGAAACCAGATAACGTGATGACTATACGAGATGAGAGGGACGCGCCGGGCAAGAGAGAGAATCAAGTCAGTATGCAGGAACATGCTGGTGCCCGTAGGGTGCGCGCTCTCACTGCTCACACCACCGTGGAGTGCCACAGAAACTGGACCCACCCCGCGCCCACAATGGAGCAACTTACCGCCGGACCAGGCCAGTTGGCTGGCATCGCTGAAGACGTGGAAGGCCAACACAAAGCTTTTCGGGCCGTGCTTGGCCATCACCGTCATCTCGCACATCCGAAAAGCATCACCGTCCAACGGCAACTCGCGGTTGTTGGTTGGCGGCGCGGGCTTGTCACCCCCGCTCCAGAGCTTGACCCTCTCGCCCTCCTTGAGCATCTTCAATGCCACCTCCAGCACCGACCGAAAGTAAGCCTCGTAGACAATGCCGCCCTCCTCCAACTTGCACGTGTACCACCCCTCCTCCAGGACGGCATCGTCGATATCGTCACGCACTGCGTCCTTGAAGCCGTTGACGGTCCCGAACGCGTCGCGCATCGTCTGGAAGTGGCCGTCGTCGATCACCATCCCCGGCATGGTCCTGTCCCACTTGTCCATGAACTTGAAGAACTCCTCCTGCTCCCTCAACGAGAAGCCGCCTGGGCGCCCCTTCAGCAAAAACTCCTGCATCGCCCGCAGACGAACAGAGTCGAACCGCCCAGGGACACACGTCTTGCGCCTCCTCAGCAGCGGCACGGTCCTGCTCCAGTCCATCTTGTCCTCGTAAAACGACCGCACCTCGGAGGTTATGGTGGTATACTTGTACTCCACCCGGGGGGATGCGTCGTCGGACTCGGACTCGGGGCCATCGACGCCACCTGCCTGGCATGCCTTCCGCTTCCGCCCAACCGGGCGCGGCACCGCCCGCCGGGTGAGCTTCACCATCGCGTCCATGGACTCCAGGGTGTCCTCAATCACGCTGTCCTTGAACGTAATCTTGATGGGGCTCGGAGCCCCACCAGCCGCGGCACCTTCGGCGGCGCCCCCGTTGTGGCAGCCGCGCACCACCGCCCCACCGGCCGCTGCGACATGGCCGGCGCGCTCATCGTGGCCGCCGCGCGCCCCCGCCCCACCGGCCGCGGCGCCGTGGTCGGCGCCCCGGTTGTGGCCGCCGCCCGCCCCCGCCGCACCGGCCACGGCACCATGGTCGGCGCCCCGGTTGTAGCCGCCGCCCGCCCCCGCCCCACCGGCCGTGGCGCCGTGGTCGGCGCCCCGGTTGTGGCCGCCGCCCGCCCCCGCCGCACCGGCCACGGCGCCATGGTCAGCGCCCCCGTTGTGGCAGCCGCGCACCACCGCCCCACCGGCCGCTGCGACATGGCCGGCGCGCTCATCGTGGCCGCCGCGCGCCCCCGCCCCACCGGCCGCGGCGCCGTGGTCGGCGCCCCGATTGTGGCCGCCGCCCGCCCCCGCCGCACCGGCCACGACGCCATGGTCGGAGCCCCCGTTGTGGCCCCGGTTGTGGCCGCCGGGCGCCCCCGCCGCACCGGCGGCGGCACCACGGGCGGCGCCCCCGCCTTGGCCGCTGCCCACCCCCGCTCCACCAGCCGCGGCCCGGGCAGCGCTCCCGTTGCCACCGCTGCGCACCACCGCCCCACCGGCCGCGGCGCCATCGTCGGCGCCCCTGACTTGGCCGCTGCCGGCCCCCGCCGCACCGGCCGTGGCGCCATGGCCAGCGCCCCACTCTTGGCCGCTGCCCACCCGCGCCCCATCAGCCGCGGCGGATACAGCGGCGCCCCGGTTGTGGCCGCCGGCCGCCCCCGCCCCACCGGCCACGGCGCCATGGCCGGCGCCCCGGTTGTGGCCGCCACGCGCCGCGGACCCGTCGGCCGCGGCGACATGGTCGGCGCCCCAGCCTTGGCCGCCACCCGCCCCCTCCCCACCGGCCGTGGCGCCATGGCTGGTGCCCCATCCTTGGCCGCTGCCCACTCACGCCCCGCCAGCGTCAACGTCATCGTCGCCGCCCCACCCTTGGCTTCCGCCCACCCCCGCCCCACCAGCCGCGGCGCGAGCAGCGCCCCCGTTGCCACCGGCGGGCGCCCCCGCCCCACCGGCCGCGGCGCCGTGGTAGGCGCCCCGGTTGTGGCCGCCGGGCGCCCCTGACGCACCGGCGGCGGCGCCACGGGCGGCGCCCCCGTTGTGGCCGCCGCGCGCCCCCGCCCCACCGGCCGCGGCGCCGTCGTAGGCGCCCCGGTTGTGGCCGCCGGCCGCCCCCGACGTACCGGCGGCGGCGCCACGGGTGGCGCCCCCGACTTGGCCGCTTCCCACCCCCGCCCAATCAGCTATGGCGCCAAGGGCGGTGCCCCCGTTGTGGCCGCCGCCCGGCCCCGCCCCGCCGGTCACGGCGGCATGGCCGGCGCCCCGGTTGTGGCCACCGCGCGCCCCGGCCCCACCGGCCGCGGCGACATGGTCGGCGCCCCAGCCTTGGCCGCCGCCCGCCCCCTCCCCACCGGCCGTGGCGCCATGGCTGGTGCCCCATCCTTTGCCGCTGCCCACACCCGCCCCACCAGCGTCAACGTCATCGTCGCCGCCCCACCCTTGGCTGCCGCTCACCCCCGCCCCACCAGCCGCGGCGCGAGCAGCGCCCCCGTTGCCACTGGCGGGCGCCCCCGCCCCACCGGCCGCGGCGCCGTGGTAGGCGCCCCGGTTGTGGCCGCCGGCCGCCCCCGACGCACCGGCGGCGGCGCCACGGGCGGCGCCCCCGCCTTGGCCGCTGCCCACCCCCGCCGCACAGGCCGCGGCGCCTCGGGCGACACCATGTGGGGCTCTACCGCTGTTGCCGGCGGCGTCCCCGCGGCCCTCCTGGTGGCTTGTTATGCGGTGCCACACCAAATAGCGGTACGATGTGAAGACGCTCTGGCAAATCCAGCACCGCAGCCTCGCTGCGGGGGGCGGGACGTCCGACATGGCATGGAAAATGCGCACTGCACGATGTCCTGTTCCCGACCACGCGACCACCACGGTGCCCCGCCACAGAGACAACGAGGGAATGGACACACCAGGAGGGTCAGCAGGTTTCTCCAGGTGGTCAGGAGCCGGCGCTCTTTTACGCCTTCCGGTGCGCCTGCACCTCCGTCGCGGCGACCTTAGGCACCTCCTCTCTGGTTACTGCCAGTCGCCGCCAGTCACTCTGGCTCCCCCCGTACCCACGTCAGACACAAGAGTCCATGAGCCGCTGCCACGCCACACACAGTGAGACCCGCGGACACCAAGAGACACCAACATACCACCTCGACTGCCACTCAAGTCGCGCTACGTGCTACGAATCGGCAGTGCCCCCGTGGAGGAGCCCCCATATTGACAGCACGGGCCATGGGGGGTAGGCTCCTGTTCCCAGGAGATACCTCCCGACGGGGGGCAGGTGACCGGAGGCCGTCACGCACTCTCCAATACGGGGGCGCCGGCGATTGCCAACAATAACCCGGGGTGGTAGCCGGTGGTACCGGGTGGTAGCCGGTGGTAGCCGGTGGTTGGGGGACGGGGGGTTTCCCGTGGTAGCCCGTGGTAGCCGGTGGTTGGGGGAGGGGGGGTAGCGGGTGGTAGCCGGTCGTAGACCAGCCACCGAGGACGCAGGAAGGGAGCCGAGGTGGTACTGTCCGTGGCGCGAAACGAGTAAGGAAGTGTGCAGGGGCGGGGATAACAGCACGACGGACACGCACGAAGCCCAAAAAAGGCCGGGGGTCAGAGCGTACAGCAGCAGAGGCCAGCAGGACGCGTACAAGGACCAGGGGGAGGGTGTCGTGCAACGAGAGAGTCGCGGACAACCACGCGCCCGGCGAGCGAGGCGGTCCACGCACCACCCTTCATCACCCGCTGGTGAGCGATCATGCTAAATTTTGAGCCACGATCGATACGATTCTCGTGATGCAATGGACCTCCACGCCGTTTGGCCAGTGCCGTGCCGGGCAATCCGCCCAAACTTGATCAACACCAGGCGGCTCCGCTCCCGATCAAACCGCCACGGGAGAAGGACAAGCGGAGGCCGAGGGTCCAGCGGCGTGGCAGTGCCTCACCCGTCCTGTCGCCGCGCCGTTTTCCCGTTTTGTCACGGGCTGCCACCGCGGGTGCGACGTCTGCTGATGCCATCGTTCGAGTTTCGATGGGACCCAACGTGGTGTCACCCGCCCGTCTTCCGCTTTGGGTCGGGCGTCGCGAGGTACCCCTGCCTCTCGCCTGCTGGAGACGGCCCGGTGTGGCACCGCCCCACTTGACACCCACCGGCAGGCTGTCCCCCACGCCGGCCACGTGAGGCGCTCACCGAGAACCTCCATCGACCCGGTGAGCTATTCCCACGAGCGGCAGATCGCGCGCCGATCCTCGCGTCGGGCCGGGGGGATATCGCCTGGTGAGCGTATGTGTCGGCAGACTGCGTTCACATTGACGGCGTGTGTGTGAGGTGCATATGATGTGAGGCAGCACCCGGGGGCGTGAGGTGGTGCGCGTGAGGGTGTCATGTGGTTTGCGGGGTGACACACGCGTGCTCGGTCTCCGAGCTCCGAGCCCCACCTGCGCTCCCAAGTGCGTGGGCGAGGCAGTTTTGTGCTCTAACGCTGTCCTGCGACGATTCATGGCTGCATGTCTTTCTCTGCCTCTGTTCCTGCTACTGGGCCTTGTGTCGACTTTGGGATCGATTTCTGGTATTTGAGCGGGTCCCCAGGCGATGATCGTAGCGGCCTGCACTCGTCCACACCACCCACCACTGCCACCGACGCCGACCTCGCCTCAAGCCCACCACGCTTTGCGCCTCTCCTCCCCCTCCGCCCCTCCTGCTTCCATCCCGCACCCCCTCCAGCCATCGTCGATTTCTGGCGCCATGGAGCCGCGGACGCCGATGCCGTCAGCAGCTGACAAGGACAACAAGGAGCAAATGCGGGAGGTGATCGCTGCCGCCGCGGCCGCTCTCGGTGTGGGCGACGGCGCGACAGCGAGCACCTCCGCCGTCGCCCAGGCCGAGTCATCCAGCCGTCCCTCGGCGCCACCCAGCGACGAGTACTACCGCGGCTTTATGGCCTTTCAGAGTATGCAGCATCACGCCGAGGTCGCGCGTCGGCAGACGAAAGACGCGAGCGACCTGCCGCCGTCGCCGGAGCCCTCCACCCTGCCCTTCCCATTGTTCCTCTCGCAGCCGGCGGCGGCGCCAGGTGCCACGGTGGGGGAGCACCGGTCGTCGACCCGTGCTCCCCCGTCGTCTGCGGCTGGTGCCGATCCAGTGGAGGCGGACGACCTGTTCGAGCTTGCGCCGGTGGTCGCGGCTCGGTCTACGACTACCGAGGTGAATGCCCGTATTTGTGCTCCGTCGGCTCGCTCGGGGTCGGCCCGACCCGTCATCAACCCCGGTTCTGGGTCCAGGCCCTTCACGTCCGAGAAGGCGCGCGCCGCGGCTTCCAAGCGTTGGAGCTCGGCCGCGGCGCGCCGCCGGGCCAAGGGCGTGCCGTCGCTCTCTTCCTTGCCTGGGCCGGCTGGGGCTGCTTCTGCAGCGGCGCATCCGACGGCAGGAGGGTCTTCTGCGCCGCCGCCAACAGTTCGTGCCGTAGAAACGCTTGGCAATGCCACGGACGTGCGTGAGGCCAGCGTGTCGGCTTTTTATGAGGCCAGGGCGTCGGCTGCTTTGCTGGCCCTCGGCGCCGAGGGGGGCGCGCTCCGCTCCGACTCGGTGACTGCGGCGACGCTGCCTACAGCTGCTACAAGTGCCACCACTTCGACAGCCGCTGCCTCTGCTGCGGCTGCCGTTTCTGCGCAGGCGGCCGCGTTGGAAAAAGCGGCCGCCGCCAAGGCCAAGACGGCGGCAGCCACCAAGGCATCGGTGGCTGCTCGACTGGCCAGGGCGGCTGCCGCGGCCAATGTTGTCGGCGGGGAACAGCCGGCCAGCGGGTGGGATGCTGTACGCAGCGGCACGGTGGGCGGCGAGCGTGCAGCTGTCGGCGGGAGCAAGGCGGGGTGCGTACGGGAGGCAGTCCGCGGCGGCAAGGCGGGCGGCGGGCGGAAAGCTGTCGGCGGGCGCAAGGCGGACGACGGGGGTAAGGCGGCCAAGGTCGCTCCAGGCGCTGATGGGGAGCTGAAGAAGCTTCAGGAGTTGGTCGCCGAGGTCAACAAGCTGAAGGTGGAGGTGGCCAACCTGGCTGCTACCGTCAACACGAACACCGAGCAGCTCGATACGCAGAGCCACGCCATCGACGGGCTCGCTTCCAGCTTCAACACGCTGAAGATCGAGGTTCGTACGGCATGCAAGCCGGCGACGCAGTCGTCCGGCGCCAGAGACATTGACGGGGACGATGAGGAGGCGCCGGAGGATCCCCGGCCCCGGAAGCGCGTGCGGTTTGCCGTCACCGAAGCAGAAAAGTCGACGGAGCCGGCGCCCGAGCTGCGGGGTTGCCCCGACTCGCCGCCACCTTCCCAATGCGCGGACGCGGCACTTTCGTTCTCGCCTGTCACAGCGGCGAGCGCGCTGACCCCGCAGCTGCCGGCTGGGCCTTCCCCAGTGCCCAGCGAGTTGGACATCAAAGCGCCCACGCCGCCGCCGAGCCGCTCCCTGACGACTGCTGCCGCTGTCAGCGGGCCGACGCTCTCGGGCGATCCGGTCATGCGGCGCGCGCAGGGCACAGTCATCATGCAGGGCATCCGTGACTTGCTCACCCCGCGCGTAACGAAGCTCATCGCGCACGCCACCGTGACATCCGACGTCTTCCTCGACCCCGAGTACAAGTATGAGATGATCGTGGAGAATGCCATGGAGCACATGCGCGTCACCTCTGACGAGGCCAACGCTTTCCTCCTGGAGATCATCAATCTGCCTACGAAGAAGCGCGTCCGGGGCAGCGTCAAGCCACGGTGTGCGCGAGCGTGCGCGCCTTTGGGCATGGTGTTCTCGCATGCCATGGGGGCCATTAAGGCCGTCATTGTGGCGGCTTGGTTTCAGGGAGCCGGCTCGACCACGTCCACCATGGCCATCCCCTCCGCGATCCGGTGGAAAGACAACCGCTCATATGGGCAGTCGGACGGCGGGCGATTCGGCGTCATTGCGGCAGCCAAGCAGCTCTTCATCCACCTGAACGCCCGCTACCGCATCAAGCAGCCGGCAAACGAGGGCGACGTTGCCGTCGTGCACCTAACTCACGGCCACTACGCGCTCATCTGCACGCTGGTGCGCGAGGCTCTCGATGCCGTCATTACGGGGCACAGCAGCAGCGGCAGCCCCGATGGGGACCGCTATAAGCGCTATGTGGCGGAGGCGGTCAGCCTTGACGACTACCTGCCCAAGCACAGCCGCCCCGAGAACGGCCTCGTTATTGTCGACGGCGGCGACGGCAACCGCGCCGTGTTCCCGGAGGAGTACAT
>Ga0115030_1001111_pt1 | contig 11966 bp, 14 predicted proteins | sample SidtaG_4_FD_87174 | JGI IMG/M metagenome (GOLD analysis project Ga0115030, IMG submission 87174) | Marine algal microbial communities from Sidmouth, United Kingdom - Sidmouth_Male1 metaG | ecosystem: Host-associated > Algae > Red algae > Unclassified | place: Sidmouth, United Kingdom | collected... | reverse complement strand
CCGAATGTGTGCAACTTGACCACGTCTTGCAAATGTACCATCTGGGGTACCATAAGGGTCACCGACCATCATCCATCCGCGAATCGCAAGTGGAATCGGCGACGAGCATCACAGTCCAACACTTGGAGGCCGACACGGCTGTGACCGCCGCGTAGGAAGCCATCCGCGCGATCCGCTCGACTGACACCTTCGCGTCAGTGTTGAAGGGGAAGGGCCATGTCAAGGACCGGTGCGTCCTCGAACAAGAGCCAGACACGGGAAAGGGCGAGGCTGCTGCGGCCTCTAAGGGGCTCACTGGCAAGGGCGAGGCTGCAGTGGATTCTGTGAGGGTGGCGGGGACGGCAATGGGAAAGGTCGATCTTACCTCGGACCGCGGGTCAGGGAAGTTACAGGGGAAGGCCAAAGCTGTGGTGACCCCTGTCGAAGATGAAGACCGTCACGACGACGTCATCGTCGAAGTTTTTCCGGCCAATCCGATGGCCAAGCAGGTCAATGCCAAGGCGGAGCAAGTCAATGCCCAGGCCGAGCCGGCTTCGAGCGTGCCCATCAGGATGGCATCCGCAGCTGCCAAGGACGGGGTGCTCGGGCACAGGTGTGCTGAGCACGAACGTAGCTGGGAGGGTAGCGCTGCACCATTTGTATGAGGTGGCCGCAATGAGGAGTGTGTGGCGGCCGCCCGTGCAACGCGGCCGCCTTGAGGAGGTTGGCTCGGCCGCCCGTACCTGGCAGCCGCAATGAAGCATACGCTGGTGCCTTCAGAAGATAGTGTAGGTAGCGCAGTGTTGTACAGAACATTTTTGCGCGTTATTGCGCTTGTTGTGGCTATGTTGAGAGTGTTCCGGGAGAGCCAGCTCCATTTTTCTCAGGGGCTCTGTGGCAGGCCCTATTCTCTGAGCGGATCCCAGGGAGACAGTTTCTCCTTGGTGCAGGACTAGTGCTAAAGGTGTCGTGGAGACCGAGTCAGACGCGTGGTTTGGGAGGCCCCTGCACTAGCGCTTCTCCCACCTTGTAAAACATCGCACTGATACTTTTCAGGCTATACAGCTGGAGGCTTCAGTGCTACCTGCTCCCACTCAGTCCATTCCCTGGATCTCATTCTCCATCATCGGCCGCTGCTGGTCATTATAAGAGCCGGTCTATGATGCCACGGATTGGAGCGCGGCGCGTGATCTGGATGCCTAGCGTCGAGATCATGCCCGATGGAGATACGTACCCGTGCGGCATCAGATGGCCAGGTCGCGTGGCAGCAGGTGGCCCGGTTTGGTTGGCGGCCCGAGCATGGCTGGCAGCGGCGGTTTTGATCGGCCCGACGGAAAAACGAGTGTGCGTGGACAGCTGAGTGTTTTTCCCGCCATCGCGTCCGATCTGCACCCGTGCGTCGAAGGAAGCGTGAGGCTTTGCCACGGAAGATTTGGGTGTCGCTACGTGGGCTCTTGGTGTGGCCATAGGCTCCCGTGCCTACAGTTGCGCTGCAAGCACAGCAAGGAATGCCAATCTCACATGCCTTCACATGATTCACTATCTCTCGGGTCCATTACGCATCTCTGTCAGGGTCGCCATCGGCGCTGCTCGCGGACAGCTGAAAGATCGCATACCCAGGCAGACTGGCCCAAACTCGAGAGCCAATGTGTCGGGTGGAGGCTTCCCAATCCTTCCTGATAGGGGCTCATGTGGTAGTATCCCACCTACCCTGGTCACCTGTCCAGATCTGGCTCGACTAGACCCCCAGAACGCAGCGGACCACGCGGGCTCAGGGTCACTTACCAAGCAAACTCATCAGGAGAGTTAGGCGGCGGACCCGTATTTAAGTGGCCGAGTAAACCGATTAACACGCAACTAGCTGGAATTCCGAGATTCTGAAGTGTATACGTGAAATGGGTAACCGTTTCATCTTCCTAACCCCCCTAGGTTTTCATTCTGCACTATTACTGTTTGGATTGATGCCTTGCTTTTGTGCTGGGCTTCGAATGCGCGGGGGCGATACGTGGTTACTACCTTCCACTCCCCGTGGCAGTGGGTGGCTCTGGTGGGTCGGGGTGCGTGTGTGTGCTGGGACCCCTTTCTGCGTGTTCTGGATGGGGTCCCCGAGGGTATATATGGGAGGAGGTCTGCGGAGTTGGCCCCGACCCCTTTCGGCCACCAAGTAGATAATATTCAGCTCCAACAGCGCTGTGTCGTGTGCGTCCGCGGTTTTCCCGGCCACACCCCTTATGTGTTGGCGGTCTCGGTGTTTCTTCCAGGGGCCTAACTCGGGACGACCGGGAACACAGTACGCTCGCCCCCCTTCCTGGGAGTGGGCGTGCTCTGCTGCCACAGCTCAGACGATCGCCGTGTAAGCTGAGGCAGAACATGCAATCTGCATTGCGGTGCGCCCAGTTTGTGGCCCACGAGGCGAGCACTCTCACTCTTGATATCGGACAGCACCCTCTGAGAAGCCTCTCCACGGCGTGCCGCTTGTTCCCGGGCCTGAACATAGATTTCCCAGCCTCGTCTCGCCCAGTCTCATCGGGCCTGCACGTCTCGTCTCGGGTCTGCGCGTCACACCCCCTCTCCACTGCGCCCTTTCTGGGTCGCACCCCCCGTCCGCAAGGCCCAATTTGAGGCCCAACCTCTATCTGTCGCGCTCTGGCCTAGGGGTCGAAAGCCTCGTGCATGCACCATGCATGCAGGGCACCATTTTCGCCCGGCTGATCGCAAGGCGCCGTTAGCGCCCTGCCGTTGGCCACCGCTTGAGATACGCCATCAGCGCTCTGCCTCCTTCAGGGGGGGGTCAGCGACCTGAGGCTTGTGTAGGCGTGGACGCGGCCTTGTGCTTTCCACAAGTGCGCTGGGTCGGGATCGTGCTCTTATTTCACGGCATCACGCCCCACGTCGTCTGGGTCAACCCCTCGGCCTACCCCGCGGCCTACCCCTCTTCCGACACTGCCTCCTCCGCACCGCCAACCCTACCACACAACGCAAACGCAATGTTCCCTCCCCGTTCTCCTCTAATCCCAATTCTGTACCCCCGACGCGCTGCTCCGCTGCCATTTTCCCCGTCTGCCGCCTGCGAGCGGCGGCCGTTTTTCTTGACCGCGGTCACTTCCAGGCCGTCGCCGGCCTCACCTTCCATAGAGTCTACACTGCGAGTGGTGGCGCCCTAGCCACCTACCTGACGCTGTGGCTGTGGTTTTACGGAACGGCGGAGCCACCAATTACCTACGGCTCTCTTCTAACTCAACCCGAGCCGGCCACATGGCCACCCCGCCTTTTCCTTTCCGAAGTGACGCCAAGCCCGACGCCGCCACGCGTAGCCCCTCCGGCGTCGGTGCCAACGCCTCGTGACGCACCAGGGGCGCCGTGCCCACACCCCTCATCTCCCATGCCGGTCTGCTCGGACACTGGCGGCGCCGGTGCTTCCTCGCCGCCAACTCCTGAGTTGGGATCTGCTGATGCCGTGCTGATGCTGGAGGTGGCTGACACTACCCCCGGGGCGGATGAGATGCAGACGACTCGCACTCGTATCCGAGGTGACTCCCCGGCGTACACTCCCCGCGCGCGGTATGGGCCCCAGGCCCCCACTATCTTCAAGACGCAGCTTCAGCGGGGGCTGTGGAGCATCTGCACCCATTTTATGCGGTCGCAGTGGATGCGTGTCAACGTTGCAATGTGCCAGCAACGTTTTAAGTACCCGTGGGCTGTCCGTCCCGCCACGCAGCCGCGCTGGAGTTGGACGTGGATCTCGCAGGCGGACTGTGGCTTCATTAGCCGAACGGAGAAGCGGCGTGCGCACCTCCGCATGTGCTTTGTGTGTCGGTGCGCTGCTTTTGTTGGAAGCTAGCACGTGACGTGCCCGCCGTGGTGCCCCTGCCATTGGACATCCCCGACGGAGATCAGGATTCCCCTTGACGAGAGGAGCCGTGAGCAGAAAGTCAACTTGGAAGGCTACCCGCGCCCACTGGCCCAGCAGCGGGAGGCCGAGGTGCAGGCCGCACAACCCAAGCCGCCGCGGTGGGAGCACCATCTCGCGCTTCCAAACGCCGAGGGCCTGCGCGAGGAGTTCTAGGTCAACGTCAACATGCTCCAGCCGCCGGTCCGGTGGAAGCCCAAGGCCTTGGGCGGACTGCCTCTCCCTCGGGACCAGTGGCGGCCTTGGCCTAGATTGGTTCGGCCGCCGCTGTGACTGTGGCCTCGCCGCCCGTGTCTACGCCTACAACCAACCTAGAGAACAAGGGCGATCTCAAGCTTCTTTCTAATTTTCATCGTCTGGAAAACACATGGCCGATGCGAACGCGCAGCCCATGGCCGACTTCACCTGCAGCAATGGACCGCTGGATACTGTTGCAGAGGCAGCGCCGACGGACGAGATCGGGCCGGTTTTGGCGCCAGCCGCAAGGCCCGCGTCACCAAGGTCGGCGGCTGAATTGAAAACCCGACCCGGGCGAGACGAGCAGAGAACGACGGAGGGCGACGGGGAGCTCGTCGTGAATTCTTCCCGGCGAGTGGACGGGACGCTGCCCAGGACTAAGGAGGAGCGGCTGCATGCCGAAGTGACCAGGCTCCGTACCGAGGCCGCCGCATCTCCTGGCCTCTTGGAGGAGCGAGAGCATCAAACCCACCCCCGGGCCAATTCCGGCCTAGGCCGCGACACGGGCGAGGTCTCATGGATCGAGGCCGGGCGCAATGAGCTCTCCAGCGTCTACAAGGAGGCAACATTCAATTCGGAGGTGGGTGTGGACCAGTCCCTGGAGACCTATGTTGAGGACGTGTCTGACCGCTTCCGCCACCGTATTCCGGAAGACGTGAACCAGTTCCAGCGGCGGCGCGCACGCTCAACACCTGCCATCATGCAGGAGCTTAGATACGGCATCTTCTCCGGCGTCAATCGGTTCAAGGAGTGCTACCTTACGGTGCTGAGGCTCAAAATGACGAGCCACCCAACACGGGAGCAGCTCATTGGCGCGGCCAAGGCCAAGTTCTATGGCCTGAAACCTTTAGATGGGCTCAACCCTTCTGTGTCTGACACGCCCACGTGCCCTCCACTGATCAACTGGCGCACCCTTAAGGATATTGACCGCTTTGGTGGTAGGGTGACGAATGTGGATCTGACGGGCACGCGGTCGCACAGCATCCCGGAGACGCCGGGCGCTTCACAGGCTGAGGTGTCTGACTTAGATCCACTCTCGCCTGGCGACAATGAAGACGGTGCGGACGCTGACATTTCCACCGACTGTAACGACGATGGCGACGGGAGCGCCCCGCTGTCTTCCTCCTTTTCCCTTGGCAGGCAGAACGTTTTTCAAGGGCGTCGTACAGGCCGTAAGACCTTCGAGGCCGCAAAAATAGCTGAGTTTCACTTCGCGCGAGAGGTAGCCGCGAACACGGCTGCCCTGGAGTCGCTGGCCGAGTCGGCGGCGCAGCGCACTGCTTGTGTGGTTTTGTCAACTCCGACGGCGGTCAACTCGGAGTGCGGCCGCAGATGGTGCGCACTGGAGATGCGCCAGCGCCTGCTGCCGGACAAGGACAAGGACAAGGACGAGAAGCGCTGCAAAAAAAACGGCGGGGACTTTCAGGTTTCTGCTGAGGGACCGGCGTGTCGTGGCAGAGGTGGTCTAGTCCTCGGCGTCGGGCGCCGCCGTGGACGTGCTGAGCTCCAAGGTTATCCACATGGCAAGGAGGAGGAGTACGTTCAAGCTACAAACTCACGCGACGCTGGCGCCTGCGGTCGGGCCTCTTGCATTGTTCGCGGCCGCGGACGCGGCCGTTGTGTTGCCCCTGGTCGCAACCAATTGAGTAAGCGGACGCGGACGGTGCGCTTTGCAGATGTTACTTCTTCTGTTTTCTCTTCCTCTTTGTCTTTGCATGCCTCCCCGCCTCCACCTACGTAAATTCTTCATCGTTCCAAGCAGGTGCGCTCTTCTCCCCACGACGAAGAGGGAGACAATGAGATCTACAACATGGGGGACGATCACCACCAAGTGCCATCGCCGACTCCTGCTGGCTCCCAAGTGGAGCTGAACTCTGTTGAGGCGCCCGCTGACGCGGCCGCCGCGCTGGTGGCCGCCAGAGCTCTGACGCGTCGCAGCGCCGACGATGGGAGCACCAACGCCATGGACAATGACGGTTCTCTCTTATTGGCGCCGCCGAAGAGGACGGCCGCGCGTCGCGGCCGCATCAACACACTGAGAGTAATAACTCTTGTGCCGCAGCAGTGTCCGCTGAATCCCTTGTGTCTTGTGCTCTTTCTACTTGCTTTGGTTTTTCTTGTGTGAATCGTTCTCCATTATTTTGTTCCACCAATTTTCATTGTGCGTGTTCTCTGGATGATGATGCTTTTCCTTCGATTGAAGCGCTGTACAGCAAATGGCCTGTCTCTTCTGGCCGACATCATTACAACAAGGCCGACAGAAGTATATTCTGAGAAGCATCGGTCGTGTCGAAAGTCCAGGCCCAGGCCAAGGGATGCTAAAATAGGCAAAGGCGGGCAGATGGAGGAAAAGAGAGGCATATGAGTGTGGTGAATGCGGCCACGAATGTGCGACATGTAATATAGAGTGGCTGAAGGGTAGGGGCTGGCTTCAGCGCCAAGCTCAAGCCCAAGAAAAGATGAAGGCCAGGCCCGGAAACGTTGGCATGTCGGCCATGCAAAGACCGCTGGAGCCCGGAGGAATCGGCATGGCCTGTACCCAAAGCCGAAGGCACACAAAGGCCGTCCGCATCTCTCATCCAGATTTCTTGACAAGTGTCTGGGGAGACTTGCATCGTTATTCACATTCGTGCTGCGACCAATGTACTGGAATGACGCTTGCATTGGGTCCAACGCACTGGGCTGACGCTGGCGTTGCGGCCAACGCACTGAGCTGACGCTGGCGTCGCGGCAGACGCACTGGGCGGACGGCTCAAGAACTAGCAACGGCTACCCTAGGCATAATCGCTCGCCACCCACATGAAAAGGGAGATCTATTGACTGCCTACCCACGCTCGGCGTCATCTTCTCGAGCAAGACGTGTGTGTCGAGGAAATAGAACCACTGCCAAGCTGAAAAAAAATGTTTGCTGTCAGCCGCGCGCTACATACGCCCCCGAAAAGCTGGCCAAAATCTAGAGTAGGGAAACTGCAGGCGGTCCCTGTCCACAAAGATGCGCTCAGAGATCTCTTTGAGAACAGCAAAGTGAGCGTCGCGGTCCTTGGCCTCGCACTCGGCCCCGTTGGCGTACTACAGGGAGCTAGGGACCACGTCCTGGTCGGCGCCGGTCTCCACCGTACCATCTTGGGATTCCACGGGCTGCGGTTTCCCGCAGATACCCGGGCCCCTTGGTCCATCGTCAACTAAAAATGCCTGTTGATGCTCGATCTCAGCGCTGGCAGGAGCAGGACGCCCTTGATTGCTCCAACAGCCCGACATCAGATTGTCCGGTCCTTGGCGCTGCCGTTCAAGCTCAGCAACAGTTTTTCGCACCTTTGCAGCCGCGTTCCTACGCCATTTCGCCTAAAAAGGGCTCCGCGTACACTCAATGGCCATGTTGTGCAAGATGGCCACCGCCTTGCCGGTGTTAATAATCCGCAACGTCGTCGTGAAGCGTGCTGGTCGCAGAATGATGTTGAAGCGCGACGGCATGACGGAGGAAAATCGCTCAGCGTCTGTCCAGAAGGCTTGCTGTTTCCGGTTGTAGAGGCGCCGCTTCGGGGTGACAGGGTTGGGGTGGGGAATTGCAAATAGAGCATGCAGGGGATACCCTTGGTCGGCCGTGTAATAATGCAAACGACAGGTACGGCCGTTCAGTGTATATTTCATGTTCCGCGGCCGCCGTAAACCCGCTTTCACGTCAAGAATCATTGGAGAACACGCCAGCGCGCTCATGTCGTTGTAGCTCCCAGACACCTTGCTAAAAATGCGCCAGATGTACATGTCCTCCTCGCAGATGCTCTCAACCACCACGGAACGCCCACCTTTGCGGTCATGAAACTTCCCGGCCAGCGCCGTGGGGCCCTTGAGCCACTGCCAGTGGGTGCAAACAATAGAACTCATGCAGCTCGGCATGCCACGGGCCGCGTTGCAGGTCAGGATGCGCTTGAGTTCGTCCTCGGTCGGGCGGCGCAGGTACGTTGCCTCTCATTTGTCGACAATGAAGTTAGTAAGGCCTCGGGTTGCTTCCGGGATTGTAGACGGAGAGAGGCGGCAGTACTCTTTGAAGCGGCCGTACGGCTCCCAATAGCCCAACACCGGCAACGCCGCCAGCAGCTTCTGGATGGGGTGCGACAGCAGCTGACCGGTCGCGTAAATCGGGCCTCTCCACCACAGTTAATTGCACACGGCCGTGTAGAGCCGCTTGAAACCTGATCGCGGCATACGAGTGCGCCTTTCAAGAACCCTCGCGCGGTAGACCGGTGGCTCCCCGCCGACCCCACAGTAGTCGCGCATGATAGAGTACGCGCCCAGGTCAAAGTAGCGGTCCCGGTTGGGACGTCGGCCAGGGAGAGAACCACCTAGCGGTCACATCTCCACGCTCTCACGCACGGTCAGCAGCGCCCTCCGGATGCGCGGGCCAGCCCGATACCCAAGCACCAAGGCCACGTCCAAATCTTCATAGAATGAGCCATAGCCATACGCCCCAGCAGCGATGCGGGGCGGGCCCCGGCCCAGTGTGGGCCAGAAAAAGCAGAGGGGTCAGTAGACGGTGAGCACGACGGTTTGAATGGATGAGGGGGCCATGACGACGGTGATTGGGGGTGGTCGCCAGGACGGCAGGTGCGGTGGGGAGAGAGTGCGTGCGAATGCCACCGTCCGCTGGGCTGTGGGTGACGAAATGGGGAGAGCAGTGGTGCGCGTTCCCCTCCCCCCCCTTCAAATCAGGCCCGTCAGAGCGGGTTTCAACCCGAAAACACCAGCCCGACCACCACTGACGGGGCCACCTCGCAGTGTAGCCCTTCAAATCAGGCCCGCGCTTGCAGGAACGGCCCGAGCATGCCAGCAGCTACCCTCGCTGCCCGTACGAGCCCTCACGGGGCCCCAGTCCAGTGTACATCTTGGGAAGAAGCGCTGCAAGGCTGGGAGCGAGCCACGTGGGTCATCGTGTGCGCTCGACTCGGGCCGCGACTCTCCTTCCACTCCTCGTCGGCCGTGACTCTTCCCACTCCCCGTCTTCTGAGTCTGGGCGCCCGCGAGGCGGTGTCGTTACATTGAAACACTTGGCTCACTCTCGAGGTCGAGCATTCGCCAGGTCCTTACGGCCGCTTCAGATGACCTGCAGGCCGTCCATCTTCTGCGCGTGTGCGACGGCTGCGTTTCCGGCTCAATGAATCAGCTTCCGACGTCCCTTGCTTCTGGACAAAAAATGAGATGCGATCATTCTGGATCATTGGGCCTACATGTGGTGACCGCCACGGTTGTCCGAGTCCTTCAGCGCTTCGTGCCAGCACTGATATTGGCTCTAAATTGGTTTGGATCCATTCGAGGTATGGCCTCGACGTCCATATGGAGGCCCTCTATGGAGATCGGGGCCCCATCGTGCCGAAGGCCTCCGAACCCTGATTTTATTTTCGAATGGACTTTTCGTGGAATACTATCGATTTTACAAGTCGATACCCTCCGTTGATGGACGAATCCGCATAGAACGGATTGCGGTGTGTGGTGCTTTCTGCATACGCTGCCACGCTTGGCCACATTTGACACGTGGCTCCAATATTAGCGGAATGTGACATTGGTGCGTCTGCTCTTTCCGGAGGAGCAATACCGCGAGGGGCACGGATTGGGCAGTGGCGGCGCCAGCTGCGACGGCGGGGCGTCCGGGAAGAGAGACGGAGAGGGGTCGACGGGCCACTGCCGCGCCTTGCTGGCAGCAATCGGCATGCAAGCGTTTCTCTCACGCGAAGTGTCAGTCATAGAGTCTAAACCCGCTCTCAGGCCCAGTCTACACGGCGAGCGACGTGAACGTGATTCGGAACCAGTATGAACTGAAGTCCACCAAAAAACAAGTGATGTGGCGCCGTCGTTCTTCGCGGCACGCACGAATACACTGTGCCAGAATTTTATGGTCAGATCTGGAAGATCGTGTCGTCGGTGACAACGACGCAGCGAGAGCCACGCGGCTGCACCGAGCAGGCGTTTCTCGAGAACTGACGGGTCTCCCATCCCTTGATCCAAGTGGTGCAGTCGTGAGGAGCCCTCTTGTCCAATCATTCCTGCGAAAGCCAAAAGACGCAAATGGCATACTCCTTTCCAAACACGTCCATGTGCGCGAGATATTAAATTTTTTCTCGCGCACGTGAACGTGTTCGGCTTTAATGCGCCGAATGAGCCCGTTTCCGCTTGTAACTCTTTTGTGTGCGGGATCGCACGGTCGGCCGGATTGGGTCTAAAAGTATTGGCGTGATTGGGGTGTGATTGGAACGAAGCGATCCCATTGCATGGCACGTGTCTGAGCACGCCGTGCACGCGCCGTGTAGACCGGGCCTCAGATGCCGCCTCTCTCTGTACTTTGTAGCATCAGAAAAAGATCTTAAAAAACAAGTACGTAGTGGAGGCCGCATCCTGTGGCACACAATCCCGCTGCATTCCAGAAAGGTACCCAGTACGGTAGGCAGCACACCCTTGGTCTCGAGATGAATCCTATAGTAGCTGGACCAATCATTCGCGAACGTGCCAGTACGCAATGCTGGATAGAACCGCGGTCAAGACTCGCGGCCCAGACTGCCAGGAAACACGCACGCGTGTTTGGGTTCCTGTCAGCGGCTGTGTGTCCATCGGTCGATGCACTTTGATGAAGACTCCGATGGGGCCAAAAACGCCCATCGAATGTCGGTTTCGATGGTCGATGCAGCTCGATGCATCGTCGCTAAACCGTAAGACTCTACTGGGGGTGCACAGTGGTGTGCTGCGCGTGCTGGGCGTGCTGAAGAGTACGCTGTGGCCCGAAAATCGTACTCTCGATCTAGAATTGCTGCTGGCCCAGACGGCGTCATGCTCGCCACCAGGGAACGCGGGCTACAAGTGGAGCCCGCATCAATCCACAACTCCGGCGAGGAAACTGTATGATGTAGCCCCTCAGAATTCAGGCTACAAGTCAATCGGTTTGCCCGAGAATTGCAGCTCCTGGGACTATTCAATGCCTGCGAGCGACGCCCGGTCATGGATCAACTCCAGAGGTTATCGTGGGACTGTGGAAGGGTTCACTGCTCGGTACGCACGTCGCCCCCATTGATCCTGAGTGATCCTGATGTGAGAGGCCGGTCAGTTCTCGCGACGCTGCCACGCGCTCTCACGACGGACCGATGCCCCCGCTCCACCGCGCGCCCATGCCCCTCGCCCCACCGCGGCCATGAGCTTCTCTGCGCCCATGCCCCCCGCCGCGCCGCGGCCATGCATTTCTCTGCGCCCGTGGTCCCGCCCCACCGCGGCCATGCGCTTCTCTGCGCCCGTGCCCCCGCCCCTCCGCGGCCATCCGCTTCTCTGCGACCATGCCCCCCACCCACCGCGCCCGTACAGATATCCATGCCCCTACTTCGCCGCGGCCATGCGCTTCTCTGCGCGGCCATGCGCCTCTCTGCGCCCATGCTCCACTCTACCAAGCAGCGCCCTCTTCCCGTCCCACTGGTGCCCCGACACCACAATGAAACACTTTGCAAGGTCCTTTTCACACCCGCAACCCCCCCCCCCCCCCCCCCCCCCCCATCCGAAGTGTACACCTTTCCCCTCCCACCGAGATATCCTGCACAGATGCTACATCGACTTTACTCAGTGTCAAACTCACTGTCCGATGCATACACACCCAGGCCTTCCCGAACAACAAATGCATTCACAAAAAAGAGAGACGCCTGTCTTTCCTCCACCGTGTTGGGAACGTCGTTGGGCATGACGGTCACACCTGTGGGGGAAACCCCCTGACAGGGGAGACACGACCCCCCGGCCTGAGCCGGGGACGGGTCGTGAACAGTCACGCAACACCCCCCTAGGGGGGTAGCGTGGGACAACCCCCTTGGGGGGGTGT
>Ga0115030_1001110_pt1 | contig 11969 bp, 14 predicted proteins | sample SidtaG_4_FD_87174 | JGI IMG/M metagenome (GOLD analysis project Ga0115030, IMG submission 87174) | Marine algal microbial communities from Sidmouth, United Kingdom - Sidmouth_Male1 metaG | ecosystem: Host-associated > Algae > Red algae > Unclassified | place: Sidmouth, United Kingdom | collected... | reverse complement strand
CTGCGATTCCTGATGATATTGCAATGGACCTGTCATGATCCCAAAATGGCACGAAAGCGGAGATCTGCTGCTCACTGTCGCCCTCGCACTGGGCAGTCAACCAAACTGGTCGACGGGCCGGCCAGCCTCTGGGTCTAACAGTTCGAACGCGACGTGCGACCCCTAGCACGCTACCCACTGGTGAAACAGTTCAATCGATCGATAGACCGGGCTGTACGTTCTGTTGGGCCAGAGAAGGAGATGCAGGGCTCATTGCTGTCATGTGCTGCCTGTGTGCCTCAGCACACAACATCTTTTGCGCACGGAAGCGACGCTGAGATCAGTTCGTGACACGTCCGACGTCTGGAGCGTTGTTGACTCCAAATAGAGAACATGTGAGTGCCACTATTGATCTCAGCCCAGTGCTAGGTTTTTTGTGGAACGACTGTAGAAACTATACTCACATTTTAAAACTCGGCGCACCACTGCACCCTCACCGTATACAGCCGTTCTCCCAAAAACCTCGCAGTCCTGTCCGACCCACAGCGACATACCAGAGTTACATGAATCACATTTTGGAAAGGATACGTGACATATTCTGGACTGGCATCGACCGCCCATCACCGGGAAGTTGGAAACTACCGATTCTGACCGTTGTGGAGCGCTCACGAGACGAGCACGGCAGGGAGAGACTATCTTTCAAATCGATCACGCGTAGGACACGAGCGCGTTTTGTGCTGAGACGGCACTTCGTCCAAAAACCCGCCGACGTGGCGGGACACAAAGGCCACATCGCTCACAATGCTGCGAGTGTGCAGAAGAGCGCAAAAGACTGTCGAGCACAGTGGCAATACAGTCGCTCCACCAAAAACCCGTCAGTCGGCCGAGATCAACAGTGACACCGACATGTTACTTATTTCACGGACAAGTGCTGCTAGATTGACAACGTGGCAAAACAGATTGCCAGAATGGTGGTGCGAAACCTCCCAGCAAACTGCCAATGTGCAACTTGAACGGCCACCCAAGACGGGTAATCGTAGCCTTGACGGCGTCAAGGCAACCTTGACGGATAGATCTGATTGGTCCATGCTTCATCGATTTGGGCAGGTGGCCTCACCCATGAGGGGAGCAACAGCCAGCCCCCCATGCCGCAGTTGGGATACCGACGGGCCCGACAGGTCTGTGTCGCCTATCCTAAAGACCCAGGGTGGCCCGATCCGTCTGCCTGCGGGGGGGGGCGCGGCGCATCGCTGATGCCGGTGCAGCTGCCACTCGTGGGGGCCGCCGCCCCGCCCGCGCCGCCGCCCTTCCGCTCTGGGGGGCTGCTGCCACACCCCTCTCTGACCGTTTTCCGTCCTTGGTGGCGCTGCCGGTGCGGCGGCCTGCGACCCCTAGCGATCCGCTTGCCGCCCGCCGCGGGGCGACGCTTCCTGCCGCGCGCCCGACCGCTCGCCGCCGGCGCAGCGCTCCATCACCGTCGCCTGCGCCGGCGCGGTCAACCAGGCGGCGGTGCGACTCTCCCACCTGCTCGGTCGCCGGCGTGCGCCCAGCGTGCATGATGGCGGCCAAGCCGTGGCCGCGGTCGATCTCCGCGGCGCCATTGCCGCGACGCGTCAGCGTGCCGCCACCAAGGGGGGGACTTCTGGCGCGCGGCGGCGCCAAGAAGCGCATTGCAGTGGCCGGAGCGGGAGCGGCAGCGGCGCAACTGCGCACACCGCTACCTGCCGCTGTTCCGCACCGTGATAGAGACGCGACGCGGCCACCGTCGCCGTGGCGCGCCGACCGCTTCCATGGACGCGCGGCCGCGGGCACTGGCGATTCCGCCGACCGAGACCACCGCCACCGCCACGGCCGCCGCCGCCGCAGCGCGTCACGCCACTGCCTGCCATCGTGCTGCACGTCGTCGGCCGATGCACGTCTTCGGCAGCGGCGGCGCATCCGCTGCTGCGACCTCGATACAGGCGGCTGCGGTGCAGGTATCCACCGCCGTCGCCGCCCAAGTTTGCAAGCCGCCTTGTCCCGGTGGCGGGGTAGGGTGCACCAGGTGCTACCGACCGCGGCTCCGCCGCCGTGGCTGTGTTCCGTCTCCGGCGCGGGTGTGTTGTGAGAGGCTTGGTCACTCACGCTCGAGCCCGGATAGAGTGCGCGTGCGTGTGCAGTTCTCCCCCGCGGTAGCGATTTGCAGACGAGAAGATACAACGCTCTGGTCTTCATCCGTGCGTCCGGGGCTAGTCCCCTGTGCGCGTCATTACATACCCTCTTGCACGGCGCTCGCTCGCCACTCCACCCCGCCTCCCACCCGCACTCCCCGCACACCCTACGCAGCGCTGCCCGCCGTTGGACGGGCACTCCGCCTGTCCCGGTTTGGATCCCGCGGGGAGGGACACCCAGGCATGGGCGCCGCTCCAGCGTGAAGCCGTTGCGCGCCGTAACCCGCCGGACGGTCCCGGGCTACCTGCCCGGTCAGGCGCGCCCCCCGCCGTCCGCGTGGGTGGCTACCCATTTCGTGCCTGACGTGGGTGTCACCAGCCGTGGGTTGCACCCCACCTTGGGTTTTACCCCCGCTGGTAGCGCCGCCGGCGCCGCAGCCCGAAGTCGGACTTAGCGGGTGCCGTGGGTGCGCGGCGGGGGGGGGCACCTAGCATTTGCTCCCCTCGCCCTCACAACACGGCGAGGCCGTCTCAGCCACAGAGGCGATGCATCGACCCCGGTTCAACTATCCCAGGAGCTATGACAGAGACATATATTCACACTGACAGCCTACGTTCCCACCGACCCGCTCCCAGCGCTCGTCCCGGCAGTGAATATCCCATCAGTTCTCACACACTCTTCTCGAGGTATCGCGACCACACTTTCGCGTGCGCCAGCAACGAGCAATTGTCGGCCATGAGAAGGTTTTGACCCTCACATCATGCCACAACACACCAGGGCAAGGGCAGTCTTCAACACAGCGAGACACACATTATCACTCATGTGCTGATCGATTCGGAGGTTTCGGCCTTGATGACCAGTACAGCCGAGTTCCTCGGCTGCACTCGGCACGAAGTGGTTGTCAGTACGTGTTGCCACTCGTGCCACCATTCTCAGTATCTTCGATGGTCCCAGGAAGCTGGGACCAAGGAACATTGCTACTTTTCGGATACGGTCATGTGTTCAATAGCAATGTCATTCGCGTCCCCGTCAGGAAAGAATCCTGGGGACAATTCAAGAGTACGTCGGAATCTAACGATACGCACGAAAATGACACAGCCCGTGATACATGAGCACGAAACCTTTGCCTCAAAGCGACCCGTCCTATAGGAGTGTACTGAGAACGATGGTGCTACTGGCAGAGCTGGTGCATACTTTGTTCCTGTTGTTTCCTCCACGCTGAATGATACCGAATCGCATGTCACCCTAAGCACAATTGTTGTCGTGACGGTGCGCCCGGAAAGGATAGTCCTCAGCCAGGTGGCTTGTTCACAATAGGTATCGATGGCAGACGCAGGCGCGGGCGAGTGACCTGCGGTGCACGCCGAATACCGGCGCCGACACCGTGCGCACCCATCTCGCGGCGACCTTGTGAGAGCTAGGGGGTGTGCTGTACCGGCCGACAGTTTCCGCCGTCAGGCGGGCACGAGGCCGGGCGCGAGGACGGACGTGAGGACCGGCGCGGTGACTGGCGCGAGGACCACCGCGGGGTGCTGTCCGAGATTGCGCGGGCGCGGCTCGTTGGCGACGGACCGCACTGGTGGACCTTAAGAGGAGTGGGGCTTGGCTGGTATTAGCCCGGACAATCTCAGCATCAAGACAACCACCTTTCCTCACACCCCTAGCCCGCTTAGGCCACGGCATGTCAACCGTGTTAAAAAAGTGTTGCATGGCGAAGCGCTGGCAGTGTTGGGTGGTTGATCATGAAAAAAACAGCAAAAGAGCTAGGCCTGGCGTGGGCTTCCCCCTGCAGAATTGCCGATCATCTGTCGGCGTTCTGGTCGGCTTGGCGCCACCCGCCCCCAACAAGACACACACACACAGCGCCTCATCACCACACCACTACAGTAGCTCCACTATTTCCAGAGCGTCTGGACACACGTGACACCAGCCTCCGAGTCAGATACACAACTTTTCCGCCGCCCCTGCCGTAGAGCAGGGTGATAGATGAAAGAAAGCAGCGGCAGGGGCCGTCGTTTTCGGTAGCACACAAGCACGCCGTGGCAGCCATGCAGCGGCGGCGACCAGCTGACGTCAGCGGGGAGGCAGCGGCTATATAGTGGAGGGGAAGGAGACCATGCCAGCGCGGCAGAGGTACGGGCACGGGCAGTGACAGCCGCGGGGAGGGTACAAAAGGTGCCGAGCTCACACCTGCTGCCAAGATGCGTGTCCTAAGATATAGGAATCGCTAGTTCAGGGGGAGCACCATCCCCGTGCCCCCCCCGACCGCGCCAGCCCGCCCACCCACCCCAATCCCGATTCCAAATCTCCCCCCCCAACACCAACCTTGACGCAGCCTTGACGAAGTCTTGACGAGGCCCTTGCATCTCCGTCAACCCTACGATTACCGAGGTTCGGCCACCTGGTCATCGCGAACTGGCGTGGCGGGCCCTCCGCCAACTTGACTGCCCCACGACGCGCCGTGTGCCAGATACCAGCAGCTTCGCTTCCACGAAGATCCAGCGATGCATCGGCGCTCAATCCAGGTAAAAAAGCCGGCCGTTCCAGTGAGCTGCAAGTCTGTACAATCAAGTAGCACAGGATGATTGGCCTCAATTTGCTCAGGGTGTTCTGCTGTTGCGTTCAGGGTCGATTTTGATTAAATTTGAGAATCGATCAACGACATGGTTTTCGACAAGAGTGGCAGCCCAGATCCACGGATGAATCCGATCGCCGTCATCCGCCTTCCTGCTGGAAGAACCGGCAGCCATCGCGGCTGTCGCACACCGCGTTGTCGCGAAAACGTGACAGATTGTGTGGTGTTGGACGTCTGCCGCGGTCTTTTGGGCGATCATTCGGTGAAGCGCAGCCTCTCGGCGGGGCGTGCCTGGCTCAACGGCCGCTGTGAGAGCGGTTCCACGTCTCCGCCCCCGCCCCCCCCCTCTTCGGAAGCGCAATTTGGCCACCGTACCGACTGAAATGGCATCCAGGCGGGGTCGGGACTGGATACCCCCCCCCCCTCGCACCTCAGTGGCGTACTGAACAGAGGCGTGGGCTCGACGCGCGCTCCCGCGATCCGTGTCTACACGTCGACGGCGTGCTCAGACTGAATTACGCGCCGTGCCGCCTCTCGTGTCGCGTTCTGCGGGGGGGGGGGCGGTGGTTCGCTGAGCCCTCCTCCCCCCCCCCCCTATCACAATGCCCTGGAAGCAGTACGATCCAGCTGCGATCGGTGTCCCAGACGGTCGAAGTTCAAAATTTGGGAATCAGTGACATCCCAGTTCCGTCCGGCAGGCACGGACATCGTCGCGACGTCCTCTTCCTCAGCCGCTCCCAGCGGATGCGCGCCCGCGTCGTGGTGTCCGCATCTGAAACTGGTTTGTACCCACTCGCCCGATGGCGACTGACGATGTGGTGACACCAATTCGCGCCAGCCCCGTCGGGACGACCGATGCGGCAGCTTCTGGGTGCTCCGCACCGTCGTCCTCCATTCTTCCGGAGGGGGCTCCGCAGCTAGGCGGGGGTGGTCCGGCTGAAGATGGATCGTGTGGGGAGGAGGAGGAGGCCCGCCCGGGTCAAGCGTGCTCTATTTGCGGGTACCGCAAGCGGTTTTCGCACGATAAGCACAACGCCGGAACATGCGGGGCTAGGAGCCGCGAGTGCCTGTCCAGTACGACCGTCCCCGTCGATTTTAGGTCGGAGCATTGTCCATGCTCTCATACTACTCAGAAAACTTTCCCGAAGAATGCAGTGCGCGTTTCCATTTCTTTTTCTTTTGCGGACGGAATGTTCACTTCTCGTGTCTTTTGGAGCTTGTGTTCTCCCGTTTCGTCGTTCGGTGACAGTTTCTGACTCTGGTGTTACTGTCATTGTCACTCGCTGATCAATGCTATCCGATATCCGCTACTGGTTCTGCACAGCTGTACACTTTGCTTTCAGGAGGGACACCTTCCCCATACCATGTCCTTGACGAAGGCCTTCACTCTAAGACGCTCTCAAACAGGACGGCTCTCCATTGTCAAAAAGAAGGAAACGCGCTTCGAGCCCCGCTGTATGGTGTGTAGAAAGAAAGAAGCAGCCCGTTCATCTCGAGCGCGGGGCAGAGTCGGCAAGACGTGCAGCCGCCCTGAAGGCAGACAGGGGCTGGGCCGTCGCCCTGCGAAAGAAGGCGGCGCTGCGAACAGACATGGCCAGCCTACCCCCGGTGGTCCGAGCTGCCTCCATGACCCATGTGGCGGACGCGCTGACAGGGCCGCACGCACGAGCGGCTCTCGTGAAGAACCCTCGTAGAGCTGCCTACCATAAGGCCTACGCGGGGGGGATTGCGGGGGGCATGAATGGAAACACTGCCTTGCTGCTCGCTGGTGCAACGCAGGCCGGCATCGAGTTTGGAGAGTCGGCTCATGGAAAGATCCCAAACTCAGATGTGGTTCGACGTGGGCTTCACAAGCAGCTTGAGAAGGCAGTCGCAACCAAGCACAATGGCCACGTGGACCGCATTGGCGCGTTGATGAGCACGCTGAGTGGACCAGTCGGGTCGGTTCGATTTTACGTTGGTGGAGCCTCCTCCCCCGTTGCCTGGTCAGTACCGTACTCTCTATTTTCTCGTTTTCAAGCCACGAGAGAGAGCTGTAATCGGGAACTAACCCAATCGCTTGTATGTTTGACTCTCTCGGTTTCGTCGGTTTCTTTGCATAGGAACGCGAAAAACGTCCGCAATGGGTCGACGGGCCAGCCTGGGGTGGCTGGGGCCGGCACCGCCCCACCGCAAGTCGGTCAGGTGGGTGAGAACCAATCGATGGCAGCCGAGATGCGCGGAGGTCCTGGATTGGCATCGGCGTCGGATGAAGGCGTCGCATTCAAACGCCTCGGACCAGCGGAGCTTTCTGAGAGCCTCGGCATTTTCGTTTATGGGCCAAGCCCAAGCCCTTCGACCGATAGAAGCTGCTTTGTCCGCAACGCCTGAGCGGGGATGGAGGGCCAATTTGTCCGCGGGCACAACGTGTCCGGGTCATCTTTGACAGTAGCGGCTGTGGCGGCGCTCATTCTGAGTAAGCAGGGAGACGCCGGGGAGGACCACCCGTCATTTGGGGACCTCTCTGCTGGCTCGGTTGACATAGTCACTCGTTGCGTGTCTTCCCGGCGTTGAGCGTTTGTCCGCGGGGCCGTGTCCTTGTCTGTGTATCATTTTGCACCTTGGACAATGAACGGGTCTTCGCATATTTCACTCACCCACGCTATGATGCTCTACTCTCGCTCCGTCGGCAACGGCTCAAAGGCCTCTCTCCACGGCCCCTCCGGGCAAGCCAGCTCCGGCATATTTCGGATGGCTTCCATAAGACAATGCTCAAAGTGCGTGCCTATTTTTTCCACCGTCAAGGCAGCAATCGCAAGAGCGTGGCGTAGGGCGTCTGGCTCCTCCGGGAACGCGTAATGCATCGTCTTTAACAATCTTGAAAGCTCACTGAACACCTCCTCGATTGGTTGGAAATCCGGGCTGTAGGGAGGTAGCCGCAGAGGGAAGATGCCCGCCGCCGCCATCCATGCGTCCGCTTCAGCCGAGTGGATGGGCGCATTTTCATAAAGTAGGACGCACGTTTCGGGCTGAAGCGCCCAAGGCAACCCCGGAGCTAATTCGTTCATCTTCGGCAGCAGCCCCTCGAGGAATATTAGCCAGTCTTCGGAGTTCTGCGCCGGGGGTGTTTGTGTCGTCACACAGTGGATGACGCCCGTCTCGTAGGATACTGCCATCATTGTTGAAGTCCGGAGCATGTTTTTTTCAGCCCGAGAGAGGTAATCATAGCGTATTCCGCCTAACCACCGGGCGCGCCGTCTCCGCAATTCTGCTCCATCTTTGTGCATTTGGTCGAAAGAGACGATGCACCGCCGAGGAATAGCCGTCAAGACGCGCGCAAAATCCATGCGGCGTTCTTGGTCGCGCTCCCCGCGCATTCGGTACAACCGGCGGTAGGTAAAACCGGCAGCGCGTAGGACTCGGTCGAGCGTGCAGATAGAAGTCTTGTAGGAGTCTCGGTAGCCAGGAAGGGTGGACAGAAAAGCAAAGAAATCCTTTATGTTACCTATCAGCTGCTCCGCGTCCGACAGGATGACAGCGTTCACGGCTTGAAGGAAGTGGGAGTCATAGATGACGTTGTCCGCATGCCGGTTTCGCAACACCGGGTCAGTCCACCACTCGCCGGACGCGATATAGGCGCTGACCCACCCCTGCACCGTCGATCTATGGCATTCAAGGCGTCGAGCAGCCTCCTTCTTGATGAATCCTTCAAACAGCACCCACGACACCGCCAGCATGCGCGCCGTGTCGTCAAAGACCATGTTGCCAGTCGTCTGCGTCGAGCGCAGAGTCAGGGTCCCATCGCCTCGGTGGTGCCGGAAAACTCAGAGCCGACTCCCTACCAGATACCGGTTGGGCTCAGGCTAAGTTTGGGGTTGTGGCCCACGCCAATAACGTTCGTGGCGAGTGCGCACGAGTCAGAGGCAGCCCCAGAACTAGAAGTAGACCTTATGGCTTTGGGAGGCTTGCGGCGGCCGGAACATTCCAGAACGCACTCCGAGCGTAATTCGCCGCCGCACACATGGATTTGCAGCCAGGGCAGTCCCAGTCGCGGTGCCACGCTATTCGCCATGGTATGGGAAACTGCGGGCTTCAAGGACGCCCGAGGAGCGCCTGACCGACACACATCGCTCCAGATGATAGGCGGGCTCTCTGATGCGCTTGAGTGGGTCAACTCATGGGAGGCAGCAACAGCGGAATCTCCAGCGCCTACTTTTCGAATGCGCCAAGACCTGGTCGCGTCAGCCTATCCAGAACGGTGACGACGGTGCATCTCGGAATGGCAGAGAAGAAACCGGGCTTCTAATAGGAGACAGAAGGCGGTGGCCGCCACTACCGCCAGACCACGCGGGACCTCGCTGTATGGTCAGCGGATTGCGTGTAGCGCCCGGGATGGATGCCTGGGCAACTCTTGCACTCCTTACAGGAGGATGGGGTGCCCATTCGGACGCGTAAGACGGCGGAAGAGCACAGGAGTGAGCGTCGCGCGTCTTCAAGGAGACGTTGGCTCCAGAAAGCCCGTGCGCAAGGAATTCTGCCAGCTGAGGAGATACGTTCGCAAATGAGGGCCACCGCTTTGGACGATATGGCGCGGGGCCAGTTGTCTCCTTCGCTGAGGAGGCGAGAGTAGTCCTTGAGCAGAACGAAGCTTCGGCGCTCTTGTGCCATCCCAGGACCGCGCAGGGGTCGACCGTGTGAGGTAGACCGGACAACTGCCACCGAGATGCGGGCCCAAGAACACGGCTCAAGGCTTCCTGGAGTCTGCGTGAGCGCACCAGTGCGTGTTGGGGTCGAGCGTACTCGTCGACGGGCGGCTCAAAGAGCGCCGCGGGTCAATCAGATAATGACGCGGACGCATCCGTCGTAGCTTGACTCGTTCGTGCTGCCGCAAGCAGGTGGATCCCGACCAGGACGTCGTGGCAATATGGGTGACGGTGCTTGTCGAAGCCGCGGTCGCACTGTCTCAATAGACAAGTTCTTCGCCTTACAGAAGAGAGAACCGTCTTGTTGCGGCACGAGAGCTGCACATAGCGAAAGCGCGAGGGGGGAGAGCCGGCGCGGGGGGAGGGATGTGGGGAGGTGAGAAGGGTGGGTGGGGCGGCGAGATGGCGGCGAACGCCGCTGCGTCCACAAGGCAAGTGGCCTTATGACCGTCTCACCGCTCCCACACGAACAATTGGTGGTGACCAGGTGGCGAAAAGGCCAAACGCTCGGAGGCCGACGCGCTTTAGGCAGTGGCAATGCGCTCGCCTCCCCACTTCCCGAGGGACTGGGCGTCGGAGAGTCTGTAGGACCCTGAAAAGACAGGCCTCGAAATATCTACATGTGCTGAGCGTTCCTAAAGAGAGAACTATCACCGCTGGCATTAAGAGGGGCTATCCGGAGGACGACGAGACCACCCCCTCCGAGTGCACGGCTGCCAAGTCGGCGGCACCAAGCCACCGCAGAGCGAGATTGGTTGGCGAAGGGGCGGCGTGGCCTCGGGATGGGAGCTCCGACGGGAGCCCTCCGTGGTGGAGAAAGCCCGACTCTGGGGTCTGCGGGGCGCCTCCGACCGCAGAAGCTGTTGGCGCCAGCTCGGCCCCCGGCGCGCCAGGCAGCCAAGGTGTCGTGGCAGAGGACGGCTACCGGAAATGGGAAGCGGTCGTCGACGCCATGGCGGGCCACGGTGGCGGCAACGAACGAGGAAACAGTCTGTGGGCTCCAACATTGGCGCATCAGGGCCTGTGGGGGAGGCCAGTGCACACCCGGCGCCGCACGTGGGGAGGCCGGAGGGGGGTAGGGAGGTCGACGCCACCCGGGTTACTGCAGCGGCGGAGACAGGCGCAGCGGGTGGAGCACCGTACGGTCCCTGCGGGGCGCCCATCAGAAAGCTGCGGGTGTCTCCAGTGCCGGCGTTTTCCGCCGACCCAACCTCAAGACGTACGTTACCTCGCGACATATTTTCGGCAGCAGAAGCGACTGTCGGCGGTCCTCGCACGTTCATCCCCACCAAAATACAGCAGCAGCGCTGCCCCTCGCTACAGCGCTTTGACTGTGGCCGCCGACTCCCACTCTTATTTCAAAAGCCACCGCAGCGCGTACTGCTTGTCCCGGTCCACCGCCACAAGCACCCTGCGGCTTAATGCAGCACCGCAGCTAATAGTTGGTTGATGGGCTGCGGGCCAGTGCACAAGTGCAGCAGAAACAAGTAGGTTCCCATCTGCATGGGAAAGAGAGCGCCGATAGCCTGGCACACGCGCTCATGATGTGCCAATACGTCGTCGCCCCCCTTGTCTTCCATGGAGACTTCCGGCATCATCGGCACCTAAACCCGGACCAAACCGCCGCCGGCCCTTGTGGCTGGCCATTGGATGGGAAGCGGGCGGGTCGATATCAACTAGCCATCGCACCCGGCGGCGCCAGGTCTTCGTCCATGGCTGCCACGCTTTCCGCTGCCATCGCAAGGACCTCTCTCAGATTTTTCGACGGAGCTACTGCCAGGGCATACGCCCTTATGTACCCCCACGACCACGTGTGCGTTGCCGCGGACGAGGCAACCGATCAAGCGGTGAGGGGCAGAGGCCTAGAACAGAGGTCCCAGTGGCATGCGCTACTGCACGCCGCACTTCGCCTTTAACGGTAGTCGCCGCCAGCAAGCATCTTCCCCTTCAGCGTCGTCGTCTGCTCCCAGCGATCCGTATACCTGTGGATCTTACCCCGCCCCGTTATCTCTCAGAAGTTACGAACAAGTTCCGGCATGGCGCGTCCACAACCACCACCATATCCTCTACGGGAGAAATCTCATTGAACCCTTCGGAGAAGACAGACAACTATTTGGGGCACACGACTACAGAGCTTTGGGACGCCAAGCCCGACCTGGTGACGCAGAATGTTCGTGTGCATCCCCATCGGGAGTAGCCAGTGTGAGACGTCAGCATCAAGGACCCAACCCTGTCGCAGTTACATAAGGACCACTTTGACGAGCGCGTGCTACGTTTGGAGCGGCACACGGCACACCACCGCAGCCCAAGTGCATGCGTTCGCCACATCCACGAGCACGCCATTTCGGAGGATGAGAATATTTTCGGCACGTAGCAGGGGAGGGATAGTCGGCCGGATGCGAAAGATGGCCCCTCTGGCAAAGGCACAAGGGAGCTCGGGCGACTTCTAAAGCCGTTGGACGTGTGGGGGAAACCCCCTGACAGGGGAGACACGACCCCCCGGCATGAGCCGGGGACGGGTCGTGAACAGTCACGCAACACCCCCCTAGGGGGGTAGCGTGGGACAACCCCCTTGGGGGGGT
>Ga0115030_1001107_pt1 | contig 11988 bp, 13 predicted proteins | sample SidtaG_4_FD_87174 | JGI IMG/M metagenome (GOLD analysis project Ga0115030, IMG submission 87174) | Marine algal microbial communities from Sidmouth, United Kingdom - Sidmouth_Male1 metaG | ecosystem: Host-associated > Algae > Red algae > Unclassified | place: Sidmouth, United Kingdom | collected... | reverse complement strand
GGGGGGGTGGAGGTGGGGGTGGAGTTTGGGGTCGGGGCGCGAGAGGGGGGGGGCGCGACGCTGGTGCTGGCGGCGGCGGCCGGGCCGGTGCCCGTGCCGGTGCCGGCGGCGGTGCCGATGCCAGCGGCGGTGCCGGTGCCAGTACCGGTGCCGGCGGCGGTGCCAGTGCCGGCGGCAGCAGCGGCGGCGGCGGCCGCTCCATGGACGTTGACAACCCCCTGTCGGCCGACAGCAGCGGCCGGCCGAGCCGGGGCGGCGGCGGGGCGGCGCCGCGGGACGGCCGCGCCGCGGCGCTCGGCCAGCTCGGCGAGCCGAGCGCCGAAATGGGCAGCCGCACGGCGAGTGCGGACGAGCCACGAGGATCGTAGGCGGCTGTGAAATCCCCACCGCCTCTATTTCTCGTCAACCCGTCCGCATTCGCCTCTTGTCGGTTGTGTATACTTCTCGGCGCCGACATGGGTCGGCGCGTGCGCGCCTCATGCGCGAAGGTCAAGGATCAGAGCGAGCGTCCATTCCCGCTCATGTGGCCGAACTGTCTTCCGAATTTTGGCCAATGTGGTCGAAGTCAAGACAGGGTCTGCCTCAACTGCCCATTGGTCGATCCTCTTCTTCCGGCTCAGTGGATGGCTGAGAGACAGTTTCGCACTGATGGTCACCCTGCGCGACTTCGACGGGATCGGCCAAAATTGGAAATACAGCAATAGAGGGTTGGATTCCAGCGGAAATCCGTTTTGGCTACATTCCCTGCATTGGCAGGAGCGCCAGTGCAGGGCACAATGCGACGCGGAACGCGTCTCCCCACGCCGCCTCCTTCGCTGCTCACGTCCACTGTTTTTCCGCCTGCCGTCCTCCCGCCCTGGGCAAGCAAGGAGAGTTTTTCCGTGCTTCTTACACGAACCAAAGACCGTCTTTTTTGAGATGATCCATTCCCTGCCGGTCGTACTTCGTGCTGGGGATTGTTACCGTTTCTGGTTTTATTCTGCACTTCCACCAAGAAACGGAAACGTCTTCTGGCACTTGGGGGTCCTCTCTCTCTACCTCATTTTCAACCACGTGTGAAGACTAGTGCATAACCGTGAGCTACAGTGTGTAGCATTGGTGGTCTGGTTGGGGGTTTCCGTGTCGTCTTGTCTTTCACCACCGCTGGTTTCGCTCGTGGTGCTGGCCCAGCAGCGGACGGCCTGGCCTTGCTCTCGCAAGTCGCAGTCTGGTCACGCCATTTAGGACGACCTACGGGGCGACGGACCAACATCCCGCCATGCTACTCTGCCGCATAGATGCCAAAGGGAGCGAGGCGGGCGCGACTGCCGCGCGCGTTCCAGTGCCGACGGCCGCCGCCCCCTGCAATGCTGTACATCAAGACGATCACGAGAGCAGGGCGGACATGTCGGTCACTCGCGAGGGGGTAGACCCGTGTCGAGCCCCCAAAGGAGAGCAACACGCCTAGAGGAGCAGCGCAAGTGCATTAACGCCGATGAACAGAGGGGCAGGCGGGGCGACCTTGCTACTCGGCTGCGGGGCTACGCCATGTTGCCGACTCCCTATGCTGCACGTCGGTAGCTGTCGGCTCCGGCCGCACCGGCCTGCGACGCGGCGAGGCGAATTCCCCGCCGCCGCCGCCCGTGAGACGCTCACCTGGGGGAGCGCCGCCGCCCTACTTGCGCTCGTACACCCCCTGGATGACCTCATCGGACAGGGATAGCAACGGAACCACTGACGCCTTGCGGCGGAAGAGGCGGGCGCCGCGCTGGCCAACCACCTGCCCAATTTCGTCGTAGTAGTCGAGGATGGCCCCGTAGTGCGCGCGGCGCGCATCATGAAGGATGATGGTGGAGGTTGGGGAGAGGTACGGCAACACCTTGAGAGCGCACGCGACACGAGCGCGACCATCGATGAGGACGACGTCAAAGGTCTTCTCATCGAGCCGCGTCACGGTGTCAACGTACCGCTTGAAGACCTGTGTGCAAGGGGGAAGCAACGTCCACGCCATGAACACGAAGCGTCCACGGTTGCGAGAGGGCCAGCCAGTATCCACGAAAACGCACAGCAGAGGAAAACATGAGCGTTAGAGCGCGTCCCGGGCTTGAATCTCTGCAGCCACATCAAAGACCTATGGCCGTTGCACGCGGGCTACTAAACAATGCAGCCACCTCGCTTGATCCGATCCTTTCTCCCGCCAAGTCTGCCAGCGTGCAGAGAAGGTACCCAGGCGTACCTTGTAGTCGCCTTCCTCAAACGGATTTGTATTCCCCCAGCCCCCCGTACCCGCCGGCACGGACTCGCACTTGTAGGAGATGCGGTTCGTGAGGCCCTTGGCCACCAGCTTCTGTTGCATCTTTCGGCACCACGGCTCGTTGTGCTCGACGGAATAGGCGCGGCGGGCCATTGGTGCAAACGCCATCGTCGACCCGCCAGACCCGTACCTGTGCGGCACCGAGGGGCAGGAAGCGACCCAGTCACGAGCGACAAGGCGCACCGCCGACAGACAACAACACGTCAACCACCAAAAAGTGCACACGTAGCAAGGCAAGCGTCGTCTGTCAGTGTCCGACCACAGTTGGCATAGACCAGCATCAATACCAAATGTCCACTCTTGTCACACGTGCCCACAGCACGGCATCCCTGCCCCTCATATTGCGCCGCCAACCTACTCAAGGTAAATCATGCCGGGCTTCATCGCCCACAGCATCCGCGACGCCTCATCGCTAGAGATCCACAGCCCGGCCAAGTCGTTGGCACTCGGCCAGTGGAAGTGGGAGCTGTCGTCCGCGTCGCCCTCTGAACGGAGTGCAGCCGTGCTAGTGCTACCGCTGACGGCGCCGGGAATCCTCGCCACCAACTCCGACGACCACGGGCTGGACCAGTTGAACCACACCACGGGCGCCACCACAGCCCCGAGTATGGTGGGGATGAGCACGGAGAGGGGCACACGGCGGGGCTGCTGCGGAGCCATGCCTCGGCCACGGGTGGTCGACAACGGCGTCGATACCAGAGCGCTGAGGCCGTAGGGAAGGGGGTGACGACGACGCAGGCCACGGCAGCTGGTTCACCGGTGGATGCGGCGCGGGGGAGAGGCAACGCGTCCACGACCGCTCCTTGGATAAGTAACTCCTCTCGCAGTGCAGCAGTGGGATGGCGTGCCGGCTGTGGCGGTTGTCAGCGCCGGCGACAAGCACTCGAGCTGTCGAAGATGGCGTTCCTCATGGGAGCGGCTCCACACCACCGACCCGAGTTGCGGGCGTGGAAGAAAACCGCACAGCAGGCGGTCGCCACGTGAGGCCGACCCAGCGGCGGCAAGCGGCGCGCTTGGTAACCGCTGCTATCGAGCTGTGGCGGCGACGCTCTCACACCCAATCGGGGGCACAGAGCCTTGGGACACGGCCAAGATGGTCCAAATCTATTGCGCTGGGGTCCACCTTACTTTGATCGTGGCAGCCCTTGCCCTGCCCAGGACACGCAGGCGACACACGAGGCGGGGGCCAGCGTGGGCAGGAGGGGCAAGCAATCGCCATGTCCGCTGTCAGGCCGGGCCAGCTTACGCCAGCTACGGGTGGCGGCCACGCTGAGACTGCGACAACCCCCCTGCGGACATGGGTCCCATCCGGAAGTGCGCACACACCCGGGTGGCGTGGGGTGGCTCGCGCTGGCTTGCGAAACAAGAGAAGTGGCCAACGAGCATCGAGCTCTACTTTCAATCGAGATGGCTGTCCGTGAGAGGCCCTTGCTTGAAAACATCCGGGCGATCCGTTTCCAGCAGTACAGGATGCCCCCGTACAGTATCGGTCCACACACTAATTGAACGGCCATTTTGGCCCAAATGGCATCCATGATTTTTCATCAACTTCCAAAAAGTTTGTAATGACTGCACAACAGTGAGTGGAGGGCCTCAGATGCATGCATCACACCACGGGTACGCCATGAACGTGGGGTTGGGTTAGCGACGGCCAATCACAAGCGCCACTGGACATGCACACCCCCCTCCTCTTTCCCCCAAATCGCGGCGGACAGGAGGGCTCGCCGCGAGGCGAGACCTCCCCCGCCGCCACAGGCCCTGAATGCGCGGTATCCCAACCCCACGGTGGTGGCGGGTCCCCATCACACCACCCCGTGTCGACCGCCCCATGGTCGAAGATGGATTGACGCTGCTACGAAGAAGCTATTTTCGCCACAATGTGCTCGCTCCAGGAGGCAGATTGTGAAGCGGACACGCACCCGTACCTTGCTTGACTCACATATACGTCAGAGCAAATCTCGTCGTCTTCGTCAGGAGCGGTTCTCGGGAAAGAGGCAGTGTGAGAAACAAGCACCATCAGTGACCCACCGCGCATGGCGGCAGAACAGCTAGGTGGGCCACACTGCTTCCTGGAAGTCGCAGTATCCACGTCGTTGCCGGGCGGACTACTAGCGATGTTTGGAATACATACGTTGACCTTTGTCTTGCCACACACTATCTCTTGTCTGCTGGAGACCTCGCGCGGAAAGACGTCAGCATCCGTGTGCTCCTCCGACAATCATACGAAGCAAGGTCAACCACGAGACAGCAGTGGCCTGCGTACGTTTGCACCTGTGGCTTTCTCCAGTGGCAGTGCCAGGCAACACCCAAATTGCAGAAAGAGCTTCCCGCACCCACACGTTCACAAAAAGAACAGGAGGAAAGACCCCGAACCCAGTCCGACACCAGAAATGCTAGAAGGCGACTGCACCACAACTCACTCCACATGCATATTTACACTGGCCAAGGCGAAACAACACCACGACTGCGGCGCGTGACGACTGCGCCCGCCCAGCCCGACGGCGGCCACGATGCTCCCCACCACAAACCAAACCGCCACGCGCACCCCTCACGCGCGCCCTGCGGCGACCGCCTCGAGCATCACCGCCCCCACCCGGTCCGTCGCCGCCGCCGCCGCCACATCCGCAAACGGCGCCGTGCCCGTACGCGCGCGCCCCCACCGCCCCCCCTTCTCCCCGTGGACGGCCAGCCACGCGTCCTTGACGAGCTGGTGCGCGGCGTTGCTAGCCGCCTGCACGACGCGCCCGCCAGTCAGCCGCCCGGCTGCGCTCGCCGCCAGATGCCGCGCATAGGCCGCCGCCGTTGCCGCGTCGGGCGCCCGCTCGCACGGCGCCACGTCGGGCGGGGGGGCGCCCGTCGAGAAATCATTGACGACGCTGGTGACGGCCGTCTCAAAGATCGCCCACCGACGGTCCGGGATGTCCGTCGCGTCGGGCTCGTCATACGTGACCGTGGCGAGGCGGGCCTCCAAGTCCGCACCGTGGACGACGGCCCAACCGGCCAGCCGCTCCATGGTTGAGGTGGGTGGGTAGGGTGGGGGGGGGCGGAGAGAGACGTGATGTATGACGCCGCGTGTGAAAGGGGGGGGCAGAGCAACACCACCGCACACGGATGCGCCACAGGGGGCCGCGACGACAGCACGTTGGTGACTCACGTCAAGCGTGACACCACACAAGGGCGCTTGGCAGGCGCGGTTGCCACTCTCCCGTCTCCGTGGACAGGAACACAAACAGGGGGCGTGGGTCCCCGTGAGTACGGCTCACGTGCAGTGGTACGGATTGGCGTGAGTGGCAAGCGTGTCAACCGTGCGTACTGCAGGGGGGGGAGACGCGCGAGCACGTTGTACAAGTGCCGAGCTGACGCGTCTTCACGAATCGTCCTCGGGTGCACACACACCAGGCCCTGTGCCCAAGAACGGCCTGGGCGGCCCCTACGGCGTGCACTTGCTGGCACTCAAAGACCCGCTCCAGACTGGCCATCCGCGGAGGGCGGCCTGGGAGCGGCAGTTTGGGGGTGTCGGCTCAGAGCAGCACGAGGCGGGGACGATTGCCCCTCTGCCGTTGAGACCACCGTCACACGGTGGTGGAACGGTCGGGCCCGGTGTGCGCCACGTGCCCGACCGCACGGCGCGGGATTGGCCATGGGTGAGCCTACACACCATCGAAGGCGGACCTCGATTGGATCGTCAGAAAGTGTGGTCCACCCAACGAAAGCAGAACGTCGTCACTCGTTGTGGAACGACGCCACTCGTTTTGACAACGTTTTCATTTCGTTGTTGCAGCGAAGACCAAACGAACCGTGCTTTCGTCGTCGGCACGTCACCCCCCCCGACAATCGGCACGTCTGAGAGGGGCCCCTTAGGGACGCATTCGGCCCGGTTGAGCAGCACCCTTGCGCTGATTATCTCGACGTCGCCTTCGAGCAGAGGCTACTTGACATCCAGAGACCCGTCGCCCACCTCGTGCTTCTGTCATGCAAGCCGGTGCCCAATGAAACACGAGGTAAATCAGGTAAGCCAATCAATACCAGACCCCTGTGCCAAAGGAAGAGAACAGATCAGAGCGCGGCGCACGACGGCAGTTGTTGCGGCAATCGATGTTGCGTTCCGGAATTGCATAGAGGCTGGGGGCCAGCAGTACTCCTCGGAGGCTTCTCTGGGGCGCCTGAGGAAGGGGTTCTTACTGATCGACGCAAGTACCTCTGGCTATTGGGATGTGTTAGCTTACGCGCTCTGATTGGTGGGCTGTGGCCAAGTTAGCGCTTGGACACATCATCCCGGGTGGTGGTGACTGCGACGCCATCTCGCTTGGCTGGCGTGCCGGTTCCGTATCCTCTCTCGGTTCGGAGGACGCCAGCATGAGGTGTGGCAGCAACCAACGCGGCGACAGCGCATTGATGCAGCAGTACGTATCGTGTAACACTCTGTACCCAGAGTCGTGGCGGCCGTGTGGCCACCGGTTGCGGCCGCGGCTGGCGAGCGCAGCATAGCTTGAGTCAATACGGCGGCCTGGCCACCGATGGAGGCCGCGGATGGCGAGCGCCGCATCGCCGGTGGAATGTGTGTTGGTTCTGGTGTCGGGCCGATGCAGAGGGGAGGCCGCGGATGGCGAGCGCCGCATCGCCGGTGGAATGTGTGTTGGTGTTGGTGTCGGGCCGATGCAGAGGGTCACAACTAATGTCGGTAAAGCTATACGAGGAAAGGATGCGAGAGAAATGATTATCTTCAATAGTGGACATACCGACCAAAAATGGAGATGGTCATGATTGTCCGTCCCCTGGCAACTCGTCAATGCCGTTGCTGGTCCAAGGAAAGAAGATGTTGGTAAAGTAGCGCTGATGCAGGCGCTCCGGTGGCGAGTCGGGGATGGTCGTAGGAGTACCCAGGAGGCCATGCCGCTCACAGAGATCCTCAAAGTCTGGAACAACATGCTCGAGCCGCTCCACGTCGACCACCTTCACAGCGGCCAGGGCTGGAAAGCCTGTGTGCGGGTTGATGGCCCACTTGTGACGCCGGCACCCAAACTCGGTGAGGATGCAGTTTTGCCGCTGCTGGGCGGGCTCCATTCGTTGAACAATGATGGCGTCCCGCCTCTCACCATCAACTGCTCGAACAATGAGCCGCGCAAGCCCAAGCTGCGACACGCCCGGGAAGGCCGCGTCACGGTAGAGGATGAAATCGTACCAAGGCTTTCGATAAAGGTCTTCGGCCGCGCGGATGTGCTGGTCGAGCCGGGTGTGGCGCCACCCAAGGACCGCCTCAAACTTCTGGGAGTTTGCGACGGTGATATGCTGCTTGTCGTTGACGCCAAGGAGAGTGGTGATCTCCTTAAGACGCCCGCCGTCCTTGACAATCAGGTCCGCTACAGCCACACGACGCCCGCGCACTCGCGCCCGACGCCGTCGACGGCGGCGCTCGCTTCCCGCAACACGTCGTGAGCGCTTGGCCGGGCGCTCGACGTCTGAGTCATCGTCGCTTTTGTCATCGCGACGACCGTCGCCACTAGCGCTTGAGTTCTCGGAGCCCTCCGGCCGTTCCAATCCGTCAAGGTCGGGCGCCGCATCCACTGCGGAGGCACTGACGCCGGGTCGGAAGGCCACGTCATGCACACCTGACGACCAGCCAACGGCCGCCCGCGCCTTGTCATTGGCATCCTCCGCCACAATGTGCGCCAATGTCTGCTCGCAGCGCAGCATTTGCACTGCAAAAGATGTTGTCTGCTTGTTGGTTCCCTCAAACATCGCCTTGAGATGACGGTGAAGGGCCTCGTTGACACTTGTGTCCGCCTCGACGAGATTGCCGCGGTTGAAAACCTCATCCGCCAGGTGAAAGGCGAGTGCATGCATCTTGGTGGTGTGGATTGGTCCGAACAGCACCGCGACGTAGCGGCAGACAAAATCGTACGCCTCCTTCTGCAACGCCAGCGCCGAGTCATCCGTGAACCGCTCGTTCTCGGGCTCATTGTCGCCGCACAACTTGCCCATGAGTCGCGCCGCAAGGCATACGACGTAAAGTACGGCCTCATGCATCGGGCGGTCGCCAAAGAGTGCCTTGTACTCCTCAGATGTCTCCGCCGCCTCCTGCACGGGGACGTCCTCAACGCGCTCCTCTCCTCCCGACATTGTGTCGTCGGTGCCCACGTTGCTTGTGGCACGACCACCGTGATCCGGGAGGCTCGCTTCGCTGTCGGCGTCGCTGTTGTCCTCAGAATACACGTCAGGGCTACCGCCAGTCGCAGTGCCAGGTGTACCACCGGACGAGGTGCCCCTCCGACCTGTACGGGGTCCCGCCGCATGCCGGCGGCCCTTGCGTTGCGACACAAAACACGGGTCCCTAGAGCCTGCAAACCGACGACCAATGAGGCCCGCCACCATAAATGCCCAAACCACGATTCCGTGGCGCCATTGGCGACCCTTCAGGGTGGCCTGCGTGACGCCCTTCCGCACGAGGTACCTATTTGTGTAGGGATGTGGCAGCAGAGAGACGATCAATCGGCGTGTGACAGGATAGCAAGGCAGATAGAAGGCCTAGTTAGATGGGAACTCGTGTAAAAAGACTTGCCGTCCGCGGATAACATGAAGCGAAAGCAGGCATCGCACAGAAGAGACGCGACAACATACCCAGGTGCATCAAGCGACGCCATGAGCAAGCGGCCAAAGTGGCGGATGCGCTCATTCATGGCCACTATCGTTTTCGCGACAGACCCATACCGCGCAAGACCTCCTTTGCAAAGAGCTTTGAGGAGGGCAGGTACCTTCTGTGCAACAACGCGCAGTACTCCCAGTTTCATCACCTGCATGTAAAAGCACGGATAGAGAGCATGCAAGCGAGACAAATGGGGCGGAGCGTCAGCATCACGTGATCAAGGTTGCGGACCTTCACTTGTACCTACAGTCGCTGATCTTCATCCAATCCACAAAGCATGTGGCCACGGTGCCCCCACACGATGTGTTGTCATCCCGTGAACGTACATGCAGCATATCGAACCCGAAAATCTGGTAAAGGCAACAGGGACCGGTGCCCAAGCCGTGTACCGCGGCCAGAGCGGGGATGATGGGGACAATAGAGGAATCACCCTCAATCTGGGACAGCCGTGCGGGACCGGCACCGTCCTCCAGCGCCTCCACCGCGTCTAGTTGCAGGTCAATGTGCTCCAATACATCCCGAGCCCCTGCCTTGGGGCCACGACACGCGGCATGCTGCCTCCCCACAATGCAGTGGGAGCACGGCCTCTTGCAACCGCTCAGCTTGAAGCCAAGCACGCGGCGCTCCTCCGGTTGGTCGGCAGCGTAGAGAACGACCCGTGGGACGGCCAGCACCGGGTGGTCCTCACCGGGAACGACCATTGGCTCGCCGTACTGGCTTGCGGGAATGAAGCGGTGCATGAGAACCGCGAGACATCTCTGAAACACTGCATCCCGAAGAAGACGGACGCGGGCCTTCTCTGCGCCGTCGTCGCTTGTACACTTGATGACTGGCACGTAGCCAACAGTGAGCCACTGCATCTTACCTGTGATAATGTTGGGGAATCGTACTCGTATGGGGTACGCGTAGTTGGCTGCACGCAACGCAGAAAAGAAGGGCACAGAAGCAGCGTAAACGGCCGAGTGACCGCGTTAGTGACGGAAAAGAGGGACAAACACCATAAGCACGCGGCCCCCGAGGGCAGACGCCCGACTTGCACAAAGAGATGCCAACTCACATCCATTCCAGGACAACAGCGTCGCGTCCGAGAAGAATTGTACGGCCATGGCAAAGGCCTTGATCGGTTTGCCCCCGCTCACGGCATTGGCGTGGATCTTGAGGACGTCAGCCTCTTGGACCAGGTACACGTCGCTGTCCAAAGAGCTCGACCGGACAATGGATCCGTCGGACTTGACGTGTCGCTTGCCGCGGAGCTGCACGTTTGCCGCCCTCCCGAATGCGTCGTGGGCTACGTCCATGATGTCCCGGAAGAAAAAGTCAAACGAGGCCCCGTCCACAATATGGGTGACCTGCCACTTCATCTCAGATAAGCAGCGATCTTGCTCGCCCTTGAGGGAGGCCACAAACGCAGCCGCCGTCGGGAAGGCTGAAGTCAACGGCCCTTTGACGTTTTTGATAGAGGCCTTGGCGTCAGCGATGGCCTTGCGCAGGCGCTTGCGCAGGCTTTCCTTCTTGGTCCGTCTCGTCCGCCTCGGTGCCGTCGAGGCGCTGCTCGTGTCGGAGACGGCGCTGCTACTGTCACCACTCCGGCTGCTCGATTGATCAGAGGACGTGGCTAGCTGATCCTCCATCTTCAAAATGACCGTCTCCGAGGTAGCCGCCGTGATGGCCTCGGCCTGTGCCACAGAGTTGTAGTAGTCCGCACGCGCCTTCTCCGACAGGCCCGTACCACCGGTGGCGAGCGCAAACATGCGGATGGCTTTGAGCTCGTCCGTCACGTACGCGGTTGGCCGGCCTTGTCGGTGAAGCGGAACAAGGGCATCAGCTCGAGCCGCGTCTCCTTTGCCGAGGAAGTAGCGGTAGACCAAAGCCGATGTTGTTCCCTGAAAGACATGTCGCACCCGCTTCAAGCTCATTGGCAGGGCGCAAGCATCGCCTCGAGAAACTGCGAGCGCGCCGACCGCAATGCTGTCTCCCTCTGCGGTGCCAGCGGCTGTGCTGCCGCTACCGCGGAAACCGGCATCCGGCGTGCTCGCCACGCTGCCAACGCGAACAGGAGGAGGCGCCGTCGTATCGTCCGGACCAGTGTTTCCGGCGCCGGCGACGAGGTCACGCCGATTGGAATCGCCTGCGCCGACAGAGTCAGGCACCTGCCCAGGTCCTCGACCCCCGACCGGCGTGTCAAATGCTACCGCCCCGACATGGAAACGCGCGATGTGTTGCGATAGGTTGGCGTCGAAGGAGAAGGTAGCAGTACAGAATGGGCACGGCAAAGGCGCAGCCGCGACATGCATTGCAAAGGAACTTGATCCCCGGCTGGCACATGACCCAGAACCCTTGGAGGATTCTGCGGGAGATGGACGCGCAGCAGACGACTCCGACGTTCTTGGCAACAGGGAGAGCCCTGTGTGAGCACCAGAAGTTGCCGGTCGCCCGGACGGGCAGGGGTAGCGAGCACACTAACGCGCTAAGCCCCAATGCACTGACGCCGGCGAGCTCTGCACCCATCCACCTGCACCGACGGCCGTCTGCCGTCCCGACAGCCACAGTACCGGAGGTCCTGTCGGCATCAACCTCGCGAGCGCTGTCACTGGCACGCCACGCGCCTCCCAAAACACCGGCGTCCGTGACGCGTGACAGCGACCCCTTCCACTCTGTCCACCAACGCCGCGCCGCAGGCTGTCGACGACACGTCGGTGCTGATTTCCCAGTGTCCGGCGCGAATCTTGCCGTCCCCCCCGACGACCAGCCAAGTGCGCTGCAGCAACGACCCCGAGCGGGCGCCCGTCGCGACGAGCACAGCGGCAGGCAGTAGCACGCCAGCGCCGAGGTCGTGTACCCATGCGGCGGCACGCCACGCGCCTCTTGCGATGGGGGACCCGGGGCACCCAGCAGCGAGGGCAGCCTTCCGTCCCGCAAGAGACGCGGGCGGCTGCCACCTCGTCGGTGTCGACGTCTCGCGCTCTGTCTCCAATCTTCCCCCCCCCCCCCCCCCCCCCCCCCCCCCCCCACCAACAAAAAACGGCCCCCCCCCCCCCGCCCCCCCCCCCCC
>Ga0115030_1001106_pt1 | contig 11990 bp, 7 predicted proteins | sample SidtaG_4_FD_87174 | JGI IMG/M metagenome (GOLD analysis project Ga0115030, IMG submission 87174) | Marine algal microbial communities from Sidmouth, United Kingdom - Sidmouth_Male1 metaG | ecosystem: Host-associated > Algae > Red algae > Unclassified | place: Sidmouth, United Kingdom | collected... | reverse complement strand
CGGCGGCGGTGGTGGGGGCCGGGGGGGGGGGGGTCGCGGGGGGGGGGGGGGGGGGGGGGGGGGGGGGGGGGGGGGGGGGGGGGGGGGGGGGGGGGGGGGGGGGGGGGGGGGCGCCCGCCACCGCGGCGGCGACGACCACAGCGGCGGCTTGCGGGGGGCGGCTCCCGGGCAACGCCGCCTGCGACGTGGTCGCGGCCGCCAACAGGAGGAGGACCGCCGCGGCCGCGGTCGACGTTGCCACCACCAGCCACCGTGCGGGGGCCATCTCGACCGCCCAACGCGCGAGGGAGCCAAAGGGGATGGCCGCAAGGAGCACCACCGGCGGCGGCCACGGAGCGATGGAGGCCGCGCACAGTCGACGCTGTCGTCGGCTGCGCGTCGAGCAGTCACGGCGTCCGCCTCGTCGAGCCCCTTGACGTCGGCGACAGAGCGTCCCCGTCAGTGACAGCGGGGCAGCTACTTACAATAGCGCTCCACGCTGTTGGTCGACCTCACTGCCCGACGCTGCCGCAGCGGGTCACCCCACCCCCTGGCCCGCCGCCATGGTGGTTTCCCGCGGCCACCCGCAGGCCTGCGTGCGCCGCGGCACGCACGCGCCCAAGCCGCCCGACGCGCGCCGGCCGCAGCCGCTGCGCCATTGCGTGGCCGACGGCCAGTGTCGGGCGGGTGAAGACGGTTGCGGCGGGCACGGACCGCGGGTGGTGACACGATGGTGGGGAGCCGGGAGGGGCGAGGGGATGGGGGGAGGACGGCGCCCACGGGGGCGCACCGCCGTCAAGCTCGGCTGCTGCCGAGCGCGGGGGGGTCGGGGGGACGGAACCTGGATGGACGCGGCTCCCGTCATGGCGGGAGTGGTTTCCTGGGCGCCGCTCCCGTCGAGGTCGTCCAGGTGCCGCGCCCCGTCACGTCGTCGACCTGGTCTGGATACATGCGGAGCAGTCTCGAGTGCTTGCGGGAAACCCATTGCGAGTGAATTGGCAAGACGATGACATAGCCAGGTGAGTACATGGGGTTCACCTGGTCTTGACAGGGCAACGACAACGCCAAACGTAGGTATTCTGCATGTGCAACTACATTTCCGCCACCGTGGTGTCGTCCCGTCTGCTTGGCGACCGCCGAGGCCGACACTTCCTTACTGGTCAGACGCAACCGCCGTGGTCGCCTCATGCGAGCGACTCCCGTCCCGGCACCCGTGCCGATGGTCGCTGTTCATGCGCGGCGGGCAGTGCGCGGCGGGGCGGTGGACGGGCACGCCCCACAGCCATGACACCAACGCCGCGGGTCGGGCGGTCGGGGGGGGGCCGGCGCCCGCCCTGTGCTTCCGCTCGCCTCTCGGCGGACGCGCGAGCCGCACAGGGACACCCCGTCAGACGAGGGGCCCCGCCCACAGGCGGAACGGGCGGCGGCGCGGGTGGGGATGGTGGGCGCGCCGCCGGGGCGGGCGAGACGGACCCCGCGCGCCCGCCGAGGGCGACCGTGCGACGGGCGCGCCGCGGCCCAACCGCCGTCCGCCACGCCATCAGTAGGCCTAGGGTCATCAGGGTCCCCCCCCGGCGCACCGTCCAGCGGGGGTGGGCCCCCTGGGGACCCACGCCTGCGGTCCGTCGCAGCGGCGGGGCACCAACGCGGGCGGCGGTCCGGTCCGCCCCCCGTCTAGAGTCATGCCCCACCCTCAGCGGCGCTTTGACGGCGGCGTCGATAGGCGGTTGTCAAACCCACCGACGCGTCGCATCGGCGGCGGGGGGATGGAGCCGCCCGGCCCCCGCCGCTGCGGCCGCCCCCCTCGCGCAGCGGGCGCCGTCACCGCCGCCGCCGCCGCCGCCGCCGCCGCCGCGCCGCTGCCAGCCGCCCCCCCGGTGGCTGCCGCACAGACCCGACGGCGCTCCGCCCGAGGCATCCCGGGTGCGGCGGGCACCCCCGCCGTCGGCACCCGCCGCCGTCGCGGCGGGCGCAGCGTCGACGGCGGCAGCGGCGGCGGCCGCGCCGCCACCGCCGCCGTCGGTCGGCGGTCGGCACCGGCGGTCGGCCGCGCAGGCCGCCACGGTGTACAGCAATGAATTGCATTACACGAGAGGATTTCCTCGTGTGCTCGCGCGGGACCGTCTGGGCCCGCGTTGCGTTTGGAGCTGCGCGGGGGGTGGCCGCCACACCCCGTGCGCCCGCCCTGCGCCCCTGTGCCCGCCGCCGCGCACTGGATCTGCCTCTGTGTCATTTGGCGCGCGTGTGTCGACGTTGGCGCCGCGGCGGTGGGGCCATGGTCGACACGGGTGGCGGCGCGCTTGGTGTTGGTGGACGCCTCTCTGCTCGGCGCTCTCGGCTGACCGAGGGGCGGTGACGGCGGGCCGCGCCGACGACGGCCGGCGGAGGAGCGGTAGGTTTGGCGTGCTCCCGCCGCTGACGCGCGGGGTGCGTTGGGGTGGCGCCGCAACGGGCGGGCGACGGCCCCTGCTCCTGTGCGTGAGCAGCTCGACTGACTCTCTCCCCATGTTGCTTATCGTTTCGGTACGGGCGACGCCCTTGGTGCACCGCCACGGCCCCGGTGCGCGCGTCTGTGGGACCGTGGCGACAGCCCGTTGGGGCCGTGTGTCTGGCGCCACCCGTGTCCCCGGCCGTGTGTGAGGCGCCACCGCGTGTCCCCCCCCCGTACGGGGCGACCATGACTGGCGCCAAGTCATCATCATCCAGTAGCTCCGGGGTGGTGGGTGCCCACGACGTGGCCGACGTCTCCCTCGTCGAAGCGGCCGCCGCCGCGGACGGCCACCACGCCGCCACCGCGTGTGACGGCGCCCCCCCCCCCGTCGTCATGGGCGTCGGCGACGGCAACGGACAGCGGTTTGGGGCGGATTGCGCGTGCCTCGACGGCTGTGGCTCGTGCAACTGCTGCTCGTCCGACCCGATGCTCCGCGACGACTGCCTGTACACGGGGTCCGACACGTGCTTGGCGTCGTGCTTCACCGCGTGCGTCACTGGGTGTGTGGCGTGCCTCTGCTGCGGGGAGTAGCGGCGGGGGTGTGGCGCGCGCACACACCGTGGGGTGTGTCTTTGTGTTTCTTTTTTTGGCGGGGGCGCGGGGGGTGTGGGAGCGCAGGATGTACGAATGCTCTTTTGGTGGATTGCCCGTGCCCATTGCCGCAACAGTTGGGGAGTGTACAGATGGGCTTGTTGTTGAGACCGAGCACTTGCTTGGTGGGGCGGCACCTGCCAGGCGCGGTGCGGGCGGCGGCGGCGGCGAGCGGCGGGACGGGCGACACGTGCGAGGGGGAGCTTGCCCGCTGCGGGTCCTGGCTTGACCCGAACCGGGCTGACGCCGACCGCCAGTGTGTGCGCCCACTGGCCGGCGCCGGTCCGGGGGAAAACGGCGCCCATGCTGGCGGCTGCGCGCCGGCGCGGCGCGGCGATGCAGGGGCTGTGAGGGGTTTGGCGGGCGCAGCACGGCGGGCGGCGTCGACCACGTGTGGGTGTAGGAGGGCGGGCACCGGTGCGTCAGAGGGGCGCCGGCGTTGCCGCCATTGCGTGGCGGGGCGCTGGAAGTGGTTTTGTGGCTGGTCCTGCCAGCCCCTGTCCGCGAACCGTATGCGGCGCGGGCCCCCCCGCGCCGAGCGGTCGCTCTTCCGCCGGCCCGACAGGTGGCTCGGCGCCACCAGTCCCCGGTAACACTCACTGCCCGCGCTCCCTCGCTCGAGTCCGACGACCGGCCCCACGTGACGGTCGCAGCATGCGCGGCGCAATGGCCATGGCCGCTGGTCCGTGACTTGACTCGCCGCCCAAAGCCGCCTTGACACCGTGGCGCGGCGGCGCTGCCCGCCGCTCCGGATGCGTGTCTCCCCCCTGCGCCGGTCACGGGCGCCCTCTGCAGCGCGGTGGGCGGCTCCCCACCGGGCGGGCTGCCGCCGCCTCGCTGGCGCCGCCGGCACGCGTGCCGGCGGCCGCCCGTCGACGCTGCGGCGCGGGGCGGGGGACGGGGCCCGCCGCCCGAGTCGCGGGACGCGCGCGGGCCCGCACCTCGAGCGGGCGCACGGCGGGGTCTCCCGACCGTCGGCGGTTGCCTCGGCGGGCCGCCCCGCGGTGGTGGCCGCGGGGGTTGGGCGCCCGCCGGCGGCGGCGGCGGCGGTGGCGGTGGCGTCGGCGACGGGGGGGGGGCGCCGGGTTGGGGAGGGCGGCGCGGCACGTTTCGGGGCCGCCGCCGGGATGGCGGGGCGGCCGGCCGCCGCGACGGCGCGCCAGTGTCTGGCCGGTCGGCGGTCGTTGGCGTGGTTGTTGTCACGGGGGACCCCGCCAGGTCGGTCGTGCGCGCGTTGCGGCGCTTGCCCCGCCCGCGCCTGCTGCGCGCCGCGGGCGTCGACGGTAGGACCGAGGTGTCCTCGCGGCCGGCAGTGGGCGGCGGCGTCGCGTTGTATGCAGACACCTGTCGGTAGGCCATCCGGGCGAGGCGGCACTCCCTGTGGCCGCACGCCCGCCTCGGTTTTGTGTCTTGCGGGGGTGCCCGCCGCGGCCCGGTCATCTCGTACGGGTTGTGACGGCGGCGCACATCAGCGTGCGCCCATCAAATGAGGGTCGGTCGGGGCGGAGCCTCACGCTGCTCGTGCTGGAGGTGTATTGGGCGACCGCCGGGGCATGTGCCTCGCGGCCGCCCTGCCGACGCATGCGGGGACGCTCGCTGCCCTGACGTTGCCGCTGCCACTTGGCCGCCACTTTTTCTCCGAATCACTGCGAGCGCCGCGCGACGGCGTCGACGGGGGGCAGGTCGTGCACTTCATGGCCCTATGGTGGCAGGAGCTGCTCGGCACCCACCCAGCCGACGCGGCGGCCGCGGTGCATGCAGCGCCCGTGTGGATGGCGGTGCTGCTTGACGGCGCGGTGCGTCGGCCGGCTGGTACGAGCGGGGCGTCTGCCTCGATGACATGCTGGGGGACGAGCTGCTCGAGTTGGGACTGTCGTCATTGGCGGGCGAGCGTGAATTTCCCATCGCCGACATCATTGTTGGCTGTGCCGTGCCGGTGGTGTACATGTCCGGAAGAGGGGCAGAGGGAGTTTTTGGGCGTGGAGCCTCGGTAGCGACTCGGAACAGGCCTGTTGAAAGTCTGGCGGGCTCGCGCGGCGGCGAGCCGCTGACTTCGAACTGCTTTTCGAGCACAGGTGTCAACGCAGCGCTGTCCGGGGCGCTGGAGGCATGGTGGGCGCTGCAACAGTGGCGGCTGCCGCCGCGTCGTATTTTCGTACACTCCGAGCGGGGGCTGGCGACGGGCGTCGGGCGGATGACGGGAACGCATGCTGTCTCCTGTGTTGTCTCATCGGCTGTACTGTACAACACCAAGTGTTGGTGATGTGTTCCAAATCGGCCTCTGCGGAGTCGTAGAGGCCGATTTGAAACTGTTTGGCAACAGTCGAGGTGCGGGATTTTTGAGAGAACGGCTGTACAGTCAGTAATTCTGCTTTGACATGAACTTTTTTGCGCACTTTGTAGCCCGCCCCATCTCACAAACCTTTTTTCAGTTAGACGGCTACTATCTTGTAGTCCAGAGGATCTGACCAATGAGGTGCCTTCTGGAGGCACGGATATCTCTCCGACATATAACTGGAGCTCATGTATCCGGATAGAAGCTACAATGATAGAATTTCTCTAGAATGTCGGCCTGGAAAAAACAGTTGGGTGTTGGGTGTTGAAATTGACGCTCCCAGTGGAGGGGGCGGCCGCGAACGTTACGCCGTGAGCGCGGGGATGGATCTTGCTCGAGTGAAGATGCAGAGCCGCCTGCGCGCTCTCACCCGCGCGCGTTCGGGGTGCCGCCCGCTTTCGCCGAGACGCCACCCTTTCGTCCCGGCCAACGTGTGCGCCTCTGACATCCGTGTGGGCGCTGGCTCCCAGCGCCCGTCCCGGCGTGGCGGTTTGCGTCTTCTGGAACACCCCCCCCCCCGCCCAATCATCCAATCCGATCGAGGACTACCGTCCGCCCTTTGCCCGCCGTCTACCTCCCGCGTGTTTGACGTGGCGCTCGTGCCGCCACCGTCACCACCGCCACCCCCAGCTCGACCGAGTGCCCGCCGTGTCGATACTCAACGGGACCCACGGAGCGTCCGGTGCCCCTCCCCCCCCCCTGCTCCCGAACGTGCCGCGCGCGCCATGGGGCCGTCGTCGCCGCCGGCGGCACCCCCCGCGACCGCCGCCGCCCCCCCAGACCCCGCCGATGACGCCGCCGCTGCCGCCGCCGACACCACCAACGCCGCCGACGCCGCCGACGCTGCCACCGCCGACGATCCAACGGTGGCCCCGACGCCCGCCCGCCCCGACTCACCTGCGCCGCAGGTCGGTGGCGGTGACGGCGGCGGCGGTGACGCGGGTCGTGCGCCAGAGCAGCACGCCGGCGGCGGTGCAGACGATGCGCCAGCGCAGTCGACCGACGACGCGGGGGAGCAAGCGCCAGTGCAGCCGAGCGGCGGTGCGGACGCGACGGACACTGCGCCAGTGCAGACAAGCGGCGGCAATGGCGACGGCGTGGACACAGCGCCAGCCCGGTCCGACGCCGCTGACGATGTGGTGGCGCGCAGCGTGCCAGAGCAACCCGAGCCGGCGGCGGCGGAGAAGGAGGCCGCCGACACTGCGGCAGACGGCGACGGCGGCGGGGGTGCGCCCAAAGCGGCTGCCACCGCCCGCTCGCGGAGCGCCTCCCCAGCGGCGCCGGCGGCCAAACGGCTCAAGGCGGACCCAGACGTCCTGTTGCCGCCAGTGCCATCCACTGGCGACGATGCGGCGGACGCGCCCGCGTCGGCCAAGACGGAGCGCTACCCGGTACTGATTAACGAGCCGGAGGGGACGGACGCGGCCTCGTCGGCAGCGGCGGGTGCGGAGGTGGCTGCGCCCGCGTCGTCGTCGGTCGCCGCGGCCGGCTCGTCGTCAGCCGCCGCCGGTGGCGCAGACGATGCGATGCCGCTGCCCCGCCTCAGCGCCGACGCGGAAGCGGGCCTGTCTGAGATCTTTGAGACCGGCGCGTGTTCTGCCTCGGACGTCAATGGGCGCGTGCGTGAGTACCTCGCGTCGCTCCCCGACGCGACCGCGCGGGCGGCAATCGCAGACCTCGCCACGCGGGACTTTTCGAGCGTTCGGAACCGCCCGGCTTTTGTCATGTCGTGCGTCAAGAAGGCGGCGGCGGTGGCCAACACGGCGGCTGCCTCCGGCGGGCCGGGCGGGGGGGCGAGCGGTACGCCCGCCTCGGTGCCACCGTCGGCGCTTGCGCACCTACCCATTCCCGTCGGGGACGGCCTGCAGCGCGTCTTTGCGACGGGCGTGTGTCATCCGTCGCAGTTTGACGACCGCGCCATGGACATCCTCGTGGAGCTCCCGACGCATGCGGCGGTGCGGGCGTTGTCTGAGTTTGCCGCGGTGCCGCCGAGCCGCGTCCGCAACCCGTCGGCTTTTTGGATGGGCCTCGCTCGCAAGCACAAGTCCGCCGTCGCGGCGGCAGCGCTTAGCGGGCAGGGGCCACCGCAAGGGGGGATGCCCAATATGGGCTATGGCCCTCCGCCAATGGCCCAACCGTACGGCGCGCCGCAAGGCTACGGACAACCGATGCATCACCAGCCGCCGCCGTCGTCGTACGACTATCACCAGGTGCATCAGCCGCCGGCGTATGGGGGCTATGAGTACGGCGGGCAGTACGGGCAGGGGGGGTACGGTCCGCCGCCGATGGCCAGCGGCGGCGGTGGCTACTATGACTCCCGCCCGCCGCCAGTGGCAGCGGGCATGGTCGGCGTCGCACCGGCATATGGGGCACAGGGGGGGGGCTCCCGTGTGGCCGCCCGTGTTGATGCCCTCGTCGCGGCGCGAGTCGTCCGCCCCGGCGACGTGGACGCACGGGCCATCGAGGCGCTCGGGCGCCTGCGGGAGCCGGATGCACTGGCGGCGCTCGACGAGCTCGCCGCGGCCGAACCGAGCCGTGTCCGTAATCCGTCCGCCTACGTGATGGGACTCGCACGCAAGTACGCGGCCGCGTCCGCTGCGGCGTATCCCGGCGCCGACGGCGGCGGTGATGGCGGCGGCCCGGCTGGTGGGGGCATGGGCAGCGTCGCCAGTGGTGGACTCGTGCCGGGGCCGGTGGCGGGCGGCGGCGGCCCCGTCGCTGCCGGCGGCGGCCTGTGGAACACCATGGATGGGCGGGTGCGGGAGAAGTACGAGAGCCTTGTCGCCTCAGGTGTGCTCCCGTCTATTGCCTTTGACAGCCGGGCGGTGGCTGCACTGGCGGCGCTCTCTCCCGCCGACGGGATTGCGAGCCTTGATGAGCTCGCCGCGAGCGACCCGACGCGCGTCCGCAACCTCTCCGCGTACTACATGGGCGTTGCGAGAAAATTTGCGCGCATGCCAGAGGGACGGTAGCTGGCCGGTCGCGGTTGGCGGGCGCGTGTGTGCCGGCGCTGGCCAACCGCCCAAGGCCGCTGTACTCCGCACCAACACGCGGCCTTCATCGTAATCAAGTGGGCCGTGGGTAGTGCGGTCGACCTGGTTTGTGGGCAGTGAGGGGCCGCCGTAGAGCCACGACCGGCATCGGCAAATGTAGCAACGCAGTCATGAACGAGACGGGTGGGTGCCTGTGTGCGGTCCGTAGTATTGGCGTGCTGCGTGAGCTCCATGAGGTGATGGTGAACTGGTCACAGGCTGTGTGCACCACCGTGCGGTAGGGCGTCTGTCGAACAAGCACTGCGGTCTGTCACGCGTTTCGTCTTCATTTCTTGAGTTGGACAGACCACGCAGACGCGGCTGCTTTGTTGACGTGGTTGATCAGGTATATCTCAGGTGTTTGTCGCACCTGTTGGCCTGCGCGCACGTCCACAAGCTCACGGATACAGGTGACCTGCATGTAGACAGGGCGATGGCAACGACAGGAACAGCGGTGGTAATGGGTACATCAAGAACAAAACGAACATGTACACTATGCAAACAGTGGTACTCCAACGACAACAGTTGGTAAGCAGCTTCCAGACGGCCCACCGTACGTCAAACAGTGGCGGACGACTGGTCCAAAACACAGAGTCGGCGCTATACAACAAGTAAACAACACAACAATGCTCGCGCTGTGGTGCGCGAGAGGCGCACGGGCAGCGCGACGAGTGGGCTCGAAAACCACCAGCGATGGGATTGGACCCCAGACAGGACACAAAAATGAGGACAGGGGCAACCCGACGTGGCAGGCAGCTCCGGAGATTCGGCGAAAGGGAAGGGGGGGATAGTTTGCACGGTCACTTGGGCAGCCGATAGCGGCGTCACGCCTGCACGGCAACAGTCTTGTACACGTCGTGGCGGCGCTGCTTAGAGATGGGCAGTGCCATGCGCACTGTGTTGAGGGTGTTGTCCTCAATTTCGGCGTAGACAATCTCCTGTAGAGCAGCCAAGGATGAACAGAGAAAAGCGGAGATACAACAACCATGATACACAATGAGCGCAAGAAGAACAGAAAACGGTGCAAGGTGTTAGAGAAGCAGCGCTGTGACACCCCGTACTTGCGCACAACGACCTGGGCATGCACGTTTCAAACACCCGCGCCGACATTCCATGGTAACCAAGCTCCTCTGTCTTGCTCTTTGCTGCTGCCAGACAGCAGACGGCGGCCATCACGTACCTCGTCAAACTGAGCAGAGGTCAGCACCTCGCCCCACGGTGACACAATCATCGAGTGGCCCCATGACGGGTACCGCTTCTCCTCCGGGTCGTCGGGCCCGCCACACGCAGGGCTGCAAACCGCGACAAACACCTGGTTGTCCACCGCCCGCGCGCGCAGCAGTAGCTCCCAATGTGCCGGCCCGAGCGCCTTGTTCAGCGCGGCGGGGAACACCAGCAGACCCGCGCCCGCCTCCCGTGCCATCAGCGCCGACAGCTCGGGGAAGCGAACATCGTAGCAGATGCCGACACCCACGCGGAGAGGAGCCGAGGTACCGACCGCTTGCGGGGACGCTGGTAGCATGGTTGCCTCGCCAGTCGGCATGGAGAAGGTCGTGACCGAGTCCCCGGGCGCAAAGGTGGTTGATTCCCGAAGCTGCACACCGCCGGGCACGTCCACATCGCACAAGTGCATCTTGCGGTGCTTGGCGAGCAACTCTCCGGACGGCCCAACAGTCATTGACGTGTTGTACAGCTGCCCGTCGGGCATCAGCTCAGGGATAGACCCGGCAATGATCGTCACGCCGTGCGTCTGCGCAGCGTCTTGAATCGCCGCCAATGTCTTGCTCCCGTGGCGCGCCGACCCGAGTACCCCCGGCGGCGGCAGCTCCTCCGCATACCCGCGCACCCGGTCCGTGTCGTATGGACAGTTGAAGCACTCGGGGAGGACGATCAGCTTGGCGCCTTGGGCGGCCGCCTTGGCCACCTCCCGCGCAGCGGTCGCCAGGTTGGTCTCCTTCTGGGTCGTCACCCGCATCTGGCACAAGGCGAGCTTGACGGGGACGGCCGGCCGCTGCCGCGCCAGCGAGGCGCAGACCGACGGCAACAGCGAAGGGCCATACGTTGCGGGGTGGAGGGAGGCATGGGCGGCGGACATCAACGCAGCGGCGGACATGACCGACATGGTGTCCAAGATGGTAAGGGGCGAGTGCGGATGTAAGATGCGCGGCGGCAAAGCCACAAGCAACACCGACGGCAGAGAGCGGGGTGGGACGGACGGTGAGTAGGTGATCGAGGCGACGGTACTCGACGGACTGTCCGTGGAGCAGCGGCGGACGTTGCCTAAAAAAATTGCGGAGGGGAACGAAGGAAAACAACAACGTTGATCGGTGAGCGTCGGTTGTGCGAGACCAGGGTGTGCAGCGAAACGCGGAGGGGATCAGGCGGGCACCAGAGGCGGGCGGGTCGTATGGGAACACCTCTTGCCGTTGACAAGCGCTGTGTAGCGGGTGCGTGGACCAAAGACTCCGTGCGGTGGTGGTCGGGACCGAGGGCTAACGCGACGGCCAGCACACGGAATGCCCACAAACACGTGCCCTCCACACTCGCGCCCGCAACCCCGAGCTCCGAGTGGTTGCGTGCAGGGCTGCAAAAAAAATGCGTGCTCTCGCTCAACGCCTCTGGCCCGCGAGTCGGTTCGCCACGCTTGGCTGCTGCCACTGCCCCGTCTTCCACATGGGGGGGGTCCAGGAGGGTAGCAGCAACCAGGGGGGACGGCCGGCGTGCCCCCAACCGGCCTCGGAACCCCTCAACCCGACCCCCCCCACAGCGACACGCGGTCGTGCCAAGATGAACCACAAACAATCAGCGCCACCGTGCCGGCGGCCCGCGGTGTGGCACTAGCCGCACTCCTAATGCAAGTCCGGACGGCGACGGTGACCACGTCTGACAGAAATTAGGGACACGAGGAGGGGTGAGCGGGGACGCCCGCCGTGGCGGGACGGTGGTCAGAGCCGTCGCACCCGCTACACGGCCACGCACGGTCAAAGGTCCGCAAAAGGACCTGCGGTGCGCGCCCAGAACCACATTACGCGGACAGCTGCTCGTCGACACTCTGACACACCCCCACCCGCGACCCCGTCAGCACAAGCTTCTCATCGGAACGGACAACAAAACCCCACCTGGAAGAGCCCGTGACTGCCCAGACATCTCCCCACCCTCCACTGCGTGGTGTAGATAGCCGCGGGCGACGGTGACCACGCGCGCCGCCTGACGGCACCCAGTCGCGCGTGGTTGCCCGAGGCAACACAACTCGGCAGCCCCGCTTGCCACCTCCGCGGGCCCGCGGTCGCGCAAGTGGCCGGCACGCCACGTCGGCAGCCGAGCGAGCACCGGGCGGAGACGAGCGGGTGGCCGATGCCCACTCTGGGGAGGAGCAGCACGGGGGTTGGAGAGAGCTTGCAAACCACGCCCACATCAGGCCGATCGGGCAGGTCGAGACCAGGGGTCTTCAAGCGTACTTTTCCCCAAGCGTATTCGCGCGTTTTTTTTTCGGGTATATACCCACACGCTGGGATTTCTGCCTTCCTGCAGTTGTACGCTACCCGAAGAAGAGCCATCGACT
>Ga0115030_1001105_pt1 | contig 11997 bp, 16 predicted proteins | sample SidtaG_4_FD_87174 | JGI IMG/M metagenome (GOLD analysis project Ga0115030, IMG submission 87174) | Marine algal microbial communities from Sidmouth, United Kingdom - Sidmouth_Male1 metaG | ecosystem: Host-associated > Algae > Red algae > Unclassified | place: Sidmouth, United Kingdom | collected... | reverse complement strand
CTGGTCATCGGATGACACAGTACGCTTGCTTGGGGTCTCTCTCACGGAATACGCACACGCTTGTCTAAGAAAATCCCAAATACAGGAACGCTAACCTAAATTGGGTACGCTTGAAGACCCCTGTCCTGGACCTGGGCAACCTGCCGAATTGGATCCTTCTCTGTACCCTGTGGCGGAGGAGCTGAACGATTTGGCAGCTGGCGTCAGCGGCGTGACTGTCGCCGGCTTCTCAGAGCCGCAAATTCTGCGCGTCTTGGTGGTCCAGTTCACAGGCGACATGCCCGCAGGTGACAAGTTGCTTAACGCCATCGGCGGTAACGGCGAGTACCCCGGTGGGTTTCGAATTTTCGCGGGCGATCGGCTCAAGCATCGATACTAGTATCCTCCCTACGCTTTTGACGACCCCCCCCCCCCAAAAAGACGAAGATTCTCCGTCAATGGCAACACGACGCCTCGACAGACGGCGGCGAGCATCGCGGCAAGAGCCGCAAAAGTCGAGGACGCGCGCGCGGCGGGACAGAGCAAGGCAGCCATACGCATGCTGTCCCACAATGCGGGCATCAAGGAATATTCGCTCTTCTTCTCGCCGAGCCCCGAGGACAAGGCTCGCATCCCGGACTGAAGTATTTCTGGGAGATCTGGCCGAAACTCCTGCCGTAAGAAACCATGACCCTGTTTTTCTGCAACGTCGTTCTTCTTATATGGGAGCTGTTCGCCGGCGAGAACGAAAAGATCGGTGGCGACCAGCCCTGGGTCATCTCCAATGCTGTTTGTGGGGTCATAGGCCGCGAGATCGGAGCAGGCCGCTGGACTGTGCGCTCAACTAGGCGCGCTCACTTAGGGATATTCGCAAACATTTGGGCTCCTACGAGGGCATCGATTGGTTGTACTTCCTGCTGAGTGTCGGTGAAGTCGTGCTGGCCGACCGAAGTCCCTACCAGTTTTTCAAGATGCTTATACTGCTTTCTCAAGCCGGCCGCATACTCTTTAAGCCAAGTTTCTTGACGGAGAAGGCGCTGCAGACGGTGGATCAGCTGCTCAAGCAGTTTTTGCTGGACTTCTACGCCCAGGTGTACGCTGGAAGGCAAGAGCGGCTTCGGCTCTGTCGGCCGACCATGGTGGCCCTGTTGGACATGGCCCCTAACCTTCGTGCATGTGGCCCTGCATGGTCGTATTGGAAATTTCCCGTGGAGCGCCTCAAAGGCAATCTTACCCGCCTCATCCGGTCTCGGCTGTTTCCTTACGCGTCGCTGACGACGGTCTAATCGGCCAAGTATTCGGCGGAGCTCGTGAAAACCTTTGCCGAGGCGCACGTGCCGGAGGTATGGGCGGAGGCGACAGGAACACCCGCACGACGCGACAGTCAAACTCCGGCGGGCACTTTTTCGGTTTGCAACGAACCCAAGATTGATCTCCTCACTCCAAACAGGGCGGCGGCTGCCCTGGTTGGCCAAGAACTGGTGTAATTGAAAGCCGTGCTGTAAATAGCAGGCGCCTCCAACGTTCCTTCACGCATATTTTCCAAGAAATACTTTCCCATGCGGCTGGCAAACGGACACATTGCGGGAACGGTTCCTCCTCGGATGAGGCTGTTGACCGCCGCCGCGAACACTTGGTGCCGCTGCATTTCCACATGCGACAAGCGGTGAGGCGGGGGCGCGATGTGGAGGAGGTCCCCGCTAACGTATACCGGGCGATGCACCACTACGCAGTTGTTTTGATCGACTGCGCGCCCAAAGCGTGACCGTACCTCGAGTGCGTCAAGTCCTCTGCGGACCTACACGGCTCGTAGAGGCTGCCAGAAAACAAACTTGAGCCCGACTGCTTTACAAGCTTGGGGGGCACTATGCGCTACATGAAGGTCACGGCCATTGATGCTGTTCTGGGCACTCTTTTTGCGAGGGACAGGCACGTCGTTCTATACACGAGGGAGGTGTTCAGTACTGAGTAGACACTTGGGTTTTCTTTATACACGTGTTGATGGGTCCACGGTTCTCTGTCTGGACCAAGCATTGTGGCCATGTCGTCGAGGGATTGGCGAAGAGCGACCGATAGGCACAGAGAAAAGGTAGTGATGCGGCAGTGGGGGCCATTGTGGCCGCCGCTGAACCGGCTCAGACTGCCGCATCAATCAACACGGGCACTGTCAAGTCGCGACTTGGGAGACTTCAAACAGTTGTCAAATTGTATTTATATTTGGCCTGCACCCACAATTTGTTGCCACGGCCTTGGCCACTGTGATCTTGCACACGACGACGTCTTCGCTCTGGCATTGGTTTGCTTGAGCTTATCCTGCGCTGGCCGCCGCATCCGGGAGAGCTTTTGAACTACAGTTCCACGCCACTTTTTGACGTCCACAATGGTTTGCCATCGACGCAGGCAGTCTGGTGTTGATAGATCTACAAGCAGCCACGTTGGTCTGTATCACGGAGATCGACCATGCTGCCCGCACGGTGTAAATTCTGTCGTATTCCCTCTGATGCGTGTTGTGGCTTCGTGCTCTCTGTACGTTTCCTCCACTGTTCGACATCTAAAACAAATATGTGCTCTGTGGGATTTTCTTTTCTTGTGATCGATGATCAGATTTGGGTGGTTTCATGGCCGCCTCACAGGTGGCCGCAGCAATAGGGTCCCCGGCTGGAGAAGCGGAAAGCGCACCCCGTCCTTCTCCCACCCCCACCCCTAGTCAAGCACTTTCTGCAGCAGCTGCGGTGGCAGCGGGAGTGGCGACGGCGCCAATGGCAGCTCCATCGGGCCGGGCGCCCCCTCGTCAATCTTCTAGCCGAGGCACCCCGGATGGCAGCACGAACCATCACTCCCCTCGCCTTGAGGCCTTACGAACTGGAAGGTCCTCTTTTGGCAGCTCCTGCGCCCTCGGTGCTGCTGTAACCCCGCCCTGCCCCTCCTCGCCACCGTTTCGAGCCGGCTAGCCTCCCCGCCCTGCTTCCGTTCCTGCTGCCGTGGATCTCTAGTCCCCGCTTGCTTTGCCCCCGCTTCCTCCCCCTCCCGCGCCTCTTTCTCATGCACCCCCGACAGCCCCGTTCCCTCTTCGACCTCCTGGAGCAGTTGACGATAGCCTGCCGAGTGCTCGGCGACGCACCAACGGGCGAGGCGGCCTAGCTCTAGATGAAGACCGGCCGGTGCCTCCCCCCAAGGCAACCATCGCCAAGATTAATGTTTTCATCGACGGCGACCTGGGAATATCTGAAGACGGCCACAAGCGCATCAGGCGGAGCATTAGCTTGGCCATCAAGCACATCCTGGGAAGTACAGCCCCGTTTTGCGAACACGTCGAGGAAAAGCTGCGGCGGGCGGTAGTCTTCCTGGAGGAGCGCGAGCCGCGACTGGTGATGTGCGAGTTGGGCTGGGGTGCTCGCGCTTTGCTGTCGCGCGCATTTTCGAACTGTCGACCACGGCGGCCGCGCCGGCGGCGCGTGGTAGCCGTGGCGGATGCCAGGGCGGCAAGAACTGAGACGGGCGACGGCAACGGGTCCAGCGCGGGCGATGGCGACGCACCCCCCGCGCAGGCGACGGAGGAGCAGCGGCTGGCCCAGCAGCAGCTGGCTGTTCTAAACCAACTGGAGTGATGGGTAGGAAGAGCAAAAGAAGTTGCACAAACAGGTACACGAAGTAGGGCAGGTCGCACCAAAGCTCCGGGCAGCGGACGCACACACTCACAGAGGCGTACTCCGGCGCGGCGCGCATCTCTTCATCAGTAGCGTTTGAGGATCAGAAGTAGTAGGCCGGAGCCGGCGCGGTTCCAGCAATATTGGTCTTCAACTGCGCATACCGTACTTTGACCCACTTGGGCCAACCATGTTCTTGTAAAAAAGCCTCGTTTTCCCCGACAATCGGGGGGAAGAAGACGTCCCGCACCGTGAGACCCAACATGTTCTCAGGCCGCAGCATAGTGCAGAAACTGAAAACCATGATGACATAGACCGTCAGCCGCTGGTACTGCAGCGCGGAGAGCGGCTCGTCGAGATCTTCAATGTCGACCCCGTCTGTCGCCAGGTCGCACGCCACCACCATGTTGTTTTCCATCACAGGAGGGGTCTCGGACGACGCCTTGCCGAATCTGATCGCCTGCTTCTTGGAGCCTTGCAGCCATCCAGCGACGACCTGGGCCTTGAGCGGGCATCCGAAATGCGTTTCGCCGTTGGCAACCTGAGCGGGCGTGCGGTCGTCCAGCGGCACCGACTTGTACGGCTCGTCGTGGTCGCCACATCCCGCCACATACGCAGTCTTGCCAGCAAAATCATGGGTGGAGAAAGAAAAAAAGTAGCCCGACGACGAGGCAATATTGCGCACGGACACCATCGCCGAAGGAGCGTTCCGTACACCAACAAGGTGCTTGCGCCCTCGATCGCGCAACAAAGCCAAAAAGAGATGAGGGCGGAACGGAAAAGCATCGTCCAACGTCACAGCCATGCGCTCGACCTGTGCCGCCAGGTCCCCGCCCCAGGCGCCGTCGACTACACCGTATGCGAGGGCAAGAAAGCGAATGAAGCGGACGGTGGCACTCTCATTGGCTGTCCAAATGTGCAAGCCTAGCGCGCTAGACGCAGCGTTGTTGGACGAAGCCCGTCGCGCCGCCCTCGCGGCGCTCTCGATATCAAACGCAAGTGGGCCCTCCTCGGAGACGCCTGAAGGCTGCACACGAGCGAAATGGATAGCACCCGGGCCGAAGTTCACCACCTAGTTACTCTCATCTTCCGTGTCCTCATCAGCCGCATGCTGCAGGCCACCCGCAGCATCGTTGGCGGTATGTAGCAGGAGCGCCGGGTCCATGGTCTGTCGCGGCACGCATCGCGGCCGAAGGCGCACAAGAAAGTCCCAGAGAGTAGGGGACTGCAGCGCAGTAGTGACTTCGACGGCGGCCGACGATGCGCGTCGGTCGCTCTAGACTGCTTTCGTGGCGTCATCTGAAAGCGTGGACGCCAAACTGTGCGCAAACAGTGAGCGTACGACTCTAAAATGAGCGCCAGCGCTTCTTCCCGTTCTGTGACAGAAAGAGAAGAGGCATTTACGAGCTCTGTGGCGTGGTACCAGCCACACGCGCGAAATCCAAGCTACGAGAATGTTCCAGTGGCGGGAGTTCCTCTCGAACTCGAAACGCCACAAACATGCCCGCTACAGCCCGCCGCGGCCGCGAGCGCTGCTGCGAACGTGGCACGTCAACATTTCCCCATCATATTTCCTTTCTCGAAAAAACCACTTCCTGCATCAAGCAGGTCCATAGACTTGCCTGACTAGTGTATAATTCAGTTTCTGGGAACGGGCATTACAGGGAATTAAGTAAAGAGTGGGTACCCTGGGAAGTCGCCACCTCCCAGCCAATAGGGAGACTGGAGTTCACTTCCCACCGTGGGGGTGTGCAAAAAAGGTCGGGTGCCGTTCTTGTGATACTTTTAGCGCCCTCGTTGACGCCGTGCTTCCACTGCGGGCCTGTGAGGCGTGCTCGACCACGTAAAGTTCTAAGCATGTAAATGAAGAGCCTTAAAGCTACTCAGATGTTGAAACTGAGCCGTGCGCAAGCGCTGGCGGTCGGCTCCAAAAGAGATGCGCTGGCCCTTGAACATGGTTGGATGGTTACATGTCACTCGCTGGTCGCACAGATTACGAAGCGGGCGGCTATCTTTCGATCGCATGTGCCCGCATGCGACAGGTCCTTCGATGTGGTTCCCACAATCAAGCCGGGATCCGAAGTAGCACCCTATCAATTTGAGTGCACTGTATTTATCTGGCGGATCAATGTTGCAACGGCAATTGCTGAGCTGGAAACCGGATGCAGCGCTTCACCTGTGGCGCGCGACCCACATGCATTCAGGCGTTACTCCTATTCGCAGACCCTCTTTTCGGCGTACCGCCGGAGCTCCCATATCCTTCATCTGCGAGAGTTTGGCCCCTGGGGGTCCATTTCCGACGATCCCACATGGCTTCTAGGACAGGTTTTAGTGCATGGGATGTACCTTTAGTCAAGGTGGCTCTTCTGGGTCTGAACATGACAGCGACTCATTGAGGATCATGGAGCAACTTGCTAGATTATGCGTGGTGCATCTCGATTTGCGTCGCGACGTAGATGCGACGCCCCCGCAGAAGCCTGAATGAGGGGGGTGAGGCACCACCAGTCGCAAATTTTGGATGTCGACAAAATATCTCGTCTGTCTCTTCGCCGACCGTGGCTGAGAGCGATCGGTACCAAATCTTGCGCCGACCGAGCGGAGCCATCCTCTAACGCCGCTTTCATGTAGCCGTCGTCCCGCGGAGGTTCACAAAGTGGTCGATAAGGATGACAACCGGACGTAAGTCTGGTCTCTTTGGCTCAGCGTAGGAAGTTGGTGCAGATGGTTGGGCACTGCGAGCATCCTTTTCCGCATTCACTCCTGTAGTGGTTCCTGCCTCTCAAAGCCTACGGGACGCAACCCCGTCGGAAACCCAACACAGAATGTGGAGCGACACAAGGGAGAAAGAACACGAACGCCTGGATCACAGGGTGCGTAGCGCACAGGACAGCCAGACCAAACGAAAACGCAACGCTGATTTATTCGAAGATGCAGGCTGACCCCACCGCACATTCTCATATACCCTCAGAAAAAGCAATGTGGAGAACCCCGGCCTACGGACGTGGCCATGGGGGGACTGGTGCCCGGCGGACCAGGCTCGCGGACCTGGGGCCCTGGTGGCCCCTGCCCAGTCTCCTCGAACGCCCTTACACTGGAAGGGGAATCCACGCCCCCCCTCAGGGGGCGGAATGCAAGTTATCAAGGCCAATATATATTCATACTTCGCCCAAAATATTTGTCTTCGGAGTTAGCCCAATAATTTTCAGATCATCTGGATAGATATCCGGTGGGGTTTCATCCCTGGGCAACATCGGATCTCGGCCCGGCTTCCGCTCGAATTGCGGAAGCTTCCACAAGCTTCCGTGTCCCTCTAGATGGCCCGGGTCGAGGAGAAGCGTGTCCCCTTCGGTTGTGTCAGGCCCTGTGATGGGGTCCGATCGGGTGCTCCTCACCCGCCGCCCCCGAAGGGGTCATTGCGTGTGCGGATCTAGGCCTTCCTTGACACGCGCCCGAAGGGGGCGCCAAGCGCTACCCCTTTAAGGGGGTGTTACGTGGATTCTCGCGACCAGTGCCCCGGCTCGTACCGAGGCCCGTACCATCCGATGACAGGGGGTATCTCCCAAAACTCCCGGTCGAGGCCACTAGACATCAATTTTGCTCAAAGCGTGTGCATGGCTAACCATTAAATACGTGTTTTCCGCTCTCCAGTTCTCTCTTCCCTTTGCAGTTTTCCATCATGACCTTTTTCTTGTCCAGAGCTACGACGGAGGATAGCATGGTGGCTTTCTAAGGGCCAGTCTGGGCCTACCAGTGCGCCACATACAACCGTATTCTCCTCAAGGGCAAGAATATGGCTGAGTGGCGGGCAGGGGCGTTAAAGAATCCTCCTGGAAGCCGTCGCCACTGCACAGCCCAGGGTTCTGTCTCCCGATGTAGACGGGGCGGCTGTGATACGTGTTCATCAAGGCTACGCAGAGCAGCCAGGCTCTTGGATGTAGATCAAGCGGCATCGATTGGTATGGCCTACCTCATTATGCGGACCATCCTCCCTCGAAGCGAATGCGTCTGCCGCTGTCGGCACCCACCGCAGTCCTTTCCACCCCGCCCCCCATGCCTGTTCGATGCAGCAGAAAAATATTCCCCTCCATCTGTTGGGGCGCCCGCGGTAAACCTCGTGAAGGACTTCCTCTGCACATCATGCGCCTCGGCGTGGCTCGAGGCCGACCAGGCACGACAGGGCAAACAGGCGGCGGTGCGGGCAGCCTCTGAGGCTGACGCGCGCGCACGCCACCTGGAGGTGCAGATCAAAACGACTGCTCGTCACCTTCACCTCACCCCGGCCTTTGACGTTTGTGCTGTCCCCCCTCTCACCTCACCAGTCTGGGTCTCAGCATCGCACAGATCCCGGAGCCACGTTGGGAATTCCGATACGCTCTAAGATATTTGGTAAGCGTACCAAATAAAACCGCAACGACGGGGTCTCGGGGGGGGGGTCCCCAGACGGCAGTGATACAGACAAGACAAGAAGAGCTTCTAATTGATTCATTCGTCATCCGAGTCCTTTTCTTGTGCTGGACTGACCGCGCACAGTAGAGCGCACTGTGCGGACGGGGCGCGCCGATGGTGTCAGCAGCCTCCTGCTAAAACGCGCTGATCGCATCTGTGCGCGGCGAGCGGACACACACCGTCACCACCATCCAAATCTGCGCGCAGTGGACCCAGAGAAGGAGACGAAGGAAGAATTTGGACAACAACAATGGCGACATGGTGTACACTTGTTTATTATTTTCTGCGATTCTGCTGTAGGGAGGCAGCCGGGGTATATTTGTGCGTTATAGGGAGATGCGCGTGTACAAAGAGTCAAGCCCGTGTACGGCGTTGTGCTGGGTTATAACATAGCCCTCGAATAGTCGTGTCAGATAGCTTTGCATGTGGCACGGCAGCATCCCTGGTATGTTGTGCTCCCCTGGGGCAGGTTCTCGGCGGCAGACATCGAGCAGACCTGCCCTGGTGACGTTTTTGTGCTTGAATACACAGGGTGCGGACGCTGGCTCCTCAAACAAGGCGCGACGAGGGTCGATTGGCGTGTCGGAGCGCTGATCCAGCTGGAGGCCACACCCAGAGACGCGTTTGCTCGCCTACCTGTAGCCCCGTGCTAGCGCAATAGCGGGGTGGACGACGACATGGCTCCCGTAGGTGTGTGTGGTGGGTGCAACGCCAAGCGGGTGGTAGCTCAGAATCGCCTGGACCGCCCCACTGCCTCTTCTTACCCACTAGCCCGCCCCGCCCGTAGAGATAACCCGCGTACACCGCGCAAGTGGCTCGACTCCTGCTCCCCCTTCCAGTTCTCTGTCCTGAGTCTCTGCGCCTCCCCGTCGTACGAGGTGACTCTGCGTTCACAATGTGGTCGCCTCCCACGCTGGCCGTGTGCATCCCCCCGGCTAGAAAGAAAGCCCCTCCTACCTCCCCTCTGTCGCCTATCTTCACTGGTGCCCCTCCGTGCGCCTGGTTTTGCAGCCAGCTACGGGCGTGGGAGATTGACCAGGAGAAGGACCGCGAGGTTTTGGCCAAGATTGCGAGCGCCATTTTTCTTCCGGCCGGGAGGACCACGTTCCAGTTAACCCACCGCACCGGGCGGGTAAGCACCTATGCCAAGCTGGCCGCCCAGGCACGAGCCGTCGTGCGGAACAGCCAGGGCAACAAACGTCGCGCGGCGAGACAGGAGGCTCTGCGTGGCATGGGAGTTGAGCCGAGGGGGGGGCAGTCGGGCGCTCGTGGGAATGCTGCCAACACCTCTCGGAGCGCCGCCAATAGCTGCCAAACTGGTCCAATTCTGCTGACACCTACGAATTAGGTGGGTCTCTTGGAATTCGTTGGCGCGCAATACGCGCCATTTGATTCGGCTAGAATTTGGTGACGGTCGCAGCGGCATGGCTAGCACCGCAGCTCTGCGGGCGGCCAGGCGCGACCTGGCTTTCATCAACGCCAAGCAGGTGGTCGTGGACGGCACCTGCGCTCACCTGGGCAGCCTCGCTGCAACTGTGCAAGAGAAAGTGTCTGCTCTAGTGCGGTCCGGACAGTTCTTCGGAAGATACGTGTACGACGCATTCTCAAACCTGTCGCCAAGACTGGTGGCTTTCAGCGCGCGCCGGCGGCGCTGCCTGCTGGAATCCCCGCGGACAGCGCCCCCTAGGTCCAGATCAGGCTAGCGCTTGACAAGGGGGGGCGCCCGGGATCGGTGAAGATCATGGCTTCGGTGATCAACCAGGTCTGCCCCAACAACCCCTACGACATCATCCTCGTGGCTGTCTGCCCTTGTACCGAGGACAAATATGACGAATTCATGGGTATGCTGTCGAGGAACCTGCCTGAGGTGAAGCGCCTTCTACGAGAGGCGGTACTGGTGGGAGCTTCGCGGCGGGTAGTGCGCCTGCTTCCGGGGTGCGAAATGGCAGCTCTGTGCATGCTCTTTGGCCACAAGGTCCATACGGCCACTCAGGCTTGCCTGTTGTGAAAGGGCCTGAAGGTGCCTTCCCGCACGCCACGTTGCCTCGTCGCTTGCTGTGGAACCATGCAAAACGTGACAGGGCAGCGAGACCTGCGCGACGCGGCTTACCCGGCCATTCGTCTGACGGCTCTGGCCGATCAAAATTCCCCAAGAGTGTCCCAGGAGAATCAGCTGTCGATTCAGAGCAGGCTACTCTTGGTGGTAGATCCGCGGCAGATCGTCCCAAATCCGCTTCACACAACCCAGAGAGTTTGTCGACGGCTGCTTCGCCTCTGCGTCCAGTCGGTAATTTAGGGGGGCAGTGAGCAGGCTGGAAATGCTTTTGCCATCAGACTGGCGGACCTCTTGCACGCGCATGCGCGCGTAGAGCCCGAGCCCGACCACGGGGTGGTATCTTTGGGCGTCAGCAGCCACAATATTGGGGACTTCAGCGACGCTTTGTGCGACGCGCTGCGGGGCTTCGTACCGGAGGACAGTCACGCCGCTCACGTGCGCGTGTGGATGTTGTGAAGTCGGGCACGAATGGTGCTAAACCTCGCCGCGGTGACCATCTTGGCGGACCCGCGCCAGGTTCGGGCCGATACGGAGAACTATGTACGGCACCTAAAGACGAGCTTCCCCTGGATCTACCTCTCGCAGAAGCTGCACGAGCTATTTGCCCACGCCCCCGAATTTTGAATGCGTTTTCGCAGCATCGGCCTCTACGCGGAACAGGGAATGGACGCGTGGCACGCCATATAGAATCAGAGCGCCAACCGCTATGCGGGGGCGACCCAGAATGAGTCGGCGGCTGCGTTCGTGAGAGCGATGGCCATCGCGGAGGAGGCGAGCCTGTCAGTGCTGCGGAAGCACGCCCCGAGCAGCGCCCCGGAAGCGGAGGGTGCGCGCCCAGCAGCCCAACCTGGCTCTAAACGCCAATGAGACGGAAAGCCTGACACGCCGGACGTGTTTTTTTTCTGGGAAAAGGCAAAGAAGGAGAGGAAATCGTGGGCGGAGGATTTATTTTCAGAAGCGCAGCGGAAGATTCGTACGTACCGAGCTAAGGGTATCGTGCATGAGGGCGGTGTGTGATAAGAAAAGAGTGACATCCACTGAGTACACGCAGGCACACACCACCGAAAACACCCCGCATGCCCATGGGAACTACACAGAAGAGAAAAATGGCGGTTGTCCGCAGCCGACCGACAGCCACAGGAGAAAGAAAAGCCAACGAAAACAAACACCAGATAAAAGCCATCCCAGCTTCGTGGCATACTAACAGCGACCCCCTGACCGCCACCTCCTGCAATGTCGCTCGTGCCTTATCTCGAAGCGGCCTACCTGCCGCCTTGAAGAGCTCAATCACTCGGCGGACCCCACGAGTGCCGACACGAGGAGGGAGGGGAGAGGCTGCGGCGGGACTATCAGCGGGGGGTTGATCGCCAGCAGCATCGAGACGATGAACGGCAAGGAGGTCGAGATGAAGGCCGAGCTCATTGGCGAGTCAGTCAACATCAGCATTTCTTCGGAGATGGTGAGAGGCGGCGACGAGGTGACCTCCGGCGCGGACGACGTGCAGGAGGTGCCTGGCCTCGAGAGCACGCTGGCGGACTTGGTCGACGAGAGGATGACCAGCACCGCTGAAGAGAGGAGGGTGAGCAACGCCAGGACGTTGAAGATGATCTTCAGCAGGACCGCAGACGAGTAGTGGGGAGACCCCGACGACGAAAGGTATGAAGACATGGGGGGGGAGCTTTCCATACAGGAGCGGGGGGGAGGGTGGTGGAATCCCGCATCGGGGACGGCTTTGAGTGGCCGCGGGCGGGGGGGGGGGTGTATGGCCTCATGTGGGGGGGGGGGGGTGTAGGGGTCCATTCGGGGGGGGAGGGGGCAGGCCCCTGGAAACAAAAAGAAACGGGGGGGGACAAACCGAGGCGAGGTAGG
>Ga0115030_1001104_pt1 | contig 12013 bp, 9 predicted proteins | sample SidtaG_4_FD_87174 | JGI IMG/M metagenome (GOLD analysis project Ga0115030, IMG submission 87174) | Marine algal microbial communities from Sidmouth, United Kingdom - Sidmouth_Male1 metaG | ecosystem: Host-associated > Algae > Red algae > Unclassified | place: Sidmouth, United Kingdom | collected... | reverse complement strand
TTTTTACCAATACATGCGAACTGCGCAATTCCTGATCTGACGGTCAGGGCCAGGCTATTGCGTCTTGCCCACAAGACACGGAGCTACTCCTTTACTCGCTTCTACAAACACGAGCCTCAACGCATCACCAATCCAGGAGCATCGAAAAACACTCCCAACATTATAGGCTGTTTCCGACGTCCAGAAGGGGTTGAAGCGATTCGCATCACCCCCCTCCATCGCCCATCTAGACGTCGTGCGGTCTCGATACTTGAAGCGATCTTGGCACATGCGTACACGTGCCTGCTCGCTCACGAGCCCTCGGGCCGCATGGTCTACTTCTTGTTCCATAGGGGGTCACTTCGGGTACATCGCAGGTACTGATAGCGATTGTTCGGCCCGCTGTACGGCACCGCTGGCCCGCGGTTCTTGGCGCGGCCCTGCCCGGCTGCATCAGCGATACTCGCCGCTACGGGGCGCGAGCGCGACTGACGCCCCTAGCTTTTCGTGCGCTTCTTGCCCGCCTTTTTCGGGCTACAGACATCGACGCTTCACCCTGCCCTACCTGTGGGGTTGCTGGGGCGCGCCGCGTAGGCGGGGGGGAGCCAGCATGCCCTGCGTGGGGTGGGCGCCCCGCGACGGTGGTGGGGGCCGCCTGGGTGTGGGGGCCGCTCTTCGGGACGGGTGGCCGGAGCGGCATCTCCACACCGCGACGGCCTGGTCTGAGCGTCGGCATTGCGCTGCGGTACGCTTTTTGCCAGCTCTGGGGTGTGCCCCGCAATGTCCTGGTCACAGCCGGACAGTGGCGGCGGGGGAGCGTGGGGCAGGCCGGCGTCGGCCTTTGGCTCACAGGACGCCACGGGGCGTACGGTATGGTCGCAGGCGCCGCACGGGGCTTCTGGCCTCGTCAGCCAACCTGAGGAGCCTCTCCAGCCGACTGTTTCCCCGACGTCGCTGCCGGCGGCGGCACTGGGTTTGACCCCTGGGATGGTGGCGGCCGCGCCGGCGTGCGGACCTCTGGGTGTTGGAGCTGGGAGCGCTGTTTGGTCTGCGCCTGGACCACTCTCCCTGCCCCCGTTGTTTCCTCCACTTGCTGCTGCTGGACCCCCTCATCACTGGTTGCACCACACAGGGATGCCCACGTTTCCGGCCCCGACCGGCACATTTGGGGTCGAAACCAGGGACTGGACCTCCTCCGCACCCGTCCCTATTCTGCCTCCAATCGGTGCACTGCGAGATCCCTTCGTGCTGCCACCACTGTCGCTCCCATCCCCGCCGCCGCGACGGCTCTCCCCCCTCCCGCCACCACGGTCACCGCCCCCGCAGCGACGACGGCTATCCCCCCTCCCACCACCATGGTCCCCGCCCCCGCCGCCGCGGCAGCTGTCCCTCCCCCCGCCACCACGGTCCCCGCCCCCGCCACCGCGGGCCCCGCCCCGGCCACCACGGTCCCCGGCTGCGCCGCCACGGTCCCCGCCGCCACCACCACGCCCCCCCCCGTCGCCGGTGCAGTCCCCCCGTTCCCCACTGTCTACTCCTCAATCCTCCTCACCTCCCCCATCACCCCTGCGCCGGAACGACCTCGCTGCTCCACCGCCTGTCCCCTTCCCGGATGCGCCATCCCCGTTGGAGTCGGGAGACGCCCCGGCCGCTCCTCCGTCGCCGGCACCGGCAGCCAGCGGCGGCTTCACACTCAAGAAGGCGGCCGGTCGTGGTGCCAAGACCGTCGCCTCCCCCGTGCCCCCGCCACCGCCCAAGGCGGAGTCTACCGCCCCGACCCTGGCGGGCGGCTGGCTGCAGGGGGCCTCGGGGGCGGTACTTCGTATGATTTGTGTCCTAGGCCGGCAACTGCTGAGTATGGCCGGCATGAGTCCCAAGTGGACGGGCTTGTGGATTGTGCTTGAGGCCGGGGACGGGACCGCGGCGTCGCCCTTTATGGGCAAGGTCATCAACTGCGCCGTCGGCGCGACCGCGCAACAAGACGACTTTGCGAGGGACTGGTGGGAGTTCCGTGGCGGCAGAGAAGGCCGGTTGCGGCGTCAACAGGCGGCAGCTCAAACCGCTTGGGGGGGGGACTGGCCTTCCAGTGGAGCGCGAGCTTGTGGCGAAGCTGTCCGAGATGGTAGCGGGCGCGGCGGCGGCAACCAAGATGAACAAGGACGAGACGGGAGCGAGAAAGACCCCGTCGGTGGCAGTGGGGACGCTGCGTCATCCGACTCAGCGGAGTACCCGCCGATCGCGACGCACACTCGCGGCACCGTCGCAGCTGTCGTCGGCCGCCAGCTTGGCACCAAGGTGCTGGCCACGGCGGACCTCAGCAAGCTTCTCGCCCGTGTGGGGCTGGAGGACGTGAAGGAGATCACGTCAAACGACGTGTCCGACCTGTTTGTGGCCGCCAGCCGCTTGCTCCGCCAGAGGGCTGACTCCAAGGCGTTCTCCTGGGCCTTGTGTTGCCCTCTGGAGCTTTTAGGCAACACATGGACGACGCCAGCCTTGGCGGTAGCCGTCGACGGCTCCCAATACCTGCCCTTAACCCATTCCTCGTCGAGGGGGCATGGCACGGACCGGAAGCGATTGGTGTTGTGCGTGGCCGCCCATGTCTCGCCCTTTTGGGCGGAGCTGTTTGAGGTCCACTTTGCTGCGTCGCACGCGAGCGGGCGTAAGAAGCGGTACCGGCCCAAGGACCCGTTTGAGGGCGCGGAGAACATGGGCGGCAATACTACCAAGAAGCAGCGCAAGGCGGCCAACGAGACGGCGGCGGCGAAGAAGACGCGCACCGAGGCGGCTACCGCCGCGCGGCTGCAAAAGGCGCAAGACAAGGCGACAGCAAGAGTCACGGCTGCACGAGCGGCCGCCGCCGCGCGTGCCTCCAAGGCGGCTAGAGCAGCCGCGGCTGCGAGAGCCGCCGCCACACGTGATCGCGTCAAGGCCTGTTCTCCTCGTCCTCGCCCCCATCCCCCTCGTCCCATCCCTCGCGAGCCCCCAACGTCTCAAGGTGCCCGACAAGGCGGCGGTAGGTCGGGTCCTGGTGGTACTTGGGCTGGCGACAGTGCTGACCAGACCGCCGACGCGTTCCGGACGCCTGACTCGCTGTGGGCGCTGGAGCGGGCCGCCGCCGTGACGCGCATGCATGACGTGTGGACGCGGCGACAGATCCCGGTTCTTCCCCCCACCACGGCGTTTTCCGTCGTGCTTCTTTCTGGCCCGCCTCTCGCTGCCGCCCTACGGGAGTGCACGAAAGCGCGCGTGGTCCTCCCTCGCCCGCTGCTCAAGAACGCGCTCGCAGCACTGTCCAACGCCGCGCGCAGCGGCAATGGGGGCATCCCCGATGGGCACCAGCTGGCCGTACGGCTTGGCGACCACAAACCTGTCGACGCGTTCGACTCTACCCTTGACCAGATGAGTTCGGTGTTGGCCTTCAACGAGGGCATTGTGTCCTCGGCCAAGTTTGCGAGCTGGATGCGTGGGCTTGGGGAGACCGACGCGCACCTGCCCGCGCCGCTCAACTTTTGGTCGGGCGAGACGGTGGCAATCTCTTCTTTGGTCAAGCAAGTGCGCGACAGCATTGCCGGCAGGTTGCTCGGCGACTGTGTGTGGTCCCTGCCTTTTGTGCGGCGCGGGTCGGCGCCCCCCGAGAAGGCGAACGGCGCATTCGCCGGCTACATGGTGAATGTGCGAGACGTTTGCGACGCCGGCCAACGGGAGTGGATGACCAACGCGCTGCTGGACGCGGGCTTGGCGGAGCTGCAGGGCCGGTGCGACGCTGGGCCCGTGCCGACCGGCGTCCTCTCCTCTTCACAGTCGTCATCCTTCACGCACGTCGGGGGGAGGCAGGTAAGCCTGAAGAGTGCTGTTTCGTGTGTGCTCTCAGTGCTCGACTCATGGAGCCCGTCTGTCACGCGGTTTGTGATGGTGTTGAATGTGGATAACTGTCATTGGATCTCTGCTTCTGTGTCTTTGTTGACGGGACGTGTGACTCTGTATGACTCTCTAGGCGGGACATCCCCGGCGAAGACCCACATCATCTCCCGCCTCCACCTATTTGCGCGGTGCGCCGAGCAACAGTTGCACGCCACCCAAGTTGAAGCAGCTGCGGGTGCGATTGAGTGGCATTTTGACGAGGTCAACACGCCAAAGCAGATGGACGGCTACAACTGTGGGTTGTTTGCCTTTGGTTTCATCTGGTGCTTTACGTACGGGCTGGACATGAAGACGCTCTCGGTCGTCGGTGACGAGCTGCGGCTCTCTTTGATTTTTCATGTATTGATGTCTGGTGCTGCACGGGAGGAGGCGCAGCGCGCTTGACCTTAATGGATGTGGCGTGCACTGTTCTTTTGCTTTTTGTCCTATACTTGTCAAGACACGCTGTCCTCCCGCACGTGCCCATCTCCATTGAGCGACTGACAGCAGGAGCAGTAGCCAGCTGGCGAGCAGAGGACGGCTCTTTTTCTCGTGGCCGCTCGCGGCCGACGGCACCCGCTGCTGGCCGCCACTCCACCGCGGTCATCGCGCCACCATCGGCGCAGCGCAGCAGCGAGCTCAAGGACGACCAGAGACCGGCGCCCCCCCCAAGAGTGACAAAAGGATCCGACGGTGGCTTTCTCGACGCCGCCGAAGCCGCCGTTACGGCAGCGGCTGCGGGCGCACCGATGCATGCAGCCCCTTGTTCTCAAATCGGCGGAATTTGTAAACTTTCTAATGGTCAAAAAACCAACAGACTGTAGCAATGGATGAGAAATTTTATCAATCTTGAGTCAAACGACTTGAATACCGAAACTGTACCCATGCTGCCTGACGGCAGCCCTACAGCATTGCATTGGCCAAATATCATACCTTCACAATTTTATTGACCCAGTACTCCACTCATTGCATACCACGTTTCATTGTATCCATATTTTTGTTCGAAGGCCGGTCACGACAAGGTGCAAAGATGCTGCTCAACCAAGCCCGTTTGATGTTTTTGCCAAAGCATGTGCCGTTCGACCCACACGCATACCTCCACCGAAGGCACATTTCGTCAGCGCATTTGACATCCACGAAACATGCGTTCCGTCGACATGTGTGGTTCTCTCCACATACCTTTTTCGTCCACTTTCTTGAAAGAACGGAACTTGTGTTGCTTCCACGTTATTGAAACCCTCTCCATGCCCTACTTGACCAACCTGCGACATCCTCGAAAGTAAACTCCTGTCCACAGCTGGGTTTCTCGATCCGAAGATTCGTTCATTGCACATTTCTCTTCGTCTTGTACGTCGCAGCATCCCAAAAAATGCGGATGCAGACGGATACATCTGAAGCCTTTTCGGTGCTTGTGTCGGTCGCACAACGCATGCCTTTTCGTCCATTGCGCTTGGGGGCATATCCTGCATTGGTCCCTGGTGGAGGGACTCCGGCATCGGCGACTGGGGGGTGTGGGGCAGCGATTTTCTGTTGGTGCCCCAGCCGAACATGCACACTGCTGCGCCACCGCCCGCAGCCCCTGCAGACAGCTGCGTCTTTGCCCGCCGCCCCTGTGCACTGCTGCCGCGCCGAAAGCGCGCCCCATCAGTTAGTTTGAGCGCCTGATACCATGGCGGAGGCAGGGAGGGAACATGCGGCACCAGTACAAGCTGCTCAGCTGTCCGTGGTGGGTCAGTGATCGCACAGCGGACGCCCGACTCTGCCCTCACTTGTGCCGCCGGCGGGATCATCACCTTCCTGTGTGGATAGCATTGCGGCCGGACCCATCCACCAGGGCCAATGCCGGTACTCGGGGCCGTCCCGCTCTGTGGAGTGGTTTTTGTCGACAGCAAGGGGGCCTGGGCGACCCCGTCCCCCCCAATCTAATCGCGGTCACTGGCCATGCAAGCACGTTCCCCCCCACCAGACGGCAACAGCAAACCGTGGTTGACCGCTCGCAGTCAGGCGGTCCCTCCCCTCGAAGGGCCAATTCGTGAGTTCCCGCCGTTGCCGGACATCCGCAGCACGCGCTGTGTTGGGCTCGATCGTGACTCCTTAAAAGCGGTTGGCGCTCCCGCCTGCCTGTAGCGTTAGTCGGTCATGCCGCCACCGATGACGGCTGCGTCTTAGCGGCCTGCACTCATCCCTGCCAGTCCAGGTTTTGGGCCCGGCCGCTACCGATGGCGGCTGGGGCATAAGGGCATGCGCCATACCCTGCCAATCCCATTCGCCTGCCCCACTTCCACCAATGGCGGCTGAGGCACAGCGGCCGGTCCTCTGCCCTACCAGGACAGGTTTCAGGTCCCGCGTCCACCGATGCGGCTGCGGCACATCGGCCAGCGCGCTTTGCTTCCAGTCCCTACTGTGAACCCCCCTGACACCGATGGCGGATGGGGTACAATAGCAGGCGCCGTCCCCTGCCAGAACTGGTCGCGAGCCCCGTCGTCGTCAATGGCGCCTATGGCACAGTGGCCAGGGCCCATCCTCTCCAACACCGGCCGCCAGCGTCGCCGCCAACCTCGCCGTTACCGCCGCCACTTATTCCAGTTGCGATACGGAAAACATCTGCGGGGTACCGCCGCTCGTCAGACCAACCCGCAACCATTGATACGGCACTGTGAAGAGCTGCGGCAGTGGGGACAGCGGGGGCTCCACGAGAGGTTCTGGATTTGTTTGTATTCTTCTTTGTGGCAAAGGCTATTCCTTGACGAAAGTCTACTTGTTACCCTCGCCCTATCCACCGCTCCCCTCTACATCCACATGCGCCCTACGATACCACTCTGGCCACCTGTGCGGTGCCCCGAGCGCCTTTCTGTCCCTGTGCATCGCGACCGCGTTGGAAACTGCTTGCTGGTAGACCGTGAAGGTGATGAACTGGTCCTGCTTCATCTGCCGCAGGTGGTGCTGCTGCCGCCTAGAGAGGGCGTTGCGATCCTCGCACGACGACGTGTTGATGGCGTCCATGGAAGCGTAGGAGTTAGGGCTCAGCGCCGCGGAGCAGTCGGTGTGGTTCTCGCCCCAGTGGAACCGGTCGCACTTGGGCGCGACTCGGCGCGCCATTCACGGCAGCCGCACCAACGCCGACTGGAGCGTCGCACACGCAAAGTCGTAAATGATCGTAAGCGGCATCTTGACAAACCGCTGCGCGACAAACTCCAAAGGCATCCGCTGGCTCTCCGAGCCCGTCAAGACTATCACGCCGAGACACTTGGGGTGGGAGCACGTACAGAAGGCGCCGACCGTGCCGCCGGTGTGCGAGTTCTCGGCGCCCATCAAGTGGTTGCAGTCGGGCAGGTCCCTGTTGGCCGTTGCGGCTCCCGAGAAGCCAGGCGTTGGCCGCAGCGTGGGCGGGCCAGGCGCCCAAACACCCGTCCGCAGGTAGTCGTCCCACTGGTCCGTGTACTCGCCGTAAACGGACCGGTAGGTGGCGACACTTGCCGGCGGCAGCAGCCACCCGCTGGTGTACGCCTTGTGGAAAAAGGTTTGGAGCGGGTGCGCCGACGCCATCTCGTGCCGCGTCGCCTCCACCGCGGCACCACTGAGCGCCACGACCCCGCCTCCGTCGCCAACCCACTGGTCGTACTCGACCACCCGGCGCTTGAGCGTCTTCAGCACGGCCGCCAGCAGCTTTCGCGTCTCGGTGTGGGCCTCGAGCCCCGGCCCAAGACACGCGACGGCGCCACGCAACAGGCGCTGCTCCTTGACCGCAGGCGATCTCAACACAGCGGCAAGGGCGTGGACGGAAAAGTCCTCGGCCAGCAGCACGCCCAGCACGGCGTCTACCGCCGCCCACGATCCTTGCGGCGCCCACACAAAGACCGGGTCAACTGTGACCGCGCGTACAAACTCCAAGACCTTAAGCATCGACGCCGCCGTGCCCGGGACATGTGGCAAAAACGGTATGCGCATCACGAGCCGCTGCTCCTCGCCGGTCACCCCGCTTTTCGTCCCCAGCGCCGGCTCGTCCAGTGCCTCGCCGTAGCTGAGCAGGGGCGCGCCCTTGTCCCACTTCACCGGAGCGGGCGTCTTGACGGGCGGCGGGACATTGAAGCCGTCGTCTTCACTGGCAAACACGTCGCCGTCGCTGGTACTATCGCCCGATGAGGACGTGCTCGCCTCGGTCGACGTTGTCGTTGTCCGCCGCGCACGCTTCCGGCGGCGCTCCGCGTCGGCCTCGTGTAGGTCGGCATCGTTTCCCTTGTCGCCGTCGCCCCCGCCGTCACCGAAGCTTGGGGCCACCCACGAGAGCCCACGAGCGGCAGGGGGCGGCGTCGGGTCGGTAACGAGCTCGTTAATGCGGCCCATCAACAAGGCGGGCACCCGGCGGCGGAGATCGTACGACGCGTCGAGGATCGTCAACGCCAATGACCTCGCAGAGCGCCGCACGTCAAACAACCCCCGCAGCAGCGCGACGAGCTCCACCGACGCGCCGCCGTCGACGATGGGATCCCACCCCCTCTCTTTCTTGCTTCCGTCAAGGTGAGGGCGGGACCCCGAGAAGGTCTGCTCCACGCCGCCAACGGCAATGTTGCCCAAGAGCAGCGTCACCGCCATGACGTGGCCCCGCATCGTCGTCACCGTCGTGATTGCCTTGATGCTCGAGGCGACCGTCTTATCGTCCCGCTTGGACGACAGCACCCGTCCGAGCGCCTTGGCCACCGACCCATCTGTAATCAAACAGGCAGCCCGCGACGCACGTGGGACAGCGTGGATGTTAATGGACGTGCGGAAGAACGCCTTCTTGTACTTGACCTTGTAGCCGAGTTGCAAGCCGTCGAAGGAGACGACGGCGTAGCTGCCGTCGGGCCGCCGGCACGTGGCGCACGATACAGTGTCGCAGGGGAGACCCTTGATTACACAAGCTAAGTAAAGCAGCAGAGCCTTGCGCAGTGTCGTCACTGACCGCATGCGCTTGCCCGACGGCGGGAACTTGCAGCCCGTGTGAAGCTCCGTAAAAGCTTCCCGCAAGTAGGCGGTGGCGTGCAACGAAGTGCCGTTGCGGGCCAGGTTGACAGCGACCTCGAACAAGAACGCCTCGGAGTACACGGTGTAGGATGAGTGGAAGATCACTCCACGCGCCACGCCGTCGGGCAGCACGCGGAATAGGCACTTGTGGCACCGCCACCTCTCCACCGTTGCTGGCACCACGCCGTCCTCGAACTCGACCTTGGCGTTCTTGACCACAACGTGCGACTTGGGGGAGCGGCCGACTAGGCAAAACGGGCACTGCGATCCGGCAGGGTAGTGGATCCTCTGCTCCGAGTGGCGGCGCGCGCGAGTCAGGTCCGCGCGCTCGCGCTGCGCGACACGCGGGGGCACGAGGTGTCGGCTCTCGGCCGACCGCGACTGCCACTTAAAACGGTTGATCGGCACCACTGGCGACGAGCTGCTCGGTAGATGGGGTGGCAGTTCGACAGCGCCGGCTGCTTCCAGGTCGCGGCCGTCCGCCGCAGCACGCGCAACCGCCAGAAGCCGCACCTCGTCGTTGTAGTCCTCGTCCACGTCGGAGTCCGAGCTGTCGTCGCCAAGCCCGTCCGCGTGCGCCTTGTTCGCCGCCACCGCGATGCTGGCATGGTCGCAGGTCATGTCGCCCGTCCTGCAGGAGAGGCATACCCAAGCCGCGCCGCGCGACTTGCGCACAGCAGAGAAAGGTCAGCTCGTCTTACCGTTGCGCACAACGCAAACATTGTCCCCATACAGAGTCCCCACTCCAGGGCGCAAGAAGTCCGATTTGACGGCGGCGTTGAGCACGTCAAAGAGAGTGGCCATGTCGACACCCATCCTTTGTCGCACCACCTCCAAGGCGCCGACCATCGGGATGCGCAGGGAGCAGCCGTCAGCTCCGAGGCACTGCTCCTCCTCGCTACAGGCGCACCGGACGTCCTCGCCGTCGAGCCACGCGGTCGCCACCACCCCCTGGTGCTGCCCCTCATCATTCCGCGACCCGATGCCGCCAAACCGCAGCACGACCCCAACGGCTCCACTCGGGGCAAGGTCCCACGCTCGACTCTTGAGCGCCCTGTAGGTAATCCTCGAGTGGTTGCGCCGCATGTCTCGTATTGCTGCCATGGCCCGCAGCGTGTCGTCGCTTGAATCAAACCTCTGCTTGAGGCTGGCGTACGCCATCGTACAAAACAGAACCTTCAGCACCTTGCCGAGCGACTCGCGCAAGCGAAGACCAGATCCCAGCTCCCGTCCAGGCCACTCCATTTGCCAGCCGGCTGCATCACGGGGAGCAGTGGGGGCAACAAAGCCAGTACAGTGCGGCGGCGGGGCGGCATTGGACGCCAGGATGACATCGGCTCTCATGAACTCCATCGTGCCGCCGTCAAAGCGGTACGTGGTAGGTGCTGCTGCCAGCGTCGCCGCCGCGGACCTACCCAGCAGATCCCCGAGGTCTGGGAACAGCGCCGCAGCCCGCCATTGATCAAAAGTTGCGCCCGACTCGACGACGCCGGCAGCGGTGCCCTCTGCAACATGCTGGGGGGAGGCAAGGGTCGACGGGGAGCGGCCAGAGGCCGCACAGACCCCTGCCGCGCAGCACACAGCAACCAAGAAAATTATTAAAAGAGGAAGGCCTGTGCATCCGCCCACGGCTACTGCAATGGAAACGCGCACCGTAGACGAATACCCCCCCATTGTAGAGGGCTGCGGCAGCAGCTAGAGCTCCAGTGGCGCGAAGGGTAGCGCCAAGGCCGTGCCAAAAAGTAACGAGCAGCGGCGGCAGCGGCGGAAGCGGCGAGGGGGGGCAGGGGCACGGGGCGAGCGCCACGACCGCCACGAAGAGCGGAGTACGGGGGCCGGCACCGGCCGCCAGCCGCGTGGGCGAGAAGCGGCGGAGCCGCGGCAGCGGCCGCCGCTCCGCGGTGGGAGGCGCCTGCCGCGGCAGCCGCCACACGCGCGGCGGCGGTGGCGGAAGGGGGGGGGGAGGCGCGGGGCGAACGCCACAGCCGTCCCACCACAAACAGGGCACCGCGGCCGCCTTCGGGCGCCTGCCGCGTGGGAGAGCAGCGGCGGCGCCGCGGCAGCGGCCGCCGCCCCGCGGCGGGAGGCGCCTGCCGCGGCAGCCGCCGCACGCGCGGCCGCGGCGGGGAAAGGGGGGGGGGGAGCGCGGGGCGACCGCCACGGCCGTCTCACCGCGATCAGGGCACCGCGGCCGCCACTGGGCGCCAGCCGCTTGGGCGAGCAGCGGCGGCGCCGCGGCGGCGACCGCAGCCAGCCGCGTGGGCGAGCAGCGGCGGCGCCGCGGAAGCGGCGGCCGCCCCGCGGCGGGAGGCGCCCGCTGCGGCAGCGGCGACACGCGCAGCGGCGACGGCGGAAGGGGGGTGGAGGAGCGCGGGGCGGGCGCCTTGGCCTTCTCACCACGAACACGGCACAGCGGCCGCCACCGGGCGCCAGCCGCGTGGGCGAGCAGCGGGGGCGCCGCGGCTGCGGCTGTCTCACGGCTGCAGGTGAGACGGCCGTTGCAGTCGACGCGGGGGCGGCGGCGTGGGGGTAGAGGTGCAGACTGCAATAGGATACGCTGGGGACGGACAGCAGCATGGGGGAACGGTGGGGAACAGGGGACCCGGCGGCGGACGCTGGCGACGTGGTGGGGTGCGCAGCGTGACGCGGGGGCACGCCGCGACGCGGCACGACGGGGGTCTTGATCACCCCGCCGAATCGAGCGATCAGGGACCCCTTTTCTTCGCCCTGGAACAGCGCCTGATTGCTGGTGCTGCCGCGGAACCGAGCCGGAGCACTGAATACTTTCAATTGGGAGGCCCCACAATGCGGCCTTCAGCAGAGGGGCATTGATTGGCTACTAGCCGTCCACGTCGTCCACGCGAGACAGGCGATTCTGACGTTGATTGCGCGATGTTATAGCCTCCCTGTATGGCCCATGTCGGGGGGTGGTGCGGATCGCTTCAACCCCTTCTGGACGTCGGAAATCGCCTATAATGTTGGAGTGTTTTACCATGTACAATCCAGACTGGTGCGAACAGAGACAGAGAAGCCCCACGAGAAGTAGAATGACCCAGTAGAAACAGTGAAGCACACGCCAAAGACAGAGAAGGTTAGTGCGCCTGTTCCCACAACGACCGCGTGAGAGAAA
>Ga0115030_1001102_pt1 | contig 12017 bp, 3 predicted proteins | sample SidtaG_4_FD_87174 | JGI IMG/M metagenome (GOLD analysis project Ga0115030, IMG submission 87174) | Marine algal microbial communities from Sidmouth, United Kingdom - Sidmouth_Male1 metaG | ecosystem: Host-associated > Algae > Red algae > Unclassified | place: Sidmouth, United Kingdom | collected... | reverse complement strand
GGGGGGGGGGGGGGGGGGGGGGGGTCCCGCCGCGGCGTCGGGCGCGCGCACCGCGGCGGCGCACGGGCCGAGCCGCGGGGCCCCGCCGCGCGCGCCCGCACGGTTTTTTTTCTCGGTGGGGTTGTGCGAGCGCCCCGCGGCCGCGTGGGGTGGGCGTGGGGGGTGGCGGCCGCGCCGGCCCGCCGCCGCGGCGGGGTGGCGCGGGCGGCGCCGCTCGGGGGCCACGGCGGGCGGGTGGGTGGCAACGGCGGGGGTGCTCGGGCGGCCGCCTGCGCCATGGGTCGAGGGGGTGCTGCCGCCGCCGCCGCCGTCGGCGTCGCCGCCCTTGGCTGCACGCGGCGCACGGTGCAGCCGGAAGCACCCACAACGGTTGCGGAGCCGCCAAACAGGGTTGCCACCCGACGAGGGACGCAACAACAAACGTAAAGGTCAATACGCCCACGCGACACGCTCACCGTCCAGAGTCTCGCCCCCACACACCCGCCGACCGCCCGACCGCGCAGACCCCGTCAGCGCCCCACGCCCCCCGCCCGTCCCGCCCGGCCGCCCGGCCGCCACCCGCAACGGCCGCGGCCACACCCGCCAGCCCGCCCCCCCCCCAACCCCGCCGGTCCGATCCGCGCCAGCGTCGGCCACGCCATCCGTGCTACGACCCCACCCCGACTGCGGCCGCGTGGCGGCCAGGTGGCAGCGCGAGCAGACAGCGCGCCGGGGCTGTGCTTTGTGGCCGGCACGTCGGGGGGTATTCACCACCCACCCGCGTCATCGGCGCGCGGCCGACATGCCGCCGCGGAGGGCAATGACGAGGTGCAGTACGGAGCCACCCTCTGTGGCAGCCGCAAGCAAGACACCAAAGAGTGAGGAGGACAAGCATGGGGAAAGCACCGAAGAAAGACAACAAAACAAGGGACAGGGCGATACAAAGGGAACAAGAATCGCGGGGGACAGGGAAGAACCGAGGGCAAGGTCAGGAAACCAGCCCATGATAGAGAAAATACTGACTAGCTCGGAAGGAATACGAGCAGCCACACCGCCGCAAACATCCAACGTGGCAAGCACCGCACACGCTTCCTCCATAGGCTCAGCTGTTCTCCACCCCAGCCGAGACTCCAGACGGAGGGCGCCCGACACGTACCGATGTTGTACTCGTCCGCCCGCTTGTCATCCGCCAGCTGCTTGCCGCCAAAAATCAGCCGCTGCTGCCGCGGGTCAATCCCATCCTTCTCCTCGACGCGCTCCTTGATGCGCGCGATGGTGTCGGTCGAGTCAATGTCGATTTCGGTCTGGGTGCCGGTCAGCAGCTTGACCTTGACGAGCATGGTGGCGGGAGGCCCGGAAGGACAAGGAAGCGAGGAGGAAAGGGGAGGGGAAAAAGTCGGCGACCGAGTTGGGGGGTGGCGCGCGGGGGCGCGGGGTGGAGCGGGAGGTCGGGCCAAAAACTGGTGGAGATGGCGCTTGCGGTGGGTGTCGGTGCTGGCAGTGTGACGACGCGGCCAGCTGGCATGGAAGGCCTTGGGCTGCCTTCTGCCTTAGCCTCCCTAAACCTGGCGGATCCACTCATCAAATGCGCACTTGATGGATACAAATTTCTCAATACATTGAGCTAAGCGCATCGGAAGTCTTAATGCACAGCTTACTGATTCTTACTGCGAGGTGTCGCGCTTGTGTCCCATTTGTGAGATCCGAAGCCGCCTTGGCCCCTCGCCACGGTCCGCGGCCCAACGGCGACACGGCGACACCAACCATCCGCGTCGGTCTGACGCGCTGGCACCCCCACCCGACGCTGCCCACTGCGTCTGCGCGTGCGCCGCCGGCTTTTGCCGGCTACGGCGGTGGTCTTTGGCGTGGGCCCTTTGGTGGTGCCCGGCCCGAGGCGGCCGCGGCGGCGAGCGCAGCAGGCCGTGGTGGCCAGATCTTTCCTGTGCATGTGTGTGTGCGCGGCGGCGCAGATCATCAGGTTTGCGCGGTCACGGTCTCGGGGTGCGCCCCGCGGCCGGCAGGGGTGGCCCCACTCATCCATTCCTTGGTGTCGCGTTGTCGGTCGCGTGGTCCCTTTCTTGGTCGACCGTCGTCATCCTTGCGCGGCGCGTGTCTCCCTGCTTGGCTCCTCTTCCTCTTCGTCGCCCCCCCTTCTTCCCCCCTCCCACCCCCGCTTTGATTTTGGGCTGCCCCCGTCCCCCGATCCCCGTGACCGGCAGGGCCGTGGTGCCTCGCCGGGCACCCCCGCCGCCTGTCGTGGGCGGCGGTCGATTCTCCCGCGCCCGGGCCGACCCGCCGGGGCATGGTGTCACGGGCGACCCTACTGGCGGCACGACGATCGGTCGCCCCGCTTAGCCCGTCCGACGCGGACGGCAGCGGGCACGGCGCCGGGGCGCCGTCGATTGTCGCGCCGCTGCGCTCTCTCACCGCCGCCTACGCGGCGCGCGGGGGGCTCGCCGCCGCCACCCCGCCGGGCCTGACGCTCATGCCCGTGCCTGGGGAGGAAGTCGAGCTGCGTGCGTCGTCTGTCGCTGCGTCTGCCGCCGACCGGCTGGGGGGCCCGAACGTGGCCAACCGCGTCCACCTGCTCTCTTGCTTGACGGTCAGGCCGCTCGGCGGCCCCGCGGCGCTACTCGAGGCTGGCCCGGAGGTGAGCCACGATATGGCCAAGCTCGGCCGACTGCTTGAGGCGCTCGGGCCACTGGACGCGCCGGCTGTGGCGCGCTGCGTCGGCGCGTTTGCGATGGAGGCTGACGCCCGATCGGCCGACGCGCCGCCGCCGCCGCCGCGGCTGCCGCTGGCGGAGTTGCTCGACGTGGTGCTCGGCGGCGGGAGCTTGTCCGAGGACGCCACCCGCCGGCTGACGGGCGAGATGGGCGGGGGGGGCACCCTCGACGTGGCCGAGTGGAACGTGGACAACTTTGTGGCCGCCGTCTCGGCGGCCGCCCGCGGGCGGGGGGGTGGTGGCAGCGGCGGCGCCTCGGCCGCTGCCCTTGATTGGGACGAGGTGATTGCGGGGCTCGACCGTGACGGCTTTGCGATCGCCTCCCCGCGCGGGCTGGGGGTGCTCCTCAAAGCGTACCGGGCGGGCAAGGGCAACCCGTCGGCGCGCCTACCGGGCGCGCCGCTGGTAGGCGATTGGGCGCACCCGCGGGCGCAGCTAACGCTCCTGGCGCAGGTGCTCTCTGCGGGTGACGCGGCGGCGGATTTCAGCGGACTGACCCCACGCACCGCCCCCGTCGATGGCGTCGAGTCGTGGGCAGGGGAAGTCGCCTGGTCGGCCGTGCCCGTCGTCGAGACGCTGCTCAACTTGGCGGCTCGCGTCGACGTGGAGCCCGTGCGTGTGCTCTTTACTGCGCCACTCGAAGTGGCACCCGAGGTGCTACTACTGGGCTTGGCCGCCGCGCGGCCGACGTTTGTGGAGCACAAGGCGCACTTTCTGTCTGCGCTCATCCCCGTCACCCTCAACGCGTTTCCCAACAAGGCCAATGTCGTGCGGCGGTTGTGGGCGACCGACACATCGCTGGTCATTTCGGGAATGGTGTCGCTGTGGCGCTCCTCCCCGGGCGCGATCGCGCGGGTGTTGGACATTGTGCACGAGCTCAAGGCGCTGCAAGAGGTGTTGCGCGCGGCGCGGCCGTTTGAGTTTTCGATCGAACTGGCGGTCCTCGCCGCCCGCCGCGAGTATCTCAACCTGAGCAAGTGGGTGTTGAGCCGCGTTGACGAGCACAGCACTGCGTTTGCGGTGGCTGTGCTCGGGTACCTCGCCGACAAGGCGGGGGCGACAGGGGCGGGGACGAGCGGTCCCCCGCCGTCGGCATCGCCGGGTGAGCCCCCGGCGCCGCTCTTTTCCGTGGAAGCGTCGGCCATCCTGCTCAACTGCCTGCAGTCGCGGCTGTCGGTCTTGCCACCTGGGGGGATTGACGACCTCAAGCGCGTGTACGGCTTGTGTGTGCGCGCACACCCGCGGCTGGCGGCACTTCTGGATCCGGCGGCGTCGACTGATGGGAGTGGTGGCGAGGGCGCGCCGTCCCCGGCGGGCGGCGCCACATCGTCGTCAAGCGCGACCGACGGACCGGGCGGGGGTGCTGGGGAGGGCAGTCTCGGTACGGGCCCGGTCGGCCCTGGTGACGGCGCCGACGATGCCGGCATGCCGAGCGGCGTTGGTTTCGCCCCGGACACGGAGAGGGAGGCCAACCTCTTTTTCGAATCCGTCTACACGGGCGCTACGCTCGTGGCGTCGGCGGTCGACTCACTTCGTAGCTTGGCGCGGTCCCCGCCTGGCGACCACGCACAAGAAGTGTTCCGCTGCATCGTGCACACGCTCTTTGACGAGTATCGCTTCTTCCACAGCTACCCAGAGCCGGAGCTCCGCATCACGGGTGTCTTGTTTGGGGCGCTCATCCAGCATGGCCTCATTTTGGGGCCGACGCTGGAGCTCGCCCTCCGCTTCATGCTCGAGGCCCTCCACGCGGCGGCACCGGCGGCGGGGTCCCCGCCGGGCACGCCGCCGGGCAACATGGCCATTTTCGCGGGCACCGCCCTTGGCTTTTTCCGGGCGCGCCTCGCGGAGCGCCCGCCGTACGTGGCACAGCTGCTGCACGCATCGCGGGCAGTGTCGGGGGCGTTACCGCCACGGCTGCTGGCGGACATGGAGGCGGCGGCGTACGCGTCGGCAGCGTCGCCGCTAGCGGCGGCGGCGGCCCCGCCGTCCGGAGCGATGGCGGCGGGCGGTGGGGATGACGCGCCCGTCGGGGGCGCAGCGTCTCCGGACACCACGTCGCCGGCGCGGCCCGTGTCGTCGGGCATGGCGGGTCTGTACGGTGCCGGCGATCGGCCGCCGGCGGGCCCCAGCCGGGGCCTGCAAATGTCGCCGCCCGCGGCGCCCGCGTCAGCATCGTCGTCGACGACGCCTGCGCGCTCGTCAACTGGCCAGCTGCGGCCGTCGACATCGCTGGACGGCTTCCCGCTGGCGACGGTCGCGCTGGAGAACATCCTCAAGCCCGCGGGCGGCGACGGCAGCACGGTCGTCATGCCCGACGAGGCGGTCCAGGACAAGGTGCACTTCCTGTTCAACAACCTGACGCCAATGAACGTGGCGACCAAGGCCAATGAGCTCAGGGACCTCCTGTCGGGCAATGACACCAACGTCGAATACCTGGCTCACTATGTGGTCGTCAAGCGGGCGTCGATCGAGGCGAATAACCACGACCTGTACGTGCAGCTGCTCGAAGCGCTGTCTCCGAGCCTGCCCAAGCTCCTCAACATTGCGCTGGCCAAGGCGTTTGCCAATGTGCGGGTGTTGCTGACAAGCGACGACAAGATCCGAGGCAGCCTCTCGGAGCGGCAGCTGCTCAAGAACCTTGGCGCGTGGATTGGGCTCCTAACGCTCGCGCGCAACAAGCCAATTCGTGCCAAGGATCTCGACGTCAAGCGGCTGATTTTTGACGCCTACGCAACGGGCCGGCTGATTGCAGTCATCCCCTTTGTCGCCAAGGTGCTGGTTGCGTGCGCGCGCTCCAAGGTGTTCCGCCCGAGCAACCCGTGGGTGCGCGCCATTCTCTGTCTCCTCAAGGAGCTCTACGCACTGCCGGACCTCAAGCTGAATCTCAAGTTTGAAGTCAGCTCCCTGTGCAAGCGCCTGTCCATCTCCCTCGACGAGCTGCCGGCGACGGACTCGCTGCGTGACAAGCCGACTCCGTCGCTTGACGGCAACCCAGATTTTGCGCTGCAGACGGCGGCGACAGCGGCGGCGACGGCCGTGGGGGCGTCGCCCCTCCGCGGGCGCCCGTCCCCGTCTGCGTCGCCTGAAGCGCGGGCGATGCAGCCGAGCTCCGCCGGGCTCATGTCGGGCATGGGTGGCTTCATGTCGTCGGGTATGGGCGGCGGTAGCGGGTTGGGCGCGGGGCTTGGCGCCATGGGCGGAATGGGCAGCCTGAGCGCGCTCGGCGGCATGGCCGGCGGCGGCGGCCTGCTTGCCGGGATGGGCTCAGCTGGCGGCCTCAGCGGTGCTGGGGGTATGGGCGGCGGCGGAGCGTTTGGGATGGCCTCGCTTTCCGCGGCTCTTGGCGGGGAGCACTCGCCGACACGGTCGTTGGGGCACGGACCTCAGCAGATGCAGCCGATGCAGCCACGCCAGTCGCCGGGCCAGCAGTACTCGCGCCAGCAGCAGCAGCATCAGCAACAGCAGCAGCAACAACAGCAGCAGCAGGCGGGCGCACGTGGGGTGCATGGCATGGCGCAGGCGTCGCCGCTGGGCTCCCTGCTCATGCCTCCGCCGCAGCACTCGCCACCGAGCCGACCGTTGGCGTCGATGGATGACGGCTACGCGCTTGGTGGTGGTGGTGCCGGTGGTGTCGGCGCGGGCTTTGGTGGGAAGCTGTCTGCCGCGCAGGCAGTGCAGCTGGCGGCTACGGCCCCGCCCGCGTCGGCAGCTGCTGCGGCAGCGGCGGCAGCGGCGATTGCTGCGTCCGCCGAGGGCGTGACGGTCATTCCCAACTTGGCACAGCACATCCTCGTGTCCCCATCGTTGGGTCTCTTCCAGGCCAACCCCGCGCTCAAGCGCCTCCTTCCGGTGGCAGTGGACCGAGCGGTGCGGGAAATCATCCAGCCGGTTGTGGAGCGGTCGTGCACCATTGCATGCATCACGACGCGGGAGTTGGTTATTAAGGACTTTTCAGCAACCACGGGCGGGGCTGCTGGCCAGCTGACCGGCGACAACGAGACGGTGCGCAAGGCGGCGCATCAGATGGTGCAGCACCTCGCTGGTTCGCTTGCGCTGGTCACGTGCAAGGAGCCGCTGCGTGCTTCCATGGGTAACCACTTGCGCAACTTGCTCACGTCCTCGACCGCCGACGCGGTGCTGCTCGACCAGACCGTGCAGACGGTCTGCGCGGACAACTTGGATGTTGGGTGCGCGATCATTGAGCGCGCGGCGACGGAAAAGGCGGCGAGCAGCATTGACGACGCCATTGCGCCGGCATTGGCCCTGCGGCGACCGCAGCCGGGCATGCAGCAGCCGCTGCCACACCACATGACCGCTAGTGACGGTAGCATCCGGGTGTATGGCGACTTTTCGAGACAACCCGTGTCTTCGTCGCCGCCCGTGCAAGCGGCACCGCAGGCATCGGTGCCGTCGCCGCCGTCGGGGGCGGCCTCGTCGCCGCCGTCGCGGCGGGCGGACAAGACTGGTGCGGCCGGTGGGCAGGCCAGCAGCAGCGCGGGCATTGCCACTGGCCAGGTGGAGGACGCGTCGTCGCTGACCACCCCGACGGTGTTGGAGCGCTTCAACCGGGCCTACCCCGAATTGCTCCACGCTGTTGCCGACGCCGGGGCAGTCGGCGCCACATCCATGTCGGCGCTCCCCGCGGACCACGACGTTGTCCGCTTGACGTCGGCAATTCCTATGTGGGTTCGCCGCTGCGTCACGGCCGACGAGGCGGGTATGGCGGTTGCCCAAAAGGTCTTTCAACGGTTGTACGAGCGGGACTCGCATCTCCACCGGGATGTGCATGTGAGCATTCTGGAGGGTCTACGGGAGACGTGCCGCCGCCTTCCGCGGGAACTCGTTTCGTGGTTGGCCTACTCGGATGGCGTGCGAGCACGGGACCGGGATGCGACGGTGGCGCTGCTGCGGCCGCACAACCTTCTCAACTTGACCGCGTTTGATGAGCTGCTGACCAAGAACACGGATTCGGGGCGCCACGCAGCGGCGACCGACTTTGCGGCGTTTATCGTGCAGCGGTGCATCATTGACGAGCCGCTGGTGACGCCCGCGGAACTGTCGATGACTCTCGACGTGTTGGCCAAACTCGGCCGTCGCTCCCCGCCGCCTTCCATCCCGGCGGCCTCGACGGCTGGCGGTCTGCTCCCGCTCGTCACCAAAGCCCGGGCGGTGACGACTCCGCCGCAGCGGGAACGGTCATCGACGACAGCGGTGGCGGCGGGGTCCCTCGCCGGCGGTGGTGTGTCTGCCACCGACGGTGCGGCGGGCTCCCGGTCCTTTGCGTCGCTCGTCGACACTTCGCCTGCGGCGGCAGCGGCGGCGGGAATCGACGACACGCCGCGCACGCGGCAGGACGTGGCGTTGTTACTCGACGATTGGGCACGAGTGTACGCGGCGGGCAGCGGCGCGCGGGCCCTCCCCGAGCACGTGGTGTCAGCGCACGTGTCGCAAGCGGCTGCGGCTCTGGACTCGGATGTGGCCAAGGAGCGCTTCTTCCGCCTCGGCGCCGACCTGGTGTGCGCGACCGCCACGGCCGGGCTATCGGCGCGCCATGGTGGCGCCGTGACTTCGCTTGCGCAGGCACCGTACGCGTCCATCGACGCTTTCTCCAAGCTGGTCGTGTTGTTGACGCGCGTCTTTGCCTCAGGCGGTGGCACGGCAGCGGGTGCTCGGGGCGTGTCGGCCCTTCACATCCTCCTTTCAGCGGTCGTGCGTGTGATCGTTCGTACACATCGCCTGGCGGTCGAGGACTCCAGCCTGGACCTGCGCCCGCACTTCCGCCTCTTCTCCAACATCCTCAACGAGCTGACGCCAGAGGATGGTTACGACAACTACGGAGCGGATGGGAAGGAGCGCGACAGCGGTGCGAGTCTGGCGACCGGGCCGGGCGTGGAGGTCGTGTCGACTGCCAGTTTCCAAGTGCTCGCCACCGTGGCGGGCGCCCTCGAGGCATCCAACCCGCTGCGCGCGCCGGCGTTTGCCTATGGGTGGTTGGAGCTGCTCTCCCACCGCGGCCTGCTGCCGCGGCTGCTCAACGCCAAGCTCCAAAAGGGATGGCCAATCTTTGAACGCCTCCTCGTGCAGCTGCTGACGTTTCTCGCGCCGCACCTGCAAGCGGCGGTCGGCACGGAGCTGCCATCCCCCATCCGGGTGCTGTACCGCGGCACCCTCCGAGTTCTGCTCATGCTGCTGCACGACTTCCCCGAGTTCCTCTGCGCCTACCACTTTGCGCTTTGTGACGTCATGACGCCGCGGTGCATCCAGCTGCGGAACTTGGTGCTGTCGGCCTTCCCACGCAACATGCGGCTGCCCGACCCCTTCCTGTCGGACCTTAAATTTGACCAGCTGCCAGAGATGGCGGCCATGCCGCTCGTGTTGTCCAACGTGACCGCTGCGCTGTCGGCGGTGCCGGTAGCGGGCGACTTTTCCCTGCACAACGCCCTCGACGAGGTGCTTGGCGGCCGCGCGCCAGTTGCGCGCCTCGACCTCCCCCATCGGCTTCTTAGCGCGGTGGCGACTGGTGTAGCCAATGGTACCGGCGGCGCCAACGGGGCAACGACGGCGGCCGGAGAGTCGCGGTGGAACATCAGCGCCATCCACTCGGTGGTGCTCTACACTGGTCGCCACTTCCTGTCGGAGCGCCGCGCCAACCGCGGGACGGGCTCTATTAGCTCTGGCCCGCACGCGGACGTCCTCCGCACGCTCGTCTTGGAGCTCGACGCGGAGGGCCGCTACCACGCGCTCAACGGGATTGCCAACCAGCTGCGGTACCCCAACAGCCACACCCACTACTTTAGCTGCGTGCTGCTGCTCCTCTTTTCTGAGGTGCGCGAGGAGGTTGTCAAGGAGCAGATTACGCGGGTGCTCGTCGAGCGACTGATTGCCAACCGCCCGCACCCGTGGGGTCTGCTGATCACGTTTGTGGAGCTGATCAAGAACCCGACCTACTCCTTCTGGCGGCACAGCTTTGTGACGTGCGCGCCTGAGATTCAGCGCCTCTTCCGCAGCGTCGCCAACTCGTGCTGCGGGTCCCCGCCGGCGGGGGTGGGTGGTAACACGGGCGGGGCGGGCATGGCCTCGACGGGCTTGCGGCTGAGCAGCTGATTTTTTTTTTCTGCCGTGATTGCATGTGGGGATGTGCATTGTACTCTTTTTTTTCTACCTCTGTTTCTCCGTTTTTCGCTACGCGAACGCGTTCCGACTCCCTCCCCCGGCCTCCCCGCGCCTCTTTTGTTTGTGCTTTTTTGGGGTTTGCTGGGATGTTGCCCTGTAGTTCACGCGGCGCTGGGAGCTCTCGGCAAGGGAGCAGCAGGTCGAGCAAACGCACGTGCTCTTGTTTTTTTTTTCTTTTTCTTCTATGTCGTCAGCCGCAAGCGTGTACAACGATTCAACAAGGTCTGCAACGCACATTGAAGCACACGCACCCGCCATCCCCACGCACCGCAGCGCCGGTTGCTCCCAAAAGGCCAAAAAGATTCAACGAAACCACCACGGGCGACTCGGCCAGCCCCGCCCGCCAAAAAAAACAAACACGCACCACCAGTCAGTCGCAATCGCGCACCGCCGAGCACCTGGCGGGAGCGCGGGACCGGCCGATCAAGCCAGCCCCGCCTGCCGACTCCGCCGCCCCCCACCGCCCCCCACCCCCACCGTCGTCTGCGGCCCTCACTCACGAGGCCACCTTGTGGATGACCGCCAGGTGGTGGACGAGCGACCCGCGGCGCCCAAACGACTTTTCGCACCCCGGCTGCGGGCACCGGTGCGGGCGCACGCCGTCGTGCACAATCTTGGCGTGGCGCACCAGGTCCGACCGCTGCCCAAACGCGTGCCCACACTCCCCACACGCCCACGGGCGCTCGCCGCCGTGGACGGTGCGGGTGTGCTTGTCCCGCTTGTTGCGCTCCCCAAACGCCGCCCCGCACTGGCCGCACGGGAAGGGGCGCGCCTTGTCGTGGACGGACGAAATGTGTTTACCGAGATTGCACTTGGCCGCAAACGTCGCGCCGCAAACGGTGCAGCGGTGGGCGCGGAGCTTGAGGTGGACCGCCTCAATGTGCTTTTTGCGGTTGGAGCGCTCCGTAAAGAGCTGCCGGCACTTGTCGCACTCAAAGCGCTTGGGCTTGGAGGGGGGGGGGGGCGGCGCCCCCGCCCCGCCGCCGCCGCCGCTGCCGCCGCCGCCGCCGAGGCGGACCACACCGCCGCCGCCCCCCGGCGCCAAGCGGGTGCTCGACGTGTGGCGGGCGGTGGGCGGCGGCGGCGGCGGCGGCGGCGGCGGCGCCTGCGTCGACGCGCCGGCCGTCCCCCACGTCGACGCCGGGCGGAGCTTGCCCCAGTCGAGGCGCATCTGCGCCGCGCCCGCGTCGGTGAGCAGCCCGCCCGCGCGGGTCGCCGCCTCCACCGCCCGCTCGGCCGCCACCTCCTCGGCGGTCGCTTCGCCCTCGGAAGCCACGCGGCGGCTGACCGCCACCATTGCGGTGGGCGACCACGCCTCCGAGTAGGACTCCCCGCCGGGCGACGCGACCGTGGCGGCGCCCGCGGCCGCCGACGACCCGCCGGCCGCGGGCGGCGACAAAGGAGGGTCTGCCAGCTCCCGTTTAGAGAGATGGGCGCCCGCGGGCTCGCTGATCGGGTAGGCGCTCGTCGCGTGGGTCACCTCAGACGGCTCGCCGCCGAGCTCCAGGGACTCGAAAAAGGGGCGCGGGTCAAAGCTGGCGACGAGCGGCGAAAAGGCCTGCAGCGGGCGGGCGGTCAGGGGCGCGGGGGCGCCACCGCGGCCGCCCGCGAGGGGGGGCTCCCGCTCCCACCCGGGGCGGGAGAAGACGCCGAGCGGCGGCAGCGGGCGCGCCGCGAGCGCACCGTCGAGGGGCGGCTCCGGCTTGGCCGCCGCAACGAGCGGCGGCAAGTAGGCGCCGGGCGGCGGCGGCGGCGTCGCGTCCCACGGCAGCACCAACTCGTTGGGGTAAACGTAGGACAGGGCCGTGGCGCCCCCGTCTGCGGCGGCGGCGGCGGCGGAGGCGGCGGGGCCACCTTCGTCGGGGTCGCTGCCCGACCAGTAGTCTTCAAGCAGCGCCGCGTCGGCGGTGCCGGGGACGGCGCCGGCGACGGCGCCGATCCACGAAACGCCCGCCGTGGGGCGGGGCGGCGGACCCGACAGCACCGTCGCGCCACGCGGCGGGTGGGCCTTGAAGACGCGGCCGTCGGTAGGCGGGAGCGGTCGGGGACCACGGCCGCCGCGGTTCATGGCGGCGGGGGGGGGCGGTTGGCTCTTTACGGAGCGCTCCAACCGCAAAAAGCACATTGAGGCGGTCCACCT
>Ga0115030_1001096_pt1 | contig 12060 bp, 15 predicted proteins | sample SidtaG_4_FD_87174 | JGI IMG/M metagenome (GOLD analysis project Ga0115030, IMG submission 87174) | Marine algal microbial communities from Sidmouth, United Kingdom - Sidmouth_Male1 metaG | ecosystem: Host-associated > Algae > Red algae > Unclassified | place: Sidmouth, United Kingdom | collected... | reverse complement strand
GTGGTCTCGCCCCGGGGGCCCACCCCCCCCCCCCCCCCCCCCCCCCCCCCGCCTTTGTGGGGCCCCCCGGTTGTCCCCCCCCCCCCCCCCCGGTCGGTTGTCCGTCGGCCTCGTCGTGGGGTAGGCCTGCCGGACGCGCGTTCTGCTCTTGTCGCGCTCGTCCTGTCCACCACGATGGCGGCCGATCTCGGCGGGAACCAGCGGTACAAGACCATTGTCGGGGAGATCCCGGATGTGTCCGACGTGGCGGGATGGGCTGCGGCATGGTCGCGGGAGGAGGAGCGTGAGTGGACCCAACGCACGCGGGCCCACACCCTCTTCCGGGACCTTGACAGAGGGACCCCCGGGAACGCCGTCCTCAAGCAGATGCGCCTCTTGCCGGACGCGTTGGTCCCCACGGATGACGATCGGTCGACAGTCATCACGGTGGTCCGTCGCCCGTCCGAGGTTGGGTACGCGCGGACCTACTGCCCACGTCGGACGCAGATGGTCGGCTCGTACTACATTGCGCCGGCTTGGGAGTTTGTCGTGATGTCCCCACCCTTCCTTGCGCTCCCGTTGGACTACCTGCCCCACAGGTCCATCACGGCGAGCCAAAACCACCGGACCGCGTCGTGTCCCTTCCTTGCCGGGTGGCACCAGGCGGAGATCACCAGCTGCCGGAAACCCCGGCGCGCCTAGTACCACGCGCGGGTCTCGCCGTGGTGTTCGTCGGCGGAGGTCCCGTATGGGGCAACGGTTGAGCTCTCGCCGGTCCAGGCGTACATGTCGGGGGCCTTGTTGGAGCGCGACGACTTTGCCGTCAAGGTCCTCCGTAGCGAGTGGGCGGTCTTGGCGGGTGCCTACCTCGTCGACAGCTTCCGGACGCGGGGCATCATTTGGTTGTACCCGAAGTCCTTTCGCTCCTGGATCCTCCGTGTTGGCTTGCGGGCCATTTGTCACGGTCCGACGGCGCCGGACGACCAGGCTGCCGAGGTGTTGGGTGCCTTGTGGGACTTGTTGGACCAGGAGCCCGTGGGAACAACCTTGACCGTCTTCGCCGCGTGGCCTCCGAGCGTCAGGACCGCTCCTCCTGGCTGTCCGTCGTCATGACGTCCGACAGGTCCGGGATCGGGGCCAAGGTGGATGAGGACCTTCTTCCGCTTCACTTTCCCTATTCGGCGGACTTCCTCTAGGGTCGGTCCCCCGCCACCGAGGAGACCGAATGGGGCCAGGCGGTTCTGTCTTCACGTCCGACGGACATGGGGCCAAGTGGGGCTGACCAAGCGGGGTCGAGCATCCCGTCCGTCCCGCACGTGATGGTCAACGAGGGTCCCCCTCCGTCCGCCACGGGACCGCGCATCATCACGGTGAGCCTGCCAACCCATCGGGACATACAGGACCACACGTTGGACTCGTCGTGGCATGCACCCCGGTCGGCCTTTCGTGACATGTTGGTTCCCTTCTTGGGCTTGTACCAGCGGGCGGTCGACCGGCTGCATATGGGTCCCTTATTGGCCGCGCTTTTGCACACGTTGGTCCGCCAGGGGGAGGCGGTCCGGACGTGGACAGAGGGGCAAGCTGGGATGAGTACCGACAGGGCCGCCGATTGTCTTTACCGCTTTGGCCGGGATTCCCTTCGCGAGGTGGTCCTTCGGGAGGTCGACACGGCGGAGGCCGGGTACTCCCGCCGAGGACGAGCGAAAGAGTCGTCCGGTCCTGGGCAGGTGCGCGCGAGGGAGGACTCGGAGGAGGGGGACCAGGCAGGGCCAGCACAGCGCTACCGGTCCGGGCCATCGTCTTGGTGGTAGACCGTCCGTAGTGGGGTCCGAACCGTCCGCCGTGGGGAGAGAGGGATCGCCTTGCGTTTGGGCCTTTGCGTGTAGACATAAAGACGTCTTGCTTGCGTGCAATGCCAATCCGCTCTCGTTGAGGATGTCTGTCCGAAAACCGAGCGTGGTCTCGAGACCCAAAAACGTGAGTCTAGAGAGGCCCGTTACATGTGACGGCCGACCGTTTCGCCCGGTCCGTCGGTCAAGAGACTCGCATGTGTCGAGCCGATGCGCGCCGTCCCGGATGGAATTGACCGTGTCTGACCGTCGCCAGCCGCCCAAGGGAGAAAAAAGGAGGGGCCGCAGGGAGAATCCCGGCGGATCAAATGGAGATGGCCGATCCTGGAAACGAAGGGGACGCTCTGGGACTCAGCCGCAGGGGCCTCGGACGGGTCACCAACTCAGGAAGGCCGCCAGTCCACTGGGGTCACGGAGACGCTTGCGCCGGCAGAAATGGCGGACATTGCGTGGATCGAACTTGCGCGCGCGCTCCCAGGTGTCCTCCTCGGGCCCAAAGCCCTGTCAACGGACGTTCAGCCATCGGACTCCGTCGTCGTCCACTTCATGGGTGAGGAAGCGGTCGTACACGAACACTGAACCGTCTGGCCCATGTCCGTCCGGGACGATTGCATCCGGGACTGTGCATCCGTCCACGTTCGGATCTTGTCCCGTCGGAGAGGGCGCCCGCGTGGCGTGGTCGCTACTCACCATGTCCGGCAGCCCGTCCACGAGGACCGTGTATGTGTGCTCGTCCGAGCGGACAATCTCAAACTGGCCTACCACCTTGTGGTCGAACTTGCGTCTTTCCGTGATTTGTGCGTCCACTAAGACCCAATCACCGATCTTGACGGCCTTGTTGACCGGCCGAACCCGCTTCTCGAAGTTCCCCTGGTACCTTCGTTGGGCCGTGGCGAGAGCGGCTCGGACCTGCAGGATAAGGTTCCGTAGGTGGTCTCGTTGTTGTTCCCTCTCCTTGCGGGCCGTCCTTGGGACGGTCTGCGCGTACAAATCCTCGGGGAGGCGCTCGAGGGCCAGCTTTCGTACCGGTTCTGGTACAACGAAATCAAGTGGGGCTACCCCGGTGCTCTTTTGTGGCCGTGAATTGTAAGCCAACGTTAGGACAGAGACCAGCTCGTCCCACGTGTCTTGATGGTCCCCGACGGACGCCTTGAGTTGGGCCACGATGGTTCTGTTGTACCGTGTGCCTTGTCCTTGCGTCTGATGATGGTAGGTCGTGGAGTACAGGTTGGTAATTCCCATGAGCCGGAAGACCCCCTAGAAGAGCGTAGAGGTCAATTGGGGCCCATTGTCCGTCAGGAGGGTGTCCGGGGGACCGTAGGACGCCACCCACGTGTCGCAGAACGCCGAGGCCACAGTTTCCGCGTCTTCTCGCGGGAGGGCCACCACGCGGGTCAACTTGGAGAAGCGGTCCACCATCACTAGGAGTTACCGGTTGCCCATGGCGGTCTTGGGAAGTGGTCCCAAGAGGTCGAGGCACACAGGTGACAGAGGTTCCGTCGGGGGAAAGATCCTTAGCGGGTTGGTCCGTCGGAGTCCGCCCACGCGCCCCTTGGCCCAGGTCCCACAGTTCGCCACTTAGTCGTACACGTCGACCACCATGGACTCCCAGTATAAGAAGCGCCGCATGGACACATACATCATGCTGGCGCCAGGGTGTCCCGCATTGGCCGGAACGTGCTCCAGGGTGAGAATCTCCATCCGTAGGGACTTGGGGACATACACCTGCGTGGCCCGGTCCAATGGTGTGCGCCAGATTAGCAAGCCCTGCGCGTTCTCGGAGTAGCGGGAATGGGCATTTCGGTCGATCTCCTGTCGGAGCTCATGACACCGATTTTCCTGCGCTTGGGCCTTGACCAGACGGTCCACCGTGACGGGGGGATTGTCACGTCTGTCCTTGTGGGACGGCATGGTCCAGGCCCGCGAGAAGTTCGCGAGGGTGAGGCGGGGGATCTCCTTCGCGATTGGTCTTGTGTCCACCGCGGGTGCTGCGATCCGGGACTTCGTGTCCGCTGCGTGGTGAGCGGCCCCCGCGCGGGTCTCGAACAGACAGTCGAACTCTGAGAGACGTAACCGCCAGCGGGCAAAGCGACCATGGGCCCCGTCCATGTAGAGCATCCATCGGAGGGCTGAATGGTCCGTCCGGACGATGAACCGGGTCCCTTGGACATACCGACGAAACATTGACAAGGCCCAAACAACCGCGAGGAACTCTTTCTCCGTCGTGCTGTAGTTCTTCTCGGCTCCCGTGATGGGACGGCTCCAGTACCCAACATGCTTGTAGGTCTTGTCCGGATGTTCTTGTGTCAGGCCCAGGGGCTTACATGAATAAATGGCACTCTGATATATTGGATAGATATACTCGGATATACTCAGATTCCACAAGAAAAAGCCCGATAATGCATACTCTTATCTGAATGCCGCCGCCATTTTAATGGCTCTGAAGCGGATAAACGAAAGTACAACGACTTACCAGTCGTCAAACGAAGGAATCCCACTACCTCAGGACACTTGACTCGCCAGGCGGCTCGGAACGTGCTAAGCAGGCACGAGACGCGCTGTAATATGTTAGACGCATACTGGATAGCAGTCAGCCAACTCAGGGCACATCTTGGACGGCGAAGGTGATTGGAAAACTCGCAGATTGTTCGTCTCTTGTCGCGCGCGGCAGCTGACGGGCGGCCTGAACGACTCAGAACACTTCTAAGCCTTAAAGGTTAACCAAAGTAGCGAGATGGGCAACGATGCTGGCACATCTTGCCTCGCATTCACTGTCGCGAGCGGGACATGGTCTCGCGGATGTCCCGTTCACCGGTTCCACCACAACCCGCTCTTCGTTATTTCTTGGCAATCAGCATCGCAAGCACTTCCTCTCTGACGTAGTTGTTGCAGAATCTGATATTTTCTGAGTAGAATACCTATTCTCATTCGTATCCTACATGTCTTGGTTTCGGATATATATCCTATCCGTACTCAAGAAATGCGTCAAAACTCCTATCTGACTCAGAAAGTGCCAATGTTGAGTATATCGGAGTGGACCGAAAATCGGCAGATTCATAAGCCCCTGGTCAGGACGCAGCCCATTTGGTAATCGCCGGCGTCCGTGTCCAACACGTAGGCCCCGGTAGACCGCGGGAGTGCCAGAATCGGAGTGCTGGTGAGCCGCCTCTTGAGCTCCTCGAAGGCGTCCCGCTGTTCTTGCGAGAACCGGGGAAGTGGGTCCGACACCTTAGGACTTGTTTGGGCCGTCAGTGGTCTGAAGTGAAGGTGTGCGTAGTCCTTCACAAACCGGCGGTACGCGTTGCACATGCTGAGGAAACTCCGTATGTCCTTCTTGGAACTGGGCGGTTCAGCACGACGAAGGCCCACCATGTTCTTCTCGTTCACCCGAATGTGTCCGCGGCCCATGATGTGTCCCAAGTAATCGACCTCCTGCTGGACAAGCAAGCACTTGGCCGCCTTGAGGGAAACTCCGGCGCGGGACAACTGACCAAAGACCTCGTACAAGTGGGTGATGTGCTCCTCGACCGTCCTGGAGAAGACGATCCCGTCGTCCAAATAGACCAGGCTGGTCTTCCACTTGACGCCCGACAGGAGCATATCAATGGCCCGCTGGAGGGTGGCCGGCGCGTCGGTCAAACCAAAAGGGAGCTGGATGAACTTGTAGGTTCCCTCGTGGCACGTTTAGGTCGTCTTGTACTGGTCCTCGACGGCCACCGGGATCTTCTAGTAACCGGAGTTGCAAACCAGCATGGAGAAGACGGACGCCTTGCCCAAGAAGTCGATGAAGTCGTCCATGCGGGGCAGCGGGTACGTGTCCTTCACAGTCACGTCGTTCAAGTGGCGGTAGGCCATGCAAAACCTTAGGGAACCGTCCGGCTTGGGCACCATCACGACCGGGAAGGACCACTCGGACTGTGACGGCTCGATGACCCCCATCTGGAGTTGCTTCGCCACTTGGTCTGCCAGGAGGCGATCGTGGTGGCAACTCTTCCGGTAAGGTTGGGAACGAACAGGACGAGTCCCAGGGTGCAGGGCGCTCCGGTGGGGTGTCACGTCGATTTGGCCCAACCTACCACTCCATAGGCCCTTATAACGATCAGTCAGTTGATGTACCGCGGGATGTAAATCCTGCGGGATCAGCTCATACGCCACCCTGGGAGATGTTGATGGTTCCGGCGACTCTTGATCCGGCGGGAACCGATCTTTCCGCGACCCGTAGGTTTTCGGGGCCTACGCTTCCACTGGGACCGACGTCGCTTCCTTGGGCGGGTGATCTTCCGTCGGCCAAGCCGCACAGAGAGGTTCCGCCCCCACATCAGCGGTTTGGTCATCCTCCGTGATCTCGTTCGTCGGGCCCGCGTAGGGCTCCGCCAGGCCGATCGCGTAGTTCTTCGGAAAGTTGACCGGTCTGTCCGAAATGTTGGTTAGGTGGAGGATGAGTTCCCGGCGGGGCTTGAGGATGGCCAGGGCATTGTGTAGGCGGAGTCCCTTCTGGGCCAGCACCTCAGGTGGTTCCACGAGACGACACATCCCCGCGGTCCCACACACCACTGAGACAGCTTGGACGGTGCGAGAGGCCACGGTCACGCCCTGTCGCTGGAAGATGGCCCCTTTGTCCCGTCGGGTTGGGCTGCCCTTGACCGGGTCGGGATCCTTCTTTTTGCCGTCGCACGCGTTCTCCGCTTTCGTCAGGCCACCGTGGTTCCATGCGACGGTCTCACAGCCCGGGTAGAAGGCCTTCACGTGTTTCTTCTGGAAGTCCATGCCCAAGATGACAGGGACCGAGACAGCCTTGACCACTAAGAACTGGAAGGACATCGAGGAACCTTCCACAACGACGGACAATTCCACTTGGGCCTTGACCTTCAGGAGTTGTCCGGACGCATCACACACGTGGGTCGACCTAGGGGCCCTCCGAGCCTGCTGTTGCCAGCCAGTGGGGAGGACGTCCTCCCGTACGACACTTGGTCCCGCCACGGTGTCCAACATGTATGGGACCTGGGGCAAATGATGGTCCGACGACAAACGCAGGGCCTCCGAGACCAGTACGTTCCGTTTACGCAAAAGGAGAAAGGTCCCCTTCAACGCACAGGGACCAGAGAGACCACGCCGTCGAGGAGCTTGTCCCGCCGGTCTTGTAAGCAACTTGGGCACGCAGTTCGAAGCAGGGTCCGCGCATGGTCTAGCCTACAAAGGGGGGTCGCACAGCTGTCCGCCTTCTACTAAGCGTTCCCCTAGCCGGGCTTGTCCTGCTCGTTCCCGGACTGGTTCCCAGGGTCTCCATCTTGCTTGTCCTCTGCGTGAGACTTCTTGATGCCGTCACAGAGGGCCTGGACCATGGCGATCCGGATCTGTCGGATGTAGATCCGCGTGACCCTCCCCTTCTCGTCCTGCCCGGACCCACGACTGCGCGTTGCTTGAAGGAAGGACTCTCGGGCCTTGTTCACGAGCACCCTCTGCTGGTCCGTCAGGATCGGACACGTGTAGGACATGTGTCCGGGTGTCCAGCACAAGAAACAAGTGCCACAGGGGGCTCTATCTCACCGAGGGCCATCACAGGAACATCCGTCCGTGTAGAACGCGCCCGCGGGGTCACCGAGAGACGATGGGGACCACGAGAGGAATATGGTGTCGACGGTCCCTGTCCATCACGGGCCAGAGTCAAGACCTCCTCTGACGCCTTATGCTTTCCCGACATGTAGGTCACCAACTGCTGGAACGAAAAGGCCGGCGTGTTGTAGACAATCGCGTCCGTCCGGATGTAGGCCGGTAGTCCTTGAATGAGTTGCTGCTTCATGGTCCCTTCGGAATGGATGTTCCCACACCGGTCTGACAGGCCCCGCAAGCGGGTCTAAAAAGACTCGATGGTCTCGTCTGGCTCGGTGATCGTCCGACTAAAGGTGTCCTGCGCAAGAGCCAGCGTGTGTGGCTCTGCGTAGGCCTGCAGGAGCCTATTCACTGCCAACGGGTTGGACGTGATACTGAAGACGCCCAGCGTGGTCCCAGAGTCCGGTAGCTCGCGGGTGTAGCGTCGCACCTCGTCACCCGACAGGAAGTGGGGGACCGCGTAGAAAGCCCTCCCTTCGGACACGTCATTGTCACTACGGGCGTTTCACCAACTTGCGCAGCCAGGAGAAGACCTTGAGGGGGTCCTTTCCCGAAAACGGCGGGAACCCGCCGAGTGAGTGCTTCATGTTCTTGGTCGTTCGGCACATCTTTCGCGCTTGGGCCGCCCCATAGCCCGTCCGACGGTTCCGTAGGCGGTAGGTCTTGTAATCCAACACCTGCGAAAATCGATCGTCCGAACATTGTAGAACCGGAATAGGAGGGACCGCCGGATTGGTCCCGTGGGGCGTACTAGCCCCCCTGGCATCTTGTCCGTCGGTCGACTCGGAGGAAAATTCATCCGACGAAGAAGACGAGGAGGATGGACGGCGACGCCGGTAGTGGTGCCGCCTCTTGTGGGACTGGCTGGTCCCACCTTGTTCCGACGCTTGTCCGCCCGACTGCGCCCCTCGAGGGGACTCGCGCAGAGCCCGCGTCACGTCGGCCAGCATGTCTGATCGGAACGCGTCAAGCACAGACCGTATATCAGTCGGCATCAGGGACGATCCAACACGGCCAGGTGGGTGGTCAACACTAGGAGGAGGGGGTGGGGGCGACACACAAGGGGGAATCCCGGTCTGACCCACGTCTCAAGTAGTCCTACGGGGACCTGTCCCTCCCTCTCGTCCAGCAGGAGTAGCTAAAGACACGTCGAGGGGCGCACCCCGGCCCCGTCCACCAGCGAGAGGGTCCGGCGTGTTGGCCCCACGGCACTCGACTGGTCCCCTAAGAATACCAGACGGAAGAGAACTAAAACGGAAAAGAAAGAAGATGGGATCGGCCAAAGAAAAATGAGAGGCGTCCCGATCCGGAAGAAAAGGCTGTCCCTACCCTGCTGCTCCGCCATTAATGTAGCGGTTTTCTCTCTTCTGACGAAAAAGAAAATGAACGACCCCTGGGGCCCAAAGGAGGGAGGCCCAGAAGGAGCCGGAAAGGGGAAAGTGCAAGCCACGCCCGTCCCGAGGAGGGGGACAACGGTATTACGGCCGAGACCCGAGGGAGCAAGAGACCCAAGGCACGGTTGGTTTTTCTTCTGGAAACGAGGGGGAGGCCGAGACCTCTTCTTAAGATCCCCCACGGCGGCCCCCTAGCGGGTTTACAGAGGGCCAACAAACGGCAGCACCCCGGCCCCGAGAGGGCAAGCGAGGCGCCTTCGCTGGGTGGCCGCTATTCGGTCCCAACCCGCGGAATATGTGGATGCAAGCGACCCTCGGGAGCCCGCGGCTCGGCCTCCAATCGGAGCCGGCCAATGAAGGCCACCCGCAATTTGACAAGAAAACCCCTCCAAGCAATGCGAAATACAATCAAAGAATATCAAGTCCGACAACCGCCACCAGCAGCCGCCAAGACATTCAAGCGCACGGGGGCCAATCCGACGGGGACATCACAGCCACGATCCGTCCGCTGGGCACGGCCAACGTAGGGCCCACGAACGCCGTCGAGCCACGATCACGGCCGATCTGCCGGCCACATATACCACCGCCCGGGCCGGCCCGACACCGGAGGGTCCCAATCGCCACAGTTGTGGCTCCCCGCCCGACCGGGGGGCGACCCCTCAGTGGTGGGGGGACCTACCAGACAGGCGCCCCCCCGAAATATCTTGAGCCGGGCCCTCGGGCGGGCACACAGTCGACCCGCTGTGGCCCAGGGAGATTGGATCTCAGACGGGGCTGGGCTTTTCCCAAGTAGTTGTCATAGCGCCCCTGTATCGCTTGTATTTCTTCTGAATTGGTGGGATTTACTTGTTTTGGGTGAAACGGGGGCGGCTACTTTGGCTGTTGCTGGTTGGGTTTCGGAGAGGGTTGTTTGGGCGGGAAGGCGGCCCTCTTCGCCGCCGTGTGATAGAATCAACTGTGTTTTGGACGACGATTCCCCCCTGGGCATTGCCGTGATCCTCTACCCCGTTGGGAAAGGCTGGGATGTGGGTTGTTATTGCAGGCTTCCAAAACTTGCCAGTTCTCAACAGGAACAGAAGCGATCTGAACAATTGTGGCGATGCCGAAATCAGCCAGTATCCATGAACACTGTCAATTGAGCACCGTTCTTTTGTACATTTGACCTCTTTGTGGCTCATTTTGCGACGTGAAGACCTTTCATTTTGACATTGAACCGACAGCTGTCTTGTTCGGCGCTCTTATCACGATCCCATCCTCCATATGTACGCCTTCCATGGTTGCATTTACCGCTTTTGAGGTCCCACTTGCGGTCCTCGAACACGCTTCTGCGGACCGCCGCGGCACACTCAGACGTTCTGACCCAAGAACCTGGGAGGCCGGAGAAAATTGGTCGTCCGTCGCACGGAACCGTCCTCAGAAGGTCACGCAAGGCCAGAAAGTGCAGGTGGCAGCAGGCCGTCCCACAGATTCTCACCGACTAGGCCATCGGCGCCTCGCATGGCGTGGCCATGTCGCGCGCGCGTGACGGAGGTGGCATGTGAATGATTCGTCTCTGGCTTGGTGAACTCGCGCCCACCTCATCGGTCGGCCCCGGAGCCCATACCCCCTACCGCACCCCATCTCCCTTCTACAAGTCTTCTGGTCTCCCCCCCCCCCACCCACTGCTCCTCGTGCGCACTCACCCTGCGAGTCATGAAGTCGGTGAAGACGCGACAGCACCTCGTTCGCATGATGGTCGTGGACGGCATGAGCGTGGCATGCGCTTCCCGCCACCTTCCCGTCTCTAAGCGGTCGGTGCGGCGCTTCCTGGCCTACTTTTGGCAGACTGGGGGCGACTTTCACTATGACCCAGAGCGGTGGAACCGGCCTGCTGACAATGTCGTCGACGACCCGACCCTCCGTGACGCCGTCCTCAATGCCGTCGAGGATGAGCCAGAGCTCTTCCTCGATGAGATGACTGCTGTCTTCAACGCGCTGACGGCAGGCGTAGACGGGGCTGTCGAGGTATCCCCGGCTTCGGTCAGCCGAATGTTATCCCGAAACGGCTACACGAGGAAGATTTTTGAGGATGCCTTTTTCACTCGCAACGAGGCCGAGCGGGTTGCCTGGGTTGCCTCCCAATGGCAAATCCCGCTCACTGGCCGCTTCTTCATTGATGAAGCTCACCGGGTGGGGCGGGCGGCCGAGCGTCGGTGGTCGTGGTCAGTGCGCGGTTCGCGGTCCGAGTGCTACGTCGCGTCGTCTGCGGGGGCGAGGACCAGCTTTTTTGTCGCGATAGCCCATGAATGTGTGCTGGACTGGATGATTACGTGGCCTCCCCCGGGGCAAACGGCGGATGACTTTCTTTCGTTTGTTACTTCGTTTGTGTAACCGCGTATGCGAGCGTGTGTGTCGGGAGAGTGGAGTGTCCAGCCCGAGCGCTGTGTACTGGTGCTTGACAATGCCCGCATTCATGAGAGCGTGGCGTTGACGAGACTGGGAGCCCCTGGGGTGTTCGTTCTGCTCATGCCTCGCTACTCGCCCGACTTCAACCCCATTGAAGATTTGTTCTATGTGGGCAGCAGCTGGCTACGTCGCTGGTCATCGCCAGACCAGTTCAACGCGTGGACCATGAACACCATTGAAGCCATGCTTCTTCATATCACTGGCGCCATTTGTCGCGAGTTTGTGAAGGCGGCCGCTCGGCGCTACAACATCTACATACCCTAGCACAATAGAGCCTGAGAGCACTGCAACAAAAAGGCAACACTTCAACAACGGCCACGAGAAAAATGAGCACAATGACTGGCCCCACACCTCTTCCTTCCTGCAATAGAGCCCAAAACACATCCAAAAACCCCCCAGTAATCACTGGGGACCTCGCACATATCCTGTAGAGCGGAAGCTCCAAGCGTCTGTCACTTGGTCGGATGCGTTTCGCGGGGGGTCTAAAGGGAAATCAGCTTGGCTCTGGCTGTGAGCTGCCGCTGGCAGTCTTTGTGTGCTCATATTGGAGCTGCCAGATCCCTCTAGATGTTTCTGAAGACAGAATAGCACGGAGAGCTCCCAAAGAAAAGATCGTCCAGAGGCCCGTTCCGTCCCGTTTCTGACGAATATGGACGTGGGGCGCATGGAAGACGTGCTCAAAAACGCGTTCTGAGAACATAAATGGGCTCCTCACACGTTCTTTGTCCGTGCTGGTATGGGGGGACCTCCCAAATATGTGTCACCGCGACCGCCCAAAGCGT
>Ga0115030_1001095_pt1 | contig 12066 bp, 18 predicted proteins | sample SidtaG_4_FD_87174 | JGI IMG/M metagenome (GOLD analysis project Ga0115030, IMG submission 87174) | Marine algal microbial communities from Sidmouth, United Kingdom - Sidmouth_Male1 metaG | ecosystem: Host-associated > Algae > Red algae > Unclassified | place: Sidmouth, United Kingdom | collected... | reverse complement strand
TCTGTAAAGATGGGACCCGACATGCACTGCTGTCGATCCTCTTGGCCAATCAGGAACGTCCCTGCATCGCTGTTGCACTTCCGTTCTCTGCCGATGAGGACAAAATTGGGGGATCAGCAATAACGCGACACGAGTAACATATGGGTGGTACTTTTGATCTCGGCTGAATGCCAGGTTTTTTTGTGGAACGACTGATGGGCCGAAATATTCCTGTTCCAAAGCGGTTGCACCAGCCCCGCACACGAATGTAGAGTTAGAGGACTGCGGCCTCCATCCCTCGGTGTCCTACAAGGGCATTCTGGTTGTAAAAGAGAAGCGCACAGCTACCAAGATCTCTCACCATACAGCCGTTCTCCAAAAAATCCCTCAGTTGCGGAATACAACAGTCATCGGATCCAACAGTTGAAACTCATAGACTTTCATGATTTGTGAAAGACAGAAAGACAACGTGGCCGATGTTTCGAGGTCGCCGTCCGTGCAAGCCTCTGCGATCCATTTGGCATCTCAAAGTGGTCTCCAGAAGGATGCAAGTGATGCTGTCATGAGAGGGAGACGCAGTAGTCTCGGGCTTATCGTTTCTCATGGAGCCTTGCATGATTCGACGCCTTGTTGTCGCATTTAGCATGACAACAATGCACTTTCGGAGAAGCGCTATTGCATCTTAGAATGCGATGTAAGTGTCCTTGTTGACCGTTGTTACGGCCCGTGAAGTGACGAGCACCGACGGAATTCAGCAGCTTGACGCGCTTGGCGTTGGGAGCAGGCTGCGTGCGACGGTCTGGGAAAATGTGACCGATTTCACGTGTCTGTCGGTCGCACGCCACTGGTACGGCCCACACCATCTGGGGCCGTGGGTGGCTGACGACTGAGCTCGGCTATGCACGCTTCATCTGCCCATCATTCGTGTCCAGTCATTTGCGCACTAACCCGGGTCTTTCTCCACGTCTCAATTGTCGCATGATTCGCTGTCCTCTCGTCAATCTATTTCTGTGGACAGATCCGCTCGTCAGGTTGCCGATGCTGAGCCCCCTTCCCCCCCCCCCACCTATCCGCCTTTCTCCTCCGACCCTCTCCCTCCACGACCAGTCGCACGCCCGACATGTCATCCAGCAGCGACATCCAACCATTTTTGACGGCTGCTAGGGAAGCGGCCGGGCTAGTTGCGGGCACGCGCTCTTCATCGTCGGAAGAGGAGGACACCCGGAGCAGTTTCCCTGATATGGCTGCCGGGACCTGTCCCAAGACGGCGGACGAGGGTGGGCATGTGGCCAATCAACCTGACGATGATGTGGCGGAGGGTGGCGCCCCTCCGGCTAACGCTTGCTCTATTTGTGGCTACCGCCGGCGCCTTGCCGACGATGCCCATAACTTCGGCACATGTGAGGCGAACGTGCGTGAGTGTAAGGCAAGCTCAAACGTCCCGGCTCCGTTCCGGACGCAGGCGTGCACGTGCTCGGCTGCAAGGTTGAAGCTTTTCGCCCTTAGTAGACAGTAAGGTTTGGATGTTCTCCTTCTTTTGTCATCGTCAAGAGATTTGTTTGTCGGCCTCCTCGACCTAGCAATATTCTGACCACGAGCTTCGTCTCTTTTCGTACCTTTGTGTCTTCGTGGCTTCATAGTTGCCATTTGTGTCCGCAAAAAGGCCACCTCCCCCACACTCATTCGCTGTCAAAGGCGTTTGATCTTTCCTTTACCACCACAGGGAAGCTCTCGGTGCGCCGGAAGAAGGGCTTCCAGTGGAACGTGGCATCCATGGTGTGTGCGAAAACCAAGGACGCCCACCTGAAGCAAGTTGCGGCCGCTGCTTTTCGGTCGGGGACGTCCGCCGCCGATAAAGCGCAAGCCCAAGTGGCTCGGCGTCGGGATGCTCTGCGATCTGACGTTGCCGAGCAGCCAGATGTGGCTCGTGGAGCGATAATGGCTCGAGCTGCGACGGCGCTAACGGGTCCGAGCGCTCGTGCCGCAATGGTTCGTAACTCGCTAGGAGCTGCCTACCACTCATCGTTGGCTACTGTTTTGGCGGCGGGGATGCCGCGTGACGTGGCGCTGCTTTTCGCGGGAGCGAGCCAAGCAGGCGTCGATTCTGGGTCGCCGTCGAGCGGGGAGGCCCCGAACTCGACAGTCGTGCGCCGAACAGTTCGCAAGCGTTTGGCGGAGACCGCGGCGGAGAAGCGAATCGCGCAGGTTTCCAGGATCTATGGCCGGCTCGGCAACGTGGGCGGGGCTAGCACATCTAACCGAGTGTGAGTTCTTGCACAATTTCTGCTGAGCGTGCTTGCATTGTGCCGGGACGCCTGGTGTTCAGCTCAAGTGTGTGTCCTCATTTACTCGTGGTGTGACCTGACGTTCTAACCCTCCTTTCCGTTGCCAGCGCTCTGTGTACTCTCCCTTTCTTCTGTTCCTTGCATCTGGCTGAACATATACAGGCGGGCCCTCCACGCCGGAGAGGCGCCGCCCCGCCCCCCTCCGATGCCAGAGGCCGCCGGCGCAGTCGGTCCTGCTGCGCCAGGCAGCACCAAATCTGCAGCCACAGGGCCACGCGACAGCGTGTTTCGGCAGCTGGGCGCGGCTGCCTTGGCCGAGGACCTGGCATCATTTGCGATCGGGCCAGGGGACCATTCTGAGCGTGCTGCGTTCGTGGAGAAGGCCCGTCGGGGTATGTTTTCCGGATTTTCACGTGGTCATACTGTGTGCTGTTCGACTGTGAGTGCTGTGGATGTCGTAGGCTTGATTTTGTCTAAGTGGGGCGAGCTGGGTGAGCCTCATCCGGATGTGTCGTCCCTCCCACTGGGACTGCGTGACCTGGTTTTGTCGTGGGTCACGTTCCATCGCCGTTAGTGCCTTGCTTTCATGGCCATCTGATCGACGTTTAATATATTGTACCTTGCCATTTGTCCCATTACTCCCGCACGTCAGGCAGAGACGCAAAGAGACCTACCCACGGCCCACCAGGCCCACACAACTCCGGAACGTTTCGAACAGCCTCCAACAGGCTGTGCTCGAAGTGAGACGCAACGTTTGGGCCAGCCAACTTAAACAATGCAACTGTGTGTAGAAGCGCCTCGGGCACCCCGGGATACGAGGTGTGCGCCGTCTTGAGCTGGTGCGAGTACTTACTAAACACTTCCTCTATCGGTTGGAACTCTGGACTGTACGATGGAGGACACAGACGAAAGATTCCGTTTGTGCGGATGAGGGCATCCGCCTCCGCCGAGTGGATAGGTGCATTGTCGTACAGTAAAACACACCGGTCTGGTTGCAGCCTCCAAGGTAGACCGGGAAAAAACCGGTTCATTGTCGGCAACAGCCCGTTGAGGAAAAGCGGCCAATCGTGGGAATTCTGGGACGGAGGGGTGGGGCTGGTGATCGAGTGCAGCACCCCATCCGAGTCAGACGACGGCCATCATCGTTGAAGTCCTCAGCGTCGCCCTCCGGTCACGCGACTGGCACTCGTATCGCGCACCATGCAGCCACCGACCGCTTCATCGCCGTAAGTCCCCGCCGTCCTTGTGGGTCTCGTCGGCTGACACGAGGCACCGAAGGGGGACTGACAAAATTTTCTTGGCGAATGCCTCCCGCCTTGCTTGATGTGTGCAGCTTCAATGGAGCCACCGTCGGTTCTTTTGAGCCCTCGTTGACGAACACGTACTACTTCATTCGCCTCAACTGGTTCCCCACGCCATCTATTGCGCAATCGGAAAACGACATTAGGACATTCTTGCGGATCGACACCTGCCGCGATGCCTTCTGTCCAGCTCATGTCGGCAGCGCAGAATCTCCTGTTTACATGCAGCGGATGGAGGCCGACGCGGCACTGTCGCTGTTTGTTAAAATGCCCGCCGCAGCCGTCGCCGCAGCCCTGAACCATGACCCTGGGCTCGGTACGGACAGCCCCAGCTTCCGCATCACGGGGATCCGCCGAAGTGGGAGCGATACCATATTTTTCCGTGTCTGGGGTGTGGCGTGAGAGGCCCCAAGAAACGCAGCCGTGACACTGGTCCAGCGGCCCCCTCTGCGACGCGTCCTCCATCGTGGAGCGCGTATGGCCCTCAGAGACGTTTCGCGCCTTGTTTTTCGCACGGCGCTGGAGCTGCCACTCGGGCGACACGCTTCAGGGGAAGCTGGCGGCGGGACGGCGGACGACATGTCCGCTGCGCCAGAGGCAGTGGCGGTGGAGCGCAAAACTGGCCTTCGTGGCGAGGCGAAAACTGTGGGTGTACGCGCAGTGGCTGATCCTCCCCCCAGCCTACCTGTTATCCTGTTGAGGAACCTGCGACGATGCCGCCCACAAGGCAGTGAAGCTGTGCGTCTCTCGCCTCTGGCGGTACCTACGAGCTAACAAACCACGACGTCAGTTCTGCCTTGGAGAGCGCCAGTGCCTCCCTCCGGCCTCGGAGGCCCGTCTCCCGTCCGCTGGTGTCGGCCAACCCCGGCTCCTCTCGCACCCGCCCTTCGAGGTGGCGCGGCTTACCGAGGCCACGAGGTCGACACAGAGGAAGACAGGACGCAGAGCTGCGCGCGAGGCAGTCGGGTCCGCAGAATGCGCCGTGAGAATGTGGGTATTGCTTTATAGTTCTTCTCTGGTCGTTCAGCAGATGGCTGCCGTTGTCGCATAAAACGCCGTGTCACCTCGGCCCACAGAAACATATAGGGACACCTGCCCAGATGAGGGCACCCACCCGCACACCCTTGCTCTACTCTCGCCCTGTGATAAGGTCACCTAGAAAGACACCCGAAGGCGCAACGAGGGAGGAAGGAGGTGAGAACGCAGTTACTATTTTTGAGGGGAAGCCGGGCCACGGGCGCCCCGCTGTCCCCTTAAGCTAACCGAGCAGGCGGGCACAAATGACCCCGAGTCCCACGCAGTAGCCTCCGCACGGGCAGATCTGGGGATCCATACCAGTGGAATCCCCTACTGTCAAGCAGATAATTCAAGCAATATACACTCACATGCAAACGACTCACAATCATTGAAGATATCAGCCCACAAGGACAAAGCCACCTGTCCAATCCGTGTCACGCCATGTCAACGGCGACGATCGGTGCCCCGCTGGCGACCGTGCCGGCCAGTGCGCGGTCCGGCACCGCGTTATGCGAGATAGCTCCCTTCTCAGCCTGGATCGTCAAGGGCCAGACCAGGCAGTCACACGATCGGCGTTGCGGCACGTCCCTGGCGATGCGCGCGCGGGCGGGCGTCTTGGTGTTGGGCGTGGGGATTGTACCCACCCGGCCCCCCCCGCGTCCCTCGGGTGCCGCGCGTGCGCTTGCATCTCTGTGCGGACCGGTCCGTCCGTGCCGCACCCACAGATAGGAGCAGTGAGTGAAAGGCGTGTGCTGGCGAGTGCGAGTGCGCGCGTTGCCCCCCCCCACCTCGTCTTGTTCAAATGATGACCACCTTGTCACCCGCGAGTCACGAGCATCCCCACTCTTGACTTGTTGCACTGGTGACCACCATAGTCCCCGAGGGTCGCGAGCACCCTCACCGGCCCCAGCATCCCATGACCGCACCTTATCCCGCAATGGTGGTCCGGGTCCTGTGGCTGCGGCGGGCACGGGGCCAAGGCGTACCGAGCCAAGGCCAAGGCGCACCAGGTTCAAGGCCAAGCTGTGCTCGTCCCAGACCAAGGCAACCTCAGCTAGGAGCAGGACCACCTGGTCCAAGGTCACGATGTGGTCGCCTCTTCCGGAGGAGGAGGCTTCTGCTGGCTGCGGCAACAGCGGGGAGCGGGCCGGGGTTCCGGCAACTGGGAAAGCACGGCCGGTGGTGTGAGCCCGGGCGTGACCTTGCCGGCGTCACGGTCCTCCTGTCCCTGTGGCGCTGGGCTCCTGGCGGCGGTCTTGCCCGAAGCGTCGCTACCGGGTGGTGCTGTCCATGCCTGTGCCCCCGCCGGGCCCCTGCCGCTCCGCCACAACACCGGTCAAGTCCAGGCTCTTCACCCTGCTTCTCGACATGGCCTTGGCACTTTTGCGGGCGGCCCGGTGCCTTGCTGGGCGGGTGACAGGTCGCATCGGGCAGGTGGAGACTTTCTGTCGGGAGCAGGACGCCGCTGCTCAACCAAGGCGAAGCCTGGAGACGGTTTTACAGCCATCCTGGCCGCAATCCGAAGGCACCGGTGTGAGCGGGACCCCGAGGAAGAAATGTGCAAAAGTTCATCATGAAGACGACCAGCGGTGGTCGTTTTTCCTCGGTCCCTGTTTTTGTCCGTCAACGGCGGCTATCGTCCTTCGCGATGCGGCTTGTAGACGATGCCGACTCACTGGTAGCGCCCTCGGCGGGGTTCGAGCCCTGCTTTTCCGGGTCCACAACAGACGCCCTGACAACTTGTCCAGATCATCTTCCGTGATGTCGTCGGAGACGTCCTGTTGGTTTCTGACGCCACTTGTCTCACTGCTGCTCTTACCTCTCTCGCACCGGCACGATCTTGTCAGGGTCCTGGGGGAGCAGCCCCTTCCGTCGACAAAACCGGTACACCGCGGCAACCGGCAGGCGCCCTCAGTGTTGCCAGGTGTCGTCGTTCGGTCCATACCCAAACCAGCGGACCAGCAACCAGAGGACGCCCTCATCGTCCCAGGTGTGATCCACGAAACGCTCAAAAACAACCTCGCACCCACCCGGTTGGAGCGCTTCTGGGACTGCGACTTCCCGTTGCTTGGGTCGGTTCTCGGGGTTTACCGGTCCCGTCGGCACCACGTGGTCGCCGATAACCCGGTACGGCAGTCCGTCTTGGTCGATCAGGTAGGTTCTCCCGTCGGTCTCAAGCACCACGTACGGTCCGGTCACCATAGGGTCGAGCTTGTGCTTCCAGGTCTGGTTACGCAGGTACACTCCGTCACAACTGGTCACCGACACTCGGAAAGGGCGGACGTTCTTGTCATGGACCCTCTTGAACTGTGCTTGTGTCTTTGCAATCCAGTCCCGTAATTGAGGGAGCAAGGCCTCGAGCGACTCCAGAAACGCTTCCTTGGCCTCGCCTACCGACTGGCTCGGGTCCGGCGTCGTGCCACCCTCCATCCGTTCCAGGGAGAAGATTCTCAGGCGCCGCGGGGTGGCCAAGTCCATGGGGGCCACACCCGTCGTCCGGTGTAGCCTAGAGTTGTACGCAAGCGCCAACACGGAGACGAGCTCGTCCCATTTGTCCTGGTGGTCCTTTATATAGTGCAGGAGCACGTCCACGAGCGTCTTGCGAAAGCGCTCGACCTCGCCATCGGTCTGAGGGTGGAACGTGAACGTGAACAGGTTCCGGATGCCCATGAGGTTGCAAGCACCCCTTGAAGAACTGGGAGGCGAACTGGGGTCCGTTGTCCGTCAGGACTGTGTCCGGGGGCCCATACACGGAAATCCAATCCCGGAAGAACGATGACGAGACGTCTGTTGCGGTGATACCAGCCAGGGGGACGGCTCGTTCCAGCTTCGAGAACAGGTAGACGGTGATCAGGAGGAAGACGTTCCCACTCTTGGTCCTTGTAAGGGGACCGAGGAGGTCCATAGACAAGCTCGCGAAGGGATCCGACGCCGGAACAACTTGAGCATGGCCGTGCGTAGCCTTGATGCAATCCTATTCCTGGCGCAAGACGCACAACTGGCCACCCAGTCGCACACGTCCGCGTCCAGGGACTCCCAGTAGTAGTGGCGCTTGATGGAGGCGTACATCCCGTTGACCCCGAGATGACCTGCCCGCACCAAGTTGTGTTCCATCCGGAGGAGGTCCTGGCGCAGGATGAACGGGACGTACACTTGAAGAGGCCCGTCCAGGGGGGCAACACGCAAGAAGAGCCCCTTCTTGGTCTCCTAAAAGCGCGAGTGCTCGTTCTGGTCCATCTTCTCCAGTAGATATTAGCACCACTGGTCTTCCTCATGCGCGGCCAGCATGCGCGCGAGCGTGACCAGTTGTTCCTTGGGCACGCCCGCCCAGTTCACCCCTGGCGTCTCCGGCTCCTTGGGGGGCGGCACAACCGGGGGTTCAGGCGAACCCTCCGCCGTGGCCATGGTCGCCTCCGTGTCCAGCCCCTGTCGCGCCGCCAGCTCCTGTTGGACGGCCAGACGGCTCCTTGGGAGAGGGGTCGCGCCGTCCCGGTATTCGGCTCCGCAACCCTCACTCGGGTGCCCTTGGCAAACATCTTGGTCTGGCGACCCAGGTTGACCAGGAGGACATGGACGGGCTCGTGCCGGTGCACCTTCTTGTGATTCCCACGGGCCACGTGCAGCCCGTGCTTGGCCGGGAGCTTCGCCCTGCCCTTGATGAGACAACTGCCCGTCGACCTGGTCACCACTTGGACCATGGTCTGGGCAGCAGAGGGAAGGACCGTTGCGCCCGCCAACGTCAGCTCGTTCGGGCGGACCCAGGGCTTGGCCAGTGCCTTTTACTGTCGCCCCCTGGCGCCAAGATGGTAGCCCAGAAGTCAGAGACAGCGCCCGTTGACTACTCGATTTTGCAGTCCTGGGGCAGGATGGCCTTGGTGTGCTGGCGCTGGAATTCACACCCGATAATGAGCGGGACCGAGAGGCGTTTCACAACAATGAACGAGATATGCATAGGTTTTTCATGTAAATGCAGGGTGACGGGGAGTCGAACGAAAGCCTTGAGAGCCTGCTTCGAGTCATTCACGATCCGGGTGCGGGTAGGCGCACGCCAGGCATGTGCGCGCCAGCCCGGAGGGAGCAGGTCCTCGCTGATGACGCTGGGCGCGTCCCCTGTGTCCACCACCGCGGCCACAGGAACCAGGTCGTCACCCCCGAAACTCAAGGTGGTCGTGACCTTGAAATTATTCTTACGCAAAGCGAGCAGGGTACCGCGACAGGCCCGTGGTTTCCATGCGGATAACGTGGTTTGTAGCCGACGACCGCACCGGCCCAGGAATGCAGCTGGGTCCGACACAGGATCACCGGGGTCTGGTACAGACGGGAGGGCGCCTACGGGCGCACCTCTCCCACCTCGTTTCCCGATCACGAGGTACCCGTGGTCTTGGTCTCTTCCTCTGGATGGGAGCCCCAGTCCTCAGGACTCTCCTGGTACAGGTTCTCCTGGATGCTCTGCCGGATCGCGACCGGAACGTTGTGCACCGTCTTCGGGTCCCGCCATCCAAGGGAGGCGCCCTTGGCCTGCCGGACTGCCCAGCGGACGGCCCTGGCGAACTGGGTACCCTGAAGCGCGAGATTGTCCTCGAGATCCTTGGGCACCTCCAGACGGGCTGCCGCGATGCGGTTCTCCTTGTTACATATTCAGCACGCACGTACCTGGTTCGGGCGTTCCCCCCCCCTGGTGACACGGGGCAGTGAGGGCGTGACAAGCCCGCGCCTGCCCTCCAGATGACCACCGGCCTGGGACGAGGACTCGCTTACAGCCAGAACCGGCGTCTTGGGTCCTGCCCGACTAGACGGTCGTGGCAGGTACATCTCGGTGGGGGTCGGCTGGAGTCGCTGGAACGCCTTGACCTGTTCATGCTTGCCCCGGGTGAGCGGCGCGAGCTGCTCCAGGTTGTGTTTTGTGAACTCGAGGCCGTAATTCTGAGCGTCCACCTGCAAGTTTTGGGGGAGCCCCAGGATGAACGCCATACTGAGCCGGTCCTCCCCGTACATTGTTCACCAGGCCTCCCCCAGGTCCCGCAAACGGGCTTCGAAGGCATCAGGTACTTCATCGGTGCCCAGGGAGGCGCGGTTCACGTCTGACACGGCTTGGTTCAGGGTGATGGAGTCCGCGTAATTGACCAGGAGCCAGTGCACCGCCTCCGGGAAGGATGCAACAGTCCGGCTCGGGATGTGCCCGGCCGCGTCAGGGAGGATCTTGTTAAACGGAGTAGCGCCTGCCCCGGTCAGGAAGGAGCCGAACAGGTAGGGCGACGTGCCCTGCCAGACGTTACTGTCGTTGCAGGCCCGGACGAACCGGCACAAGAAGGAGAAAAGTTCGGCCGGTTTGGTCCCATCATGGCGAACACGGTTCATGGAAACCGGTACTTTCTTCCGGTCTTGGGCAATCCGTAGACGCATCCGGCTCGTGACGGTCTGGTACTGGTTATCCAGACGGTACGAGTGCCAGTCGGTGACCGTGTTGAGCAGGTCTTCCTCGACCTCGTGGACATGGATCCGGAAGTCCACCAGTGCCCGACGTACCGTCTCCCCGTCACTCCGAGACGAGAAGTAACTCGAGGAAGACCTGAGGCGACGACGCCGATGACTGCGCCGGCTCCGGCACGACCGACGGTCCCGGCGAGAGTCCCCAGAGGCACTTTCGTCCGGTCTCCCGTCGTCATGTCCGCCTCCACCTGTCACTACCCGGTTCCCTGACGGCCCCATACCAGCGCTTTGGGCAGCCAGCATGCCGGTTGATCGCCAGGGGTTGTCAGAAAACCGTTTTTGTGCTCAAATCAGATAAGATCGATTGGGCACGTCGGCAGGACGAATTTGAATCAGCTAAATTTTGTGGCCTCAGGATACGAATATGTATAAAACATTTGGACTCAATAGCCAGAATATACTCCTGTTTTGTGACGAGTTATTTTGGATTGAATATGGATATGTACTCCGATATATTCACCACATAGTAGTTTGAGCGACGTCCGTGGAGACGGAACACCCAACCCCTCTGGCGGTCGCCATGTCACCCCCGGCGCGACCGCCCGCTCTGACGGCTGTGCTGTCCGCCGCACATACGACTCGCGTTCGAGGCGGGTGGCATGGGGCTGTGGTGGGCGCACGATGGTGTCGGGGCGCTGCTAATGGTGGCGGCGAGCACGGGCGCACCCATGCCCGCCGTCGCAGCGCTGTGCTCCGTAAACGGGGTAGGACCACAAACCGAGTTTGTCCTGTGGAAAGGCGGCGTGGGGTGTTCCCACATCGTCCGGAAAGTGAGGCACGTGCTGTTTTTCTGTACTGGCGCCGGGACCCACTATTTTCAAATTGCCTCCAAAGGCATCCAGTACAGGGTCAAACGGCGTGTAATAGCCCATATTCGACCCCCCTTCACATTGCAAAATATCCAATGCAGTATAGAATCGATATTCGCATTTTAGAGCCCGGCGCACCCCTGCACTCTCGCAGTATAGATGAGAACTGCGTCCACGACGTGCAACGTAGACCTCAGTGACACCCAGATTGCAGATGTGTCTGAGCGATAAGCGTGTCGGCTCACCCGGTCGCCACGAAGTGCACCGAGAGCACTCACCTGGCCGCATACAGAGGATGTACGTGACGCTACCTGGATCGATTACGTTTCAGAACACATGGTGGTTTATACTCCGCTCCCTAAAGCTTGCTTGGGCCACCTCCACACCCCCCCCCATCAGCTCCCTGGGGCGCTTATTGGAGATTCACTCCCTCGCCCGGACGCACTCCACCAGCCGCCTGCCCGCATCCCGCCCACCGTCCGCCGACCTCCCGCCCAACGCCTCCTGCCCGACGTCCGCCGACCACCCGCCCAAAGCCTCCCGCCAAGCGACCGCCACCCGCTCGCCACAGGCAAACCCGCCGAACGCCCCGAGCCCAACGCCTCCCGCCTGACGTCCGCCGACCACCCGCTTAACGCCTCCCGCTCAACGACCGCCACCCGCCCGCCACAGCCAACCCGCCGAACGCCTCCCGCCCAGCGCCCGCCACGCGCCCTCCCACCGCCCGCCTGGCCAACGCCTCCCGCGCAGCTTCCGCCAACCGCCCGCCAAAGGCAAACCCGCCGAGCGCCCCCGGCACAACGTCCGCCACCAGCCCGCCAAAGGCATACCCGCCGAACGCCGCCCGCGCAACGCCTCCCGCCCAGCGTCCGCCGCCCGCCCGCCCACCGCCTCTCGTCCAACGCCCGCCACCGGCCCGCCCACCGCCCGCCCGGCCAACGCCTCCCGCCCAGCGTCCGCCACCCGCCCTTCACAGGCAATCCCACCGAATGCCACGCGCCGAACGTCCGCCAACCGCCCGCCAAAGGCAAACCCGGCGATCGCCCCCCGCCGAGCGCCTCCCGCCCAGCGTCCGCCGTCCGCCCGCCAAAGGCATACCCGCCGAACGCCGCCCGCCCAACGCCTCCCGCCCAGCGTCCGCCGCCCGCCCGCCCACCGCCTCCCTCCTAACGCCCGCCACCGGCC
>Ga0115030_1001090_pt1 | contig 12080 bp, 9 predicted proteins | sample SidtaG_4_FD_87174 | JGI IMG/M metagenome (GOLD analysis project Ga0115030, IMG submission 87174) | Marine algal microbial communities from Sidmouth, United Kingdom - Sidmouth_Male1 metaG | ecosystem: Host-associated > Algae > Red algae > Unclassified | place: Sidmouth, United Kingdom | collected... | reverse complement strand
GGGGGGGGGGGGGGGGGTAAAGGGCGCCTGGCCCGGCGGGGGCCCGGGGGGGGCGCCCCACCCAAACCCCGGGCAAAGCCCCCCCCCCCCCCCCCCAGACACCCTCGCAGGGAGCACCCCCTCGGAACGCGGGCCGAATGGGTCCCAGAGCGCCCGCGCGCCGCCCCCCCAACGGCTTGCCGCCGCCTCTGCCTGTCCCGGTGCGCGGCGGCAGTGCCTAGGCGCCTTCAGGGGGGCCGCCTCCACACGTGTCTCCGCCGCCCCACGGGCCGATACGGCGTTTGACGCCTTCGGCAGTCAGATACATTCTGGGACGGGGCCATCCATGCTCTCTGCGCAGCACGCCGCCCACTCGGCTGCGGGCTGGTGTGGTGGCTGGCCGACGGTGGCTGGACAGGCTCGCGCCGCCGCCGCCTCCGCCACCAACACCCACCCGCCAAGGGGTTTGACCGCCATCGACTGCGTGCTGGGGTGTGTGCGACGCGGTGGGCGACCGCCCCTCTCCCACGGCGGTTGTTGGCCACCTGGCGAGCGGGCATGAGTGGACGGCCGCCCGAGACGCGGGAACCAATGAGACACGGCCTCGGCATATCGGCCTGGACCTGCGCCGCCCGCGGCCGTGGGAGGTGGCTGCAAAAAAAACCGGAGAGCGGGGTCCGCCCCAGGCCCCTCTCCGGCTGGTCTCTCTGCCCTGGTCCACGCTGCGGAACCTGCAACCTGCCAAGATGCCGCCTCCTGCGCCCTCCGGGCCAGCCTCCCGCGTCGCGTTCCTGGTCACACGAGATTTAATTCGCACGGCGCTCAACACGCAAGCCGGTTCGCCAAAACATCAGCTCGTTCTGAGCGCGCCCAGCCATTGACGCCCTCGTCGACGGTCACCGACTGGTTCTGAGCCGCCGCCCGCCGAGCCGAACAGACGGGCCAGCGGACCGTCGTCGGCGCGGGGTTGCGGCTTCGAGGGTCTGACGCGCCGAGGAGGCGTGTCGGCATGGTAGGCGGCGGACAGGTGGCCGCGAGTTGGCGCCGAGCCGCCTCCCCCTGCAGATGGATGCCAGGAGCGACCAATCGGGATTTGACGCGGGGGGCGGCTTCGCGCCGCCTCCTGTTCTTCGCGCCATCAGCTGGACCTGTTCAACGACTGACCGAGGGGGCCTCGGTGGCTAGAGATGGGCAATCGGATGACCCCCCCCAATCGATTGAATCAGTTTCAGTCACAGCCGATTATCGATTGTTTATCCATATGGTGAATATATAAGTAATTACATCTTGAAAAGAGACTTTCTCCGTGTTTCTCTTTGTCACATACCATTTTTACGTGCAGTGCCCTCTTGTTGAAATGACGCACCAGTGCCCATCCGTGTCCTGCCGTCGGGACGCCACGTATGTATTGCGGGGTGCCAAAAGGAGTCCCATAAACAACCCCGCCACCGCTCCAGACATCCGCGCGGAAGTTTCGGCCCAAACAAGAGTTGTGTGCGTGCCGGACAGACCCCGAACAAACCTGGAGTCGCGCCACCTTCCTGCGATGGTTGTAGCCCACGCGCGGTTCCACGGCGGCGAGTCATACAGGCAACAATGTGCAGGTTTTTTGGCTCTCTCCACGTCCAAAGTGACCTGGGTACAGCTGGGCACGCGTCAAACGCGTCATTGCCCTGAAAAGTGGTAACGACGAGGGTGGTGAGAGACATAGTGAAACTGGCCATCTGTCCGCTCGTGTCACAGTGCGATCAAACAGTCAGACTTTCTCTCCAAGTGATACACTTGTGGCTGCCTACTTGACTACTACTCGTCATGGCAGGTTGTGCAATACATTCATTGCACAACCTTTCGACCCGGGCGTTGTAAATGTATATTCAATAGCTTACAAAGTGTGTCCAGATGTTTTTACATCGACCCATTTCTATTTATCGATTCGACCCTACCCTTTGCGCGTCACCGAGGGGGGCCAGCTGAAACAACCTGCAAGCCTCTCCAGATGTGGGACACCTGGGCCTGCAAGCCCTGGAGAGCACCTCCCCTCCTGACAGAACAGTGCGGGATGCGAGCCCGCATCTCCGGTGGACCACCGTCCCGGAAGCTGTCTATCCGTATCTCGCCAACAACCTCCAAGATTGCACCTCCAGCATGACACGCGCCTGTTCGCCGACTTGATGTCAGTCTTACATCATAATTCTCAGACAAAAGTGAAATTGAAGCGCAGATCCCAAGCAGCCAATGAGAGGAAAGCCGGCCAAGGAACCAATGAATTTAGCGACAACCCAGTAATACTCAGGGGGACAAGTGAAAGCAGCCCCTCACCAGTCAGGTGGATGAAAAAACATGCGGAAGACAAGGTGATCACAGCCCTCTAGCTATATTGCTCTTGTCCCAATTTTGTCCTCTGTGCACAAGAGCAAGAGTGAGCAAAACAAATCTCTCCGCCAATGATGTGCTCGGATTCTGAACGACAGCCAATCAGAAGTTGTCCTGCAGAAGTCCTGTTCTCTGCCCAAGAGGACAAAATTGGGACAGCAGCAATAGTCAGATCCAAGCGCAGTGGAGACTGGACAACACCGTAGCGCTGGGCAGCTGCAGCTCTAGCTGCACCAGCTGGTGCTGGTTAAAGCCCCCTCAGGACGAGGACTCTTGACACTCGCAGGAAATACAGGGGGAAAAGAAGTGTGAATCTTCAAGCATTCGTTGGTCCCATAGTTCGTATGAAAGAGACACTGCGTATACCCGAGATATGCTAGACGCGGTCCAACCGTTGAGGCCCAGTCTTGGCGACGCGCGCACGGCGTGCACCACAGCTTGCTATAGAGCCAATGGGAACACATCGTTTCAATCACACCCCATCCACGTCGGACTAGTTTAGGACATATTCGTGCGACCAGCCCATCCGCACACGAAACGTCTTACGGTCCGAAACGGGCCATTCTGCCAGATTGGCACCCATTGGGCCGAACACGTTCACGTGCGCGAGATTTGTCGAATATCTCGCATAAGTGATCGTGCAGTAAAACGAATTTTCCAGCCCCGGACCCCGCACGCATGATTGGACGAGAGCACAAGTCGTGGCGCGATCTGCCCTTTCCAGATCCAGCATGATCACGGCGGTTCTGATGGCCCGTCAATTGACGGGTCTTGATCAAGAAAGCCATAGTCAAATCACATGTGTGTCGTCGCGGAATTAAGTTCACATATGGATCGAATCACGTTCACGTGCTCGCATCGTCAAGTGTGCTCGCATCGTCTTCACCAAAATGGCGCATAATCCGAGTCACGACAAAGCTCACATCGATGCATGGACAAAACCAAATTGCAGCCGTGGAGATGTCAACAAAAAGAAACGGTGACATTGCTGCTGGTACTGTATCGCGACGGGAGCGTGGGCAACTTCGCTTCCAAGAGCTTCTCCGGGGGGGGGCGGCGTTCGTGGTTAACCACTGGGACAGCTTGCTGGAGCCGATGTGCTCAAGAAGCGCTGCGAAAAAAAGGTGGCTGTCGGACAGTTTCCGCTGCAATCGTCCGGGTGCTGCAGCCGCTTGCAGATCGCCTCCTTCCGCCCCCCCCACACTCCCCCCGCGATGCCGCCGGAAGCAACCGCCCTCGTGCGCATTTGGAACTCGGTTGTCGCCATGGACGGCGGTCGCGCCGCGGGTCGACCGCCCTCGGTCGTGCCGTGCACGCGAGTGGCGTGCCGCCGCGCGCACCTCCGACAGCCGAGCGGCAGGTGTATCCGTGCGCTCTCCACCACAACCGACCGGGTGTGGGTGAACCGCCACCGCAACCTCCCCGCCACCCCCCCCCCTACCCACACCGCCACCACGACCGCCTGTGCGCGCGCTTTTTCGCGGCTGCACTCCCACACGCCTCGCCGACAGCGACGCCGCGTCGGCATGCGTGTCACACCCCGCCGCTCGTCCCCATCGCGCACCCGCCCGCCCGACGACCAACCGTCGCCTCCGCGTACCCGTGTACTCTCGCCGTACCCACATTGATCGCTGTCTCCCCCCACCCTCACACACACGTGAGCCTCTGTGCTTTTTTGTCGCGCCGTTTACCCGTTGTCGCTCCTTCCGATCACATTGATGTGTCCGTGAGGAGCGGACCTAAAACCTTTCCGGTGCCCGACAACGGGAGTCGGCACTGGCCCTCTGCGACATCTAGCGCATGCCCGATTCTACCTGCACCTACTCCACTTGGTTGTCTCAACATGTCGGCACCCCACGGGCGACAGCCGTACCGACGGCTATCGTCTGGCGGCGGTAGCGGTACCGGAAGGAGCGGAAATCCCGGCGGCCGCCGTGGCGGCGGCCGTGGTGGCGGCGGCCGCCCTCGTGCCCCCCCGTCGCCCCCTTCCCCCATGTCCACTTCTCCTGTGGCGACCACGCCACCCGTTCGGGCAGTCGTGGCGGAGCCCAACGCGCCAAAGCCGCCTCGTTTTCTATCTGACGGCCCGTCGACACCCCCGTCCCCGCCGGTGCGGCGACAGGCCTCTGGTGCTGTGGCGGGGGAGGGGTCAGCGGGGGGGAGCGTCAAGCGGGCTCGGATGGAGATCGCACAGGAGGTGCGGGCTGTCTGGGAGGCGGAGCGGGGAGGGGGCATGGGGGGGGGAGGGACTGCAAGAGTGATTGATGCGGGCGTGAATGGCAGTGCCAGTAGCGACGCTGATGACGGGGACGACAGTGACGAGCATCGGACGGCGTCCTCGTCGCCGGTCGCCATGGTAGGCACCTTCACTGGGACGGAGGCTGGAAGCTCCGGTGGGAGACGTCGACCGGTACGTGCTGGCAGCGGCAGTAGCGGTCGACGTGGTGCGGGTGGTGGCGGTGCTGATGGTGGTGGTGCTGGTGGTGGCGGTGCTGGTGGTGGCGGTGCTGGAGGTGGCGGTGCTGGTGGTGCTGCTGCTGCTGGTGGCGGTAGTGGTGGTGGTGGTGGTGGACGTGGACGCGGTGCCGGTGGCGGTGCGAGCCTCGGTGGTCGTGGAAGTGGCGGTAACAGTGGCGGTCGTCGTGGCGGTCGCCGTGACGACAGTGATAATGGCAGCGGCAGCGGTGGGGGCGATGGTGGGGGCGAGGAGGACTCCCCCAGTCGGCAAGTCGTTCCAGGGGACTACGTTGAAGTGCTCAACGAAGAGTCGCTCGTGCCCGTCCTGTCCATGGTCCTCAACACACTGTGTGCAGAGCACACGGCTGCCGCGACGGAGGCCAACTCCGCTGCACGGGCACGGTCAGAGGACGCCAAGAAGACCGCCCGTGCCCTATCCGATGCCGCCATTGCCGCCAGTGACGTGGCGTCGACTGCCGCTCTCAACGCGGTGACGAGCCCTATGCCCGAACGTCTGTCAATTGCCGCCAACGCGGCGGTGGCGTCCAAGCGCGCGTCGGACCTGGCTAAGGCCGCCAACGCCCGCGCCCGCGCGCCGGTCGTGCTAATCCCTGTTGATGGATCTACGCTGCCGACGTGGGAGCAGCGCATCAGCGTCTTTTTTTCGGTGGCCATCCCGGCGGTGGACACGACGTTGTACATGCGACGGCTGGTCAAGTATTGTCGCCTATCCCCGACCGTGGTGATTGTGGCGCTGGTCCTCCTGCACCGCGCGCGCGAGGCGGATGGCCGCCTAGCAGTCAGCGGGTGGAACGTACACCGGCTCATGCTGACGGCACTGATGGTCTCGTGCAAGAGCGTGGAGGAGCGCACGTACGGTACTGCACACTTTGCGCGGGTAGGGGGCGTTGGCTCCGTCGCCGAGTTGGTACGCCTCGAGGGTGTCTTCCTGGACCTCCTCAACTGGCGCGTGCAGGTCAACGGCAAGGTGCTGGGGGTGGCCGAGGAGCGCCTCCTCGAGCGCTACCATGAGTGCATCGAGCGGGGACTGCCAGGGACGGCCACGGCCGCCGCGGTCGTTGCCGCACGCCAGGAGCAAGCGACGCGGTCGACGGCGGACACGGCAGATGGGGTGGATGCGGCGCGGCAGTGACGGCTGTGTGGAGGATGGTTGGGACCACGGAGTACGTGGGTGTGATGGGGAAGCGTTCCCCCTTTTGTGGTAGCTGAGTCAAGTGGGAGTTGGTGGGAGTGAGAGTAAAAGGTGGGTGCAGCCTTCCCGACTGTAGTTTTCGGTGGAATGACGGAGGTAGCGACGAGCCGCAAGTACCAATCTCAACTCAGAAGCCTCTCTGTTTTGCATCGGGATGTACAGGTAGAGAGATATCTATAGACGTATGGTGGATTTCGAGGCCATCCATGTACAGAGGAGAAAGCGGTCGAGTTGTAAAGGATGCTGGGCTGGGCTCAGCGTTGTGGTGACGCGATCAGAGAAGGATTCTGCCATGAGGGCCATGCTATTGCTGCCACGACTGACATCAAAGAAGAGTGTGTGCCAGCCTAAGTTTGTTTCATATGACAGTGGTGCTGACGGTACTGTCCGCTGCGGAAGGTGCGCGCCCGATCGCTGGCATGCTCCCGGCCACTGTTGCAATAAGTTTCGTCACAGGTGCATTGCGTTGGCGTACCATTGAAAGAGTTTTGGCTGGGTAACCCTACGCATGCTGTACTCTCCCGCGTCACACGATACTGCGCTAGGAGGCTTGGACGCAATGCATATGCGTTCGCGCCTGCTAGCAGTCATGAAGGTTGTAGTAGCGTCTGATGTAGCATCGTGCACAGTATGAATACCTTCTCTCTCATCACGTTCTCTGATGCGGCGATGATGTCGAGGCCCGTGAGCGCCTTGACGGTTTCGGGCACCTCGACAATCACTCTTTCCACGTCCCGACTCAGGCGCGACGGTCCTATCCCGCCGCCGCCCCCGTCGCCACCGCCGACAATGACGATACGCTCCGTCTTGGCGAGCGGCACCGTCTCCGCCGTCTCAATAAACACGGCCCGCGTCATAGTGTGCTTTTCATGGCGTGCGGACTCTATCCCTTTGCGCTACCAATGTAACACAAGAAGCGCTCTTCAGGCCGCCGGCGGCGCATCCACGGCGGCCACGACACAGAGCACCACTGGGTCGCCTTCGCACCATGACCCTTGTCGGCCGCACATGTTTTTCTATCTAGGCCATCGCTCTCTGACCAACACCCACTACGCCCGACGAGGCGGTCTGGACTGCACTCACACCACTCAAGTGGGGGGTTTGCCCGGTCCTCGCTTGGGCGCCCAACCTCTGCCCTTGCGCTGCATGTGAACCGCAGTTGTGTAGCTCGATCCGTGCTAGGTGGGGCAGACCAGCGACCGATAGACGATGGCTCTGCACACCATGGGTCGACTGCGCGTGGTGCGCAACGCTCTCCGCGGCTCAAAGAGTGCAACGGGTGGGTGGACCACGCTTCGCGGTTCGTAATGGTGGACCGGGCACTGGGTTTGTTTGTCAGAGTCTGCCAGAGTCTGCCCGGCACGCCCCCGTGCGGCGCTTGCGCGACTGCGCTGCCGAGGCGCCGCAAAGATCACCCGCTGGCGACCAGCAGCGTGGCAACCCTGCCACGCAGCGGTCTGGCGACCGCGTCGAGGCATCGCCACCCGGGCAGTGTGCAACGTGGCCACCCCTTGCGCCAGAGCAATGGCCACGACCACCACCACTGCGAGGCTGGAGCTGGACCTGCGATCTTTCCGGATGCGCTGTCTGCAACCCAAGGCAGCTGTCGTGTGAGCTCGCAAAGCGCTTGCAAACTATCTTGGGGTGTATTTATTCTTTGGCGAGTATCTTGAAGCACTTTTACATATCAATTTTCACTATTGGAGTGCCCATAATGTTTTCGCTCGAGAGAAAAACTCACTGTGCGTCACCAGATTTGGCGTCAACGAGAGATCACGCATGGCGTATTCAGGCCAACGTATGATAGTACTGTAACTGTTGCAATGATCAATTTACATATCGCGGTAATATGGATCATGAAGGAAAAAGCTGTATGATTGTCAAAGATTAGAGTTGCGAAGAGCGCCGGAGGCGCTATTGAGTGCCGTTAGGGCTCTGATAGGTTTAACGCGCCTCGCCCTCGAGCCTTGGGGCTCGTCAGCGTGGTGTTTATTCCTGGTTGGCCTGCAAGCCTGTACTAAGCTGGCCAGGATTTGTGCACAGACCGCCTGCAGACGGCAAGTTGTGCGAAAATCACCCGAACAGGGTGCTACATCGAAGCACAAATAAACGGAATGGGTGCTACTAGAGGCGCTGCGGGGGTGCTGTAGGACTTGCATCGGCGCTTCTAGCTAGGGCGCCGATAGGGCTGGTACGCACCGCGCCTCTCAACAGGGGTGCCAATATATTGCTAACCTCCAAAAATTGGCGGATGCAGAGAACGGGGTTGCAGACAAGACGACATGACATAGAAGTGCGATTGGATTGGCTGATGCTGAGGCCGCCCGAAAACTGTTGGCTTGAACTAGTTGTTGGCCTTCTCGCAAGCCAATGGTGTTCTCCGGCTGAAGGGTTGTAGAGCGTCTGGGCCCGAATCGAGATATTTGGAGATTTTCTTCAGACTCTTCGGGCCCAAACGTCTCCTGGAGACATTGTGGGACCAGATGTAATGTTTCTCGAAAGATCGTGATATTTCTCTAGATTTCCTCAGATGCCGATATGCGTTTCCAGGCCGTAGGGCTATGTGGGCCAGATTTGTAAGTATTTTATCCCCAGTCTGGCGATTCCATTGGTCCACGTACGCTGCATGATGATTGAACCACACTGCAACCGCCAAATTTTGGAGGTCAGCAATACACCGTAGCTGAGATAGCCACCCTGGCGGAGTTGTCGCGTGTGACGGATCTTTGTGCTCGTTTCGAGAAGCACAGCATGGCCGGCGTCGGCGCGACCATGGTACAGCACACTCGTTCTGCTTGTATCTTCGAGCACTGTTGATCGCGGAGAGATAGACAGAAGGCCGCCACGTCAACAAAACAGACGACGTCCAGGAGCTCCTCCGCAAATGCCAACCCGGCCCGCTACCTCGCACGGGCGTTGCGACGCACGCACCGCCACCGGGCGGGGCGGGGAGCCCAGACGAGGGAACGACACGCGGCGCCAGCTGCCGCCGCGGAGGGGCGCGGCGTCGGGCTCCCTGCGGGAAGCCCACCGCCGCCGGCCCGTTGCGGGCAGTGGCCTCCAACCCCCCAAAAGCCGACGTCGGGGACGGGCGCCGCCATTGCCCCCTTGCCAGGGGACAGCGGCGACCGGCTCCGGGCTGGCGGTCCGCGCCCGCCGCGGGGCCCCCCCCAGCTGCGGTGGCGGCGGCCACCGCCGCCGCCTCGGCCCGGCGCGTCCGAGCCGGCCGCGCGACGCGCGCGACCGCCCTGTTCGACGCCACCGCCGCCGCCACTTCGGCGCGCCGCGCGGGGAGCGCCGGCCGTTCCCGGGTCTCTGCACGCCCGCGGCGGCGCGGGCGGTGCCAAAAAGACCGTTTGTCCCATTGGGTGCACGTTTTACTTGTTTTCACCCCCCCTGTGCCACACACCCCTCTACATCCAGAGACAGGCGGGTCCTTTTTCTCCTTGGCACGCCCGCCCTGCGGGGCGCGCCTGGCCTGTCGGCAGACGGCCAGGGGCGGCGGGCACGTGATCGCACGCGACGAGTGGCTGTCCACGTCTGGGCGGCAATGGGAGCACGGAACGGCAGGGGCAAAGGGGGGGCCTCGGCGCCGTCACGGGCGCGGGGTGACACCGACGCGGGCGGCCACCCCCGCCGCCCCACCACGGGTCTGTACAGGCCCGCCCGTGCCGCGGCTGCGGCTCTGAGCGGGCGACCGTGGCGGCGCGGGGCCCTAGAGCGTCACAGCCTCGGGCGGCGACGACTCTGCGAGCAGCCAGTCGAGATGCCGGTTGGCCCGCTCCGTCACGGCCGCCACGGCCGCCGCGTCGGCGTCCGCGCCCGCCACCCCACTCATGTGGCGGTCAATGTACGTGAGCAGCGGGGAGGTTGGGCGGCTAAACTTGCGCGCAAAGAGGTAGGGGCTCCCCGCCACGCGGTCGGTCCAGTCGGGCGCGGCGGCGCCGCCCTGCCGGACCGCCGCCGCGTCGAGCACGTTGGGGTGTTGGACGGCGCCGGCCGCCGCGGGGGCGGCGCTGCCCGCGGCCGCGGCGCTCGCGGCCGCGGCGCCCGCGGCCGCGGCGGGCGCCTCCCACCACACCGCCCGCAAGCCGTGCGGCACAATCGTCGGGCGGTAGGCGGGGGACGAGCAGAGGAGGGTGGGAAAAAAGTGTTCCGACGCGGACAAGCCCGTCGACAGCGTCAGCAGCGTCCGCCGCGCCGCCGAGGAGGTGAGCGCGTGGCCGACAAAGGCGCGGGTGAGGATCATCCACGCGCCGCCTTTCGCCAGGGGGGTCCTGCGGACCGCCAGCAGCGGGTTTTCCGCCCCCGTGCGGTGCAGGGCGGCGGGGAGGGGGGGGAGGGAGGGGGGGGGGCTACTAGCCGCTGCTGACGGCGGCGACGGCGGCCGGGGCGGTGGCGGCGGCGGCGGCGGCGGCGGCGGCGGCGGCGGTGCCGCCGCCGCGGCCGCGTCGGACGTGACGCCCGCAATGCCCAAATCGAGCGTCACGCGGGCAAAGCGGGCGGTCGTTGCCGCCGCCCACGACTCGGTGGGGTGGTAGGTGAGAAAGTTGGCCCCCCGCGCGCGCACATCCGCGCGGCCGAGGAGCGCCCGCACGGCGGCGGCGCCGACGAGCGGGTAGTCGGCGGCCGACAGGTTGATAAAATAATCCCACCCGCCGCCCTCGCGCAGCAGCAACTCCATCGCGTCGAGGGTGTTGAGGACCGTCGTGACGCCCCGGTACGTCACCGCCCGCCGCTCCATCACGTGCACGTTGGGCGGCAGCGCCGCGGCGGGGGCCCTCGCGGGGGGTCCTTGCCCTGCGTGTGCGGGGGCGGACCGGCGGTGCCCCACCGCGGCGGCCATCCCCGCCGTGGCCGCGCGCACGGCCGCCGCCCCAATCTTGACGTCAAAGTGCACCGCATACACGTTGGCCGGGTGGTAGACGGCGCGGAGGAGGCGCGGCAGCAGCCGCACATTGGCGGGGGCGACTTGGAGAAAGTAGGCCACCGTCGCGTCGGCCGCCGGCGCGGGCGGCGGCGGCGGTGGCGGCGCGCCCGCGGCGGCGGCGGCAGCGTCAAAGACGGTGGCGTCTGCCGACTGGTGCAACCGCCGCACGGCCGACGAGGGGGGGCGGGCGGGCGGGGCGACGGGGGCAGCCGCAGTCTTGACCGCAGCGGCCGTCGGGAGGGGCACGCCAAAGCGCGCCACGGCGGCGGCGGCGAGCCGCCCCGGCCACACCGCGGGCGCGCCCGCCGGCGGCGGCGGCGCCCGCGCGGCCGACGGCGGCGTGGCCACGGCGGGGGTAAAGAGGCACACGAGGCACGCGCGGCCGACCGTGAGGGCGACGCCCGTGGCGAGGAGCGCCACCCGCGCGCGGGCGTGGAGGCGCTTCATGGCGCCCAATGGGGCGGCGGGCGGGGGTTGGGGGGGGGAAGATCCGCTAGGCGCCGGCGTTGTGGGGGCTGGCCAGGCGGAAGGGCGCGCCGCGGCTTGCGGGGCGTGGCAAGTGGGAGGGAGGATGGCGTTGGGCGTGGAGCGGAGGGGCAAACGGCGTGTGTGGTGGGGGGTGTCGGTGGTGGTGGTGGTGGTGGTCGCCGAGCTGGTTGGACAAGGGCGGCGGCGGTCGGCGAGCGTGTAGGACACTGCGAGGGCACACTGCTCGCAGCCGACGAGGGCGGTGCGGTGGGCGAGCAGCGCGGCGGCTGCAAAGGCCCACCCACGGCTGCGGCAAGGTCTCCAGGCACACCCACCAGGCCGACGCCCGTGCGCCCGTTCCCCCGCCGGCGGCTCCGACCAAGACGTGGGGAGGACGGGCGGCCATGGACGGCGCCACGGGGTACCCCCGGCGGGTCCCCCGCCGCGCTCGTCGCCACCGTCCACACGGCGACGCGCACACGAGGCGCGGGGGGGAGGGCGCCCCCGGCCGACGCGCACCGCCGCCGCCGCCGCCGCGCGCGGCGGGAAAGGCCCACGACGCCCCCGGGGTGCCCCTCCCACGGGCGCCCCCCCCCCCCCCCCCCCCCCCCCCCCCCCCCCCCCCCCCCCCCCCCCCCCCCCCCCCCCCCCCCCCCCCCC
>Ga0115030_1001089_pt1 | contig 12081 bp, 14 predicted proteins | sample SidtaG_4_FD_87174 | JGI IMG/M metagenome (GOLD analysis project Ga0115030, IMG submission 87174) | Marine algal microbial communities from Sidmouth, United Kingdom - Sidmouth_Male1 metaG | ecosystem: Host-associated > Algae > Red algae > Unclassified | place: Sidmouth, United Kingdom | collected... | reverse complement strand
CATCTCCACCAATGGAGCCAACCGTCCAACCCAACGGCCACGTGTGCGCAACGTGTGGCGCTGTCACTGGCTCTCCAAACGCAGAGCCAATACTAAGCAGATCACGTCTCAAACTTGGGCTCGTCTGGACGTCTCTGGCGGTGGGCCTCTTTTGTGGCACGCCAGTACTCCCACAGACGCGCTACATAGAATCTCCATGAATGCCAGATCGTCACGCAACTGAATGCAAGCCACGCTTCATGCTTTCCATTGGCTTCCGTGATCCGAACAGGTAACCAGGGGTTGGCCCAACGACTCGGAGCGTCTCCAAACAGGCCTGTTTGGAGTGGCGCTGCCGTGTAAGCTCCAAAAGAACGGCGATCCCGCGAGACGACCACGAGATGCATTCAGGGATTAGAAAATGTGAACAGGTCAATTTATGGGTCGTCACAGCCCCTTCACACCTTAGTTTTGGAAAGGATCCCAACCACCAGTGCTCCAACTGTCCAAACGGCCAAACGGGGCCACGATTGGCTGTTTGGACGGTTGGAGCCCTTGGTGGAGACGCTCTCACACTTTGGCGGAACGCCGTGAGGAAAGAGCGATCGATTATCATCGGAGAAGGGTCCACAGTGTCCATTGTTGACGGTATACCTGAAGAGCCCGGCTCTGGAACGAGTGACATGAACCACAAGCGCTTTGGTCGCTTCCACTCCAGTACAACCGTCAACGGCGAGCTTCACATTTCCTACGAGCCATGGAGTGTACCGCACATGGCCTTCTCCGTTTTGGGCGAGCCGGCTGTCGTCGCTGTTAACGTAGCAGCCGATGTTACCATTGTCACTGCCGACCGCGTCGGCCAATTGGAATGTGTGCTTCCTTGTAGGCAGCGTAGCGTCATGTTTACCAAACGTTCGGGCTTCCACTTTAAGAGTGGGTGACTGAGAGTGACTTGTGCATTGTATACCTCTCTGACGTGTACGTCGGACTCGGATGATGGTTTGAATACTGTACTGCACCAAAAACAATGAGCAAGGGACCTACGACGTTCTCAAGAGAAAACGAGAAGGTTTTGATGAATACTTCAACAGCCTATGTGTGACTTCCAGCAACGTGTGGCAGTAAGAAGAAACATACAGAGTGCGCATGGAGAAACCGAATGCGAGAAGCATAGAAAAAAAACAAAAGACATCGCTCATGCATTACGTTCCACTGACAGCTTCTTCAATTCATCCACCAAGAGGTACACGGTGCGGTTCGAAAGCCGCTGCACCACCTCCCGATCATGGCAATCCGTGAGACGCCTCTGCTCCGGAGAGCCCTGGCGGAGTCGATCGTGATCGCTCCCGAACATGGTCGGTGTGCAACGCAGACAACACCGAAGAGCAGTAGGTCCAGCTTCTTCTCCTAGCTGTTCAATGAACGTAGGGAAGACAAAGACCGAGAGCCAAACGACTACACCGCAATGAGGACAAGACGTGCCATCAACTGAATAGTCTGTGACTGATCCCGTCTCCTCATTGGGCAACACCAAGGGTGTCCCTTTCGGCTGTATGGATTTGTGCACGATAAGCTTCGTCACGCCCATGGAAGCCCGCATCATGTCGACGATGGTGGCCTATCTGCCAGCCCAGTCTGTGTCTGGCCCCATCTCCGAAAAGGCCTGCGTATCGTCAAGGTACTTTCGCAGGTACGACACCATGACTTTGAGATCTCGTTGGAACTGTTCGGGCTCTAAGGACTCATACGTCTGTGCGTCGCCGCACCACCATTTCCCAGCAGCGAGCTTCTGGGCCGCAAGCACCAGCAGCTTTTCAAAAGGGATGTGGATAGTCAGCTTATTGCGCCAATTTTCGGCGTGCTCCATCGTGTAAGAAAACCAGGCTGTGCAGGCAGTGTTCACGGCGGAGGCCACGTTTGGTCCCCCATTGAAGCCGCTGTGAAGGACTCCGTAACACGTGACGACAAATTCCCCAGGCTCCATCTCGTGGAATACAACTCGTACACCGCAAGGCAGAAAGAGCGTTGCAGGCCACAAGCACGCCTTTACAGCAAGAACTGTCCATACGCCACCTCCAGCGGCTTCCAATACGACCGGGTCCATAAGTTCTCGCATGACGCGCTCCGCGAGAGGCTGTTCCGACGCCGGAATGAACCACCAAAACTTTCTTGCTCCGGCCTGCAAGTACGAACATGATTGCAGCAGACTGTCATCAACGTGCCGGCTAAAGTGGGAGCCTTAGGTCCCAACGTACAGCAAGCTCGTGTTGATACCTTCGTATGTGGACGCTGCACCGAGCATAGTGTGGTGAATCAATGTGCGAGGGTTCTCAAATCGCTGACGAGGCGGGCAAGCATGGGCATGTGCAGTACACGCACGGTCATTCAGACTCCTACTGCACCCATCCTTGTTGTCAGGTGACACGTCTGACAAGTAGTACACATCTACGGGATCAAGGGCTCCACCCATCACAGCCCTCTTTTTGCCTGCAGCTGTGACTCGTCGCACCCAAGTCGCGCTGGGATCGTTCACCCTGGCAAGGAAGCGCGTCACACCGAAGTCCCGGTATGCAGCTTGAAGGGCGTTTGCACTCTCACCGAGTTGGGCTCTGAGTTCCGCACCTGACATACGGTTTTCCCTTTTTGATGGCAGCTGTGCCCTCAAGTCTCTGCGCCTGACGCCCAGGTCAGGCGCAGGCCTACCAGAGAAGGTGTCGCACATAATAGTTGGGAACTTCGGAAAGGTTTTAACGCGCACTCTGAGCTTGTCCCCGGAATGTCGCTTTGGCAATTGACTAGAAACGGGGCGCCTGTCGCGTGATACTATTTGGAACATGTGCGCGCCAAATTGCCTGAATGATGCACTATTCGACCCAATCAGTTTGTGCAATCCCAAGTCAGGAACAGAGTGTAACTCAGTCGCAGGAACGGAGTAGAAATCCGTGGCGCGTCGCGTCAAAGACCCAGGAACTTGCGCTGACAATTGTTCACGACCGTGTGCGTTCTTCAGCTCACCATTCGCATCCATGGCAGCCGTCTTGCGAACAGTGGCGTCAGGAGCTTCTCGGCTGGTAGCCGGAATGTGCTCGTGGAGTTTCTTTCGATATGTTGGGTCTTTCCCGGCAGCCCCAGGTTTCTGTATGCTCTGTATCGATGCGAGCGTTGCATCAGGGACTCCTTCACTTCCTCTGGCCAAGTGGTTTGAGGGGAGAGTGCCGGCCAAGAAGTTTATGTTGTCTGAATCAAAGCTAGACAATGGATCGTCGCTCCGTGTGGCGAGAGCCTCGCACAGCAAAGGAGGATCACCGACCGAAATACCGACTACCGCGGCGGCACCACACCATCGTCCTTCGACAATGCCTTAACATCCTGTGCTGGGCTCTTCAACGGGGATACGCCGTGCACCGACATGTTTGCGTCGAACATGAGGTGACAAACCCACTGCAGCGCCACCGAGAACCTTTCCATCGGCGGCAGCGCCGGTGCGTCCTAGTGCATGCACATCACCACCGCCGTCGGCTGCTGCGGGACGACGCCCATCTTGTTCAAGCACCCGACCACCGTCGCCGCCTCTGCCGTCTTGGCCATGTCCTTCACCACGAGTGCCACGTTGATTTTGAGTAAGTTCAACAACAGCAGCACCACCAAGGGCGCGTGCGGGAACGGCAGTAAGCGCTCGTCGATGCGATTGCACTTCGCAACCGCCAACATTGTCGCGTCTGTCTTGTGCAAAAAAACCAACGGGAGCACCACCACGACCGCGGGCGTCAACGGCCGCACCAACAAGTCCTCGTGCCTCCACTCCATCACGGCCACCATTTCTGGGTCCATCTTGAGCGACAACACCAACCGCATCACCACCACGAACGTGTGCATCACTGGCTGCATGATCACGTCCTGGTACATCTACTGCACAACCGCCACTATTGACGTGTACACCTTGGGCAACCACGCCATCGGGAGCAGCAGCACGAGCTCGTGATTCAACGCCTGCACCGACAAGTCCCCGTGCCTGACCTGCATCACCGCCACAACTGCCCGGTCCATGTTGAGCAACAAAACCAACTCGAGCACCAGCAGGAGCACCTGCATAAATGGCCGCACCAACACGTCCGGACACGACCATTGCATCACTGACACTTTTTCCCCGTCCTTCTTGAGCAACAGAAATATCCTATGCACCATAGCGAGCACCTCCAAGTCCACGAGCCGCCGCTGCACGATCGCCACCATTGTCCCGTCTGTTTTGAGCAACAACACCATCGGCAGCAAGAACATGGGCGCTTGAATCAATGCCTGCACCACCACGTCCGGGAACCTCGACCGTACCAACACCACGATTGTCCCGTCCGTCTTGAGCAACCACACCATCGGCACCATGACCATGAGCGCGTGCATCAACGCGTGCACGACCAAGTCCGCATACCGCCGCTGCACTATCGCCACGATTGTCCCGTCCGTCTTGAGAGACCACACCATCGGCACCACGACCTCGAGAAAGTATATCAACGCGTGCACCACCAGGTCCGAGTACCGCGGCTGCACGATCGCCAACATTGTTGGGTCCATCTTGGCCAGCCACACCATCGGCCGCAAGAACATACGCGCGTGAACCAATACCGGCACCACAACGTCCGGGTGCCTCGACCGTACCACCACCACGATTTTCCCGTCCGTCTTGAGCAACCACACCATCGGCACCATGACCATGAGCGCGTGCATCAACGCGTGCACGACCACGTCCGTTTACCGCCGCTGCACCGTCGCCACGATTGTCCCGTCCGTCTTGAGAAACGACAACATCGGCATCACGACCACGAGCGCGTACATCAACGCGTGCACCACCAATTCCGCGTACCGCCGCTGCAGCATCGCCACCATTGTTGGGTCAATCTTGAGCAGCCGCACGATCGGCAGGAAGAACACGAGCGCGTGCATCAGTGCCTGCACCACCACGGCCGGGTACCTCGATCGTACCACAGCCAAGATTGTCCCGTCCGTCTTGAGCAACCACACCATCGGCACCACGCAGACGTGCGCGTACATCAATGCGTGCACCTCCAAGTCCGCGTTCCCGCACTGCACCAGCACCGCCATCGTTGTGTCCATTATGAGCAGCCACACCATCGGCACCACGACCACGAGCGCGTGCATCAATAACTGCACCACCACGTCTGGGTACCTCGAGCGCACCACCGCCACGATTGTCCGGTCCATCTTGAGCAGCCACACCAGCGGGAGAACGACCATGAGTACATGGATTAATTGCTGCACCTCCAGGTCTGGCTACCTCCACTGCATCACCGCCCCGATTTCCCAGTCCATCTAGAGCTTCCACACCAACGGCAGCACCGGCACGAGCGAAGGCGTCAACGTCTGCACCGACGAGTCCCCGTGCCTCACCTGCATCACCGCCGCCATTGTCAAGTACATCTTGAGCAACCACGCCAACGGCAGCACAGGCACGAGCGCAGGCACCAACGCCTGCAACGACGAGTCCGCGTGCCTCGCTTGCATCACCGCCGCCATTATCGCGTCCATCTTGAGCAACCACACCACCGGCAGCACCACCACGAACGCGGGCATCAACGTCAGCTCCACCCAACGGTGCCTCCACTTCCCTGTGTCGCCTGTAACCACCATGGTCGCGTCGATCATGGTCGTTCACACTAACCACATCGCCTCCAAGAGCATGTGTAGCAGCAGTACCGCCACCAGGCCCCCGTGCGTGGCTGATGCCCCCACGAGGGACGATTATCGAACGCCCCTGAGGAAAATCTCCGAGCACGAGATGCGCATCAGTCCGACACACGTGTTCGACGCCGTCAGCTGGGCCTCGTCCGTTGCGATTGTCGATGCCACCACCCCCATCCCCGACACTGTCACCATCATTAGTGCGTGTCCTTCCTCCACTACTGTCGCGCTTTCGAATGCCGTAATTCACATTGTTGTCACCGTAACCGTCTTCGTCATCGGTCAAGTCATTAAGCGCCTCATCGCCGTTGGCGGCCTCGTCCTCCGAGAGGTTGTAGCCGTTCAACAGCTCCCCGCCGGGCTCCTGCTCAAGAAAAATCTCTCCACCGGGTCGGTGGGCGCCCACTATGCGTCGGACAAGGCCACGAAAGCGCCGAGGGGCAGGGGCCTTTTGTAATTGGGGCCCATTTTTCACGACGTAGCAGGTGTGCTGGTGGTGGTGGTATGGACGACTGCAGCAAAGACAAGTGTGCCAGCAGGTGGTCCGCCGTTTCAGAAACATCTCCTCAGGGAATCGCCACCAGGCGCACTGGAAAACGCATCCGCAGGCGCCCTTTGACGTGCATCCGCATTCCGAGTGAGGCCCTTGTACATATGTGGGTTTGACAAATCGCAGCACTCAACGACCGGAACAGGCCGTCCACGATGTCAAAGTCTACTTGAGCGCCGCCCCTGGTCTCGCAGGTGTTGATCAGCACAACTGCGGCGCAATGAACGGAAGCTACATCACGACGGATCACGGTCTGCACGACGGAGGAAACGACCAAATGGAGTTGGCGCACGACCAAGCCCGACCATCCCCGACCGCTGTACACTGGCATGATGACCGTGCCCCCACAGAACACACGGCGGTCGCGTAGCACTTTGGCCGCCCTGTTGACGATCAGGGAGTCAGCAGTCATGGCGTCCTTCACGTCCTCTGCATCGAGCGCGGAGAGAACGCGGAGGCCACCGTGCACTCTACCGCTGTCAGCCCAGTACGAAAGCCACAGCAGCAGGCCATCCATCATGCGCTTGGACATCTCCTCGCCCTCTTCCAGCGACCCGATATCCGCTGTTGACAGCTGGAGCCGCCTTTCGGCACGCGCCGGAAAGAAAAACAGCGGTGAAACAAGTTCCACTGCTCCCAGCAGAGCGTCCAGGCCATCGCTCGCTCCAGGCGCCATTGGCAGAGACGGCGCACCACGCGGCGTTGGCGGCGCAAACTTTGTTACAGCTGCGACTGACTGCGTGTCCCCATCGTGGCTGGTCGTGCGGCGGAGGCGTTTCTCAGGAGGCGGGAGTGGCCGCCCGGGCGGCGGCCGGCGCGTGTTCGACGCAGCCGGTGCATTGGACGGGGGTGCACGAGGAAAGACTCTGGCGTTGAGGATCGGAGCAGGAAGCCGGGCGGAAGATGGGGCGGGCGTCCAGGCTGGGCGCTAAGCAAGAGGAAGGGAGCACTGTACCCCCCCAAGGCACTGTGCCTTGCATGCGTGAGACGCCAGAGCCTGCCTCACAAAGAAGCTTGCGGCCGTAGTGTCGGCAGGACTCGGCAGACGACCGCCGTCGTTCTGCAATAGCCTTACAGCTCAAGCCATTAGCGAATCAATGGCCTCCACGTCGCCACAGCCCCCACGGCACTGGCTCAGGATCTGCAGCTGGTCGAGGCTCGGAAGAAAGTCAGGTCCAGCGAGTTCCAAGGCCGAGAGAAGCATCCGCAGCTGCGAGGCTGTAAGCCCGCCCACTCGACCAGTCAAAACTCTCCGCCCATCGTTGATGATGGCGATCAATTCCGATGCAGACTGGGTCCGGTCGCTACCAGGTGCCGGATCATACGACCGGGTGGGAGGGACAGCCGGCTGGCGAATGGGTGGCGCGGGAGTCGCGCCGCACGTGCTGACCCGACCGCTGCCGCTCAGGCCGGGTGAGGGCTGATGTCCCCCGACAGCGGCTGAGGGGCTGTCAGAGGCCGATTCGAGCCGCGACCCGCCACCACCCCCGCGTCGAATTGCGTATGAGCGCCCGCCGAGTCGATTGGGTCCCGCGTTGCCCCTGCCACGGCCCCTCTCGCGACCGCCGCCGCAGCCTCGACCACGGCCACGACCTTCCACGGGCACAATTTCGCGACCGGTGCCGAGGGGAGCCAATGGGGCCTGCACCGCAGTGTGGTCAGCCCGTCGCGCCACCGCAACGGAACCTCGTTCAACCACATGCGCCGCATTGACAGCCCGGGCGGCTTCCTCAGCCACCCGAGCAGCTTCAGCAGTAATGGCCTCCGCCCGCTTCCGGGCGCGCGCCACTTGACGACGTTGGTTGCGACTCAATTCGCCCGGGATAGGCCCAAGGGGCTCTGAGGCATCGTGTTCATCCATAGTCAGCTGTCACGAGGACGGAAACAAACCGAAATTCTCAAAGAAGACCGCCCACCCGGCGTGGCGGCCACTTGTAAATCCCAGCGGCTGGCCCCAGATACAGGGACACAGTCCGCGGTACCACAACAGCGCGAGCGCCCGCGTGGGCAATCGGCACAAGTTCCGCACGCACCCGCCGGCAGGGCGGCGAGAGAAAATCAAAAATTCAAGCCGGCCCGCTTCGCGTGGCTGCGACTCGCAAAGCGAGCGGTTGGCTCCAGAAAGAGGGACACAGCCGGCGGCACCACCCAGTCCCACTCGCCCGATTGGGCGATTGGTAACAACCCCACGAGCACCCACCGGCGGGGTGACGAGTGAGAAAGCACAGTGAAGACCGCACACCCGGCGTGGCGGCCACTCCAAAACACCAGCGGGTGGCCCCAACAAGAGGGGCACAGCCCGCGGCTTCACGAAAACTCGATCGCTCGTAAGGGCGGTCGGTCGCGGTCTGTCCCGCACCCTCCGGCGGGGTGGCGGGCCTCTCTCCTCAAGGATGCGCCCAAAAAAAAAACAAATGGGGGAAAGGGGGGCGCGGGGGGCGCAAGAACGAACGGGGATGGAGAAGAGGGAAAGAAAATCAAGCGAAGAGGGAATGGAGAAATGAATCGTGGAGGAGAAGGAGTGGTGTTGCAAACACGGTGACGGCACGAGCGCGACGGCGCCGGTCTGCGGCGGTGACTGGGCGTGGCGGTCCCTGGATGCAGTGCGTGCTGCGACTGTGCTCGCCAGAGGTTACTGTGAGTGCGGCGGCGACTCGTGCGGTCGCCCCGTCTCACACCGGATACATGCGGTACCCCGATCTAGGCACGGCGTGGAGGGCACGGCGTTCGATTTGAGATCAACCGTCGGCCGCGGCCGGGTTAACCCGTCCCGCACGGGATACGTGCGGAACCCCGATCTGGGCGCGGCGTGGACGGCGCGGCGTCCGATCCGAGATCACCCGTCGGCCGCGTCCCGGTGAATTGGAAGCTGTGCAATCTCCAACAGTATTGTAAGTCAATGCACAGACAATTCCACGCGTGAAATCAAGTATTCACAATCGTCGACCACAGAAGTGTACGACCTGAACGCATGCAGCACGTACGGGATCCTCGGCCTCGCCCGACCGGCCCGCTCGACTAGAGCATACGGGCTCCTTGCACCAACGCGTGCTTCTAAACTTCCTCGTAAATACTTCACGCAAAGGGAAATACGTACATTTATGGTCAGGGCGAACCGCATCTCCCGCCGCAGATCAGCAGTCTGCGTCGCCCTCGCGCTGTATCCGGCTGCTTCAGGACGCCTGTCCCTGCTCAGGAGATCACCTGCGGAGCAGCTCCGCCCAGCGCCGCCTGCGTCCAACCGGTCCTCTGTGTGCGCTATGTGCGTACGTCCTCACTTGGACAGATCTCAAACGTGTTGTCGTGGCACTCTATTCCCTGCTCCGCAGAGTACTGATCTTTGACTGGGGCCCTGTAACCGTTGCACAGAGACATAATTTCACTGAGACTCCGTTGCGCTTGGGAAAAGACACACGTTGACTGATGTACTATGGCGGTTGCGGAGCCCACACCTGGACTGAGACGCCGGGACGCTTTTGCGAGGACTAAAGTTGAACAAGACGGCGTCTTGCGCGTCGAAGTGATGCCGAGTAGCGGGGCTGATGAAACTCCTGATGCTCCGCCGCCATTTCCAGTTGTCAGTGGTGCCCTATTCGCTAGTGTCTGGACTGCACATGGAGTACGTTGACCACTTGACTCGATAGCTTTTGGCTCATGGTATGAGAGAGAGGTGCTCCGTGATATGTTTTTGTCGTACCACGAATCGCACCGTGTCTAACACCTACACATCGTCGTCGTACTCGTGCCTTGCTGTCGACGTGTTGCATATGTTTCTGAACCAGGATGACCTAAGTGTCCTTTTTTCGCGATACGCACTGGCCATGTTAAGGAAGATTTCCAATGGAACTGTGAGCCCCGGAACGAATGGAAGCACAGCCGACTCGCCCGAACACAATTGCCTCTCATGGCTGGCCCCCCCTGGACTATTGGAAGGCCCCAATAGAGACTGTACTCTCCCACTCCGAGCAGTTATGACCGAAGTGGTTGAGAAGTACGCGAACCAGAGTGACTACACGACCATTGGCGGGTAAGGAAATCCACGTGCTGTGAAAGTGGCTCTGAAGAAAGGTCTTCGTACTCGCTGCAACAGGCGACGCACCTCTGCTCGGCTGATCGCGTATCGCACCCTGGGACTTTACATGGACGATGACGTACAGGAGGCGTCCATGGAACGCGTGGTGCTTGCTGCAGACGTTATGGGTGCCTCTGCCGCCGGCGCGCGAGCTGAGAGTCCAGGCGTTGGTTACCCACTGAGACTGAAGGACGGCCACAAAGAGTTGGTCCGCGCGCTTGACATGAACGGAGTGGCGGCGGCCATCATTGTTGAGCTTCTGTTTCTGTATACCAGCGATGTGTGGACCTCTGTGCGAGCAGCCGGAGCCGCCTGTCTGAAAAGCTACGTTGACACGGCAGAGTTCCCCAAGGTTTTGCGACCAGAAAGCCACGAGGCTCGAAAGGGCGTTGTGCGGAGCATGCGGGATGATTTGAAGGACTTCAAGGCTGGAGATGTTGATCTCTTAGACAAGGAACCTGACTAACTCACTCCGATCGGTCTGCATGAAGCGAATCCCGTATGATCCACCACACTGACACGGAGGACTGCTCCAGGCCGACGAAGGCGAACACGATCTGTGACTTGTTGTGGCTCAAATCTTCTTGGCCTCAGTGGTATCCAGAGTCGTCTATTTACCCCATTTTCCTGACCACTATTTCTTTTTTTCCATGCATGTCCCTTTTCTCCTCGTTTTCGTCGTTTTTCCATCGTTTTTTCCGGCATAATCCGTCTTGTTTATTCTGACATAATCTTTCTTGCTTTTTCTGACGAATGGTAGTAGAGTAGACATGAGCGTCATGATCATGGCACATCAGAGGAACAAAAACGACAGCTGTCGACAAGATCGTTCCGAGAGCTGGCCTCCCGATATTCCAGGCGGCAGATCTCCAGATAAGGCAGGAAGCAGTCTGATGTATAAATATAATAACTGTCGACAGGACCGTTCCGAAGGCTGTACTGCTGACATGCCAGGCGGCAGATCTCCAGATAAAGCAGGAAGCAGTCTGATGTATAAATATAGTAACTGTCGACAGGATCTTTTCGAAGGATGTCCTGCTGCTTTGTCTGCAGGACTTACTCACAGCCATCCCTGCGCTTTGTCTGCCAAGTCAAGCACGGACGTAGTTCTGAGCTTATCCTGGGTATGCGCTTTTCGCGTGACGACACTGCTATCCCGCTTCGACGCTGTTGCCTGGCTCTGAAGACAGTCTGGAACCTGTCCGCGTACTAAAGTCAGGCGTACAGGATGCAGAACGGATCTGAGGCGAACTCTAGACCAATCGGTCCACCGCGCGCACGGAATTGTTCGTGGTTTGGTCCAGTGACCATGCCACGAGATACGCCGCGGGATATTCCTGGAAACAATCTGGAAAACAGTTCCTGGTCTGATCTCAGTACCATACGCCATCCAAAACAAGTCTGATTGTCGGATGGGACCAGGTAAGTTCCAAGTCCGATCTGCAGGACGACTCGAGCGGATTGGGAAGATAATCTTCGCGATTGTTCGACAGGTTTTCAGGAACTTTCCGCACGATGGTCCGCAGAGTTAGATGCGATCGAATCGAAATAACACCTCCGTATTTATAATGAAAGAAAAGATCTCATTTTATCTCGGGAATTTCATACCGCCACACAGTGACATGAAAACACAGAGCCCGCAGTTTGGGATCAGAACAGGCCATTCGTGGGCGACACATCTGCACCGCGCAGGCCCCACGCCGCTCGAGTACCAGAGTGTAAACGCACGCTTCTGGCATCCCGAGATCCAAGAGGTGAACCGTGACGGGCCCTCTCGTCCAATCAT
>Ga0115030_1001087_pt1 | contig 12085 bp, 10 predicted proteins | sample SidtaG_4_FD_87174 | JGI IMG/M metagenome (GOLD analysis project Ga0115030, IMG submission 87174) | Marine algal microbial communities from Sidmouth, United Kingdom - Sidmouth_Male1 metaG | ecosystem: Host-associated > Algae > Red algae > Unclassified | place: Sidmouth, United Kingdom | collected... | reverse complement strand
GGGGGGGGGGGAGCGTTGGGGGAGGGCGGCGTCCCGTGGCGCGCGTCACCGGGACGGCCGTCATTGGCGGCCGCCGGCCGCCGCCGCTGCCCACGCCCTGCGTCCGCGGCCGCGGCCGCCGCCCAATCCCCGTCCACGGCGAGCGACTCGGCGGCTCCCTCAGCGCCCCCCTCGTCCCCCTCAAACGTCACCTCCCCCACGTTAAAGGGAAAATCCTCCTCCGATGCAGGCAGGTAGTCGGCTGAGCGCACCCGCGGCGGGCGCCGCCGCCGCCCGCCCGTCGCGGCCGGCCGCACGGCGCCGCCGACGGGGGGCCCCAGCCCGCCCGCCGGCGACCAATCATCGACCACCGTATCGTCGTCGCCATCGTCGCCGTCGGCGCCGCCGCCGCCACCGTCGTTGCGCAGCTGCCGCCCGCGGTCACGCGGCGCGGGCGGCCGCGCCTGCGAGGCGGGCGGCGCTCCCCCGGGACGGGGCGGGCGGCCGCGCGACGTGCCCCCCCCTCCCGCGGCGGCGGCGGCTTCTACCGCCGCCGCTGCCGCCGCGCGCGCCGCTCGCCGCTGCGCGCGGTCGGCGGCGGTCCGCGCGGCCGCGGGTCTCGGCGGCCGCGTCCCGCCGGCCACCGCGCGGGTGGCACCGGCGGCGGGTGGCGGGGGTGGGGTGGGCGGCGTCGACCGGCGGGGGCGCCCTCGGGGGCGACGCGGCAGCGTCACGTCGCCGCCGTTGCCGCCAACGTGCGTGGCGCCCACGACGCCGTTGCCGCCCGTCGACGCGGCGCCCGGGGGGGGCGCCGCCCACCGACAGACCAGACGACGAGGTTGGGGGTGTGGGTCATGGTAGCCACAGAGGGACCCCTCGGGCGCTGAGGCCAGACCGCGAGAGTGGGGGGGGGCGCCGCCGCGGGGCCGCCGGGTGGGTAGGGAGCCGACAAACGCCACCTTTGAGCCGTCCCCCATTACACGGGAGACGAGTGATGGGCACAGGTGCGCCGGCGCTATCGTTGAGCAGACAAGGGAAAGCGACTTGCTCACCCAGAGGCAGCAGCCACCGCGCAGCAGCAGACACGTCGGGGCGGCCGTGGAAGGTCTGGCATCGGCACGGCGGCAGGTGGCGGGGCCGAGGTCCGCGGCGCAGTGGAGCGCGGCGCTCCGCTTGCCCCACGAGCACGGGAGGTCGGCCTTGACAGTAGAAATTAACAGTGGGCTACCTCGGCAGTAGGATGTCAAAGTGGGCAGAGAGGTACTTGGGAATCAGGCGGTTGCATGAGTCAAAATCGAAACGTGTCGCGGTACGTGTCACAACAGCGGTGTCGACACCCTGTGTGGGGCAGCGGCCTGCGCAGTGCTCCTTAACGGGCGCTGGACGCATTTGGCGTTTTTTTTTGCGATGGGTCGATGCTGCTGTTGCGGAAGACACACTTTTGCGCAATCGGGGAGCAATATGCGGAGCACCGGCACGGCTTGCGAACAACGAATGCTGGCTCTGCCCAGACAATGTCAGCTTCCCATATCTCGCCACAAGCCAATTGCCGACAGTAGAAACAGGCCAATAGGACCTCGCCTTCGTCCTCAAGGGTAGCCAATGATGGACATGCCCGACAATAATCGCACACGAAGAGTGACGCTTCAGTGCATCAGTGACATGAGTTGACCAGAACAAGTGACCGCCGCTGTGCGTCGGGTTGCGTGCAACTGTCACACACTCGACCGCGCTTCGCAACAGGCAAGTGCAGCGTCCCTCGGATTTTGACGGGCGACACCATCCGCGCGCCCAAACAAGTGGATGGATGAGCGCGTCGTGCCTGTGCTCTCGCGGGCATGACTCCTCGAATTTAACGGACTTGCTGAATAGATGAGGACTGCTTTCTCCGGAAAGCAGCGCACGCGCCCAGAAAACAGAAGTGAACGCCGCAATCATGGACTCAGGCAAACGGTTGTTACACGTTGTGGCAAGCGTGGCGCAGATTGTGGCAAGCGTGGCGCCACCAGAGTGGTGGAAATTCAAAGAAGTGAAGAATGGACACGTCCAGGTGTCCAGGTGGCCCCCTTGGGTTTTCTCGAACTGATGGTCGGTGAGGGGGGCTATCGAAGAAAGTGACAGGTGTTTCGGCAGTCAAAATCAACTTGGGACAAGTCGGACCAGTCGAATTGGTGTGAAGGTCAGTTGGTGGCAAGCCGGCTGTTTTTCTTCGCGACGAACCCACTCTGTCTGACCCAGTGCTCCGCTACGCTAACCTCGTTGTTCTCCATGCCTGTTGCCAGAGGAACCGAGTGCCCTTGCAGTATCTCTGGTGTGATGCCCCTCCCGCCGCCTCTACGCGACGCCAGGTCCGCAACCCATGTGTACGTGACCCCCTTCCGCATAGTGGGCTTCCTCGTCACCACCCACTCACGGGAGTGGGAAGCTATTTCGTGGCGCAGAGCTAGAGCTGTGAGAACTGTCCTTACGTCCACTGTACTGTGTCTCTTAAAATTGACGTGTACGCCGTAGCGGTGGAGATGGTTTGGGGGGGAGCACACGGACTTGGCAGTGACGGCGGTTGCGGCCCGAGGAGTGGTAGGGTCAGTGCTGGTGCACACACAGCGGACGGAGGGCAGTAAGCGGGCAAGGAATGGAATGGAGAAAGAAAATCAGCGTGGTTTACATGGAGAAGGACTACGCCAGGTGTTTGTCATCGTCGTCTGAGAGGTCTTCCTCGACACCAGCTACAACACACAACCGGCCGGCGTCGCGCTTGTGTTCCGGGATCCGCGGCAGCCTCATGTCCGAGAAAAACGAATGACAGAAAGAGTACTTCTCCACGGGCGGCGGCAGCGCGTACTGCACCGTCATGTGCACGTCCACCGTGGCCGTATCCGCGCAAACCGCCGCAGCGACGCCAACGGCGGCGGCGGCCGTCGTCCCGCTAGCGGCGGCCGCGGCCATCGTCCCACAAACAGCGGCGGCGGCGGCCGTCGTCCCGCCAACCGTGGCGGCGGCCGTCGTCCCGCCAACCGTGGCGGCAGCCGTCGTTCCTCCAACGGCGGCGGCCGCAGTTGTCCCACCAACGGCGGAGGCGGCCGACGTCCCACCAACAGCGGCGGCGGCCGTCGACCAGCGAACGTCGGCGGTGGTAGCCCCTCCCACGACGACAGGCTCCCGATCCTGCGACACCCGCGCGCGCTCGTGCACCACGTCCGCCGCGACGCTGCAGACACCCGCGAGGAACGTTGACGACTGACAAGACGACGGCAGCCCCGGGGCCGCACGAATCTTACTCGCCAACGCCAACGTCTCGGGCGTGTCGACGGTGTTCATTTGCGTAACCGTCAAGTGGTACAGGTAGCGGCCGTGTCGGCTCGGCGCCACAGCCCCTTTTGAGGCAACGGACCCTGGCAGCGTCGGAGTGTGCCGCGGTGGAGGCGGCTGCGGCTTGAGGCGAATCTTGAGCTGCACCCATCCCGCCAGCGACCGGTCCAAGTACAATGCCAGTGGAATCTGGGCCGCCCACGCTCCACGTGGCCAGGCAGCGCATGGATCGATGGTCGCCGTAGAGCATCCCGGGACGTCCGCCAAGGCGGGAACAAAGCCAGTAGCAGCGTCAACCGCAGCGCTGCCAGGCCGTGTCGACTTCGGACGTGCGGAAACAGAGCGAGCGGCACGGCCGCGGGCAGGAGCTTTGCGCGAAGGAGCAGCCGCGGCCGAGGAGCGCACCGAGGGGCCGCGCTTTCGGCCCGCAAGTTTCTTGGCGAGCACGTTCTCCGCCGATACTGGCCACGTCTTGATGGTGGTGAGGGCGCCATGCGGTACCTTGAGGAAGCCTGGCGTCAGCTCGGAAACGATGGCAGCGGAGGGGCCATCCGTCATCCAAGGAAAGCCCCAGTCAAACTCCAATCGTGCCATGCGGGTGTACTCCCCACTGGGAGTTAGGCCCTCAACGATCGTGCATCGCGCGTCGCGCGCTGCCACCCGCCCCTCCTCTGTGCCAAGGATAGAGCGCACAAAGGCAAGCTCTGCGGCAGAGAGGCAGCCCGGCAAACCATCGCTCACCCACAAATCAAGAAAAAGCCGCATGATGAGACGGCGCGACAGCCACTGGTGCCCCTTGGCGGGGTTCAGGCGCTCAAGCAACCAGTCCGGGATTGACGGCGGCTGGCCGCCGATCTGGTGGTCAAACATGACACGAGCCAGGAGGAAGAGACCGCGGTCGCAAAGTCCGTACGCACGACACAACCAATGCCACCCGTCCATTGGTGATTCCTTAAAGAGGTCGGAGAGCTCCAGGTGCAGTGCCTTCTCAGTGCCACCAGGGAGTGATCCAGCCAGGAAGGTCATGTGGGAAACGAACCAGATGACCATCAACACCGGGACAGCGACGTCCTTGTCATTGACGGCCGGACCGACTCGAGAAATGCTCCGGAACACCAAGGATAACCCCTTTTGTCGACGAGTGAACGACGCCACAGATGCGCCAGCCGCCGCTACTTCTGTAATCGCCACACTCGTAGGAGCAACCGTCGAGGAGGCGGCAGTCGTAGGAGCAGCCGTAGGAGCAGCCCTTGAGGACGCAGACGCGAGAGCAGCCGTCGGGGCGACCATCACGGGTGCCGCGGCCATCGCGGGCGGCGAGGCGGCCACCACGGGGGCGACAACGGCTGGCACTGGCGCCACAGGCCTGGTCAGCGTATGCGCCCCGCGGACGGGGGCAGGCCCCGCCGACACGCGGACGGAATCAACAGCTACCGGAGCTACCGGGGAGGTCAGCGCCCCCGCCCCGCGGGGGACAGACACGGGAGCCACAGCCCCCCCGGCCGTCGAAACGGGGGAGGCAGCCGCATCCGCCTCGGCAACGGCGGCAGCCACCACTGGGGCCATAGACACGGAGGCGCCGACAAGTGCGCCAGGGGGGGACGGGGTCGACGCGCACAACACGGGGATAGGGTCGACAGCCACGACAGGCACAGGAGTACCGGCGGTCGCCTCAGGCGAATTTGGCGAGCGCGCCACGCGGACAGGGGCGTCATCAACCGACGACATAGCCATGGGGGCGCCGGTGGGTAGCAGCGGCGCTTGCGCAGGCATCGGTGGCGTCGCCGCGGCCACCAGGGAGACGCGGGTCCTGGGAGCGGCGGAGAGAGATAGCGGCGAGCGTCGTGTCCAGCGTGCAGAAAATCGTGTACTACACCCGCACCCTACACACTCGCCCCGACAATCGCTCAAATCACCCGAGAAGGCATGCATTATAACTTCCAGCATCCGCACCTCTCGCTCCTTCCACAGCCCATAGTTGGCAGAGCGTGCCGCGCTTGCGCCTCAGCGCATGTTGCCGTGGCGCCTGATGGGCGGACTGCCACTGGATGCACAGGTCGGCGCGGGCCTCCACCGGCTCGCCGCAGTCCCAGAAGTGGGTAGCAGCGCCGCATCCGGCGCCAGAGGGCGCTCGTTCAGAAAGCTGACCCAGGAGCGAGAAGCGCAGCACTTCCCTCTTGTGGACCATCCTCCTGGCACCGGTAGATTGGCCGTGTTCATTGCACTGCACGAGGCACCCGTGACCCGTGACCCGTGACGAAGCGTGACGCAGTCGAAGGAATCGTGATGCTCGCAGTCGACCGTGAAATGCACGTTACAGCAAGGCAGACTACAACGTTTGTGCCACCGCCATCCGCCAATGGGAACGAGCCCCTTCGTGGTCAGCGAATCAGATCAACACGTATTGACCGAAATTATCGCACCTGCGTGTCAGATCAACAGGCATGGACTGAAAAATATCGCACATGTATGTGATACAAGCTGCCATTTACTGTCTTTCTCGGGAGGAAGCGACGACAGCTACTGCTCGTCAAACCGAGACCGTACGGGGTGGATGAGGTGACCAAGAAGCGCGGCGCGGCTTATTCGTGCCCGAGAAACAAGTGCAAACGATGTCCAATCGCCACAAGACAAAGTAACTGCCAGTGGCCAGAAACTCCAACCAACAGCAAACATGAGAAGAGAATGAGAAGGAAAAGAACTCGGCTACGCGACAAGCACCTTCCCCAGCGGGCGGACCTTCTCCCACACGACGGAGACGTCACCTGCGGCGTGATCAGGCGTGCCAGGGAGACTGACAAGGGTGGAGGATACCACAGCCAGGTCCGGGGCGGCCAAAGGCCCTCCTTCATGCCCAGCGACGTGCGCGGCCAGCCCAGCGAGCGGCAGCTCAACTGCAACTGCGGGCGTCGACGGCCCAGCGGGATCGGTACCCAGCCCGACCAGAGGATGAGGGGCCGCTTCAAGCAAAGGCGCGCCCGGGGGTGCGGCGAGCTCGACGGTGGGTTCGACGGCGACCCGGGGCGCGACGACTCCAACGGCGGGCGCGGCGACACCAACAAGGGGTGCCGCGGGCCCAACGGCGGGCGCGACGTGCCCAACGAGCCCAACGGGGTTCGCGCTCAAGCCGCCAGAAAGTGCGACAGGCCCGCGCAGCCTCTCTTCCATGGGGAGCGCGGAGGCGGATTGTGCCAACGGCGCCGTGGGCGCCACCGCCAGCGGGTAGGTGTGTGCTGCAGTTGCCGACCGCGCACGTGGGCGAGCCGGAGTAGCGTTGGTGAGGATCTGCGGATACAGGAGGCCCGCAGACCGCAAGCGCAGCACCGGCGGGTTGAGCAGCGGTTCCCCGAACCGTGGCAGGAACAGTGGCTGCTGCGGGATTGGCTGCAGCGACCGATACTTCGACGCCACCGGCAGGGAAGAGACGGCTGCGACGGCCGGCGTGGCCGGCGACAAAGCGACCGAGGAGGGGACGCTGGACGCATTCTTTCGTGCCTTCTTGAACGCGTCCTTGTGCGCCATCACCTTGTACACGACGCGACGCCCCGAACGTAGCACCATCTTGTTCGTGGCTTTGGCCGCCCGGAGAACCATCGAGTGGCTGGCCTTCGCCGCCCGGTACGCGATCGGCTGCTTGGCCTTTGCGAGAGACTTGGCCATGCTGCGGAAGGTTGGTGGGAGGCGGGACCGACAAAAAGAGTGAGGTCGCCTGTTGAGGCGAAAAGCGGTCGCGCGCTGCGATGAGTGATGGAAAAGAACGGTGAGCGGACCACCATCGAACCAAGTCTCTTATAGGAGTTCTAAGCAGACAGACCCCCACCCCCAGCCGCCCAGCCGCCGCAGCTGTCCGTGTATTGCTCCACGCTCTGCCCCCCTGGCCCCCCCGCCAGCTCCCCCGCTACCCGTAGCCACTGCGCGTCAGCCCCCCCTCCAACTCCCTCACTGCTAGCTCCCCCGCCGCCCGTAGCCACTGCGTGTCAGCCCCCCCGTCACCTCTGTCGCTTCCCGTAGCCACTGCGCGCCAGTAGGTGCAGCTGATGCAGCCACCACGAGTGCGGGGCATCACCGCGGTCGCACAACCCACAACACTGGCCCTCGGGACAAACGAGATTACTGCGACGAGCTAGCCGCTTTCCAAAGCGCCACGCTCACCACGCATTCACTGAAACGAAATGGATAGACGGTGTCAGGCACACACAGCGCGTCGGAGAGGCGGCACTCGGAGGGCCGGACTGAGCGTGGCGACACGCGGTGCAATCACTTGCGGTCGCATGTGGCGGGTCAGGTAGCTCTCTGAGATACGTAACCACACAGAGTACCGACGAGCGGCGTCTGCATCCAGGTCAGTGTCATCGCAAAAGTGGTGGGGCGACACGCGGCGGGCCGCACTCACTCGCGGTTTCACATGTCGCGCCACGGTGGGGTGGTCGGAGGGTCCGTGCACGTCGCAGTCGTCAGGCGGCTCTGTGCGATACGTTACCGCCAAGAATACCGACAAGCGGCGGCTGCATCCAGGTCAGAGTCATCACACTTGTGGTAGGGCGCCACGCGACAGGCCGCACTCCCTCGAGGTTTCACGTGGCGTGCCACTCTACAGCTGCAGTAGCGTCGGCCGACGTATCATCGCTCAGGCAGTGCTCTGCAAATCAAGGCCGTGGCCTCCTGTTCGTTTCTTGGCACAGAACAAGCCACCCACCCACACAGTCCTGGACAGACGACCGGATGACGGATGACGGTGTTCCAGGCAACTGGTCGCGAGTGTGCAGCTGCATGCAGCTGCAGTGTCCGCGTATTTCTTCGCTTGAGGTCGAGAAGCTGCAGCTGCAGTGGAGCTGCAGGACGCTGTTGCTTACTTGGCACATTCTCGGGTCACCCATAGAGTAGGATCGGACAGAAGACCGGGCGACGGCTGAAGCTCGCTGATACAGACACATTGCCGCATTCCGTGTCATTAGTCAATCATCGCAGAAGCAAGCAACAAGCAGTCAACAATCAGCTACGTCCCGATGCAGCTGTTCTGCGCGCGAGGATACAGACACACCTGAAGGCTGTCATCCGTTTCAATGCTGTACGGCCGCAGGGCATCCGCCTGGCACGAAATGTGGCCCTCTGCCAGCTTACTGAACCTGGTTTACCAAACCAAGGGCTGTGGCACGCAAGACAGTTGACCAGCGAAGCCCTGCACGACCTGGACAGTACCCAGGCGGAGAGCGACCCAGGCGGAGAGCGACCGTGCGTGCCTGCCGTATCTCCCGCAGAGCCACTGCCACAGCCAGCTCGAGCGTCGCGCAGCTGCAGGCATCCCGCCTCGCGCAGAAATGGCAGCCAAAGGGTACATAAGCTCTTCTCATTCGTTCTTCTTCACCCCACCCAACCTCATCACGACACAATCAACGACCGAACCGACGCAGTAGCACGAGAGCAAGCGTCACAGGGCGGAGCGGCGTCGCTGTTACCGCGGCCGGCCCCTGTCACTGCCACGGCCGTCTACCCGCCCCACCACTATCGGCCAAGGCGCGACTGTCGCCTCCCCGCGCATTCAACATCGGCTACGCCCCTGTCGCTGCGACGGCCGTCTTCCCGCCCCACCGCATCGGCCACGGCACTACGTCCGCCTCACCGTGGCGCTTCTCGGCGTGTCGCCATCGCTGCCGTGCCGCGTGCCGCATTCCCGCCGCGCTGCGCGGCGCGTCGCCACCCCTCCGTGCCGCGTCCGCGCGGCGTTGCTCGTCGTGTCGCTACTGCGACCCGCAGGGGTGTCGCCACTCTGGCCGTTTTGCGTTCACGCGGCGTCGCTCAACACGCCGGTGGTGCTGGTCAAGCTACACGTGCCGACGGGCACGCATCCCTCCCGGGACCCACGACCGGCCCCCGCCACCGGATTGTGCGCGTGTCTTTGCCGGTACCACGCTTCACGCTGCCTCGCTCCTTCCACGATGGGCGCAAGGCGCCGCTGTGCTCGAATGCGGATGGTGCCAAACGCCCACGTAGCGACGACTGCGCAACGAGCCTACCGCCTAAGTACGGCGGCTGGCGAGGAGATGAACCGGCCGGCCGCAGACGGACCGGCTGTGGTGGTTGGCGTTGCAGCAGCAGCAGGTCGTCAAGATGCTGCTGCCGCGGTACTTGCTGCGCTGGCGGTGGCTCGTGACGAGCGGCGCTCCCGCCGCGCGGCAAAGAGGCTGCATCGCGCTGGCGCACGCATGGGCTCGGCTAGCGCGCCTGCCCACGAGATGAATGGCGTCGACGACACGACTGTCGGCGAGACCGTTGTGGTGGGCGCCGGCACGAGTGCGGCGGGAGGCGGCATCGTCTCTGCAGCCGACAACGCGCCTGTCGCCGAGACGGCTGTCGCCGAGACGGCTGTTGTCGCCACCCGAATGTGCCCGGCGGCAGACGGCAATGAGCTCTTGTTTCACGTCGTCGGTGGGGTTTCCATCCCTGGAGGTGGAACGTCGGTCACCCGGCACGACCCTCGAGCGCTTGACTGGGACTTTGTGCAAGTCGATGCCACGGCGACGGTGGAGGGGACGACAGCGACTCACTGCGCTACGCCGGATGGGTTTGAAGGGAAGGCCGGCGGTGGGGCGCAAGGCGATGGGGGCTTCGCCGTCTTAGCCGCATTGGAGCGACGGAAGCGCGCAAGGGGCGGCACGCCCGCTCGTGCGGTAGATGTTGGCGGCCTTCCACGGACCACAACGGCCAATGGACATCCGACGGCGCGAGTGGAGTCAGCTGAGCTCCAGCTTGGAGTCGAAGAGGCTGACGCCATCCCGCTATTTCAACCCTGGCCGTTGACCGCGCCAACGCGAGCGGTGCCACCGCCAACGCGAGCGGTGCCACCGCCAACGCGAGCGGTGCCACCGCCGGCCGTGACGGACTTGACGAGCACCTTCCCGGGCGTAAGCGGCGCCACCGCCGCGCCGGTCGCAGGGACGGCAGCATCCAGCGCGTCGGGGGGCGCGGCGGAGCGCGCGACGGAGCTCTACCTTCATGACCTATGGTTGCGGAACGACGAGTTGCGGGCGGCTACTGAGGAGGAAGTGGTCATGCACGGCGTTGCGGACATGGCCTCGCAGGCGGCGTCACAGGCGTCACAGGACGAGCTCGCCCTGGTCGGTGACACTGCGTCACAGGCAAACTCAGAGGCAACCTTGCAGACGCCATCGACGGGGCTCAGCGCCATGGACACGGAAGTGACCTTGTGGACGGCGCTCGAAGCGGCCATCAACTCGCTGAATGCCATATGACGGCGAGTGTCTGGACAAGGCTCAAGCAGGCGCTCTCGTCAGCGCCGACGGACGGGACGGACGGAGAGGACGAGATAGCTTGTCGTGGAAGAGAGTGACGCTCCTGGAGGGGTGGCGACAGTGGGACGAGGTAGCGGTGGTGGTTGTGGGGTGACATGGCGTGTTAGAGAACAGAGGGATGTAGCACGCCAATGAAGGTCACTTTCTATGGAAGCAAATGCCGAGCGACACACAAGAGAAGATGAGAGACGAATGTGTTTGTCAGATCATGTTTATTGAGTGCGTCAGTGTCGTCAACGCGAGCCGTGTGCAGCTTGTGCAGCGAGCCGAGGCTCTGTACAACATTGGTGCTGATGCGAGGACAAAGAATGAACGAGAGGGTCGCGAGGCGCTCGTCTGATAACGCTCAACAACGAAGTGACAAAGACATACTGGAAGGGCGATACGTGCAGGTCGGTGTTGGGGCGTGGGCGTGAGACAGACGAGAGTCAAGAGTGACCGTGAGCTGAGCCAGACGAGAGTCAAGGGTGGCCGTGAGCCAGACGAGAGTCAAGGGTGGCCAAGATGGCAAAGGTCGCCAAATCGGCGGTAGGTAGGTAGGTAGGGGTGACCAAGGCGGGTCGCCCAGGCGGTGGCGAGGGTCGCCCAGGCGGCGTCAAGGGTCGCCAAGGTGGCGACTTGGCGGCCACGGGGGAAGCTTCGGCCGGGAGTCGGAGATGCCTGACAAGCCTTGGCAGACCGCTCAGTACCTCTCAGCAGACCGCTCAGTACCTCTCATTACTGCTACGTTGCAACTTCAGCTGACCCCTGGTTGGATATTACAACACGTGACCAGGCTGATTCTTTTGTCAAGATCTGGTGCTGCGCGGTTAGTAGCACCCCAGATATGTGAATTATGTCACATTCTTTTACTCTTTTTGTCTGTTGGCTGATAATACTTTCAAGTGACACTTGACGATTTTCATCATTGTCGAAAATGCAAATACCAGGATTGACGGGATCCAAGTCGCCAAGAAGGTGCTCGTTTTGGTGGAGCAGGTATGTTGTTGGAGAGCAGGCCGAGGCCGAAGGACACTTGTCACCGCCCACGCGCTGGTGAGTGGAGCATAGGATTCTGTCAGTTGACGTGGGACGGACTCGGGACGGACTCGACGGGGGCTGGAGCGCCCTCCACCACGCGCTACGCGAGGCCGCGCGCGGGGGGCGGCGTGCCTGCCACCCCCTGGTCGCCACTACCCTGGCGCTTCCCTCCCGCACCTGCTTGACCCCGCCCTGCCCCCCTTGCCCTGCTCCTACTTCTGCAGCCGCCGCCGACGCGATGGGCGCTGAAGCGCTCGCCACCGCGCGCTACCCGAGGCCGCCGGGGCACGCCGCCCCCCTCACGAGGCACGGCCTCGACCGCGCCCGAGGCCGCGGGAGCGGCGTGCCTCCCAGCCCCTGGTCGCCACTACCCCGGCCCCCACCTCCTGGTCGCCACTACCCCGGCGCCCCCCTCCCGCACCTGCTTGACCCCGCCCTGCCCCCCCGCCCTGCCCCCCCGCCCTGCC
>Ga0115030_1001084_pt1 | contig 12090 bp, 15 predicted proteins | sample SidtaG_4_FD_87174 | JGI IMG/M metagenome (GOLD analysis project Ga0115030, IMG submission 87174) | Marine algal microbial communities from Sidmouth, United Kingdom - Sidmouth_Male1 metaG | ecosystem: Host-associated > Algae > Red algae > Unclassified | place: Sidmouth, United Kingdom | collected... | reverse complement strand
ACAACCAAGTCGTTTACCGTTTGGTTTCGTTCTTTTCTTGAGATCAACCTGACTCGTCGAACCATCTGTATATTCAACATGAACTTACAACCCTGGGTACATCGCAGGGTTGACGAGATGCAAAGATCTCGTCAAGGCTTCGTCAGGGCTGCGTCAAGGTTGGTTTGGGGGAGGAGATTCGGAATCTGGAGGGGGGTGGGTGGGCGGGCTGGCGCTGTCAGGGGGGGCACGGGGGCTGTGCTCCCCCTGGACCAGCGACTTCTATACGTTAGGACATGCATCTCGGCAGCTGTTGTGAGCTCGGCACCGCTTGTACCCTCCTCGCCGCTGTCACTACCCGTGCCCGTACCTCTGCCCCGCTGGCAAGGTCTCCGCTTTCTCAGCTAAGTACCGCTGCCTCCCCGCCGACGCCAGCTGGTCGGCGGAGCTGCACGGCTGCGACAGCTTGCTTGTATACTACGGAGAACGGCGGCCCCTGCCGCTGTTTCATTCTATATGTCACTCTGCTCTGCGGCAGTGGCGGCGGAAAAGTTGTGCACGGGGCTCGGAGGCTGGCGTCGCGTGTGTCCGGACGTTACAGGAGAAACTGGTGCTGCTGTGGTGGTGTGGTGGGGCGGCGCTGTGTTTTTGTGTGCTTTGGGGGGCCGGTGGCGCCAAGCCGCCGAGAAAGCCAACAGATGATGGACAGGTCGAGGTGGGGAAGAACCCACGGCGTGTACGGCACGCTCGCGGTGTTTGAATTGAACAGCCACCCGGCACTACCAGCTCTCCGCCATGCCACCGTGTCAGCAACAGGGCTGACATGCCGTGGATTGGGGCGGGGCGAGAGCCGTGAGAGGGGTGCGCGTGGGGTTGGCGCCGGTATTTGGGGCTCACCGCAGTGCAATCGCCCGGGCTTGCGTCTGCCATGGACACATATTCTGAACAAGCCGCCTGGCTGAGGACAGTCCTCGCCGGGCGCATCATCACGACAACTTTTGTGCAAAGTGTGACGTGCGATACGATATCTTTGAGCGTGGAGGACGCAACAGGAAGAAACTTTGTGCAAGCTCTGCCAGTAGCGCCATCGTTCTCAGCTTTCTCGAAAAGTAAGAGTCGCTCTGAAGCAAGTGCGCTGTGCTCATGTATCACGGGCAGTGTCATTTGTTTTTGAGCATCCGTCCATCCCGGCCTATTCTTCCGCGGACCCCAGGATACGCGCCAAGCGGTCGCTCATCCGCCGGCCAGACAGGTGGCTTGGCGCCACCAGTCCCCGGCAATACCCACAACGGCTTCTGTCCACAGCCGCAGCTGACTGGCTACTGTGCAGGTCAGTGGCCACCGGCTTCACCGCCGGTGGCTCCGCAGCGACCATGGGCACGCGCGTGCCGCGGTGGATGGGGCAGAAGCGATGCCCGTCGGCCATGTCATACCATGATGTGCTGCCGGCAGCTGCTGGCAGCGGTTGTGGGGACATCCCCTTCGTGGCCGCGACGCCTTCGGCCGTCGCACAAACCAGCGGCGGGCCGGGTACCGGCACGGGCGCTGTGGGCGCCGGTCAGAGCCACGCGCCCGCCAACCACGGGCGGTCGACAGCGGCTGGTGGGCGGCGGCGGACGGGGCTGCTGCTTCTGTGCTGCCCCAATCGTCGTGGCGGCGGCAGCGACACCACAAGCGACGCGTGGCTGCGACGCGACCGACTACGGCGGAGGCGGCGGCAGCACGTGGGGACTTGGGCGGCCCCGCTGACGGCGACAGCGTTGGGCGCCCGTCGGCGACGACGACAGTGACGGCGGCGGTGCGCTCCTTTGTGCGACTGCCGCTTCGTGGCCACGGAATTGGCGGTGCACCTCTTCCAGAGCACGGGGGCACCGCCGCCATCTCCGTGGCCGTGGCTGAGCCCCCGCCTTCCGTTGGAGCCCCCTCGGTGGCGGCGATAGGACGCGTCGTGGTCGGCCGTGTCGGAGACACGCGGCGGACTTGGTGGGCCAGTGACCAGGAACGCCCGGCTACGGGCGACGTTTCAAGTGCCACCTAATGTCAAGAGGCGTTGCCGCCCCGTGACCACAGCTTCTCGCAGCGACATCCCTACGCGCGTCTGTCGGTTGTGGGGTGGTGTCACCCGCCATCCCCCCCCCCCGCTCCCCCTGCCCTACGGGACAAAAACCTAGAGGTCTAGGTTTCCGAAGTCCCCGGCATGACCGCGCCCAGGCGGCCAGAAACCTAGACAAACCCCTGGAGAGTTGTAGTTTGATGGGCCCACAATCGCTCTCAGAGGTCGACATGGATGTGGGAACGCGTCGAGAGCCACGTTTGATGGGAACCCTCCTGGCTCCTGATTGGTCAAAACTAGCAGCCTCTCTCGAGGCCGCACTGTAGAGACAGTGCCACAATCTGCTCTTCACGCTTGGTAATTACAGGTTGTGTTGCTTGCTTTATTGCTACGCTACTAGCATCTCACGGTAGCTGGGACAGAAAAACGTACTGAGTGTGCTCCTCCGATGGCAGCCCCGAGCCTGCGCCCTCCTCGGCCGCCGCCTCGGGGCTGCCTGGGGCAGCGTCTGCGTCGTCGCCGAGCCGCATGCGTTTCCTTGCCTCATGTTGTTGGCGGTATTACAGGCTGCGCGACAAGGCGGCACACGCTCCCCAGCTCCCGTCGCAGGACGCAAGCACAGGAACGCGCTCCTCCAGGTAAAACACCACCAGACGTACACGCTCCGGGGGTTGAAGGCACACAGAAGCGTTAGACCTCAGAATGTTGGACATGAAGAAAGAGACTGCCCGGCGCACGCGCCTCTTGTCCATGTCCGACAAACCAAGACCGCCGTCAGAAAAGATGTTGATCTTGGAAATAGTGGTCCGCGGTGCAAGTCGCTCTCGTTCACCGCCCACCTCAATCCCTCCCCGCGCGGTTGTCAACCTCCTGCCACGCGCCACGCCCCGGTCAGCCTGCAGCGCCGACGCACTGCGCGGTTGCGCGTCGCCCTGCAGCACGTGCTTGCACACGGAGGAAATAGGAAGAAAAGACGGTGCTACGGGAGCTTGTGCACGGGCAGGGACTGGATCAGCCTCCGCCCTCGAGGAACGTGGAGGGAGCAACGACGAAGACGCATGTCCAGCCGGCACTTGGCGACCGGCCGTTGGAGGAGCGGTGGTTGCGGACAACGCGGGCGTGCCACCAGTCCCAGCTCCCGCCGAGCGCGGTGGTTGAGGTGGAGGCCGCGCCGATCCCGGACGCGACGCAGCAGCCGGAGGTGCCGGGGAGGAAGGACCACGGAGGGGAACACCGCGCGCCAGTCGAGACGCCGCCGCCGGCAACGAGGAAAACGTTTCACGACTAGGACTCGCCGCCGTCGTCCGTGATGAGTGCCGAGCAGGTGCCGACGTTGTCGGTGAGGCACGTGCCAGAAGAAAGCTCACACCGGTGGGGGCGGGGAGGGACGCGGCCGCGCTTACCGCAGCGACCAGTCCTGGAACGAAGAACGATAAACAGTTGAACGGTCACAGGCTCCGAAGCAAATAAAAACAAACATACAGCCCGGTCAGAAGAAATTCTTACAAATAGTAGGGAACACACGAGGGGAGAAAAAAGGAGACCACATGACAACCACGACTGACACACCAACCTCCAGCAGGCATGTCAATCTAGTCTAATGAGGCTTACCATCGATGCTATTGACAGAGCAAGATGTAGGACGTGGGTGCGTACGCAGTCGGCTGGATGACCTGGGAGGCATGCTTGCGTATCGTCAGCGGAGTGAATGTGTATGGGAACACGGTGGCGGCAGAGACGACGGCGGTAGCCGACGACGACGACCGAGAGGTTTCCGACAGCGAGGCGCCTGCCACCGGCACGTCTTGTCTTCCGCGGCCATCCTCCAGCCCAAATTACGTCCACAATTACTATAGAAATGCTGAAGCTCTGGCTGCGCGATGGTGGCTTCGTCCAATCTGGCCAGAGATCGTGGACCTGCCGGAACAAGTTCGACGCTGGAGTTAACACAAGTGCGTAGGCCTCTCCCTGCGAGCCTTAGAGCTCGGCGCCCAGTCGCAATGAGTCGAAATGACGTCTCCTGTCCAAGCCAGCAGCTTCACCGTGCCTTCTCCAGTATCAATGCGACAGCGCACCCCGGTAAAAGTGCGACAGCGCACCGCCCGCCACCAAAGGCGATGTTCCCGACACTGGGCTTGCATCTTCAAGTTTCTGGCCGCGCTAGCAACTTTCTCAGCTCCCACCAATCGCATTATTGATTTCGGAATACCGCCCTCAAAGGGCTGTAGGCACCCTGTTCCCACCCCTGTGTGCCGTGCGTCTCTGTGGTGATCAATTCGCCAGGCCATCACGTGCGGGAAAAAGAGAAAAAATAGCGCTCTTCTATTTCTCATGGCTGAATCGGTCCCTACAAAACATGACGACGTGCCTCTTGCGCATTTCCAATGTGCCCACAACAGCGTCAATAGCTAAAGCGTTGACATACCTCAGCCGCCCGCCCAGGGAGGTGAAGCAGTCAGTGCCATTCCGCTTCTCTGGTAGCCCGTACGTGCCACGACGGTCTGCGGAAGATACTACGCACTCGATAAGTGCGAATGCCATCCGCTTGCCCGCCACATACACAACTGCGTAGTGGTGCACGGCCCCGTAAACCGTGGCGGCAGCTCGCTCAACGCCTCCGCCACGGCTTCGCTGCTCCACGGTCGACAACATTCAAACGAGGTGATTACGGCGATAGTTTCGACGACTTGCCTGCTTAGTAGTACCGGCCACTTGTCCTCGTGCCAGCTTCAAGGCGAAGTATTTTTTGGCAAGTGCTTGATTTGGAACGGCTTCAATTCCCTCCAAAGAGAGCACTTCTCGCATCCTTTCCAGTTCGAGACCGGTCAGGTGGGCGGGGTCGTGCCTTGGGGGCAGCAGGTACACCGGCGGGTAAGGTGCCTCAGACAGTTTGTAGGCCCCTGTCGGCACTTCCCGTACAGCAGCTACAGGCTTGCCAGTTGCGTCCGCCCATTTCTGCTTCGCGTACGTCTGTGCGTAGCGCGTGATCAGCTCCTTGTTGTACTTGTGTACTATCGCATTGGTCAGAGCAGCGTAGGGCTCACTGTTCGACCTAACGAGGTCAGGTAGAGTGCCGATCAGTCTCTCTATGGGAAACTGCCAGTATGACCATGCCGGACAACATGCGCGCATGTTTGGGACAACATCGAACAGAGCCGCCACGACAGGAAGGCACACCCGGACGCGCTCCGGGCGCTCGGCGTTGATGTACTTGTAGAAGTCGCGGCAGAAGTTCTTCAGATGACGCTCGACTGTCCTTAGTTCCTCCTCAGATAGTCCTGAGGTCCGGAACATCAGCCGTGCGGCTTGGCACAGGTGCATAAATGTCATGAGAATCTCGTCGGGTATGCGGCTGCACAGGATGACTTCTCCTACGCTACGCAAGAAGAACAGCCAGTCAGAGGCCATGTATGACTTCCAGTGCAGCTGGATGTCCCGCAGGGCGCGCGCTTGCGTGAGTGGAACAGTGGCACGCCCGTTTGCAATCTCGCGCCCGATAGTAGTGCCTGCCCCCTTGGACATAATGTAGGGTTCGGGTTTGATCCCCATTACGCCAAAATCGCCCGAAAACAGCTCCCAAAGCCCCTTCGTGACGTTTGAGAGCACTAAATGCATGGTGCCATACGGAAGTGCGGCCTGACCGACTCACCATAAGTAGCTCAGATGGGGGAAGCGCAGCTTGTCCTCTGGGCTGGGTACAAAAAACAGTGAGTAGCCCTGGATTCCAGTCTTGACCGCCAACCTGTCAACAGCAGCCATGCTTTCGCCTTCCCGCCGAGCGGCTTCGAAGTTTTCGACGTCTTCGGCCAGGCTCTTGGCAGTCATTTAGGTCTTTTCTGACCCGTCGATGCTGAACCGTCTTTTTCTCGTATACGGGTTCACGGGGGGGTAGTAGTACCGCTTGTCGGCGCGGACGCCAAAGAGCAGCCGGAAGCGACCGGGGCAAAACGCTTTGTGCCCCTTGGCGTTTAAGAGCTTGTCGCCTCCAGGCATGTCTGTCGTAAATTGAAGGACGTAGGCATGCACTTGACTTGCTCCGTCGCGACCGGAGATCTTGACACCACTAATTCCACTTGCAAGCTCGTTTAGCTCCTCGGCGATTGGATGAAGAAACGGCTCCAGATCGGCTGGTTGGCGCGGTCCAGGCGTCACAGCAAGGATGATTTGGCCGACGTTCTTGACTCGTTCACCGGGCGTCACGTTAAGCACCGTCGCTACAATTGGCCAGCCTTGGAAACCCCGTCGACGCCAAGCCTCGAAACCGTCCATGGAGACGCTGAGCGCCACGCAAGTGTCAGAGTTGAAGAGACCAGCGCGTACGGCTTTCCTGAAAATATTTCCATCGTACCAGTCGCGCACACCGTCCAGGGGCAGCTTGGCAGCCTGAAGAGCGTCAGCCATGGCGGAGGTCATGCTAGGGCCGACTTCTGGGTCAGCCAGCATTGTGCGTAGCCACGCAGAGAGAGACCAGTACAGAGTGTGGCTTGCTGTTGACCCGGTAGCCACGCGACGGTCAGCGCCGCATGCGTCACAAGCATCCATGTCTGCGCGGCGCGAGACAAGCGCCACACAGCCGTTGCGGCACGAGGCTACGTGGCGCTCGTGAAAGTTGACGCTGGAGCGGACAAAAGCGTTGAGCCGTGTCGTCGTGCGGCATGTGACATGGCGGAACCGCTTCTTAAGTAGGTCCGACGCAGCTTCACGCGTCAAGTTGTGCTGATGAATGAACGTGTATGCCACGTAGTTGTCCGCATTCTCACAGAACACCAGCCGTGACACGCAAACACCATTGGCCCCGGCCTCGAGCATCGCCCCAAGCACCGTACTTCCCCGCTCAGTGGCGGTACCAACGGCAGCCTCCACCAGAGCCTCATCTGCGTGTTCATCTCCGCGCTGCTCAGAGCCATCCAATTCTGCGTCGCTCGAGGGGCCGGCCACGCTCTCCTGGCGCGGCCGCTTGCGGCCCCTGTCGTCTCTGGTGCGGTTGTGGTAAAACCACGTGCGTTCCGGCACCGAGGACGACCCCCCCGGTGTGGTATGAATGACGTTGGTTAACAAACCAGTAAGTAGCGACCGACCGTAGACTCACGATAAAGCGAACACTATCGCCCAAGTGGCGAGGAAGGAGAACCTGTGTTCGTGCAACATCCGATGGGGAGCCGGGCGTGCCGACGACGGCGAACCCCGGTCCCATGGTGCGTTTATTATCAGACGGTAAAGGGGAGGGGTCGATCGACCGAGCGATCATACAGATCGAATAACCACCAAAATAGAGACGATAAAAGAAAAGACAGAAATACAAGACGGAAGTAGCCTCCCAAAGGGCGAGCCACAGGTCAGTTCAATCCTCCACGTGAATACTGACCAGTCAGGGGGGCTACTGGGCCCAATATCCCAAATATTAATGAGATATGCCACATACTCCAGTAATGAGATTCGAGCCGTTCGGGCGAGTGGGCGCAGATCGACTGATCCGCCTCCACGAAAGCCATAAGTGGCAACCAATCAGTGTGTCGCGTAAAGACGCGCGAAGGGACGTGAGGGCGTTACGCCCTGGCCAGCGCCTGCAAAGGGGATTGGGGAGACCCCTGACACTCTCTCGCGAGGCGGAGTGGTGTAGCCCGTGGCGCGAACGGTCGCGAGCGGCCCAGAATGGCCGATGGGTGCCGGAGGGCAAGAGGGCGGGGACGGGCAGCCTCTGGGCACCCACAGGGCGGCACCGGCCGTGCAGGCATCAGATCGGCCCCTACAGGGGTGGGGGCCTTGTGCCTGCGTGCCGCAGGGGGCACAGCCGGGGGCAGCACGGCGGGCCTCTGGGCTCGCCACACGGTATATATACCGGGGGGTTGGGCACGGCAAGGGCCCGTCCGGTTCCCCATGCCGTCCGGCGTCCGGGTTGAGTAGCCAAGCTGGGCAGGTTGCCGTGGCCTGCGCTTGCGCACTTGTTGACCTCCGGGTCCTCCGTCTGCCGTGCCCCGTCCGTCGCGCGGCGAGGCTATCACGGCTTTTCCTTCGGCGGGTGGGGGTCGTTGCGCTAGCGCACACGGTGGGCGGAGGAACAGGGTCGGGCTCATAGCCACTGAGGAGTCGGGCGCGCAGCTTGTGTCCAGCAGTTTGACCCTAGGTCGGGAAGGGAGAGCGGGGTGGGATTTTCGGTCGGGGCGGGTGGCGTTGGCCCGAGTCGGCCACTAGACGTGGGTTGCCGTCGGCAAGGGCGAGGAAAAGATGGCGGGCGGCGGTAGCGAGGTCCAGATGGCCGATGCGGCCGGCGCGGCTGGGAACAGTGCCAATGGCGCGGGGGGCCCGGCGGGGCGAGCCGGGTCGGAGGCGAGCGTTGGCTCGGGGTCGCGTAAAGACGGGTCGTCAGCCGACGATGGGCGCGACATGCGTGGCACCGACATCCCGGCCGGGTATCCCGATGAGGCCGAGGACCAACCGGCGGAGCTTCCGCTCATCGAGGGGGCGGGGCCGTCGCCTTTTCGGCGGACGTACTTCAGCCCTCCGTCACTTGGGACACGCGACGGCGTCCCCGTCATGAGCGACGACGTCCTCATGGACGCTGCGACCAAAAACCGCCGCGTGGCGTTGGTTCATATTGAACAAGGCCATTGCGGCGTCCCGCCGGGGTTCATTGAAATCCTCAACGGGGTCCCCGACGATCACGTTGACGCCGTCGTGGCGGAGGTGCACTGAAACGCCAACTATGGCAACCAAGGCGAGGCGCGGCATGCGTATGAGGGTCTGGCGTACGCCAACGAGTTGGTCCGTTACGGACGGCCCTTCCATGACTTTCATACGCGTCTTTACGCTTGGGCGCTCCTGTTCCCGGTCCACCGGATGGGGACCTTTGAGGTCGCCGCCAACAACTTCAGGCGTCTGCGTCGGGCTTGGCCGGAGGCCGTCTTCCTGTCGCGCCGTACGGCCAAGGAGCTGTCGGTGCCCATTGCCCAGGAGGCGGGCATGGAGGAGTACCTTGATGAGCTCATCGAGGCATCTCACTAGGCGGAACACGCCGTAAAGGAGAAGTTCGACGCACGAACCGTGGCTTTGACTTCCCCGTTTCGGGCGCCGAGATATGCCCCCGCCCATCGGCGTGCTGAAGGCGCGGCGCGTATCTCGAGCCGCGGGCTTCTTCCCACCGCTTGGTGTTCCGGTGTTGTCCGGGCGCCTCTTCATTTCGACTTGTCGCGGCGGTTCTCACGCTACCCCCGCTGGTGGTTAAACCGCGGGGTGTCGATGGAGATGCCTTACGCGCTGTCGTGCATGGGTCACAATCTGGTCGACGATTTCAGTGCCGTTTGTCACGTCGTCAATGCGGAGTACTACTACTTCCTAGCGACCGGGTGGGTGCATACCCTGCTGACGGACAAGGTCTTTGCCTGGCTCGATGCCAAGGCCCTTCGGCGGATGTCCAAGCTGGACCTGCACCGGATGGCCAGTGGGCCGGGTGGCGAGGCCATGTTGGATACTTTCCACGAGATGCACAAGGCCACGGAGGTCTTCCCGTGGACCATTGTGGTCAAGAACGTCATTTGACGTGACACGCAGACGCGTGCGGCGCGTCAGCTGCACGTCCATTTGGACTCGTTGGCCGAATACGGGTTCATGCTGAACAACCCTTGTCGGGGATTTGCGTCCCTTCTCACCTGCGGCGGAGGTTTGGACGACGATGGCGATACGCCCGTGACGGCGGCTCAAGGCAACGGCGGGTTTGTCCGCCAAGGGACGCGGGCGGCCGGTGGGCCTTCGCGTCGGGCCGCTTCTCCTAGCCGTCGTTCGCTCTCGCCGGTGCGCGAGACACGCGTGACCGCCGCGTCCGGGGGACATGGGCGTTCGGCGCTTGAAGACGTTTGGACTTCGCCCGAGGCGTTTTAGGCGGCGGTGGCTCTGTTTGGCGACGGGCCGAGTCGGCGTATGGACGAGCAGAGCGTGTCTCGTGGCGTCGGGGCGGCCGCCCTGGCTTCGGCGTGGAATCGCCAGACGGAGGCGTTGCGCCGGGCGGTTCGTGATGATCATGGCTATGTCCTTGACGACGCCATGCCGGTCTTGGATCGAACCATAAGCGTGGCGGCCGGCAGACTCGGAGGCTGTCTTCGACCTGTTCTACCAGGAGGTCGAACGTCTGCGCCAAGTGGCGGCGGTGCCTCCCTCGCCTGTGCGTTTTGACGCTGGCGACATCCTCGGCCGGCGTCTCAGCCGTGACGCCGAGGATGAGGAGGAGCCTCCGCGCAATATGCGCCGTCGCAGTTCGTCGGTGGACGAGGGTAGCCGGGGGCACTTCCGCAACTGAGGCGGGTGGTCTAAGACCGGTGTGGGCTCGACTTGTGCCTTTGTTTTGATTGGCTTGTTTTTATTGCCGATGCCCGTCGGCGGGTGATGCTGTGGCCGTGTTGTGTACATCTTGCCCGCTCATGGGTTGCTGTCATTTAGACAAAGAGGGTTTGGATTGCGTAGCACTGTTGGTTTTCCTGTTAAAGTGAAAGGCAACATGTGCCCATGTGGACGTGTCATTATGGTCTTTTGACACGTGGGGTACTACTTCGTGCGATGCACAAGCCGCCTTGGCGTCGGCCTACCAGGGGGCGCTTTCCCATCTGGGGGCTATAAGCGTCGCCTCTGTACTTTGGTACATCAGGTCCTCAACCGTTGTGGTTAGGTCATGGACCGAAGGTAACAGTAGCCCGTTAGGCTCGGATCCAACCCCTTCGGTAACCGGCGCGGGTGGCGCGTCATTGCCGTGTAAGGTCGGGGGGCAGGGCCGCACGTAGGTGTACGGCCCATGCCACTCAGAAAGCTCGGCGAAACGCCGAAGTGCCAACCAGGGGTCGTGGGAGATTTTACGCGTCCGTTCGGGTAATGTCAGTCGAACCCAACAAATCGGTAAAGTCTCCTGAACTGAGTTCGATTGGTTAATCTTGATCCAGCTCAGTGTGATTCGAATTTCGCCGTGGGAATTCGAAAACACACCAAGAATGGTCGGGGACCACTTTCGTTCTTGGCGTTGGGGGGTTACTACCAACGCCGTTTCGGCTTGATTAAGCCTGGGTGTTCGGCGGGTGCCCGGAGACGGGGGTTTGGGAATACTCCAAGAGTACCCGGCAATTTTCTTCTTTTTCCGTCGGAGAATTCGGATGACCAAGTTTCGAGGAAGGTTTTCCAAGGGTTCCCAGGAATCGTCCTTGGGACCATAGTCAAACCATCTGACCTTGACACTGTAGATGCCATTGCTCCGACGGAGCTTCAATAGGCGGTCAATGACGTATTCGTCGGGTACCGGAGGTGTGCTCTCAGGCTTATCGAGTCCGTCCAATAGTGGATGTGATGTCTCGTCTGGGGTCGACGGCCGTGGGGCCGGGATGACGTGGTCACTATTGACTCTTCGCTCTTCGCCATTCACGTCTACGACGTAGGTAGAATCATCTGCGTCGAGTACGACGAATGGGCCGACGGTCCTGCTTTGCAGCTTGTTCTTTTGTTGCTGGTACGTCGTATACACGTAGTCACCGACACGGACACGTTTGATACGTGTATCCCCGTTCGAGTCGAAGTTACGCTTATAGCGTTGTTGAGTCTTTTGCAAGGCCTCTAAGACGGCTGGAATTTTCTGTCTTAGCTTGGCCATGAACTCACGCTTGCGCGCTAGGGGTGACCCGTCATTGAGGGTACCCTTATTTGTCAATGGCGTCCCTGGGGGGAGGTTGCGTACCGGCAAACTCGGGATTCGTCTCGGGATAACGAGTTCGAATGGCGCAATGCCTGTCGATCTGTGTGGCTGGCTATTATAAGCCATGGTCAATACGGGTAGTAGGTCATCCCAACGGTGCGGGTCGTCCGTGACGTAATGTCGGAGTTGCGTAGCCATGGTACGGTTGTACCTTTCGACTTGACCATTCGTCTGTGGGTGGTAGGCCGTGGTGCGCACTGTTTCTGTGTCCAGCACTTTCATTACGGCAATGAAGAAGTTCGACATGAACTGGGGCCCTTGATCCGATAGGATTCGGTCAGGTGGGCCATAACAGGCGACCCATGCGTCGATAATGGCTGATGCCACGGAGATT
>Ga0115030_1001082_pt1 | contig 12107 bp, 13 predicted proteins | sample SidtaG_4_FD_87174 | JGI IMG/M metagenome (GOLD analysis project Ga0115030, IMG submission 87174) | Marine algal microbial communities from Sidmouth, United Kingdom - Sidmouth_Male1 metaG | ecosystem: Host-associated > Algae > Red algae > Unclassified | place: Sidmouth, United Kingdom | collected... | reverse complement strand
CGGGGGGGGAACGCCGATCGGCGAATCGACGCCGGCCGTCGGGTGGTGGTTTTATGGTCGTCCGCACGTCACAAATTCAATTTAAAGAATCGGGGGGAAAAACGCCAGCCAACGGCAAGATCGACCTCTCGACCATCAGAAAAGAAGTGTGAAGCCATCATTGGATCTCATGGGTTCACCTGCAGGCACACATCTTTAAAAAGAAGGAGACTGCGATTTGAATCGTAAGCAAAGTGAACTTGGACAAAGGCCCACCGGGACTTGATGCCACAGCACGGCTGCATTCCGCGGATCTCTGCCTGTTGCCGGAAAACAGTGGGTCCGAGGGTGACCAAGGTTGTGCTCGTTTCTTCTCGGTAGCTTTGTGGTCACCAGGGTGCCTCGTTAGAGGCTTGGTGAGCAGTTTTGCATTGCGTGCGTGGTGTCTGTCGGGCTTTTGTGCTCCGTGTTTTGTTTTCGATCGCGTTTCAAGCCAATCCTGCGACACAGCACATGGTTTTCATGTCATTCTGTGTCCCAGCCCAGTGCGAGGTTTTTGGCTGAACGGCTGTAGGTTGGGAAAGTGGTCCCGACTTTTACCGATTTACTCCTCTCTGAAGCCCAATTGAACTTGCTGCCAACTAAGCTCTTAATTGCTGTTTGCTGAGTTTTGGCCGATTCGAACAAGGATAAACACGGCAGAAACAGCCGCCTCGGCCAATGGGCGCGACAGAAACATGACGTGCACCAATCAGATCACATTCGGGCCCAGGTTTGTTCCTGTTACAGTCGGCCAAATTTCAGAAAACAGCAATACAGCTTGCAGGAGAGCTGGTCGGGATCTTTCACTTGTGGCGGTGCGGACGCGCGCACTCGCCCGCATCGCGATCCAGCACGTCTCCATCGTGCTTGGCGGGCTCCGCGCGCACTCACGTCTGCGGTGCTCTGCGGCTGCGCCGTCGCGTGCAACGGCCGATCTGCGCATAGCGTATTACTGGTACGCGCCTGCTGTTCCTCCATTGGCCGACGCTCCACGGCGGCCGTTGCATAGACAGGTCTGTCGGTTTCTCCCTGCGCGCCATTGGGTGCTTTCTTGCCGGCAAGCTGAGATACGGTACCGCTCGCTACCCCCTTTCCATGGCGACGCAGTCTCTTGTCCGTGGACCCTTTCTGACGCGTAGGTTGCATTATTGGTACTCCTGCCCGCCCGTACGGCGCCTGTGTTTGACGCACGGTTTCCTTCCCGCTGTGGCTGCGTCCTCCTCCCGCCGCCTTTGGGAACTTTGGCTGTTGCTTTTCCCCATGCAGGCTCCACAAGATTGTTTCTGAGCATTACCAAGGGCGGGGGGAGTGCGGTCGGAAGGTCTGGGGCTGTCTGTTTGGCACCGGGATGCGGGCATGGACGAGGACATCTCCCTGAGCTCCTGATTCATCTCCTCTGACCGCAGTCTCCCCCATGGGGACTCGCTGCTGCGCGAGTCGAGCAGCTACAGCGGCACTTCCGCGCCGCCGCCGGGCTCTTGCGGCTCCAGCGTTGTCGACCATGCGGCTCAGGCGGCCCCTGACGCCGTCCCCCTGCACGGTTTGTGCGGTGCCGGCAGGGACGGCTGGGTGGACGATGACTTTGCCGCCAACCCGCCGACGCCACCTGACCTCACGGCGCTTCAACCCGACGCCAGCAAGCGCCGTTCCGGCGGCCTCGCTGGCATGGGCGGTCGCCCGGAGGGCACCGGCTTGCGCACTCGGGAAAATTTCCCACGCGGTGCGCTGCGAGTCTTGTCTGCCGCGCTGCATTTTCGCGGCGTCGGTACGTTGCTCTGCGGCTCCCACGCGGTGCTCTGTGCCGTCACCCGCGCCGAGCAGCGGGACTTTCAGCAGCTGGTGGACTCTTGGAGGAAGGTCGACGGCAAGGAGGAGGTCTGGTCGATCCCGTTCATGCTTGGTGTGTTCGCGCGCTACTCTGTTTGGGGAAAGTTCCACCACGGGAAACTGAGCGCGGCGTGCACGTGGGTCATCCCCGACGGCTTTGAGCGGTGCACCTGCGTGGGTGCGGACGTTTACAACATCGACGTGTCTGTCGGGCGCGTGAGCGCCTGCGAGCACATCGAGGTGCTGTCGTAACGGTGGACAGCATCGCCGAGGCTCTCCGCCGCCCGGTTGCGGCGTTCATGGCGTGACTGGAGAGGGCTTTGAGTAGCGGCGACAAGCCCGACCCTGATGGCGACGCCCACGTCGACGTGGAGGCGCCCGTTTGGAGATCTCACAAACGGAAGTGGTGGTCGTGGTGAGCGCCCAAAGGGGAGCGCTCGTGCCGGCTCCCGTGTACCTGCCAAAGAAGGGTGTGTCCTGTGAGTTTTGCTCTTCGAGCAGCCTACGGGGGTGCTCGAACACCAAGCTCGCCGAGCAGTACCGCTCGGCCAGCGGCAGTGCCATGCCGCCGGCGCCAGCTTCGACTGGCGTGCGCTCCTCCTTGTCAACCCTGTCGCTGTCCCTCTTTAACTATCCGGCTGCCATCGCTTGTGATCGGCGCGTTGGGTAGCTTGCGCGCTTTGGGGGGACCTAAGCGCTCGAGGCGCCCGTCGTCTGCTTGCAATGGGGGGCGTACATGTTGGCCGCCTCCCATGAGCAAGAATGGACTTTTTCCAGCATCTTGCACTCGAAGCTGGGGCCATGCTCGATGCAAGTGGTGCGCAGGCGTTGTGGGAGCTGTCGGAAGCTGTGCAGTCGGGACGGCCGTGGGGAGCAGTTGATCCTGCTGTCGCATACGTCGGCGTGCACGGTCGCGTGGGCACGGAAGTGCACCGAGTTTGTGCGCTCCGGCACTCACATTGCCGATGTCCTAGCCCAGTGCTACAGGGACTGGGCGGGCCTGAAACGGGCCGGCCTGCTACCCGGCTCTTCCAAGGCTCGCGGCGCGGACACATTGCGTGCGCTCATCCTCGCCTTCATGCGGTGGAGTGTCTTCGACCTTGACAAGGGGTTGTACGACTGCGTCGCGTGCCAGCTGCCCGGCGGTCGGTACCAAGGGGTGACGTTTGACTGCATCTGACTCGGCTTTGACGCCGCGTCGCAGCCGTTCAGCTTGGAGCACGTTTGCCAGCCGATCCCCGCGGTCAACACCAAGAGGCGTGAGGGTTGCTTAGTCGTCGGTGAGAAATCCCGGCGGATGCTCCGCCACGTGCTCGTGCCCTGGGACCCCCCGGATGTTTCCGACCGCACCCTGCCCTCCGCCAAGCTTGCACTGTCGTGCCTTTTTCCCGTGCTGCCGGCCGACGGTGCCCCATTCACGGCGACGCCGGCATCCACGAGCATCCGCAAGCCGCTCGGCATGTTCTGTAACATTGAGGCGGCCGCGCTGCCGACGGCGGAGGCCCTGCTGGTGGAGTACGAGAAGACGAAGGTGAAGGTGATCAAGGACAAGCGGCGGCGCGCCGAGTGCGCCGTGCGCTTGAAGGCGTCCATTGACGTTTGCCGCAAGGAAAACACCGAGGTGTAGGCCGTTTACGCGGCGGCGATTGAGCAACATAAGGCCACGACGGCGGCTGCCGAGGCGGCCGCCGCAGCCTCGGGCGGCGGCACGGCCGACGCTGCGTCGCATCGCAACATGACGTCGGCATCTGCTCGACGCCGTCGGCTGCGACAAGGCCTCGGGAAGGGCGACCCCAAGGAGCCGATCAAGCCCAGATAGGAGCCCGGCATGGACATCCCCAAGCCGCTCCTCAAGCCGCTGCTCCAGGAGTTGGATGACAACGACGTTGACGATATCTGCCGGATGTTGTTGGCTTTCACGCTCGATCCTGTGGTGGCTGGCATCGAGGTGCGCCACTTTGAAGGCCTGCTCGACGTTGCTTGTGATCTCCGCTCGGCTCGACCGCACGGCGCTGTGGAAGCTGTTGTGGCTGAAGCGATCAACCACTCGCTGTACGGGCCAGTGACGCGCGGCGCCTGCTGCTTACGGGAGCTGCGGCATGTACTAGTGGCTCTCCAAGCCGCTGCGCTCGTTTTTCACGCATCACCCCCCTTTGCTGTTGCTATTGCGGACGTCTTGAGCGAGGCCGTTGCCAGCGCCGGGGCGTTTTACGGCGAGTTGGCGGCCGACGTCGCCGGCAAGCACCAGTACATGACGCGGTACCTGCCCGCGGACCCGCAAAACGAAGAGTTGCTGGCGGCCTTCCGGGTGCGGTACCCGTTGCCCGCCACCTCCCCGTTGGTGACAGGGGTGTATACCCCTGATCGCGACCAGTGCCGGGCGGAGGCGTTTGCTGCCGGCGACACCACGTCGTGCGGCACATGTAAGAAGGGGTACAACTCGTCGGAGAAGTACTCGGTCGGCGCGCTGACGCTGTGCTGTGCCTGTGCGCACCCTAAGATCCTTGGGTTTGTTGTGCTGGACCGCAAGGAGAGCCCGCAGGTCCTCATCCACGCGGTGCTCACGCGTTCCCCTCGTCTGCCTCGTTACCTTGTGTGTGATCTTGCGTGTGGTGTGGTCCGGTGTGCCGTGGCAAAGCTGCCTTGGATGTTGCGTGACTTGTCTGTTGTCTCTGACCGCTTTCATGTTTGTAACCATACCTGCAGTCACTTCTACAATGCCAATTCTTACGGCGAGCTTGACTACAAGAACACGCTCACGCACGAGCAGCACACCGCCGCCATCCGCAAGATGGAGTCCATTGTGCGGGACGCGGGCCGCTCCGGCTACCTGGCGTTGCTGAGCTACCAGACACGCTTCCTCAACTCCTTTGCGGAGTCTCACACCGCCTTCCAGCGAGCTGCATTGAAGGCGTCCGCCGCTGAAGACGCGGAGTGGGGGCGGAAGGGCGGCGACAAGACGTTTACTTCTTCATGTACGACCAAGCCGCGCGTCTCAATCCCGCCGCACTTTGACCTACGCACAGATTATTTCCGGCGCTACGCGTGCCGCTGTTGCGGTTACGAGCTGTACGATTGATAGGATTGGGAATGGTGCCGGCGTCTTGCTCTTTTTATTGTACGTTGGAACAAAGAACACTTCTCTCTTGTACGACTTGGATGCGGGGGAGGGAGAAAAAGAGAGGCAGCAGGCAAAGACCAAACAACAGCTGGCGAGAAGAGGGGGGGCGGGTGACCGGGTCGTGCGGGAGGCCAGAGCGCGCGGGAACAAGATGGGAAGGCGACCAATGGTGGGAAAGGGTGAGGAGCAAGGATCTACCGAGAGGTGCGGCCGTGGACGGCCGAGGGCGGTGTGCGGCGGGGTGTGGGAGTCGAGAGAGACAACCGGCGGCAGCAGGTGGTCGCTGGAGGCCGTGGGGTGCCCGCGGGTGGCCCCAGGTGGTCGACAGTGGCCGCCGCGGCCGCCGAGAGCCTCGGGCGGCGGGCGGCAGCAGCAGCAGCGGTGGGGAGAAGTAGGGGTAGCAGGTGCGGAGGGGTGGCCGCGGATGACGGGTGGCCGGTGGCGAAGAGACGCAGCGGGGGCAGCATCGACGGGGGGCTGCAAAGAGCAATGGGGAGCAGCAAAAGGCGATGGGGGTGTCATGGTAAAAAACGCGGCAGCGGAAAAAGAGCGGGCAACGGCGAAGGGGTGGAGGCCGGTCGCTCCGACGAGCCCCGGCAGTCGGAGAGTTGCCATAAGGGGGGGGTGCCCCGTGTCCAAGCGCGGGTGAACCCCCTCATTGACGTACGGTACGGGGCGGCGCAGCGCGCAACGCGGGAGAATGCGCGCAGAGGCAAAACACTGCGTCAAGTCGGCAGCGTGCACCGGGTGGTCACACCGAGCAGTCGGTCGGCCCCGGCAGCCTTTGATATCAAGACATTGGAAGTAGGGCCGTGCACCAGACAGCCGGCTCCGACAGTGCGTCCAGTGTCTGAACGTGTCTGAGTCAGACATCAGAAGACACCTGTTTGCTGCTGTCAATGGGCCCGAGCGATGGTGTCTGAGGCCCCAATCTTGTCCCCGGATATACCACCTAGACGCCTTAGGCCTAGGTTGCTATTCTGCATATACTTTTCAAGTGGACAGAAACCACACTGGCGGGAAGGGGGTGGTGCGACTGTGGTTGTAGCGCGGAGGGTGGCGTAGGGCGTGGAATCACGACAACTTGAGACAGATCTCCTCTATTGCCACATCCAGAGCACTGTATTCAACGCAGATCGCTGACACTGATTCATCCAATGGATCACCCGTCCCTTTGGTGACACTGCACAACCCAGTACATTCCGTGGTTGGTCTTCCCTACCTGTATACAGACGCTCCCATCGTTTTTCCAAGAAAAGGCATCGTTGCACGTCTCTCACAATGTTTTGTGTCCTTTCTGCCCAGTACAAAAGAAATGCAGATGTCAAATGATCATCTTCACGTACTCGTTTCCTTCTATAATATTGTCCCAGACAGCTGTGCATTGAGAGCACCACTACTGGACCGAACAAGACCGAAATACACCATTCTTGGAGAGGCTCGATTATGGGCCTTTGAAGTGCGCTGGTGACAGCCATGTCGGCTGTTTTGCACAGAAGTGCTTCTTTCGTACCTTTTCCGCTCTCTAAAGGTGACAGTAACCAGAACATGCCACCACCTCCCCAGCCTGCCCTACCCTCGCACACGCAAACTTTTGTTGATAAATCTGGTGGGCATGTACTAGCCCCCCAGTAGAGCCCAAAAGAGGGGTACAATAGAGCCACATGAGACTCAGGGGACAACCTCTGTGAAATGTCCTACCCAGATCTGCCAAACAGTGTGTGCGAGCTACCTACAGAGGTTTCAGGCCACCCAAGCACCCGGGATCACTCCTGAAGCTGTTCTAGACACTCCAAACGGATGCGTTCAAAGAATGCCGCGGTCCCATACCACATCTGTGCAGTCATTGACCGTTTGGCTCTACCCGCGACGGAGGGCCACATAGCAGTCTGGCGGTCAAGCTCGCAGCTATACGATGTTTGCTTACAAAAGGTGTACCACTGAGACTGTACCATCTCCATAGCAGTGGCCTGGGACAGGCACAAAGCTGCACAATTCCCTGAGAGATCTCCCACCCTAAGACAGCCGAGTTCCGCACCGCAGCTGCCCCCGAATACATGAGCCAGGGGGCTCCAGGACGTGCGAAAGACACACAGGGGTGCGGTCGGTCGCCGCGGGAGCGGCACTGACCGTGAGTAGCGGTGACTGGGAGCCGCGCTTACCAAGATGGCATCCGGGAACAGCGGCGGCGGCCGACCTAAAGGGAACAGCAGCCCGCGGCGGCAGCAGCGACGGGCAGCGAACGAAAGCGGCAGCTGTCCAGGGGACGGCAGCGGCGGCAGCTACAGCCAACGTCGGCGGCGGCGACGGCAGCCGGGGCCGGAAGTGGCAGCTGAGGCCGCTGAAGGGCGCAGCAACGCGCGGCGGCAGCGACAGGAAGCGATAGGCGGCCAGCCGCCAGGAGCCGCGGCACCAGCAGCTAATGACAGCGGCGGCAGCGGCAGACGGGGGTGCCGGAGGCGACAACCGGTGGGGGCAGCGACCGCAGCAGCCGCTAGGGACGGCAGCGACAGGGGCGGCCGTCGGGAGCGGCAGCGATAGCGGCAGCCGCCAGGGACGGCAGCGACAGCTGCGACCGAAGGTGGCTGTGGCAGTAGCGGCGGCCGCCGGGGGCGGCAGCGAAAGCGGCGGCCACCCGGGGCGGAAACGAAGGCGGTTGACGCCGGGGGCGGTGGACGGAGCGGAAGCCCTTGGGGGCTGCGGCAGCAGCAGCAGCCGCCGGGGACGGCAACGGCAGCGCCGGACGTCGGGGGTGATGGCGGCAGCGGTGGCTGCCGGGGGCGGTGACGGCTGCGGGGGCCGCCGGGGCCGGTGGTGGTAGCGGCGGCCACGGACGGCGGTGGCGGTAGCAGCGGCCGGCGGTGTCTGTGGCGGTAACGGCGGATGCCGACGGCGATGGCGGTAGGGGTGGCCGGCGGCGGCGGTAGCGGAGACCGCCGACGAGCCATGCGCAGTGGCAGGGGTGACGATATGGACGTCAACAGGCTGATGGTGACGCTACTAACTGATGGTTGCTGGGGGACCACTAATATGTTGCAAGATGGCCCCACTTGGCCAGACGCCCATCACGGGCTGCAATAGCGGGATCTGATTGGTCAAGGGGCCTTCAGGATCGTGCACAAGCCTTCAGGATTCTGCGCAGCAATCCTGAAGGCTGTGGTTTCCCTATCCGTCTGGCGGGTAATTTTGACTACCTGCGGGAAATTTTAGCCATCCGAAAATCGGCGATTCTCACAGTGTTTACATAGAAGAAGCTGTTTCATCCTGCTGTCAGAAGCGCTCTACCGCTGTGTCTCCTCCTACCAAAAAATGCCAACGCCGCCCCCTGCTCCCAGACACACTTCAATGGCTTCCCCAAGCCGTCAGCTTTCCAATGCATTTTTTTTCTTGAAGAACGGTGCCGTCTGTGTGGCACAGCACGCCCACCAGTGAACTTGGGGGGACGCCCAGACAGACCCCAATTGACCCAATTGAGTCCGTTTCCCGTCTTGAGAGGGGCATTGCCGCGTGCCAAGCGTCGTCGTCGCGACCAACCGCTCAGCTGCCCGCCCAAACAGAGCCGACCACTCCCTTGTCACGTCTTCGTGGTGACCCACCCCCTGTCTGAGCCAATGGCAGGCCCCCCTGGTGACCTGAGGCCCACCTGCCCACCACCAAGCAAGAAGCCCCGCACATCCGACCTGCAGCGAGACAGCCTTGAGAGCCTGTTGCCGCGGTACCGTTCTGAGCTTTGGACGGTTGCTCCTCTAGTGGCCGAGAGTAGCGTCTCTCGGTCGCGAGTGCGCACGTTTTTTAGCAATGCGGCGAAGCCTAAGAGCCTTGGTCGTCCTCCCTTTTTTACGCCGGAAGAGGAGACGCTGCTGGCTAAGTATGTGCGCGTGCAGGCCATGTTCGGAATGGGCTTGACTCCTTTGGCCTTCCGACCTAAGTGCGCGGAGTACATCGACACCCTCTCGGCGGCTCGTCGCGCGGCTGCGGCTGCCTATTTCGGCGGCACTACGATCCCAGGTAAGAGCTTTGTATCTTCTTCCTTGGTCGTTGGCCCGAGCTTAAGCGCTACCGAGTGGGCACCCTCGAGATGGGCAGGTCACAAAATTCACGCCCCGATGTGGTGGCTCGGTGGTTCGCCGCGTTGACTTTGTTGTATCGGGATGAGCGAATTGTGCTTGGTCGCTAAGTCTGGAACATGGACGAGACTGCCATGAAGGCGAGGGACATCATCCTCCACGCACGCGAGACGATCCTGGGCGGCCAGGGGCTGAAAAAGCCGGAGCTGATTGTACCAGACACTGGGTCGGGGGCCGCTGGTTGTACGGCCGCGTTCACGATTTCGGCCTCGGGGGATGTGGCTCCGCCGTTTTTGGTCGTTGATGGTGGGAAAGAGGGACATGCTTTTGTAACGGCCAGCCACGCCGACGGCGGCCGGCCTGATACCATTCTACTCTCGTCTAGGCTACAAGACGGTGCGGTAGTTGTGCGGCGGACACCAGCGGGCTTTGACAAGTCCATCTTCGACCTTTTTGCGCTTCACTTCGCCAAGTTTGCGATGAACTTTTATCCTCACGAGAGCAAGATCCTCGCGCTAGACGGAGCCAAGGTGCACCTGTCCCCGACGGGTCTGACGCGGCTGCTGTCAGCAGGAGTACACGTCATCGTGGAGCCATATAAGATGTCTCACGTGCTGCAGGCGCTTGACAGCCCAAGCGCATTTGGACGCTTCCAGCCGGGACTGCGCGGCTGCGTCCTGGTGCGGTCCCACTCGTGTGTAATGGCCAAGCGGGCCTTCTCTGTATTGGATCTCGTGGAGTGTGTGGGCATGGCCGCTGACACAGCCTTCACGCGGGATTCACTGGTGTCGTCCTTCAAGCGCGTCGGAATGTGGCCTCTAGACCCCACCAAGGTGTCGATTGAGGAGTTGAACAAGGGTGTTGATTCACCGAGTGCGGATGTAGACCTCGCGAGGCTCACGCGACTCCTACTCCCGATCGTCCGCAAGGAGCTCAAGTCGGCTAGAATTGTTAATGGCACGCTATCCACTGCCGGTCACGGGACGCTTCTCAACTCCCCTGAGATCATTGCGGCCTTGCAAGCTCTCGAGACCGAGCGCGCGGCCAAGGCTGCTGAGGCCGCTAAGGCGAAGGAGGAGCGGGACAAGCGCACGGTGGAACGAGCGGCTGAGAAGGACCAAGAGCGCCAAGCTGTGGCTGCACGCAAGGCGGTGGCGGCCGAGAAGAGGACCGCCAGGGTGTTCGAGGCAGACCGCAATAAGTGGGCCAAGCAGTGGGCTCTCGTATCCGAGGAGTTTTTGGACGAGGTGCAGGCCCGCAATCGCCAACTGCAGCCGTCCGCTAGCAAGCAGCGGCGGCGACGCCAGGCGTGCCGCCAGAAGCAGCGGATGGCTCAGTGTGCGGTTTATTGCCAAGTGGGTGGGAATGGGGAGCGGGGGGAACGAGGGACTCCGCCGCTGGACGCAGCTTCCACAGGTCGGGGGGTGCGCGGGGGAGAAGAGTGTGGACGTGCTGGCAGTGACTTGGAGTGTGTGGAAGATGAACGAAGGGGCCTGGACGGTGGGGTGAGATTGGCAGTGTATGACTGGCGGAATAGAGCAAGACTGAAGGTGGGGGAGTGCACCATATCCGTGGCGCGTTGCGCGCCGCCAACTGCATCGCCCGCCGCGGAGGCGCGGCGCTGTGCTGTACAAAAGAATGCCCGGCGCTACCTCAGTCATATTTAATCACGTTGTGGTGCATGTGGGATGGGGGTTGCTGGGGGAGAGGGTCTTGGCGCCGGTCCTGGCGAGAAAGGCAGAGCCGATTATCGTCAAAGTTTGTGCCAATTTTCTCCGTTGTGTGGCTGAAGTGCCTCAGTTCTGATGGTCATCATTACCCGCATCTCTTTTTGGGGCTATTATTTGTTGCGCTACGAGATGTTGTGTGTTCGAGATGCTGAAAAAAAGACTGAGCTCAGGGCACTCCACGGACCTCAGCCGTATGTTTGGTGTGAGAAATGAAGCGCAGGAAGCTTCATTGCCAGATGAATGGTCAAAATTACCATCCAGACGGATAGTTGGGACGGAGGTCACTTCTGCGCTCCGTTTTTTCGCGAGGGAAAGTGTCAGTAGACGTGCACCGGGGTGTGTACCAAGTGGCGGAGGCTGTGCTCATCTTCATCGCCGGCACGGAACGCGGACGTGGTTGTCGCTTCAGTTTACGGTTGGAAACCCCCGTGAAGGGGGGTGGTGCGTTCACGCCGTCGTGGGGCGGGTCTGTGGTCGTAAGTTTTTCTTACTTTGTGCATGGCCACGGTGGGTGTGCTGGGGAGAGTGGTCGCTGAAGGGGATCGTTTGATTTTGAAAGCTGGGTGGTCGCTGAAGGGGATCGTTTGATTTTGAAAACTGGGTGGGTGGAGCGGTCGCGGCGGCATGCGGGAGAGTGATTCTGACGCGGAATGGTCGTTTGGGTGGCCGTTCTGCTTAGGGGGTGTACAGATGGCGACGCATGGTTGTAGACGTGGGGCACCGGTGGATGGAGGGGGCGGCGCAGTTGTGTACAAGATTGCTGTCGCTGCATGGTACGGTTCGTGTGTTGGCTGATGGGGGCGGGATGGTGTTGGGAGTGGTCGGGGAGGAGGGGGGGGGGGGAACCGGTTGGTAACTGATTGTTTTCGTTGACGCTGTCCGTGACCGCGTGTTTGGTGTACGGCTGCCGCACTGCTGTCTGTATTGCTATGGATGACCAACACGCCAACGAACCTCGCAGAAGTTTCGGCCGCAAGCGACCTGCCCCATGTCGCGGGTCCATTGCGGGCAGCACGCCGCCGCATTGGCCTCGGGCGGCTCTGGCGACGAAGGGGCGGAGCACAGATACCCGCGTCGTGGCCGCATCGGCTGGATGAGTGTGGGCACGGCGGGGGGACTGGAGGGGCAAGTGGCGCGTGCGACGCGGTGCGGCGGCTGTGACCGCCTGATGTGGTAGTGGGTGTGGGCGTCCATTGCAGCTTCGTGGAAGTGGACGCGCCCGTGGTCGCCACGGGCGAGTGAAACCGGGGCGAGGGTCTTACCGTCCCTTGGGCAAGTGTGCGGACTGGGGGGAGGGGGGGGGGGGGGGGGGGGGGGGGGGGGGGGGGTGGGGTGGGGGGG
>Ga0115030_1001077_pt1 | contig 12118 bp, 5 predicted proteins | sample SidtaG_4_FD_87174 | JGI IMG/M metagenome (GOLD analysis project Ga0115030, IMG submission 87174) | Marine algal microbial communities from Sidmouth, United Kingdom - Sidmouth_Male1 metaG | ecosystem: Host-associated > Algae > Red algae > Unclassified | place: Sidmouth, United Kingdom | collected... | reverse complement strand
TGAAAACGGGAAATCTCACATCGTCACAAATTGATGTTGCTGATTTGTCGGCGGGTACGTACTTCCTTCATTTGAATAATGGAGGAGAAGGAAATTTCACCAAAAAGGTCGTTGTGAATAGGCCTTAAAAACATTCGCAAAAATAAATAAACAGAGAGCCTTTCCAGATTGGAAAGGCTTTTTTCTTTCCCAATTTTTGTAGTCTCAACCTCGGAGGTTAGGGGTGTGTGGGTAGGGGATAAATAAAGCATTGACTTATATATAATGTCAAGTAGTATGGACCACAGACATATATGCATATTTGTCGTGTTCCAGGCTTTACTGCCTGTAACGCACTTTGATGTATATATAACCCAGAAAAACAGTTTTTTCTACTTTCTTTGTTAATTTCAAAAAAACACTAAACAAAAGGTGAAAATTGATAGAAATACGCAAAATTTGTGTATATTCTTTGATTTTTACTCAAATTTCACATCGAAATACTTTAATATGAATATGCGTCTAAAAATAAAAAATAGACGAATATTTAGAGTATTTCAACAAAAACATCTAATAAGATGAAATTAAGATTAATTAAATTACTAACACTTGTGCTCGCATGTTTTTGCTTGAGCACAACGAATGCTTTTGCAGACGAATGCGAAGCAAAAATCTTCTCTGACATTCAAAGCAATGTCACTGGAGAAAACTCCGCCTCGATTACGGTTGTAAAGCCATTAGGGTTTGAAGGTCACATTCCTTTAAGCTACACACTTTCAAAAATTGATTGTGTGGGCTTTAATCAGGGTCTATACGACCTATTGATAAGCCTGGGAGTTGACCCAATAACTGCTGATATTATAGCGGGGATGGGCAGTACGCCTCCTCAGGTTTTTAATCAGGGCTTGTATGACGCGTTATTGCCACATATGACTCAACAGCAGGCTAATGCAATTACTCTTGAGCATGGTAGTTGCGACGCTCCATCGTGCGAATATACAAATATTCCGTTGATGGGTATTCCTGTAGTAATTCCGCCAGGCGATACCATTAATTATTCAATTAATTTTGAAATTAATGAGCCCGGTGAATATGCATTCAGGGTGTATAATGGGAGCTGCTTTGGTGGGGAATATGTGAATGAGCGTAAGTTCGTCATCAAGAGCGAGCCTACCGTGGTCTGTCCGCACGAATCAAATATTACAGGCACAGAACTTTCGTTAACATGCCTCGATCAGCGCTTATATTTTGGGGTTATAACAAACGGGCAATTTTGCCCACAAGATGAAATAACAACTCAAATATTCCGCCAAACTCCTTCTGGGGACTGGGCTGTAATATATGAGATAAATCACGTGCTTAATGATGATGTCACAAATTCATCTGTCTTCTATCATAATGGATATATGACGACGACAGGATATGATGAAGGTAATTATTATGTACATGTTGTTCTCAATGGTCAGGTAGTTCAAATTAGTGATGTTGTGCCTTATGCGGGGTGTTTCTGCGAGCTTAAGGTAGATGGGGCAATTCAAATGAATTTACACAACGATGACCCATGCGTAGAAGAGTGCACAATCGACATTGAATTCGAAGCAGATGAAGAGAATCCTCTCGTATTCGAGTGTGATGAATATGCTGAGTTGACGACGATAGTAATTTCAGAGGCTCCTATGGGGGCTCTCGGGCAATGGCAGGTTGTTGATATATATTCTCATACTGTTGAATTCGAAGATGGTATAGCTCCTGAATGGCACCTCGATATCCAATATAAACTAGGGTATGAAACTAGGGTTGAGATATTCGACCTCAGCGGTAATTTGTTATCCGTTAATTCAATTCAAGTGCCGTGCGATAATCCGTGCGATAATTCACTCTATGCTGCCTCTAATTGTGAATATAATGAGTCTGAAATATATGTTGGCGCAGAAGTATGTGAAGGCACATACCTGGTTACAGCAACATCACATACAACAGGAATAACACAGGCACTAGACACTATTACGGCACCACTTAATATATCAAAATACTATCAAGTTGCGTCTGATTTATACGACGTAAAGCTTGAAAAGCTTGATGATCCAACCGATTTTTTGGTATGGGTAGAACTGGTGGTTGAGAATTGCGAAGATGATTGTACAGTAACCGCACAGGGCGGATGCAATGATACTCAATTCGAAGAAGAGTCTGTAGTATTTATACAACTTGAAAGTTGTGAAGGGTTTAAAGATTACTTTATTACAAGGAGAAGAATTGGGCAGGCAGTTGCCAATGTCCTTTCTACCCAAGCGCTCAATAGTAATTACGCTATGATATTCCCTACGCCACCAGGTGATTGGATGTTCACTTTCGAGGACCCTCAAACAGGTGAAGTACAAGAAGTGCAAGTATCTGTGCCGGAGTGTGGCCTTAATGGTTGTCAGGCAATAACCGACATCACCAATGTGAATGTCGGTCCCATTACTTGTAACTATGATGGGAATCCCATTATCGATTATGAGGTGACCATAGCCGCTCCTTGTTTGGGCGATGTGGTTCTCATAGAATTAACTCACTATGCGGATACCGAAGCCAGTGAGAGTATTATAGATACGTTTATGGTTTCTGTAGGGGCATTTGAAGATGATAATACCTTCGATTCTTACTTTGTATCAACAGGTACGAACGCCGGTTTGTATGAGGTAACAGCTTCGGTTTTAAACTTTCCTACGGAGACCGAATCTGATAATTCTGGTGAATTCGAGGGTTGCCAAACAATAGAGGAGTTTGTCGAGGGGGATGTTGTTAATTGTCAGGGCTCCTATGAAGCTTATGGTACAGGATTGTTTCAAGTTTATAGTGCATCCGGTGGCGTTATAGCTAAGATGATCCATGAGCAGCAAATAACTAATGAGTTTATATCTGGAACATTCGTAGTAGACACCCCTGGATATACGGTTATGCGGTTGTTAAAGCAAGACGAGGAAGGTCCTGTCCCTAATCATTTGAAAAAAGGCTTCAACACTCAAGGTTGTGGCCCTCAAGGAATGGTTGGCGGCAGTCAGGGTGAAGTTATTGAATTACGAACTAATTCTAAGGGCTTAGATGTCCCTATGCACGATGAAAAGATTGTGTATATTCACCCAAATCCTGCAAGCACCATAGTGAACATCCAAACCAACAGTGATGCAATTATTACCATCACCGATATGGCTGGAAAACCAATGATGCCTGCAAGGCGGTCTGGTGCAGTTAACATCGCAAACCTTCCTAACGGCATGTATTTGATACATACCAACGCGGGGGAGGAGCCAGCAAAGTTTGTTAAGCACTAAAAAACAATACAAAGAAAGTAGAAAATAAATTCAAAAAGCGTATGTCTTGGACATGCGCTTTTTTCTTTTCCCATTTTTTATATATTCTTGTGTGATCCGCCCATGTGACCATGAACTCATGGAGGCACTGCAGATGCACACAGGTGAACAGCTGCATGTCAGCGAGATAGCGTAGACTCAACCTCGGGCCTAAATTCCACCCTCAATTAGGACACTCCATCCTAATGAATAATCTTACCCAGTATAGCAACTTCTCTTGCTGAACGATAACCCAGGATCTTCCTGGGTTTTTCGTTTATCCTGTTTTGTATCCATTGAATGTATGATTCCGAGTACTGTGAGATATCAGATCCCTTAGGGATGTATTGTCGTATCATTTTGTTTACATTCTCTACACTACCTTTCTGCCATGATGAGTAGGGATCACAAAAGAAGGTAGGAATACGTAGATGAGCATGATTTTTGTTCTCAATACCATTATCAAAGGTCATGGAAAGTACTTTCAGTGGCTGTATACAGTCTTTCAATACTGAGACATGCTCAGATGGCTTCAGTGTATTGAGCTTACGTATCACAACATATCTACTTCTTCTCTCAATCAGTACTGCCAAGGCTCCAGATCCTTGTTTACCTGATACAACGGTATCTTCTTCCCAGTGTCCGTATCTACTTCTGTTGTGTGCTCCACGAGATCGTTCTGTAATACCAATACGATCAGGAATCATTACTCTCCTTGTCTTCTTCTTTCGTTTCTTTATCCTGTATCTCTTTGAGTACAGATACCTACAATAGTAATCACCTCGTGATGTACGTAACCAGTCATAGATTGCTGTTTTTGATATGTAAAAGCTTTGCTTTTCCAATTTCATTCTTCCTGATATTTCATCTGGATTGAGCCCTTGTTCAAGCTTTGTAACAATATATTCTCTTAGCTCATCACATTGATTAATCTTCTTCCACTGGAACTTACTCATTCTTTTACGTACATGAGCCTTACGGTGTGCCTTATGTGCCTTGTATTCACCACATACACTATTCTTCTTAATCTCGTAGCTAATCGTATTAGGGCTTCTCCCTAGGGCCTTTGCTATTGATCTCATGGAGTATCCTTTTTCGTACAAAATCATGAGTTCTAAACGTTCTGCTTTAGTTAATTTTCCTTGTTTTCGCATGAGGCTATTGTAACAAGAGTGTCCTAATTGATTACGGAGTGGGGGGGGAGGTTAGGGTTGTGTGGATAAATGAGTAACTCGCAACAGATTCTTCCGCCTTTTCTATAAGAGATAGTGTATAATATATACATCACCATGAAAAGTCCCCTGTAAGGTTCTGTCCTTATGGGGTCCTTTTTATCTATGAAGGCTTCTCTCCTATTTTCCTCTGTAAATAGAAAAAGGCAGACACTTTACAGCGTCTGCCTTTTCTTCTTCTCAATTTTCTTAATCAATATCTTTTTCTAGTCCTCCTACTTCTACTCAATCGTTACCCTCACCGTATCAACGGCGCGGTTGAACACTTCATCTACCAACACTGCTCTGATCTCATAATTACTACGATTATCGCGATATGCTTGATTCTGGTCTGGGCGGAACGAGTAGGAAAAATTCCCAAAGCCACTTCTCCCAATCAATACATCCTCTAGATAGTAATCAACATAGGATACGGGGAAACTCGTCTCTGCACTGATCTCGAGATTGATCGTACTATTGGCGCTGATGATGTCATCATCATCTGGGTTGCTGATATCAATCGTTGGTTGTGTCTGTGGGGTATGAACGTCATCGATTATGCCTAATAGAGATTCAGGGTTGGACTGGTCTGCCCCATTGATCAATGCGCTGAGTGTATTGTAGTCGATCGATGCATCGCCGTAGCCATTCCCATTCACCCAATTGCGCACGCCCCATTCCCAGTTGCTGTATTGTGCATCACCTGCTGGATTGGATGGCGCATCACCTGCTGGATTCGCCCTATCAACCCAATGGAGGATCGTGTGTGCATCTGGAATGACAACTTCTCTCCGAGTTTCCTCTGGGGTGAATTCTGTCGCTATTTTCCCTGAAATGGTGTCGATGACTACTGATCCCGTTCCCTGCCATACGCCTCTAAATATTGGCTTGGCATCACGGTCTGTTGGCTGGGGTGGCGTGAATCGTTTGGTATCACGCGTTGCAAGTCCTGCATTCATGATATCGCGCCATGCTGGACCCGAGATCGCAGAACCCTTGGTCATAGGGGTATTGTCATTATTTCCAGACCATACGCCGACTACGAGATTCGGTGCGTATCCCACGAGCCACGCATCTTTGTTCTCGCTCGTGGTACCGGTTTTACCTGCGACGTCGTAGGTGCTGCCGAAATTAAGGAACGAATTCGATCCGAATAATGGAGTACGCGCCACATTATCAGAGAGAATATCATTAATAAGTCTCGCTGAATGCTCGCTTAGTACCTGGTTACTCTCTGGCTCTTCGAACTTTTCGTAGACTTCGCCGTCCTTGTTGCGGACTTCTAATATTGGTGTGTGTGCGTTGTGTACACCGTCATTAGCAAAGGTTCCATAGGCTGAAACCATCTGCAGGAGGGATACCTCGCCGCCTCCCAGCACCATCGTGAGACCGTAGCGATCAGGGTCATTCAGTGATGTAATTCCCATCTCACGTGCATAATCAGTTGCTTTGCCAATGCCAACGAGATAGAGCATTTTGACCGCAGGGATGTTGCGTGACTGAGCAAGAGCATTCTTGATAGTCATGGGTCCTTTATGTGCATTATCGTAGTTGCGTGGCTTGTAGCAGGGGAGGTCGCTCCCATCGCTCGGCGTACAGCCAGAATTAAATTGCGTTGGCACATCAAAGAGAATCGCATCAGCTGTGTAACCTTCCTCGAATCCTGCAGCATATACCAGGGGTTTGAATGATGATCCAGGTTGGCGCAGGGCGGTGGTAACATTGAATTTGCCATCAATTCCAGCATCACTGTATCCGCGAGATCCCACCATGCCGAGAATCTGCCCATTCGTTGGGTCAATCGCCACTGATGACATATTGCTCGCGTTCCATGCTTGTTGATTCTCGAGTGCGCGCTTGGCAACAATTTTCTCCATTTCTGTCTGGAGTTCCCAATCGAGTGTAGTGATAACTTCGAGGCCATCGAACTGAATAACGTCGTCACCGTATTTTATTTCGAGGTATTCGCGAACATACTCAACAAAGTGAATGGCCTTGGCATACTGATCAGTCAGTGGGCGGAACTCTACAGTGCCATTAATTGCCTCATCATATTCATTCGCCGTAATGAATCCATGTTGTTTCATTTTGCGGAGAACGAGGTTCTTGCGATCTTCGAGGCGAGTTGTGTCTTCTTTATATGGAGAAAAGGTACTCGGCGCATTCGGGATAGCAGCGAGATAGGCTGATTCCAGGATCGTGAGCTCAGATGCCGGCTTCCCAAAGAATGACTGAGATGCCGTCTCGATACCATACAAGGGCCCACCATAGGGCGCCTCATTCAGATAATGTAGAAGAATTTCGTCTTTCCCTAATGCTTTCTCTAGCTTGATCGCTAGGAATGCCTCTTTCATTTTACGTGAAAGAGTTCTCTCGGAGGTGAGAAGAGTATTCTTTAATACTTGCTGTGTAATCGTTGACCCACCTTGGACGCGATAATCTCCAATGTCGAGCTTCGCCATAATGGTATAGAGGACGGCGCGGAAGGTTGCACGTACGTCTACGCCTTTGTGGTTGTAGAATTGATCATCCTCGATGGCAATAATGGCATCTTTGGCATGTTGTGAAATCTGATCGAATTCAACCAGAGTACGCTGAATATCCTCATGAATATCGTAGAGGAGCACCTCATTGCGATCATAAATCTTGGTCGAGGTGGCAATCTTGCGCTCAGTGAAGGCTGCAAAATCAGGCGCCTTGAGGCTCGCGAACCAGATGAACAGCACCGCAAAGGTCAAGAATAACAGAATAAAGAAAAAGAGGATCGCACGAATGAAGAAGCGCCGTAGCCATGCCAATATTCCACGAGGTTTTGCTTTCTTGGCCTGTTCTTTGGCAGATGACATAGCCTCTTTCCCTGAATCTTTCATATGGGCGAGGCGCGCTGATCGTGTTGGGAAATCCTTTTTACTAGGCGGATTGGCATCGTGGTGTGCGGCGAGCTTGCTCATATGATGATTTTTCTGGGCACTCATTGATGGTTTTGTAGGGGTATTGTCAAGTTTTTTGGGGCGAGCAATGCGCATAAGGAACGCATCAGCACGCGCAATAATTTTACGAAGTGATTCAATCATACTGGCGTCAAGTATACCAGGTTTTCTTTATACATAAAGGGGCTTTATGAAGATGTATTATTATTGAAATATGGAATAGATGAGTGAATGCATATAGAAGAAAATCAGGTAAATAAAAACAGGATTCTTCCAAAAAGAAAGAATCCCGTGTGTTTTTTTTGTTTTAAAAAAGAAAAATTAATCTAAATGTCAAAAAATATGCTTCAGAAAACAAAAAAAACCGCAAAATTTCTTGTATTTATCAAAAAAATGACAAATCTATAAGAAAAGTGCGTTTCTTTGTGTTTTCGAAGCGTGTATTGTCTATTACTGTATCACAATGTGTTACAAAAGCTAGGTAAAATGGGCCCATTACAGTCTTTTTCTTCCCAAAAAATCCCTTTCTGGTATGATGCGAGTATGAAAATCAACACAGACCCCAAAAAAATAGAAGAACTCCTCACGCGCGGTGTTGACGAGGTGATTCACCTGGATGATTTACGCGCGAAGCTCCTCTCGGGCAAGCAATTGCGTGTGAAGCTCGGTATTGACCCTACGAGCCCGCATTTACACCTCGGGCGGTCTATTCCCCTTTTAAAATTACGTGATTTCCAGGAATTGGGGCATCAGATCATTCTCCTCATTGGTGACGCAACGGGCGTTATTGGTGACACGAGTGATAAAGACGCCGAGCGCCCTATGCTGACTCCTGAACAGGTGAAAGAGAATCATGCAGATTACTATGATCAAGCAGCCAAAATCCTCGATATGGACAAGGTAGAATTTCGTCAGAATAGTGAATGGCTCAATCCATTGGGATATACCGAAATTGGCGAACATGCTGATCTTTTCTCGGTGAATCAGTTCATTCAGCGTGATAATATCCGTCGTCGCCTCGAAGCGGGCAAGCGTGTATCATTACGCGAGGTGCTGTATCCATTGATGCAGGGCTATGATTCAGTGGCATTGAAAGCCGATGTTGAGCTCGGTGGATCTGATCAGCGCTTCAATCTCCTCGCGGGACGTACCTTACAAGAGCATTTTAATCAGGCACCACAGAATATCGTTACCAATCCATTGGTAGAAGGCCTCGATGGGCGCAAAATGAGCTCGAGTTATGGGAATGGCGTGTATATTTTCGACACGCCTGCTGATATGTACGGCAAAATAATGTCACTCCATGATGCCTTTATCATCAAATACTATATTTTCATGACGCGTATTCCTATGCAGGATATTACGGCCATTCAACATGAGCTCTCGCAGAAAGACACCAATCCCAAAGATATCAAAATGCGCCTCGCCCATGCATTAGTGAGCATGTATCACTCCGAAGATGCAGCGAACATAGCACAAACAGGCTGGCAAGAGGCATTCGAGCAAGGTAAAATCCCAGAAAATACTAAAACAGTGAAAGTAAAGGTGAAGATTCCTTTGGTAGAATTATTGATGAAAGAGGGCATAGTGAAGTCTAAAACAGAGTTCAAGCGATTAGTAGAAAATGGCGCGATCAAATTCCACGGCCAAATACAAGAGAAAAAGATCATCGATCCTGCATCATTGGTGACAGAAGACGGCGCATTAAAGATTGGTAAAAAGCGTTTCCTCAAGATTAAAGTAATAAAAGATGCTAAAAAAGCAGGTGAAATAAAGGATTCTGAGAAAAAAGAGGGATAGATAAAAGAAAATTGGGAAATAAAAAAGGGGCGACTACAAATAGTAAATCACCCCCAGTACCTGTAACAGTATTTTTGACTCTCATTTTATTAAATGAGAGAATTTTTTAAATGAAGGTGTCTTGCCCGGAGGCAAGAACACCTTTCTCTACTTAAGCACTCGTGAAGCATCATTTTTTTTGAGGTTACTCAAAAACTTTTTAATATCACTGTGCGAAAGTAAAGAAACCTAGCTTTTCTATCTATTTAATTGTGTAAAAAACTGGGCAAACGCTACTATTAGCGAAGCCCAGTAACCCCAAAAAAACAATATAAAACTATGTTATTATTATTCTCCTTTGCTTTCTTTCTCTATGGTGAGTAAAGAAAAACAATAATAACACAGCTTTGGTACGTTTAATTTTGAAGGCTACTTCAGACAACTGCTTGAAGTAATTACTAATCTAAAGGAATACAAAAAGTATGCAATATTGACAAATAATATAGTCGTGATATGATACTAATATCTTTTCAACAGTATCCCCGTGGAAAGGGATGGGAAAAGGCGATAAATCTCCGAGGAGGAAGCTTGCAAAGTTTTTCCCACGTGATATATTGTAATTGTTCACGAAGAAGTTGTAAGCAGTGAAAGCACATGTCTATGGCAAGACAAGGCGAGTAGAATCAACAGTACAGAATGAAATATGTTTTATTGCTTCATCAGAAGAAAATAAAATTTCATCAACCCTTTACAACGACACATGCACTAAACTTCTATTGTAGCGTTTAACGCGTGTTTATATTGAAAGAGAGATCAATCGAGTATTTGAATCTCTTAGCTGTCACCCATTGCGGAATACAGGTATTCCGAAAGGGTAATCTGGTTACTGCGCATGTTCGCAGACCTACTGGGCTATTCCTTATCGGGGTACTGGACTTCTCACAAGCGCGTGAGAAGGATTGCTAAGAGATTTAAGCACTTGATTTTTCTTTACCTGATTTTATAGAATACCAAGAACTGTTCTTGGTATTTACTACCTCACCCAGTTTTGCTGAAACAAAACTACCTTTTCCTATATCAGGAGAGGGTCGATGCGTCCTGGGGTGCATCGGGGTGAGGTATTCCTTGCCTTTCCCAAGACATCTTTCTATACTTAATTATATTATGAAGAAAGTAAGCCACATACTGTTACAAACTCTTGATATATATGCGCAGGAGCTTCTCTCTCATGTGCGTGAAAAGCAGCTGGGTCACCCTGAGCAGGCAACGATATTGTTGATTCAGGGTGATCTAGGTGCGGGTAAAACAACACTCACGCAATCTATGGGAAGGGTTTTGGATATTGCTGATCATATCGTAAGTCCGACCTATGTGATCAGTCGTCGTTATCATGCGCAAAATACAGCATATCCATGGAAAAATCTTATTCATACAGACGCATATAGACTCGAGCATGCAGATGATCTCAAAAAGTTAGCCTATGATGTTGATTGCCAGAATCCTGATAACGTGATGATTTTCGAATGGCCTGAACGCGTCGGGAATTATTTTGATGACTATGAAACTACACGTATTAGGATTGAAATGGGTGAAGAGCAAGAAGAGCGCGTAGTGACATTGATTGGAGAATAAAATACAAGCAAAAAACAGGAACGGTTCTTAGTATTTTTTACAACGCTCTTCCTTCTGCAAAAATACGCACATCATTCACATTCGAGAACTGCAACATCGTGCGCTCGATGGCCTGCTTGGCATTAATGAGATTACAGAATGTTGTGTCGCGTACGAGATTATCGCTCGAGAGGGTGATAGAGAGAGTATTGTTAGACAGAGACAAATCATTAATAGCAAGGCCATTGCTGAACATGTGATAGTAACCGCGACTTGCTTCTGTCTGATTAGGGCCTGATAACAATGCATCGAGGACTTGGCGCATACTTGCTGTGCTGGTATCACCCTCGAATGGTCTGGTCACAGCGGTGAGCGCCGAGCAGCTCGGATTGAAAGGGTTGTTGTTCACATTCGGCGCATAGAGTGTCATTGAACGCAGACTAAAGGTAGCATCACCACTATCTGTCCCGTCACCTCCATTATCTCCATCAGAACCGCCATCGCCGCCTGTTCCATCTGTGCTCGCTTCGGTAATCAGTGATCCATCTGCATTGATGGTTGCGTAGACATCATTTCCCTCTAGATCACGCCCCACAATAATGCGTCGATCCCGTTGTCCAATGCGGAAGAACTCATACGCAGTCCCTGTTGTACACACGCCCTTTCTATTGGCGCGCTTGCCGCAATCAATGAACTCAATAGGGATGGTCATCGTAGTGAATTCAGTCACCTCGACATCAGGTTGCTGGAGCTCTACACGACCAAATTTGTGCGTTGGATTGAGGTCATAGCGTTCTACAACCGAGATAAACGGGATAAAGCCATCATCTCGCCAGTCGCTCTGGGCATGGGCATATGCAAGTGACACAAGATTGTCATTTTTATCAAAAATACTCACAGGAAAGGATCCATCCTCATCGAACCAGAAGCGCTCAGCCTCACCAGATACAATAAATGGCGGCGAAACGAGCCCGTCATAATTAGGGTAGACGAGATTCACGCCCTGTACGCGCTTGATCTGTTGTTGATGAGAAAAGCTTTTCTTGGATCCGAGACTCAGAACGAGTATAAGGAAAATCACCATACTCACCGCAAAGAGGCCAATAATGAAATTCCTGAACTGCTCACGACTCATTCCAGCATGATTCTGGCGAAAGAGCTTCTTGGAGCTAGGTTGCTGCTGCTGGTGCATTTGATGATTCGCACCATAAAGGTGCTGGTACGGCGCCTGGTGAAAGGGCACTTGCGGTTGAGCCGTCCCTGCAAGACCAAC
>Ga0115030_1001075_pt1 | contig 12122 bp, 12 predicted proteins | sample SidtaG_4_FD_87174 | JGI IMG/M metagenome (GOLD analysis project Ga0115030, IMG submission 87174) | Marine algal microbial communities from Sidmouth, United Kingdom - Sidmouth_Male1 metaG | ecosystem: Host-associated > Algae > Red algae > Unclassified | place: Sidmouth, United Kingdom | collected... | reverse complement strand
GGGGGGGGGGGGGGGGGGGGGGGGGGGGGGGGGGGGGGGGGGGGGGGGGGGGGGGGGGGGGGGCCGGTCGTGCGAGGAGGAGTGAGGGAGAGGACCGTCTTTTTCTAAGAGTGGGGACCAGGATAAATGGGGTCGCCGACGGCGAAGACCCAGCTGGCGCGACCACGAGGGCGTGTGCCGCAGGGAGAGAGACACAAGAGTCTACAACAATAATGCCAACACAGAGGACAGCGTCGGGAAAGGGGGAAACGTTTACTGAGACGGGGCGGGCGCGCCGGCGGGCTTTTCTGCATGCGGTAGACGACGGGGGTTGCGACATGGGCAAGAGCGCACGGCCATGGCGAACAGACACCCGTTGACAATAGAAATACACGAGGCGGTTAGCGCGGCAGCTCAGTGGCATTGGCACCCCCTACCCGAATGCCGCACCGCGACGCCCCGTCGCCGCCCCGGGACCAGTCCCGTGCGCGCGCGGCGCGGGCGGTGAACCAAGCGCCACCGGCGACCGCGGCCGCCCCGCCGGGCCAGACACCCCGCTACCCCACCCCACCGCCGCCGCCGCTCTATTCACGGCAGCCCCCCCCCACCGTCCCCTCAGCACCGTCCCCCAAAGACCCCACCAGCAACCGTACCTGTCGCCGCGGCCATGGCCGCCTCCGCCGCCTCCACCCGTCGCGCCTGCACCGCCGCCTTGGCCTGCGTGTCGGGGTAGGTGCCCCACAGGGGCGGCACGACCACCGGCAAGGAGACGCCTGCGGTGCCGTAACGAGAGGGTGCATTAGGACCGAGAAACAGGGACGAGGGAGAAAAAGGGATGCCCCCACGCCTTGAGGGAAAGGCACGTCAGTCCACAGCGCCTACGACCGCACGGCCCGAGCCGCACGGGCCCACCCACAGAGCATCATGACTCAGCCAGCGGCGCTTCCTCAGCCAACCCGTGTAGAGACAGCATTGCCGCGGCAGTGCGCCGCCACGCGTCGGGCCACTGGAGACTCTTCCCCTCGAAGCGGGTGGTGCGCGCCCGCCTCACATCGCGACGAGCCATCATCCCGCGCCATGGCCAGGCAAAATGGGCAAGAATGACCGCGGCGATACGGGTGATCTCTCGCGGAAACGCGCGGTACCGACCACCACGATGTCATCCTCCGCACAGCGGCCACCGCGGTCGGGGGGAGCGATCGACACCACGCCTGCCAATCGGGCGTCGTCGCACTGGCACCCCCAACGGGCCGCAAAAAAAAGGTGGAGAGGGACGTAAAAGGAAATGCGAAGGCGAGTCGAGAAAACGTACCGACGACGCCGAGGAGGATCGAGAAGCCAACGACCGGCTCAGCCGCCCACGAGCGGCGGAACCACATTGCCACGCCCGACATGGCGGCGGCCCAGCGGCGGCGTCGGCGGCAGCGACAGCGATAGCGATGGACGGAAGCGAGCAGGCAAGTCACGAAAAGAAAATGCGACGAAGATGGTGCACGAAGGGGTGAAGAACCGCACGGAAAACGAAGGGGTCCTGGAGCAACGCGGGAAAGATTGGTGTCGGAAGGGGCGGGGGGTGGAGCAACGGGGTGAAGGATGGTGGTGGTGGGGGCGGGGGGTAGCGGCGATGGCCTCCGCGAGCAAGACGGCAGGTGGAGTTCTAAACAAGAATACATTGCTAGTTAGAAAACAAGTTCGAACAGCTCGAATCTACAAATTTCGGCAGAACGACAGTAGTACTGGGGAATTCTCCATGTGGCCGTGGAGTGGATGCTGGAAAGAAGACAGAACCACCTCCAAAGTGGCCCGTCGGCCAATGTGCAGTATTGTCGTGTGATGGCGCGCTTACGAGAATGCATTTTCTTTGGAATGCACTCGCCCTTTCTTCGCATTCGACTCCAAACTGCGTGTTCATTGTGGACTTCCAAGATGTGTCAGCTGCCAGGTCAAGCGACGTCGCTTGGCTCGACGCCGCGTTCGTCACAGTGGCCTTGATCCTGGCCACTGCCCAGACCTGGATGCCGTGAAGGATCTCATGTACTGCACTGCAACAAGCTCTTCCTGCACTCTCCTGTCTGGCACCCGCTCTTGACCCCACCTACCCGCGCATTACTTGCACAGGATTGTTGCCTCGGTTGTTATGTCGCCCTCGATGGCCGCCTTTCTTCCCGCGCCGCTGCTGTCTACCGCTTCCTCCCGCGCCCATCAGCGCTCAGTCTGCGGGCGCTCCGCCCCTCCCCGAATGACAGCCGCTGCCTCCTCTTCTCCTGGAGCTGAAGCTCCGTCGGCTCTTCCCGATGATGGGGAGTGGGCGATTAACTCGTGGCGCCGCTTCCCCGCTCTCCAGCAGCCTGTGTACCCCGACGAGACGGCTCTGGCCGAGGTGGAAGACCGCCTCTCCCGCAACCCACCCTTGGTCTTCCCTGGTGAGACGGAGCGTCTCAAAGCCTCTCTGGCGGCTGCTGGCCGCGGGGAGGCCTTCGTTCTCCAAGGCGGCGATTGCGCCGAGACGTTTGACGACTTCTCCACGACGTCCGTGGAGGCCACCTTCCGCCTGCTCATCGCACAGGTGATTGCCATGTCCTACCTGTCGGGGCTCCCCATCGTCAAGATCGGGCGCATTGCAGGGCAGTTTGCCAAACCGCGGTCGGCTCTGACGGAGAAGACGGCCGACGGGGTGGAAATTCCATCGTACCGCGGCGACATCATCCACAGCTCGGACCCGTCGGCGGCGGCGCGGGTGCCAGACCCGGAGCGCTTGGTGAGGGCGTACTCGCAATCGGCGGCGGCGCTCAACATGCTGCGGGCACTGGCGAAGTCCAGCTCCTCCATGGGCGACTGGACGGACCTAATTTCTACGCTTGGGGGCGACACCCAGCGGGACCTCGTCGAGAAGATTGAGGATGCGCTGTCCTTTGTGTCGGCCTGCGGGGTGGCCGTGGAGGGCAACGCCGCGTTCCGTGAGCCCGAGTTCTACACTTCCCACGAAGCGCTGCTGCTCCCGTTTGAGCAGGCGCTAACCCGCTACGTGGCAGCTCACCCGTCGCGCAGTGGAGGCGATGGGACCGCCTCTTCTGGGGCGTGGTGGAACACCTCTGCCCACATGGTGTGGGTCGGGGAGCGCACGCGGCAGCTGGACCACGCGCACGTCGAGTTCCTGCGTGGCATCTCCAACCCCATTGGCGTCAAGGTGGGTCCGACGACCGAGCCGGAGTACCTGCTGCAGATTTTGGAGCGCCTCAACCCGACGAACGAGGAGGGCCGCATCATGGTCATCGTGCGGATGGGCGCCGAGAAGGTGTGGCGCAAACTCCCGCCTCTGCTGCGGGCAGTTACGGCCGCTGGCAAGCACGTGGTATGGAGCTGCGACCCGATGCATGAGAACACCATCAAGACGGCGTCGGGCGTCAAGACGCGGCCGGTCGACCTCATCATGAACGAGATGAACGCCTTCTTCTCCGTGCATGCCGCGGAAGGCACCATCCCAGGGGGCATCCACCTTGAGATGACAGGGTTGCGTGACGTGACGGAATGTCTTGGCGGGGGCGAGTCCCCAGTCTCGGAGCGGGCTCTGGCCGACAACTACCAGAGCGCGTGTGACCCGCGGCTCAATGGGAGCCAGGCGCTGGAGGTGGCCATTGCAGCGGGTCGGCGGCTGCGTGAGCGTTCGCGCTGTGAGAAGTAAGCGGCTGACACGAACGATGGTCTCCGTGTGAGCGGCGAGCGTCACTCGCGTGTACATTCCGTTGGGCCGGCGGAGATGGTCAGCACCAAGTATGGCAGGTGTGTGCTGCGAGTGTTGGTGGGTTTGTCCCGTACAGTTAGTTTGTCGCGCAGTTTTTGTGGAAGCGAGTTTTACGGTCTGTGTGACAATGTTTTTCGGTCGTTGGAAAAGTACGGTACCGTAGGTCGGCAGCACACGCGCTCATGGTCCAGAAACAGCAGAAGAGCTGCTGACCTGTTCAAGGGGATGGCACGTAGCACTGGTTTTGTAGCCCCCCCCTGATGGCGCTTGGCATTCGAGCTTCGGACGGGGTTTGCCCGGATCACCGTCGTCGGACCGCTTCGCATGCATCGCAACCTACCACACCACGTCGGCCACCCTGCCGGCTACGTTACTTGTTGCCGTACCCATTCCTCGTTCACCATCCCCCTGCTTACCACCCCACATCTGTCGTCATGTACCTCATGAAGACAGAAGATGGTACCTACACGCTGAAAAAGGTGGACACAACGGGCAAGCCTACAGCGTCGGCGCACCCTGCCCGCTTCTCGCCCGACGACAAGTTCAGCCGGCACCGCGTTACGATCAAGAAGCGGTTCGGTACGTTGGCTCGTCGCATTGGCCTGCCTCCTTGGGCTCGGTCCATCCGACTGTCCCTTCCCGTGTGTCACTTGTTTTTGATGGACATGGCTGCCGCAACTTCGCTGCTGGTCCGCTGCTGGTCCGCTGTGTCTCGACTGTTTCTGCCCCGTTTCATTGCGGTGTCTGACTGGAGCCGTGGCTTGTGTTGGACGCCATGTTGGCTTGTCTTTTCATTTCTCCCTGTGGGCCCGCCGGTGTTGCGTTGATGCTCGCAGGGATTCTCATGACGCAAACACCAGCACCGAAGTGCTAAGAGCTGTCGCGTAGAGTGCAAGCATTGTTTCTGCATGTACACGGTCTCAATGAGTGAACAGCCCACCCCCACATGTCATCTTCTCTTTTTAGTTTTGTGTGTCGCCGTGCGGGCCCTACCAGTGAACATTGCTAGACAACTGGCCGCTTGTATCAGCGTCGTCAGAGAATGACTGGCGGAACCAACACGAAATGGTTCGCGGCCTCAATGGCTGCGGGTTCTGCGACGGCGGAGGCTGGCAGTTCTCTCGTCGCCTGTGTGTGCTTCGGTGAGCACAAGAGGCCTACAGGAGGACCACAGGAGGCCCACAAATCCTCGGACCGCTCTCAAAATGTCCACACGCGTTCCGTGATCGAGTACTGCTGCCCAGGTCCTTCACCAGGGGACTTCCGAAAGCCCGCCTACTGAGCACGCTCGGGGCCGGCACAACAGCAGCCACTCGACCAGGGTGGCGCCCGGTAGCCACGCCTTCAGGAGAAGACGACGAAGGCGCCGGTACCACACCGTCCACCACCCGCATGGGCCGCGTGCCCGGATCTAGCGCTGTAGCGCAGGCAACAAACACAAACGGGGTGCAGGTGTCGGAGCCAAATGTATATATAAGGAATACGAAGAGAATAGGCTGCAACGACGCTGCGGGAAAGGAAGTGAGCTCTTCAGCACAACAGCTGCCGGGGGGGCTATGAAACACACAGCAGCAGAGGTCAACAATACATCAATCCAAAAACATGAGCGTGGCAACCTTGCCCAGCGCCTTGGCCTCGCGGGCCGACTCCAAGCTGCACGTCACCACGTGCGAGGAAAAGCAGCACGGAGCAAGAAGGAAGCCATAAAGAGCAGGATGTAGATAAGAACAGCATGTTAGTCACGGAAACGATACGCCGTGCTCAACTACAAGAGACCAGGTGAAGCTTAGAGCTGACTGAAGACCACCACAGAGCGGCTCAGACATCAAAATTGGTACGCATGCCAGAGCAAAAAGCACAAACTGCACAACGAGTAACGTACATAACGTCCGAGTCATGAAACGCGAAGGCGATGAAGTGTGTGCACCTTGACAAAATGTCTGAGTTGCACAGCTGCGACGCGTAGTCCAGCGGCAAGCTGTCGTTCTTGGAAAGCTCTACCAGGTGTTTCACCTTCTTCAACTGCATCATGTCATGCCAGATAAGGTGCGAGAAAGAAAACCGCGTAACCCAGCAGTGGGAAAGTAAGACACAGTCGTGGATACGCGAATCGTCAGTATACCGCGCACAAAGCTCTGCTCTGTGACACGACTGCACCAGCCGTGTACATAACACCCTCGTTCGAACCCGAGGTCAGCACAACCCCGTCACGCCAGCAGCCAATACACCCGACACACCACCACCGTCACGCTCGCCTTCCTGCAAACGTACCTGCGTCTGCGATTCGGCCGGCTGTCGCCGCATGCTCTGCGGCAACACCACCGTCAATAGGTCCGGTTTTTCTGCCCGCAGCGCCCCCTTGATGACCGCATAGTTGGTGCCCGCCGCCCCAGACGTAAACACGTGGTTCCCCACCAGCACGTTGGCGTACGTCAGCAGCTCAATAATCTGCTGGTGGAGGTAGCTGGCATGACGGGTGCCGAGGATGGCCACGTTCCGTGGGCCGTCTGCCTGGATAGCCGCCAACTCCTGCAGCACTGTCCCAAACGACCGCTCCGTGCTCTCCTTCTCCAACGTCGTCACCGACTGGGACTTGGACGTGCCGATGGATGAGATGAACTCCTCCTCCCGCCCGGGCGTGCCGCCGCCGAGCCCCAAGCGCGGTTGCAAGATGTCGCCGTCCGGCAGCATGAGGCCCATACCCCCTCCAATCCCATCGGGGGCGGCGGCCTGGGAGCCCGACGGCGCGTCGCCCGCCGCCAGCGCGGCGGCCACCGCTCCTGCCGCCGCCGCCGCCGCGACCGGGTCCGGCGTGGAGTCGACAGACGCAAAGGGAGTGGAGCGCAGCAACACACCATCGCTCCGCTGCGAGTGGAAGAAGAACGTCCGCCGCGGACGACCACAAGAGTATCCAGCCGCGCGCCGCAGCGACGGCCGACCAGCCGGGCAGCCGGCTGCCGCGGGGGTGGGCCAAACCGATCGGAAGGGTGCCCCCGCGAGCGGGACAGCAACAAAGGCTGACATGGTGGCGCAGCAGAAGCAGTGGGGAGAGAGAAAGGAGGGCACCAGCGTGCAAGGGGTAGGCCGAAGGCCGCGCCACGCACCGCCACGACGGTACGAACACGGAGCTCGGGGGGGTGCTGGAGGCGGCGTTCGACCCCTCTCGGAAGGCAGCTGGCGATGGCGGTCGTGCGGTCGGGTCGGGCAGCGCTTGCAGCGCTGCTGAGTTAGACGGCGACTGTCTCCTGAGGGTTGAATTTAAAAGAAGTCTGATCGGCTGGACCAACCCGTCAGCTACGGGAGGAGCGTGCCAGACAGAAATGCGCCAGCTGTAGTAAAATGATCAACATTAATGCTCGTGTGAGACGCGGTTCTGACTGTGAATTCAGGATCAGTGACAAGAGAGGGGCTACTGTTGAAAGAAGCCAATAATATCGAAATTGGGTATCGGTCCTCACGGGGGCTAGGGGTGGAGGTGGGGTTCATGTCCGACCGCTGAGGTGGGGTTAGGGTGCATGTTGGGAGTTGGAGTGGAATTGGAATTGCAAGGTTGTGTATTGAAGCACTGCTAGTAAGATGGGTTGAGGTGGGGTTCAGTTGGGGACGGACAGCCCCACGCACGACGTCGTGTCTGATTTTTGGCGCCACCTGGGACGACAGGTGGGGTCGCGAGCATCTGCGCGCGCTTTTGGCGATGCATCCGCGTTTTTGCCCCACACCCCTCCCCCGTCAACCGTTTCTTGAGACGACGCCGCCCCAAATGGCCTTCGCACTGCTGGTATGGACGACGCTGTCTACGATTTCTCCACCGCCACACCCCTCACCAATCCCCTTTCTCGTCCCGCGTTGCCGTGGGCATCAACGAGCAGCACAGCGCACGCGGCGAGCTGCCGCGACCGGCCATGAATCCGCCCTGCGCGTCGGAGGCGCCGCCGCCGGCGCCGCCGGCGGTGTCCACAGGCACCGTGCTGCCCGAGGAGGCGTCTCCATCGGTGTTGAAGCTGCCACCGGGGTCTGCTGCGGAGCGCGCGGAGCCTGAGCCGATTTTTCTTTTCAAGAAGGATGCATCTGGGCAGTACAAGGTATGCTTGTTTGCTCTTTGGTTGGCCGTGCGTGTCTCTGTCTTACTGTGGCAGCATCTTTGATGTCCCCCTCTTTCTTGCTACATGTTATACGATTCTGGCGTGCCGTTCCGTGTCTCGGAATGTTCCCAGAGCTGATATCCCATGTTCGTCCGATGGTGATGCTATGTCTATGTACTTCTTGTGGCGCTTTCCCCCTCTTTTTAGATCTCTCGGCGCAAAACTGTTGGCGAGGTTGTCATCCATGGCGAGGAGCCGACGCCATACCTCCGCACCACTGAAGCCGGGGTCGCGCACGTGGTGACCATGTCACGGGCGAGCGCGACGATGCACTTCCGCGACAGCCCCTACACGTGGGGGGATCCTAAGGGGTCCTCTAACACCTCTTTGTGCCTGGCAGGCCGCTGGCGGCCCTACGAGATGCGATCTCACGGCTGCATTCCCCCTATGGTGTGCTCCCGCATGCGCTCGGAGGTCGCCAATATGGTGCACACGGAGGTCGACTTCAACAACCCCACGTGGCTGGCGGCAATGCAGCTGTGTGAGGAGGACGACACGCCCGAACGACAGGCGCATAAGACCACCCTGGTACGTGTCACTTGAGCATGGCCTTACATTTGTTGCTTGTGTGGTGCCTCTTTGACTACCTGGCAGTGACGCAGTGTGTATTGAGTCTGACATGTCCAGTTGCTTCCTGCCTCGCGCGTTCCTTTTTGGTGCATGATTTGGCTGGACGGGCATCATGACAGTCCTATTTCAAGTCCTTGCAAAAAACCCTAGAAGGGGGGTGTTCGTTTGAGGACGAAGAAGGATGCCAGTGCGGCGGCAATCCCGTGGTCAAGCCTTCGAGCAAAACGCGCGGGGCATTCGTCGGCTGCTCCGATTGGAAGAAGGGCGATCCCCCAACCCATTCGGGAGGCCATATGGCTCGTTGGGTGCCGGCTGGGGTGGATTTGGACCGTTTGAGCAAGTGGTTGGACAGCGGCGTTGATGAGCTGCAGCCTGCCGGCAACTGCGTCTTCATCGCTCCCAAGTGCACGCGCGAGCTGGAGTGCAAGCGGCACGGCGGCGAGTTCCCCGACCTGGTGCGGTCAGGTAGCGGTGCTTGCCCAGTAAGAGTCCACTTTTACACTCCACGGGGACCCCGGGACTCGGGCGGGGGGCCTATCCGAACCGTCATCGTCATGCGCGGGAAGCACAACCACGTGTACCCTGTGTGGAAACCGAACAGCGCGGTGGTGCACAGAGTAGTGGCTGAGAATCCGTCGCTGTCCATTCGAGCGCTGCAGGTACGCTGACTTTTCGTCGTTGCTTGGACTGACTTTCGTTGTGTTGGGTGAACTACAGTGCTCTTTGATTTCTGTCTGCTGTGCCACGGTGAACTGACGCCTTTTCGACCCGCTGTGGTGTCTTGATTGCTTGACGCAGAATGCAATCAGCGACGCAAGCGGTGGGGGCCAGGTCAGCAGCTCTTTTACGCGTAAGTTGCGCCAGAAAGCCCGGGCGACGGCGCACCCCTTTGGACAGGACATCCTGGGGATCACCGACCTCTACCGCCGGGCTGGATCGCGGCACGACTACATCCGGGCCATACTACAGAAGCCCGACTACACCGCAGTGATACTGCAGACGGACGAACAGGCGGCCTGGTCGGGCAAGCTGCGGTACATCCAGGCCGACTCTACTTTTGGCGTCGTCGCCCCCGGCTCTGCAAAGGAGGGTGTACCAGCGGAGGTCATTCGCAACGCTGGCAAACGAGCCTTTGACTGGGATCTCCTTATTATCGCGTACGTTCTGGGCGTACTTTTTGTATGACATGTTAGACAGGGGGGGCGTGAAGCGCACGGCACAAGCGGTCCGCACATGTACTTTGACCAACAATAAGGTCAAAGTGGGTCGTCTCGACTGCATGTATTGACTGGCGACAGCACCGTACTTTTCGTTTTTTCTGACTACAATATCCTGTCGTCTGCCTTCTTTTATTGCTCATTTTTTTTGATTGGCGCAGCGCGTTTGTTCACTCTCTGAATCAGACTGTGGTGTTGTTTCGAGCCATGGTGATAGGCAAGGTGGCTGAAATGTACGAGGAGCTGTTTGAGTACTTCTTCCGTACGGCCGCTGCCAACGGGCTCCTTGCGCCGCGGGTGGCAGGAAGCGCCGGTGCCGACAGCAGGGCGCGTGCCGGACGGGTACCGTTTGTGTCTGCAACCATGGACTTTGAAACGGCACAGCACCTGGGCATTTTTGGGGGGCTGGCGCGCGTTTTCGGCGGGCAGCCGAGCGACTACCATGGGCGCGCCATCGGGTGCGGCGTGCACTTTAAGCGGTTCCTCCTCAAGCCCTGTGGTAACGACCTGCGGGATCCATTTTACACTCGCATGGTGTACCTGCGGGAGTCGGACGAGGAGCGCGGGCTGCCCGACGTGCGGCGGGAGCTGTCGACGATGGCAGCCGACTACAAGAATCAGGGGGAAAACAAGAAGGCCAACATCATCAAGTGGCTGCTCAAAAACGAGGCCGCCCTGATGGCCGCCTTCCCTCGCAGTACCGGTATGCTGGACAAATTCGAGCTCTTGGCCAGCCACCACGACACGAACTCGTGCGAGTCTCTAAACCGCCAGACGAAGCAAGTCGTCGCGGAGAAGAGCGCGTCTACGCTATTGGAAGTCGTGTCGGCGCTGTCCGACTTTGACCACCGGAAGATGGCGGGCCTGACGACCGCGGGGCTGCCGACGCCGGTCGGGGCCTCCCAAACCGCGCGGATGAACCGGTCCGCAACGCGGAAGCGACGGACCAACGCTGTGCCAGTCGCCGGGCAGCCGCCAAAGACGGCACGCCCGCGGCGCGAGCGCGGCAAATCGGCGGACGCGGCTACTGCCGCACGTGCGGCGTCGGAGGGACAGGTGCAGTCGAAGACCGCGGCAGAGGGAGGGGTACCGTCAGTGGAGACAGGCGGGGGGCCCTTGGCGGCGACCGGAGGTGGGGGGACTCCGGCAGCGGCGGCAGGCGAGGGGGCCTCGGTCGTGGTCGGAGGCGGGTGGATCTCGGCGGCGGTGGCAGGCGGGGGGGCATCGGCGGCGGCGGCAGGCGGGGGCGCCTCGGCGGCGGCGGCAGGTGGGGGGGCGTCGGCGGCGGCGGCAGGCGGGGGGGCACCGGCGGCGGCCGGCAGTGTTGCGGTATCGACTGCCTCCGCCATGCCCACTGTCACGGCGGCGACAACCCCCGCTGCCGTGCCGAGTACCCTGTCACTGGAGCTGTTCGCGGAATTTCAGCTTTTCTTGGCGGCGCGGGCGCAGGCGGCTGCCGCTCGCGATGGAACCCTGTAGGGCGGGGCTGTGGGGGGGCTCCCGCCTGGCGCGACCTGAGGGTGTGTGTGGGCGTGAGATGAATGAAACATCCACGGCAATGTATTGATGACAAATCACCCAATGACAAAGGCTGCTCGCGAGACACCCTGTATCCAATGACCTTGTGACTCGCACAAAAAGAAAAAGAAAAGGAACGAACTCGCAGAGTAAAGAAAAGGACCGAACAAGCTGCGGGGTGCAGCGCAACGACACGGCTGGTCGAGGAAAAAGTCGAAGGTGGACATGCTGCCACCGGGGGGCTCAGACAACCGGTCCGCCGGGAACCCAACGGGTCTGTGGAGATGCATTCGGAGCAAGGTCACGAGAGAGCAGTCACCGGGGGGGGGGGGATCACAGCTGAAGGGATGTAGTGCACTGAGGGGAAGCTCACTCAGAGCGACACAGAGCAGGTGAATGAATCAGCGGTCTGCTCCGTAACTCCCACGCCCCACATGGCCCATCGCAGGGCGCCAGAGGGGGTGGCGCCGTGGCGCTGCACCGGCGTATGCGGCCGCACACTTCTGTCAAGAGGCCTCCCCCACACCCCTCCCCCCCCCTTCCCCCGCGGGCACGTACGTCGGCAACACGCAGAACGACCTAACGGTGTCGTACTCTATGATGCGCGGAGACAACTCCCGTCCCTCCACTATCACCGAATCTCCCCACATCTCCCGCTACCACTTGTTGACCGACCAAAGAAAGACGACCTCCCCCTCCAACTTCAATACCGCCACCCCTCCCACCCTCAACAACGCCTTCCTCTTCCAGCTTGAGCATCGCCCCCACCCACCAGCTTGAGCACGGCCCCCCCCGCCAGCTTGAGCACCGGCACCCCCCCCAACATGACCACCGCCCCCCCCCCCCCCCCGGGGCCCCCCCCCCCCTACCGGCCTGCGCGCCCCCCCCCCCCCCCCCCTCAGGCCCCCCCCCCCCCCCCCCCCCCCCCCCCCCCCCCCCCCCCCCCCCCCCCCG